>Ga0209207_1000379_pt1 | contig 28801 bp, 31 predicted proteins | sample SaghotsprinmetaG_FD_184140 | JGI IMG/M metagenome (GOLD analysis project Ga0209207, IMG submission 184140) | Hot spring microbial communities from South Africa to study Microbial Dark Matter (Phase II) - Sagole hot spring metaG (SPAdes) (version 3) | ecosystem: Environmental > Aquatic > Thermal...
GGCTAACAACACAAACTCGCGTCGTATCGACATAGTGGTGCACTCCTGCCACGGCATCGCTCGAACTCCTCATTCGACAGATTCCGTAAGCCTAAATGCGTTACCTATGTCCCCCGACACCTGTCACCTATGTCCCCCGGCTGAACACACAGCGCACCCTACTCATAGCCGCCTCTGCAAGGCAGGCCTCTGAGCCTGCCCTTTATGCAACACATGATGGGTACAGAACCATAAAAAAGCCCGGCACTAGACCGGGCACAAAACTGCGCAGGGAGCTGCACAGGGAGTTGCTGTCAGCTCATGCCCAGCCAGGTTGGCAGGGCCAGGGACACCGCCGGGATATAGGTGATGATCATCAGGAAGCTCAGCAGCAGCATCAGCCACGGCCAGGCGGCGCGGATCACCGCGGTAAGCGGCATGCCGGTGACCGCCGAGGTGACGAACAGGTTGAGCCCTACCGGCGGGGTGATCAGGCCGATCTCCATGTTCACCACCATGATGATGCCCAGGTGGATGGGGTCGATACCTAGCTGGATGGCGATGGGGAAGAGGATCGGTGCCAGGATCAGGATGATCGCCGAGGGCTCCATAAAGGCGCCGGCGATCAGCAGCACGATGTTCACCACCAGCAGGAACTGCCACGGCTGCAGGCCCATTTCGATCACCCAGGCGGTGATGGTCTGGGGGATCTGCTCGGTGGTCAGCACGTGGGCGAAGAGCATGGCGTTGGCGATGATGAACATCAGCATGATGGTCAGCTTGCCGGAGTCCAGCAGCACCTTGGGGCACTCGCGCCAGGTCAGATCCTTGTAGATAAACAGGGCGACGAAGCCGGCGTACACCGCCGCCACGGCGGCTGCCTCGGTGGGGGTGAACATGCCACTGTAGATACCGCCGAGGATGATCACCATCAGCGACAGGCCCCAGAATGCCTCGCGCGCCGAGCGCAGCCACTCACGGAAACTGGCACGTGGCAGGGCCGGCAGCTTCTTGATCCGCGCGACGATATAGATCGCCACCATCAGCGCCACGCCGAGCATCAGGCCCGGAATCACCCCGGCCATAAACAGCTTGCCCACCGATTGCTCGGTGGCGGCGGCGTACACCACCATGACGATCGAAGGCGGAATCAGGATGCCCAGGGTGCCGGCGTTGCACACGATGCCGGCGCCGAACGCCTGGGGGTAGCCGGAGCGCACCATGCCGGCGATGGCGATGGAGCCCACCGCGGCCACCGTGGCCGGGCTGGAACCGGACAGGGCGGCGAACAGCATGCAGGCCATTACGGCGCCGATGGCCAGGCCACCGCGGATATGGCCGACGCAGGCATTGGCGAAGTCGATCAGGCGGCGGGCCACGCCGCCGGTGGTCATAAAGGCACCGGACAGGAGGAAGAACGGAATGGCCAGCAGGGTGTAGTGCTCGCTGGTCTCGAACAGCTTGATCGCCAGCGAGCGCACCGAGTCCGGGCTGAACAGCATGATGGTGATGGAACCGGCCAGGCCCAGGGATGCGGCCACGGGCACGCCGATAAACATCAGCAGAAAGAGCAGGAAGAAGAGGAACAGAATGGTCATGCTTTGTGCTCCTCGTTGACCTTGAGGGCGTCGCCGGCTTCATCGGCCAGGCCCAGGCCGGTCTGCTGGTTGCGCAGGATACGGATGAAGATTTCCAGGAAGCGGATAAACACCATGGCGTAACCGAGCGGCACGATCAGGGCGATATGCCACTGCATCACGCCGAAATGGCCGAGGTCTTCGGCGCCGATCCCGGCCTTGAACAGGGTGCTGACCCAGTCGTAGCTGGCCACACTGATCAGCCCGGCATAACCCAGGCAGCACAGGCAGGCGATGATGCCGATAATGCGTTGCACCGGCCGGCGGGCCAGCTTGACCAGGGCGTCCACGCCGATATGCCCGGCGGTGCGTACGCCATAGGCCAGGCCGAAGAAGATCAGCCAGCCGAACAGGGCCTTGGTCAGGGCGTTGCTCCAGGTCATGGCCTGGGCCAGGTCGAGGATAAAGTCGCCGATGCCGAGCAGAAATTCGTTGCCGCCGAAGCGGTCACCCAGCCAGTAGAACAGGGTGTAGAAATTGTTCAGGATCACATAGACGAAGGTGATCAGGGTCATGGTCGCCAGCAGAAAGGCGATAAAGCCTTCCTCGAAGCGATCCCAGAGTTGCCGCAAGGCGTTCATGGATAAGTCTCCCGGGTGGAAAGGGCGTAGGGTGGGGCGGCCATGGACGGCCGACCCACCGGTTGCAGCGTGACGATGCCGCGTGCGGGCATCGCGGTGGGTCAGCGTCTGGCGCCACCCACCCTACGGCTCTCCGGCCTTACTGCTGGTTGGCAGCCTGGGCCGCCTTGATCAGGTCGGCGCCGATCTCGCCTTCGAACTTCTTCCACACCGGCTGCATGGCTTCACGCCACAGGGTGCGCTGCTCCGGGGTGAGGCTGAGGATTTCGGTGCTGCCGGCTTCGAGGATGCGCTGCTTGTCGCCCTCGTTCAGCGCGTCGGCCTGCTTGTTCACCTCCACGGTGACCTCGGCCATGATCTGGCTCAGCTCGCCGCGTACGTCTTGCGGCAGGCCGTCCCAGAACTTGCTGTTGGTGATCACCATGTAGTCGAGCAGGCCGTGGTTGGACTCGGTGATGTACTTCTGCACCTCGTGCATCTTCTGGCTGTAGATATTCGAGTAGGGGTTCTCGGCACCGTTGACCACGCCGGTCTGCAGGCCCTGGTAGACCTCGGCGAAGCTCATCTTGCGTGGGTTGGCGCGTACTGCCTTGAACTGCTCTTCGAGCACGGCGGAGGCCTGCACGCGGAACTTCAGGCCGCGAGCATCCTTGGGCTCCAGCAGGGGCTTGTTGGCCGACAGCTGCTTGAGGCCGTTGTGCCAGTAGCCCAGGCCAGTGATGTTCTTGTCCTGCATGGAGGTCAGCAGGGCCTGGCCGGCCTCGCTGTTCTGGAAGCGATCCACGGCCGCCATGTCGTCGAACAGGAAGGGCAGGTCGAAGATCTGGATCTGCTTGGTGTAGTGCTCGAACTTGGCCAGGGACGGGGCGATGATCTGCACGTCGCCGAGCAGCAGCGCTTCCATTTCCTTGCCGTCGCCGAACAGCGAGGAGTTCGGGTAGACCTCCACGCGCACCTTGTCGCCCAGGCGCTCTTCGGCCAGCTGCTTGAACAGCAGGGCACCCTGGCCTTTGGGGGTGTGCTCGGCGACCACATGGGAGAACTTGATCACGATCGGCTCGGCGGCCTGGGCCAGGCCGGCGATGCCGAGGGTCAGGGCGCAGGCCAGGGCCTTGGCAGTGAAGTTGAACATGGAAGCTTCCTCTTATTCTTGTTTCGCGTTAAAGGCGCGTTGGCGCCGGTTCCGGGCGGGTGGCCTTGCAGCGCGCTGAACAGGGATCAGTCGGGCAGCAGGGCGGGGTTCGCCTGGAGAGGGCTAGAGCAACCGCCATGCCAGTACGCGAAATAGCCTTGAGGATGGCCGCTAATGGCCGTGCTTGAGGGGCCGGCGCAGGATGCGCCGGGGGCGGGGGAGGGCTGGGCAGGGTGGGGTTGGCGGAAACCCGCCAACTAGTCGAGGGGCTCGGGCGAGCTCCCGCCAGCTTCGCCAAAGCTCAGGCCGTGCTTGCGCAGTTTGTCGTGCAGGGTCTTGCGCGGCAGGCCCAGGGCTTCGGCCAGGCTGCGCAGGGAGGAATGCGGGCGGGCCATCTCGGCGCAGATCAGGCTGCGCTCGAAGGCTTCCACCTGGGCGTTAAGGCCATTGCCATCCGCTATGCTCGTGTCGTTTGCGCCTGGCGCCGCCTGCTGGTCCAGGTCCAGGTCCAGATCCAGGCCCAGGGCGAAGCGCTCGGCGGCGTTCTGCAGCTCGCGCACATTGCCCGGCCAGCTGTGCCGCAGCAGGGCGGCGCTGTGGCTGGCCTGCAGGGCGCGGGGTGGCAGGTGATGGCGCGTGGCGGCGGCCTCGGCGAAGTGCTGGAACAGCAGCAGGGCGTCCTCGCCCCGCTCGCGCAGTGGCGGGATGCGCAGCGGCGCGACGTTCAGGCGGTAGTACAGGTCGGCACGGAAACGCCCGGCATCGGCGGCCTGGCGCAGGTCTTCCTTGGTCGCGGCGATCACCCGGATATCCAGGGGGATCAGCTGGTTGCCGCCCAGGCGTTCCACCACCCGCTCCTGCAACAGGCGCAGCAGCTTGACCTGCACCTCCAGGCTCATGCTTTCGATCTCGTCGAGAAACAGGGTGCCGCCATTGGCGAACTCGAACTTGCCGATGCGGCGCTTTTGCGCGCCGGTAAAGGCCCCCTGCTCGTGGCCGAACAGCTCGCTTTCCACCACCGACTCGGCCAGGGCGCCGGCGTTGATGGCGACGAAGGGGCCGTTGCGCCGGCTCGACAGGTCGTGCAGGGCGCGCGCCACCACCTCCTTGCCGGCGCCGGTTTCGCCGAGGATCAGCACATCGGCGCCGATGCTGGCCAGGGCGCCGAGCTGTTCGCGCAGGCGCTGCATGGCCGGCGACTGGCCGACCAGGCGTGCGCCCAGGGCGTTGCGATCACTCAGGGCCAGGCGCAGGCTGCGGTTGTCCAGCACTAGGCGGCGCAGCTCCAGGGCGCGGCGCACGCTGGCCAGCAGCTCGTCGCTGGCGAAGGGTTTTTGCAGAAAGTCATAGGCGCCGGCGCGCATGGCCTGCACGGCCAGGGGCACGTCGCCGTGGCCGGTGATCAGCAGCACCGGCAGTTCCGGATCCTGTTCGTGCAGCTGCTGCAGCAATTGCAGGCCGTCAATGCCGGGCATGCGGATATCGCTGACCACCACCCCCGGCCAGTCCCGCGGGATGCGCGGCGCCAGGTTACGGGCATCGGCCAGGCTGCAGACCTTGAGGCCGGCCAGGTCGAGGGTCTGCGCCAGGGCCTGGCGCAGGTGGGGGTCGTCGTCGATCAGCAGCACCTGGCTGTGTGCGTCGAATGGGGTCATAGGGGGAAATCCTCCGGCGACTGGGGCTGGATGCCGTTGTCACTGATACGCAGGCGCAGGCACAGCAGGGCGCCGCCCTCGGGGTGGTTGGCCAGCAGCAGCTCGCCGCCCAGGGCGCGCATCAGGCTGTCGCAGATGGCCAGGCCCAGGCCCAGGCCCTGGGCGCTGGTCTTGGTGGTGAAAAAGGGTTCGCGGGCGCGGGCCAGGGCCTCGGCGGAAAAGCCCGGGCCATTGTCGCGCAGCAGCAACTCGATATGTTCGCCATCCCGGCGGCTGCTCAGCCACAGGCGCCGCGGTGGCGCCACCTCACTCAGGGCGTCGAGGGCATTGGCCAGCAGGTTGCCGAGCACCTGGCGCAGGCGCGTCTCGCCGGCCTGCACCCACAGGGTGGCCTCGGGCAGGTCGCGGATCAGCTCCACCTGCAGGGCCTGGCGGCGCTTGGCCAGCAGCGCCAGAGCGTCGTCGATGGCCGGTTGCAGGGCCACGCTTTCCGGGGCATGGCGGTCGCGCCGGGCGAAGGCGCGCAGGTGGGCGATGATCGAGGCCATGCGCTCGGTGAGCTGGCTGATCAGCCTGAGGTTGGCACGGGCATCGTCATGGCGCTGATGGTCGAGCAGCACCCCGGCGTTGTCGGCGTAGCTGCGGATGGCCGCCAGGGGCTGGTTGAGCTCGTGGCTGATGCTCGCGCTCATGGTGCCCAGGGCCGACAGCTTGCTGGCCTGGACCAGCTCGTCCTGGGCGCGCACCAGCTCCTGCTGGGCCTGTTCGCGCTCCAGCACCTCCTGTTTGAGGCGCTGGTTGAGGTGTTGCAGGTCGGCGGTGCGCTCGGCCACGCGCTGTTCCAGCTCGGCGCGGGCGCGGGCATCCAGGGCGATGCGCTCCAGGTAGTGGCGGCGGCGTTGCATCAGCAGGCCGAGCAGCAGCATCAGCAGCATCAGGGCGCCGCCGCCGGCCACCAGGGCGGTGCGCACCGGGCGGTCGAGCAGGCTGCGCGGGGCGAGGATATTTACCGTCCAGCCGATCTCCGGCAACTCGCGCTGCTGGCGGATCCAGCTGCGTTCGTCGAGATGCAGGGGGGGCGGCGCCTGGGTCGGGTAGGGCAGGTTGGCGGCGATGGCGGCCCGCTCCGGGGCGTCCAGCGGGCGGGTGGCGGTAAATCGCCAATCGCTGTGGGAGGTGAGGATGACCACGCCGTTGGCATCGGTGACCAGCAGCTGTTCGGGGGTGTTGCCCCAGAGGGTTTCGGTATGATCCAGGTCGACCTTGACCACCAGGGTGCCGAGCATGCGCGGGCCCTCGCGCACGGCGGCGGCGAAGTAGTAGCCGCGCTTGCCCGAGGTGGTGCCCAGGCCGAAGAAGCGCCCCGGGCGGCCGGCGATGGCCTCGCGAAAATAGGGGCGGAAGGCGAAGTTTCGGTCGACGAAGGAGTCGGCCTGGTCCCAGTTGGAGGCGGCCAGGGTGGTGCCATCCGGAGCCATCAGGTAGATCACGTCGGCCCCGGTCTGCTGGCGGATCTGCGCCAGCAGCTGGTTGGCCTGCTCGCGCAGCCCATGCTGGGCGGGCTGCTGCAGGGTCTGGCGCAGGGTCGGCAGGTCGCCGAGGATGGCCGGCAGCACCTCGAAACGGTTGAGAATACCCAGCAGGTTGGCCACGTAGAGGTCCAGGGTCTGGCGGTTCTGCTCGATCAGCACGCCGCGGTAGTAACGCTCGGCCAGCTGCTGCAGGGGCCACAGCAGGGGTGCCAGCAACAGTGCTAGCAGGGCCAGGCTGCGCCAGCGCGGGCGTCGTGGATGAGGAGCGGGATCGGACATGGGCAGGCTCATGGAGAGGGGACGACCGGTTGATGCAATAACCGGGCAAGTTTGCCGTATTGATCAATACTCTAGTTGTTAGGGGCGCTCAAGGAGTGACGGGCTGCCCACATGCGCTCCCTAGGGACAGCCTGCGCTCACTGTCCTGTGGAGATCGCCATCATGCTGACTCAACTGACCGTGCGCATGCGTCTGCTGTTGTTGGCCCTGGTACCGCTGGTGGTGCTGGTGCTGGTGATCGCCATGGCGCTGAACAATGCCAGCCGCGCCAACCAGAGTTTCGTCGAGCTGTTTCAGGACCGCATGCAGCCCATCAGCCAGATCAAGGTGGTGGCGGATGCCTATGCGGTGGCCATGGTCGATGCCCTGCATAAATACCGCGCCGGAGTGTTCGACGAGACCCGTCTACGTAAGGAGTTCAGCGAGGCGCGGCAGCGTGGCGACCAGGCCTGGGCGGCCTATACCGCCACCAACCTGACCCGGGAGGAAAGCGCCCGGGTCGAGCGCACCAAGCCGCACCTGCAGCGGGTGCAACAACTGGCCGAGCAGTATATGACGCAGATCGCCAGCGGCGAGTTGCGGGCCGCCGAGGCGGAACGCTTCAACCGCACCCTGTACGACACCTTCGACCCCCTGGGTGGCGAACTGGACGGGCTGATCGGTCTGCAACTGGAGGAAGGGGAAAAGCTGGGGGCGCAGACGGCAAATGACTACCAGAGCATGCGCAATGCCTTCCTGCTGATTGGCGCGGCCGCCCTGGCCCTGGTGCTGCTGGCCGCGCTGCTGATCAGCCTGTCGATCATCCGTCCGCTCTCCGGCTTGCGCAGTCTGATCGGCCAGGTGCAGGAGAGTTCCAATCTGACCCTGCGCGCCGAGGTCAGCGGGCGCGACGAGGTGTCGGATACCGCCCGGGCCTTCAATGCCCTGTTGGAGACCCAGCAGGCGCTGATTCGCCATCTGAGTGACACCGCCACCCAGTTGGCGGCGGCCAGCGAGGAGATGAGCGCGATCAGTGCCCAGGTCAGCCAGGCCGCGACCAGCCAGGGCGACCAGACCAATATGGTGGCCACCGCCGTGCACCAGATGAGTGTGGCGGTCCAGGAGGTGGCGCAGAACGCCCAGGCCACCGCGGGCATGGCTGCCGATGCGAGCAAGGAGGCGCGTCAGGGCAGCGAGCTGGTGCAGGCCAACCTCAGGGCCATCCAGGGGCTGTCCGGTTCGGTGGAAAAGGCTGGTGAGGTGATCGATACCCTGCACAGCCAGAGCGATGAGATCAGCTCGGTGCTCGGGGTGATCCAGAGCATCGCCGAACAGACCAATCTGTTGGCATTGAACGCGGCCATCGAGGCGGCCCGGGCCGGCGAGGCCGGGCGCGGTTTCGCCGTGGTGGCCGACGAGGTGCGCAGCCTGGCGAGCAACACACAGAAGGCCACCGAATCGATCCGCGGCATGATCGACGCCCTGCAGGGTGGTGCGCGCAGCGCCGTCAGCGCCATGCAGCAGTCCCGCGAGCAGGCGCAGAACAGCGTCAGCCATGCCCGCGAGGCCGGCGAGGTGTTGAACCATATCGCCCATGCCATCGAGGGCATCGCCGACGGCAATGTGCAGATATCCGCCGCCACCGAGGAGCAGACCGCAGTGGCCGGGGAGATCAGCCAGAACATCAACGGACTCAATGACAGCATCGGCGAGGTGGTCAACGGCGCCGAGCAAAGCGCCGTCGCCAGCCGCGACCTGGCCCAGTTGGCCAGTGGTCTACAGCAGCAGATTCAGCGCTTTAGGGCCTGAGGTGTCTGCGTTTTATCAGCGTCCGGCGAGCTGCACTTTACTGCCTTTGCTCGGCCAGGCACTCCTGCAGGGCGGCCTGCCACTGCGGCAGCTGGATCGCCCAGTCGCGCTGCAGGCGCGTGCAGTCCAGGCGTGAGTTGAGCGGGCGCTGGGCCGGGGTCGGGTAGGCGCTGCTGGGAATGGGGTTGAGGTGGGCGACCGTCTTGCCGGCCTCGCGCAGCTGGGCGGCGATGGCGCTGGCAAAGCCGAACCAGCTGGTCTCGCCCAGGGCCGTCAGGTGATAGGTGCCCCAGGGCCCGGCGCGCCCCTGCTGCCAGTGCTCGATCAGCTGACAGCTGGCCTGGGCAATGCTGCCGGCCCAGGTCGGCGCGCCGATCTGGTCGCTCACCATATTGAGGCTGTCGCGTTCCTGCAGCAGGCGCTGCATGGTCAGCAGGAAGTTCCTGCCGTGGCGCGAATAGACCCAGCTGGTGCGCAGGATCAGGTGGGCGCCGCCCACCGCGGCGATTGCCTGTTCACCAGCCAGCTTGCTGCGCCCATAGACATTCAGCGGGTTGGGCGTGTCGTCCTCGTCATAGGGCGTGGCCTTGCGGCCATCGAACACGTAGTCGGTGGAGTAGTGCAGCAGCGGCGCGCCCAGTTCGGCGGCGGCCTCGGCGAGCAGGCCCGGGGCCGTGGCATTGATGGCAAAGGCCCGTTCGGGCTCGCTCTCGGCCTGGTCCACCGCGGTATGGGCGGCGGCGTTAAGGATCAGCTGGGGGCGCAGTTCCAGCACGCGCGGGCGAATCGCCGTGCCCTGGGCCAGATCCAGCTGGGCGCTGCCCAGTACCTGCAAGTCCACCCGGCCCTGCAGGCGCTGCTGCAGCTCCAGGCTCAGCTGGCCCTGGCCGCCCAGCAGCAGCACCCTCATGTGAACAGCTCGGCATCGCGAAAGGCCACGCCGGCCTGATCCTTGGCCGACAGCTGCGGCGCGCCGTCGAACGGCCAGTCGATGGCCAGGTCCGCATCGTCCCAGCGGATGCAGCGTTCCTGCTCGGGGCTGTAGTACTCGGTGGTCTTGTACAGCAGTTCGGCATAGTCGCTGAGCACCAGAAAGCCGTGGGCAAAGCCTTCGGGCACCCATAGCTGGCGCTTGTTTTCGGCGGACAGGCGCACGCCCACCCACTGGCCGAAGGTGGGCGCGCGCTGGCGCAGGTCCACCGCCACGTCATATACCTCGCCCACCACCACCCGCACCAGCTTGCCCTGGGCCTGCTGGCCGACCTGGTAGTGCAGGCCGCGCAGCACGCCACGGGCCGAGCGCGAGTGGTTGTCCTGGACGAACTCGCGGATGCGCCCGGTGCGCTCGCGGAAGGTGCGGGCGTTGAAGCTTTCGAAGAAGAAGCCGCGCTCGTCGCCGAATACCTCGGGGTCGAGCATCATCACATCGGGAATGCGGGTGGGGTGTACGCGCATGCTTATTCCTCCGCCAGGGCGAACAGGTATTGGCCGTAGCCGGTCTTGCCGAACAGCTCGGCTTGCTTGAGCAGCTGGGCCTTGTCGATCCAGCCCTGCTGGTAGGCGATCTCCTCCAGGCAGGCGACCTTCAGGCCCTGGCGCTGTTCGATGGTCTGCACATACTGCGAGGCGTCCAGCAGGCTGTCGTGGGTGCCGGTATCGAGCCAGGCGAAGCCGCGGCCGAAGCGCTCCACGCGCAGGTCGCCGCGCGCCAGGTAGGCATTATTGATGTCGGTGATCTCCAGTTCGCCGCGGGCCGAGGGTTTGACCGCCTTGGCGATGTCGATCACGTCGTTGTCGTAGAAATACAACCCGGTGACCGCATAGCTGGACTTGGGTTTGAGCGGTTTTTCCTCGATGGAGACGGCCTTGCCGGCCGCATCGAACTCCACCACGCCGAAGCGCTGCGGGTCGCGCACCCAGTAGCCGAACACCGTGGCACCGCTGGGTTGGCTGGCGGCGCGCAGGAGCTTCTCGGTGAAGTGCTGGCCGTGGAAAATATTGTCGCCGAGGATCAGGCACACCGAATCCTGGCCGATAAAGGCCTCGCCGAGGATAAAGGCCTGGGCCAGGCCGTCCGGCGAAGGTTGCTCGATATAGTCGAAATGCACACCGAACTGGCGGCCATCCCCGAGCATCTTCCGGAAGTTGGGCAGGTCCTGCGGGGTGGAGATGATCAGGATCTCGCGGATGCCGGCCAGCATCAGCACCGAGATGGGGTAGTAGATCATCGGCTTGTCATAGATCGGCAGCAGCTGCTTGGACACGCCCAGGGTAATGGGGTGCAGGCGGCTGCCGGAGCCGCCGGCGAGGATAATGCCTTTCATGGGTTGCTTCCTTGAAGTGCGCCAAGGCGCTCACGCTGATAGCTGCCGTCCTGTACATGGCGGCACCAGTCGAGGTTGGCCAGGTACCACTGCACCGTCTTGCGCAGCCCCGACTCGAAGCTTTCCTCGGGCACCCAGCCCAGCTCGCGCTGGATCTTGCCGGCATCGATGGCGTAACGCAGGTCGTGGCCGGGACGGTCAGCGACAAAGGTGATGAGTTCGGCGTAGTGGCCGGTCTGACGTGGCGCCAGCTTATCGAGCAGGGCACAGATGCTCTGCACCACCTGCAGGTTGGTGCGCTCGTTATGCCCGCCGATATTGTAGGTTTCCCCCACCTGGCCTGCGCTCACCACCCTGAGCAGGGCGCGGGCGTGGTCTTCCACATAGAGCCAGTCGCGCACCTGCTGGCCATCGCCATACACCGGCAGCGGCTTGCCTTCCAGGGCATTGAGAATCACCAGAGGGATCAGCTTTTCCGGAAAGTGGTAAGGGCCGTAATTGTTCGAGCAGTTGCTGACCAGGGTCGGCAGCCCATAGGTGCGCTGCCAGGCGCGTACCAGATGGTCCGACGCCGCCTTGCTGGCCGAATAGGGCGAGCTGGGGGCATAGGGCGTGACCTCGGTAAACAGGCCGCCGCTGTGGTGCAGGTCGCCATACACCTCATCGGTGGAAATATGATGAAAGCGAAAGGCCAGACGCGCCGCCTCATCGAGCTGCGACCAGTAGGCGCGCACGCTTTCCAGCAGGCTATAGGTGCCGACTATGTTGGTCTGGATAAAAGCCGCCGGGCCGTCGATGGAGCGGTCTACATGGGACTCGGCAGCCAGGTGCATCACCGCCTGGGGACGAAACGTGGCGAGAATCTGTGCCACGGCGGCACTGTCGCCGATATCGGCCTGGCGAAACTGGTAACGGGGGTGCTGCGCCACGCTGGCGAGGGACTCTAGATTGCCGGCGTAGGTCAGTTTGTCCAGGTTGAACACCTGATGCTCGGTGGCGTTCAGCAGATGACGAATCAGCGCGGAGCCGATAAAACCGGCACCGCCGGTGACAAGGATGCGCATAAGGCAGGGGCCTGTTCCACTCAAGGTCGCTAGGGGCTGTTTTACTTGGCTGGCGTGAGCGGCACAAGCGCGGCGTGAGCACGGGCGTGGCATTGATGGCGCAGGTTTGCCGGGGGCGTGTTCGCGTGTTGCGGCGGGAGCCTGCTGAGGTGGATCGAGCTGAGCGCCATGGATGCCGGGTGGGAGTGGAGCGCCAAATAATAATTTAATAGATCATAAATGGTCTTTTAAATCGATATTATCAGCTTAATGGTCGAAATTTGAGCTATTGCATTAGTTGTATTTGAGTCTGCTTGCCCACAAGGCACCTGTATATGGCCCTTACCCATACGCTCTTCTCTCCCGGTGAACTGGCCCTGCAGATCGGTGAGAACGCGCGCGCGCTGCGCTTGGCGCAGAACCTTTCGCGCAAGACCCTGGCCGAGCGTGCCGGTGTTTCAGAGTCGACCATCAAGCGTTTTGAAACGACAGGGCAGATCACCCTCGATGCGTTGGTGCTGTTGGCCTCGTCTTTGGGAGTGGCGCAGCAGCTGTCAGGATTGTTTACGCAGGCGCAGCCTGCTTCTCTGGCTGAGCTCAAGCAGAGCGGACGAGTCCGGGGGCGCAAATGAAGAATGTGGCCTCAGTTGAGGTGCTGCTCTCGGGTTCTCGTGTAGGTGAGCTGGTGTCCGTGCCGCGCGGCATGGCCGATGAACACACGACAGCCTTTGCCGGCGCGGGGCTGCCGACACGCAAGGCGTTGCGCAAGGTCTGTGAGACCTTCAGCTTTTTAAAAGTGGATCAGTACATCGAACAGACGCTCGATGCGCTATCGGGGTGGCGAGGCCTGTGTCATGAGCTCGATATTGCAGGGCAGCAGGACGTGGAGATACAGAGGGCGCTGGAGCGCATTCGTGCGGGGCTTGGCTAGGCAGTAGGCAGGCTCGTGCACCGCTATAGCCAGGGGAACGAATTTGCGTGGGGTTTTCAGGCTTGCCAAGCATGGGGTGTCAAATCCTTACCCCAAGCCCAGGCACCAGACGAGGAGGGCGATGCGTGAGATTGGCCCCTGGGTCCGGGCGTGTTGATCCCGGGCCCAGACGGCGATAGCGCTGAGGGGGCTAGCGCTCGTCAATCGGTCCGAGCTGGCGGGTCATCTCCGCGATCACAATGTTGACGATGGCGCGCAGCAAACGCATCTCTCCGGCCAGTGTCGCTTTCAGTGCCGGGCGCTGTGCGGCCAGTAGGCTGTTTTCCTGCTCCACTTCTGCCAACAACTGCTTTGCCTGTGTCGAGACTTGGATCACCAGGCGAGTGATCGCCTTGCGGGCTGTGCCGGGTTTGATGCCCATCACCTCGGCAGCGGTCAGCAGCAGGGCAGGGGACACCTGGCTCAGACGCGCTTCGCCCTCGATGGGCCAGGCCAGGGTAGCGGCCTGCGGCCAGGCGTCTTTTTCGAACGCGCGGGTGCCGTAGACCGACATGCACAGCAGGTCGTAGAACGGCGCCAGGCGGACTTTGGAGCCGTAGGTCAGGAAACTGAGGTTTTTCAGGTGCGCATCTTCGTTGCCGACCAGCACGTTGAACACCAGCCACTCGAACAGGGCCAAGCGGGCTACCGCCGCCGGGGCGCAGAGTGCGGCCACCTCGGCCAGCCTGGTGACACTGCCGGCGCTGTATTTGAACTCCCGTGACAGCCCCAGCAACTGGCAGGTATCCAGGCAGTGCTGGCGCTGCCAGTGCCCGGCATCGTGGGTGCGGTCAAAGCGCGCCACCAGATAGACCGGCTCCGGGACATACAGACGCGTCACTTCGGGCACGGCCAGGCCGACGCGCTTGGCTAGGGTCATCACGAACCATTCGTTGATGACGGAGTGGGCCCAGGCCCGGTCTGGGTGATCGGGTTTCAGAATGTGCGTCGAGGGAGTGGAGCCCTCCGGGTCGAACAAGCTACCGTCCCGGTAGATGACCGCCATCTTGTGTTGCGCCCCGGCCAGCGACATCTTTTTCGCCGAGCGATAGGCCAGCGGTACCTGCGGCATATGCTGGATACGCTGGGACAGTTCCTCGTAGGGCAGAGGTTTTTCGGTGCCGTTGGAGGGGCGGGTATCGGGCGGTAGCAAGGTGAGTGAGCCGGCGGACTCAGCCCCGTATACCTGCAGCAGGGCAAAGGCATCTTCCACGTTGGCCGCCGAGGCCTTGGCGAGAAGGGCGCGTTGCCCCTCTTCCGGTAGGAGGTTGTCAAAATACCACTGCACCGGACGGTGGGAGGCGCCGTCGAGGTGTTCCTCGGGTTGCAGGGGTAATCCCGGGCACACCGGGAAGGCACTGTTGCTGGCCAGCCACGCAGGAGCATACCCGAACGCCCACAGCCCATTGTGCTCGCGGATGTGGCCCACAAGTGCGTCGTTGATCCAGACGTTCAGGGTGCGCGGGGTCATGTGCGCTCACCTTGGGGCGACTTCACTTGCGCCGTAGCGGACGGTGCCGCCTGCTGCTCGCGGCGTTTGGCGAGGGTGGCTTGGGTGTCTTGGACATACGGTTCCGGCACCTCTACCGAGACGGTCAGGCCCAGTTCCTGAATGATCTGGAAGAGTTTTCCCCATTGCACGGTCTCGCCGCCGCGCTCGACCTTGCCGAGAAAGTTTTCGCTTACGCCGATGCTGCCCGCCGCATCGTCCTGGCGCATGCCCATGGCCTTTCGGCTGGCGCGGATGATTTCGCCGAGGTCGGCAGGGGACTCAATGTCGAATTTCATAAATCCTCACGACTGAGCGGTTTTATGGCTGGTGCAAGGCCATAGGATTAAATTCCGCATGTTCGTGAGGATTTTAGATGCTTCGTGCTGATCTGCAACATAATCCTCGCATACGTGAGGATTTATACGAGGTGTGGGCTGAGCGGTTCGCGGGAGAGAAGAGGGCTGTAAATGCTATTGGGCCGGAAGGGGCGTGGGGCGGGAGCGTTTACCTGCAGGAGCGAAGGATTTTCAGTTCCTAAGATTCGGCGGATGGCGCGAAGCCCTGATCGGACGCAAGCGAGGTGAGCAGGGAAGGGGGGGGTCACAAACCCTACCCCAATCCTACCCCGGGCCAAATTTCGGGCACAAAAAAGGGCTACGCTTTCACGTAACCCTTTGATTTGTATGGTGCCGGCACCAGGAGTCGAACCCGTGAGCTACTGATTACAAGGGAATTGCTTATTAGTTTCTGGTTGTTTCTCGTAAATTCTTTTAAATGCCTTTAAGGCCAGTATTCATGGGGTCTGTGCGTGTTTGTTGTTTTCCGTTGATTCTCTGTGTAGCCTGACAGCTACAGAGAAACGGCACGCAAAACGGCACGCAAAATTATGGCAAGTAGCACGCAGAAGAACACCTCAAAGCGGCGCCTGCATCACTGATGCTGAGTTGAAAACACTCGCGCCTGGGGAGACGGCTACGGAGTCGCTGCCGGGGCGGGGGACTGGCTCTATCTACTTTGAGCGGCGGGTTTCAGGGGCCATCGAGGCGTACTACCGGCGCCGGGAAGCCGGAAAGGCGCAGAAAACCAAGCTGGGCATCTACCGCATGACCCATCGTTCTGCGGGCCTCACGTTGGCCGAGCTGCGGGATAAAGCGCGAGAGCTAGCTCAGATCGCCGCTGAGCATGGTGACGTTAAAGCCTATCTGGCAGAGCAGGAGGCTCAGGCTGAGCACGCTCGCGTTGAGCGCCAGCGCCTGCTTGCCGAAGCTGAGCGGCGCCAGCAGGTTGAGGACGCTCGGGGCTCTCTAGCCGACCTTTTCAAGGACTACATTGAAGGTCGCCGGGGCATGGTGCGTGAGTCGCAGGTTTTGGAGCTGGAGCGGGTTCTGCGGGTAGAGATCGAGGAGGCGCACCCTGAGCTGGCAGCAATGAAAGCCAGGGATGTGAAGCCGGATCATGTGCGCGCCATTCTGCTGCCGATCTGGGATCGTGGCTCCAAGGGGATGGCCGACAAGGTTCGGGCCTACTTACACGCCGCCTTCCAATATGGGCTAACCGCCGAGCACTCCTTGGCGCGCACGAGTCGCAAGAGTTTCGCCTTAGAGTCGAACCCCGCAGCCATGCTCCCGAAAGAGCACAAGTCTCAGCCATGCAAGCGTGCATTGAGTGATGAGGAGTTGCGCCAGTTCTGGGAAACAGTCACCGACACTGACGGGGTCGGGCCTGTTATGGCTCGCCTGCTGCAGTTCGTTGTGGCGACTGGTGGGCAGCGGATCGACCAGATAGCGCGGGAGCCCTGGTCAAGCTATGACCTGGAAGCGAAGACCTTGCGCTTGATTGACGCCAAGGGACGGGGCGGTGTTCGGCGTGAGCATCTGGTACCGCTCACTGATCGAGCACTGTCGATTCTGGCCGAGGTCAATCGCCTCAATGGATCGCTTAAAACGAACGGTGGAGATTGTCTGTGGCCCTGGACAACGACGGGCAAGAAGCCCATCACCACCAGCAGCCCGGTTCACGCTGTGGCCGACTGGCTGCGCTCGGGAAATGCTGCCATCGAAGGGGAGCGTATACCACACTTCACCCCGAGAGACCTGCGCCGTACCTGTGCGCAGCTCATGCAGCGGCATGGCATCGATGATCGTCTGAGTGACCTGCTGCAGTCGCATGGCCAGACCGGTGTGGTTGGCCAGCACTACCGGAACAATCCTGAGGCCTACCTTCCGGAAAAGCGCCGAGCCATGGAAGCCTTCGACCGGGTTCTGGGTGCTTTGCTGGAGGGGCCGCCACCTGGCGGCAATGTTGTTGAGCTCAAGCGGGGTGGCAAAGCATGAATGGTCTTGCCTTGATCAAAACGCATATGGGGACGCGTATCTTGCGCTTATCGGCTGAGCAGATGGATAGGGCGAAAAGGCTTTCAGATCCCGACATGGAGCGGAATTGGGCGGGCGTAGTTGATTGGTGCGGAGAGAACGCGCTTGTCATATTCGATCTGCTGACCCTGCGCGATTACATGTACAGATGGGCTGGCGGGGAGCGAGACCATGATGAGGTGTCCATCCGCTATCAGAATCTTGCTGGCGCTGCGAAAAGACTTGAGGAGGCTGCGAGGGACTTTCGGGAAGCCCTGGGGTTGCTGCCACCCGTCAGAGAAATTCTATCGGATGACTTCCCCAGCCCAGACCCTGAGCTTCTTGACGCCGTCAGGGGGCTGGCTGGCAGTTGGGGGGCGCAGATTAAATCTGCTCTCTCGGTGATTGATGGCACAAGCAATGAGGGGCGGGGCGTTTCTAGCTTGAAAGGGCTGGCGGAGGTTGGGCCTCGAAAACCGCTGCACAAGATGAAACTCGAGCGCCCTGCTGATCGCTATTTGTTGAAGGCCATTGCAGAAATGGGCACGACTTGGGTATCCCGTGGCGAAGCAGGTAAGCGCTGGCCGCAAACAGCGCTGGTGAGCCTGCTTAGTGCTGTTGGGGTAGATACAGATGTGAGGGAGCTCGCGGACGTTCGGAGAGATGTACGGGATTCTGCCCGCAAGAGTTCCTAGAATCCCGGTCGAAGCAAGCACAAACGTCTAGCAATGTGGAGCCACCAGCCGCAGCAAGCGGTACCGGAGGCCCACATGACCACGCAACAAATCGACTCACAAGCTCTCTACGTCGAGTCCCTGGCAGCTAAGTATCTTGGCTGCGCCCCCACTACCCTGCGTAAGTCTCGCGTAACTGGCGAGCTTTTTGGCTGCCCTGCCCCTGTGTTCCTGAAGATGGGCCGGGCTGTGCGCTACCAGGGCACAGCGATCGCGGCATTTCTCGAGCAATTTGCTCCGTCGCGCAACACTGCCGAAGCTCAAAGCATCCAGGCTGGGGCTTTCCAGGCCGGTCAGCCGATCGTCACCGGGGGCGAGGAAGCATGAGCCAGTTCCCGCATATCCTGCGGGAGTGCTTGGCATGAATGCTCCCGCCGTATCGATTGAGCAGGTAGCCGGCTACCTCGACCCTGAGAGCGTGGTGCCCGATTGGCTGCCGGATGGCAAGCGCCAGGGCAGTGAGTGGGTAGCTCGCAATCCGACTCGCGGCGACAAGACGCCGGGCTCATTCAAGGTCAATTTGCACTCCGGTGCCTGGAGTGACTTCGCCACGGATGACAGGGGCGGCGACTTGGTGAGCCTGTGGGCCTATCTGCAGGGGCAGTCTCAGGGCGAGGCTGCGCGCGACCTGGCCGCCCGGTATGCCATCGGAGGCCCAGCCAACGGCGAGCAGCCGCGCAAGGCTAAGCCGACGCAGCAAAGCCGGTGGGTCTCATGCAAGGCACCGGCAGATCTGCCGCCTCCGTCATGCCTGAGCGTGCGCCAGTCCGATGGTTGGACTCAGGTGTCGGTGGTGGCCGCGTGGCCGTACCGTGACACGTCTGGCGCTCTGCTTGGGTATGCCTGCCGGGTCGAACCGGAACCCGGGAAAAAAGACGTGATTCCGGTGTGCTGGATGGAGAGCCGTGCCACAGGGGAGGCCAAGTGGAAGCAGGGCGCTCTGCCAGTTCCCCGTACTCTGTACGGCGCCGAGCTGCTGGCTGCTGCACCAGAGGCCAATGTCGTGCTTGTCGAGGGCGAGAAAGCTGCCGATGCCGCGCGCCGACTGCTGGCCGGAGTGCCGGTGCTGGTGCTCACCTGGCCGGGCGGCTGCAAGGCCGTGGAAAAGGCCCACTGGGAGCTGCTCGCGGGCCGCAAGATCGTCGGGTGGCCGGACTGCGATGCGCAGCGCTACGCAGAGAACCACCCGAAGGCCGGCGAGTTCAAACCCTACGCCGAGCAGCCAGGCATGGCCGCGATGTTGCGGATCGCCGAGATCCTAGAACAGCACGGCACCAGCATGCGAGTGGTGGCGGTACCAGAGCCGGCTGCTGACGAGTGGGCCAGTGGCTATGACCTTGCAGACCTTGAGGCCGATGGGTGGAGCTGTGAGCAGGTGATGCAGTACCTGCGTGACCACCTGCGCACGCCGGCAGAGATCCGCGCCAGCCTGCTGGCTGACCCTCTAAAAGACTTCGACGGAATCACCCGGGGAGCTGATGAGCCCGATCCAGTGGCGCTGCTTGAGCCGCTGCCGGTTGAGGCCTACGAGGGTATGGCCGGCGCGGAGTCGGGCATCGCTTCGCCGGCATTGGAGTCGCCACAGATTGTGGCGCAGGCGCCGCGCTTCGCTTTCCTGAGCGTGAGCGACATGGTGGCAACGCTTCGCCCAATCGACTGGCTAGTGCGGGGCTACATCGAGCGCGATGCTCTTGCGGTCGTTTATGGCGAGCCCGGGCACGGCAAGTCATTCCTGGCAATCGACATGGCGTGCAGCATCGCCACAGGCACCGCCTGGCACGGGCATCCGGTCAAATCTGGAGCGGTGTTCTACATCGCAGGGGAAGGGCATAACGGGCTCGCACGCCGCTTCCGCGCCTGGAGTGAGCACTCTGGCGTATCGCTGCATGGTGCGCCCCTGTTCGCTTCTGCTACAGCGGCAGCTCTGACCAACGCCACAGCTGCGGCCAACGTGGCGCAGGCCGTGCGCCTACTGGCTGAGTCTGCAGGGCATGCTCCGGCTCTGATTGTGGTGGATACCCTGGCGCGCAACTTCGGCCCGGCAGACGAAAACAGCTCTGCGGATATGGGGGCCTTCGTCTCGAGCCTAGACCTTCAACTTCGGCACCCATGGCAGGCAACGGTCATCGTTGTGCACCACTCCGGAAAAGATGCCTCCCGTGGTGCCCGTGGCTCGTCTGCGCTGCGTGGCGCAGTGGATGCAGAGTATGAGGTAGCGCGCGACGAGACAGGTCTGATCCGTCTGACGCCACACAAGATGAAGGATGCCGAGCCGCCCGAGCCGCTGGCCTTCACCTTGGAAGGGGTGCGCTTGCCTTTAACGGACGATGAGGGCGCCCCGGTATTCGGTGCAGCGCTACGAGTCGCGGCATACGTTGAGCCGCCCCGTGCAGGGAAAACAGGGCGGGGGAAAAACCAAACCCGCGCCTTGCAGGTGCTGGCCGATCTGTATGCCGAGCATCGTGGGAGGTTGGTCGAGGGTGGGCGGGCCAGCAGTACAGCTCGGGTTTCAATCAATGATTGGCGCGACCGCCTGGAGCGTGACGGTATAGACCGCAGGCGCTTTTCGGAGCTGCGGGTCGGGTTGGAAAAGTCCGGGCTGATTCGAGTTGAAGTCGGTGGGTACGTCCATCTCCACGGCGACGATTCGGAGGTTTCGCAATGACTCTCTGTCCGGTTTTGCGTCCGATTTGCTGTCCGAAAGTGTCCGGTTTTACCGGCTTGCCCGTGTCCGATTTGTCCGAAATGCCTATAGGCATCGGACGGACGGACAAATTCGGACGGACGCTGGCTGATCTGGCTGCCATACAGCGTGAGACGGATTCCAATCGCTTGGCTGCATGGCGGGTTTTGTTAGCTTCTGGCATCCGAGAGCTGCAGGCCCTGGGCCTCGATCTGTCCTCTGATCTGCCGCAACCGACTGTGGCGCCCCTCGACATTCTGGGCCGGCCTGCAATTGTTCAGGCCTGCCAACAGGGAGCACGTATCCGGGTTCTCGTGATTCGAGAGCCAGCGAAGCGCCCACGCTTGAAAGCTCCATGCCTCGGGCCGTGGCTTGGTCGTGCTTCGGCTGCGGGCTTTGTTCACCGGGGAGAGCTGCTGGTACCTGCGGAGATCGACCGCCAGTACCTGCATGCACCGCTGCGAATGCGCCAGTTCCTGGCTGAGCATTGCGAGGTGGGCGAATGAATCAGGACTTTCTGAGCATCCCTGCCGCTCTGGAGCCTGGCGCTGATTCTGCTGCCGGCTGTCGTGCCCTGTGGGCCGCCGTGCTGTTGCAGCTCTGGAAAGACGCTAGCGGGCCTGTGCGCGAGCGTGAGGCGGTGCGTCGGTACATCGAGTACAGCCGCCGCGATCTGCATGCCGTCTGCGATCTGGCTGGGGTGGGCTTCGATCCCGACCACTTCGCCCGCTTGCTTCTTGAGCGCATCGAGGCGGCGCCGATTCGCCAGCGCAAGGGTGGGCGGGTGAGTGTGGTGGCAGGTACCCCACCCCCCCGGGTCAAAAGGTACTTGGAAGGGGGGTACCCCCTTAGGGGTGATTCGCTCCGCGCCGCATCTCTACAGCCGGACCCCCACCAAGGGGATTCTGATCCGGGGCTCCCTGCCGCCCTGCAATCCGAGGCCATTGCTGGCCCGACCCACCACGCCACCGATTCAGGCGTCCGGAGGCCTGCGGCGCCTGCCGCCAATCGCCGGGATCTGTTTTGACCAATGCCAATGAGAGGGCAAACCATGAACGCAAAGACCAGCATCACCACCGGGGCGGCAGTCCGAAAGGCCATCGAGGACGCACTTGCCTCCACCTCTACCGCTCAGGTGGTCGAGCACCTGGAGAACCTGCGGCAGCTATCAGAGGCCACAGAGTTGCGCGCTGCGCAGCTTGTCGAGGCCCGGGGATCCCTGCTGCTAGATGGCACGGATGCCGAGTTGAAGGGCAACAGCGACGCGCAGGAGTCCGCCAAGCTGGACGTTGCCCGCCTGAGTGCGGCTATCACCGCCGCCGAGAACCTACTGGCCGAGCTGCAGCAGGCCGAGCGTGTGCGTGCTGCCGAGGAGGCTCGCGCTGAGGCTCTGCAGGTGCAGGCGCGCGCCGTGGCGATCTATGCCGAGTGGGACAAGCATGCCGACCACATGGCAGGCCTTCTGCTCGAACTGGAGGGCCTGCAGGGAGTGCTCAAGACGCAAAATCGCATCATCTCCGCCGCTGACCTGGCGCCGGTGGCTCTGCCGAATATGGCACTTTCAATCACTGAGGAACGGGTGACGGAGACTGTCTGGGTAGAGGTGGCATACCGCGGGCCGGCTGTATTGGACGAGCATGGGCGGGAGGTTGGGGCGGATGGTGGGCATCATTACGGCTGCGATGTGCGCAAGCCTGCACCGACCTCCCGTGAGGAGACCCGCGTCCGTATAACCCGCCCTGGTAAACACGTGGCCGATCTGCTGGAGCGTGGCGTAGTGATCCCCCGCGCTGATGCTGACCGCCGCGCCGAGGCGTGGATAGAGCGCCGAGGCTGATTCGTGACTACCGCCGATGTGGTGAGCACCGACGAGCTGGGCGCCTTGCTGGGCGTCACGGCTCGCACCGTCACTGAGCTAGGGCGTCGGGGCATCATCCGGCGCGCTGGCCGTGGGCGCTGGCCGCTTGCTGAGTCGATCCGGCTGTACTGCGAGCACCTGAGGGAGACCGCTGCGGGCCGGGCGGGTGCAGATGCTGACGGTAGACCGCTGGATCTGGCCGCCGAGCGTGCCAAGCTGGCACGTGCGCAGCGTGAGCGGGTGGAACTGGACAACGCCGTTAGGCGAGGCGAGTTGGTCGAGGTTGAGGGGATCCGAGGGCGTTATGCCGGCATGGTGACCGCAGCGAAGAGCAAGCTGCTGGGTGTGCCGAGCAAGGCGAAGGGCCGTCTGCCACACCTAGTCATCGAGGATATCGAAACGCTCGAGGAGCTTATTCATGAGGCGCTGGCAGAGTTGGCCGGCGATGGCAGAGGGGGGGATAAGGATGCGGAAAGATGACCTGAGGGAGCGCCGCACAGATGTGGCGTTGGCGCTGCAAGTATGGGAACGAATGGAGCCGCGACTGTGGCTTCTGCTGCGCGAGGCCGAACGCTATGCACGCACGGAGGCGACCGCTGTCTCTCTGTGGCAGGCCGCAGGCGAGGCCGAGCACCTGGCTATGCTGCTGCGCTTTGGCCCTGTGGTATGTGGCGACGATGGGGAGGCGACTGTCGCCGGGTACCGCGCGGCGTGGGCCGACTTGCTGGAGGAGTTCGCTGCTGCGGTGAAGGCTGATCGAGTGATGAGCGTGGAGCCATTCCACGCGCTAGCGGCGGCTCAAGCTGCGCTCGAATTCGCAGTGCCGTTCCTGCAGGCAGAGGCGCGGGTTGCGGAGGAGAAATATCGTCGCCTGGTGGCGAAGGTGGCACGCCAAACGCGCGAGGTGCTGGAGGCGCTGCGGGCTGGGGTGCAGCCGGCGCCCTGAAGCGCGAGAGAAGAGGCCGCCCCGGGCGTTCACCGGGGCGGTTATCACACGGAGCAGACCTTGGGAAGGGAACGCCATGCAACGCGAACACGCTATCACAATCAGCCAGTTCACCCCGTGCGGGGCTACCGTTACGCCCTGGGCGCCTACCGGCGCGGATCTAGCGGCAGAGTTGGCCGGCGTGGTCAGGGAGGAGTTGGGACGGCTGCGAGCTGACATGCAGTGCGCTGATAATCGGCTGGCACTGCGACTCGACAGCATCATCTACCTGACTGGGCATCTTGCCGCCTGAGTCGGGGCTCTGATTGTCCCGGGGCCGGGCGCCGGGGGGCTACGGGAGGCCGATCATCCTGGCGCCAATGCCTAGCGCCTCAGTGACCAGCGAGCGCAGAACCTCGCGCCCCTCGACTGCGGCGACTTCGCCTAGCCGCTCGCCAATGGAAGCCTTCCCTTGGAGGCTTGCCGGTAACGCGCGAAGCACCTCAAGCCCTTTGCTGGTTAGCAGGGCATCTCCGACAAAGAGTTCATTCTCTCCGCTCGTGGTGAGATAGCCCGCACTCTCAAGCCAGCGGATGCAGGCAAAGAAGAATTCGCCATCCTTGCTGGGCACATCGCAGCAAAGATGCTCATGGTAAACGGATGGATTCTCAACGTAATCGGCAGCCTTCAGAAGGCAGGGCACCGGAAACGAGCTGTACAGCCTGGCGAAAACCTCGCCGGTGATTTCGTCGAAACGCTCAATGTTGGTGGTTGGCACCTGATCGACTCCCTGTGGTGGCGGTTGTTCGAGCGAAACAGAAACGGCACGCAAAACGGCACGCAGAATCGGCTATCAGTGCCATAAAACGAAAAAGGCCCACCTTACGGTGAGCCTAAGTCGTTGATTTATATGGTGCCGGCACCAGGAGTCGAACCCGGGACCTACTGATTACAAGTCAGTTGCTCTACCAGCTGAGCTATACCGGCAACAGAGGGGCGCATTATATCCATTCGCCTGGCTGAGTAAAGCCGTGCGGGGGCCGGATTTACGGGCTTTGTTATCAGCAGAAAAGTCGTTATGCACAATCTGTGGTTATGCGGTACGCCCGTTCAGGGTTTTGTGACCTGTACCGCTGAATTTTCTAAGTGATTGTTTTTATTGGCTTCTGCTGTTGGGTGAAAAATATACAGTTGGCCTGGGCGGCGTATTGATCGGCGATTCAGGCAACTACCCAGAATCTGTCAACAGAGTTATCCACAGATGCTGTGGGCAACTCAGTCCCGCTCGGCCAGCAGCAGCAGGTTGCGCGGGGTGAGCTGGGCTGGGCAGAACTGGCCAAGGCGCACCCGGTAGCCCTGTTCCTGCAGATACAGGGCGCGATCGAGCAGCAGCCAGACTTCCAGTGGGCGACGAAACAGACCGCGCAGCAGTTCCAGGTTGCGTACCTCGGCCAGGCGTTGCCAGCCCTGTTTCTCCAGTTGTTCCCAGGGTTGCGGGCCTGGGGCAGGGAGTTGTTTGAGCGCGGCCAGGTGGCAGCAGAATTCGGCAAAGCTCTTGTGCAGCCAGGCCGGTGCCAGTGAGGGGGTGGGCAGGTACTCATCCAGGCCGCGCAATTGGCGTTGCAGCAGGTCGAAGCCCAGGCGCCAGGCCATGGACTGGTCGCGCTGGCGGCGGGTGCGGGCGCCGGCGGTGACGGTTTCGCTGAGCGGCAGTGCCAGGTCGTTGCGGCTTAGCTGCAGTGGCGTGCGCGCGGCCTGGGCCGATAGCGGCTGGTAGGTGGTCGCACGGGTACGGTTGTAGCAGCAGGGCGATACGGCCAGTTGCCGGCAGCCGGCCTGGCTGGCCAGTTGCAGCAGGCGTATATGCAGGTCGCCGCAGGCGTGCAGGGCCACCGGGCTGTGCGCGGCCTGCAGCTGTTGGGCGGCCTCGTCGGCCAGCACATCCTGCTGGATATGCCGGGCCTGGATACCGAGTTTATGGCTTAGGTGGGCACCGGCCTCAACCAACTGCGGATCATGCTCCAGGCAGGTCAGGGCGCCGCCGCGGTGGGCCAGCAGGCGCCCCAGGTGGCCCTTGCCGGCGCACCAGTCGAGCCAGTGTGCGGGCTGCTCGGTAAAGGCCAGGCAGCCGGCAAAGGCCTCGATCTGCTGCCACTTGCGTCCTGGCACATCAACGCTAAAGCGTGGTGCCAGTTGCTGGGGTAACTGCTGCGGCAGATCGGGCAACTGGCTCAGCGCTTGGGCCTGGGCGGCCAGTTCGGGGAAGGGCGCGGGGGCCGCCAGCAGGTGCGGCTGGTTGTGCGCGGCTTCGGCCTGTTCCAGGCTGCGCGACCTTAGCCAGCTGGCCAGCTGCGGGTGCTCGGTCTCCCAGGGCAACTGCGGGTGCTGGGTAAAGGGGCGGGGGCGCCAGAGCCCCTGGTGTGCGTGAAGAAACGCATCCAGTGCGGTGAAGTGCTGTTGCAGGGCGGTGGCGCTGGTCATGCGGGTCTACGCGTCAATAAGGCGAGGGCTGGGTTCGGCAGCGGTGGGTTGCCTTTGGCCCTCTTCCCCGCCCCCTCTCCCGCGTGCAGGAGAGGGGAGCAGGGCGCAATAGCGCGCGCTGAGGAGCAGGCTTAACGCCCCTGGCAGGCGTCCACACGCAGCCAGCGCTCCAGCAGTTTGAAGCCGCGTACCAGGACAAAGGCGATGGCCAGGTAGAACAGGCCAGCGGCGAAGAAGATCTCCACCGGCAGGTAGGTGCGCGCGATGATGGTGCGGGCCATGCCGGTCAGCTCCAGCAGGGTCACGGTGCTGGCCAGGGAGCTGGCCTTAAGCATCAGGATCACTTCGTTGCTGTAGGCTGGCAGGCCGATCCGGGCCGCCCGCGGCAGGATGATATAGAACATGGTCTTGGCCCGGGACATGCCCAGTGCGCGGGCCGCCTCGATCTCACCCGGTGGTACGGCCTGGATGGCCCCGCGCAGGATCTCGGCGATATAGGCCGCGGTATGCAGGGTCATGGTGATGATGGCGCACCAGTAGGGCGAGCGCAGGTAGGGCCACAGCGAGCTTTCGCGTACCGCATCGAACTGGGCCAGGCCGTAGTAGACCAGGAACAGCTGTACCAGCAGCGGTGTGCCGCGGAAGAAGAAGATATAGCCATAGGGCAGGGCGCGCACATACCAGTGCCGCGAGGCCCGGGCGATGCCCATGGGGATGGCCAGGATCAGCCCGGCGACCACGGCGATGGCCACCAGCTCCAGGGTCAGCAGCGCGCCTTCGGACAGGCGCGGCAGCCATTTGATAATCACTTCCCAGTTCATGAGGCGCTCCTGACAAAGCCACGGCTGGCGCGTTTTTCAAGGAAGTGCATGCCGATCATGGCCAGGATGGTCAGGCCCAGGTAGATAAAGGCCGCCACCATATAGAAGGTGAAGGGCTCCTTGCTGGCGGTCACGGCGATCTGCGAACGGCGCATGATCTCTTCCAGGCCGATCACCGACACCAGAGCGGTGTCCTTCATCAGAATCATAAACAGGTTGCCCAGGCCCGGCAGGGCGATGCGCCACATCTGCGGCAGGATTAGGCGCCAGAGAATCCGTGGCTTGGACAGGCCCAGGGCCATGCCCGCCTCGCGATGGCCCTTGGGGATGGCCAGGATGGCGCCGCGGAACACTTCGGTCGCGTAGGCGCCGAAGCACAGGCCCAGGGCGATGGTGCCGGCGGCAAAGGCGCTCAGGGCCAGGCCGCGAATGCCGAACAGCTCGCCGATGCTGCTCATCAGGCTGACGGTGCCGAAGTAGATCAGCAGTACCCAGAGCAACTCGGGCACGCCGCGCACTATGGTCGAATAGGTGCCGCCAAGCCATTGCAGTGGCTTGTAGGGCGAAGTCTTGGCCAATGCGCCGAGCAGTCCCAGCACCAGACCCACGCCGAGCGCGCTGAGCGCCAGCTTGATGGTCATCCAGGTGCCGGCCAGCAGAGCGGGGCCGAATCCGTACAGATCGAGAGTCATGGGGGCTCACAAGCCTGCACCGCCCGGGCGGGCGGTGCAGCGCTGGCTACTTAGTAGATGCTGAAGGGGAAGTACTTGTCGTTGATCTGCTTGTAGGTGCCATCTTCGACAATGGCCTGCAGAGCGGTGTTCAGGCGCTCGCGCAGGGCATCACCCTTGCGCACGGCGATACCGATCTTGTCGTCTTCGAATACCGGGTCACCCTTGAACTCGAAGTTCTTGCCGGCATCGCTCTTGAGCCATTCCCAGTTGACGAAGCTGTCGGCCAGCACGCCGTCGAGGCGGCCCGAGGATAGGTCCAGGTAGGCGTTTTCCTGGGTGTCATAGAGTTTGACGTCGACCACCTTGCCCAGGTTGTCTTCCAGCCAGGTGCCGGCGATGGTGGCGCGCTGGGCACCGATCACCTTGCCCTTGAGGCTGGCTTCATCGGTCTTGAATTCCTTGTTCTTGGCGCCGATGAACTGCAGCTTGTTGGTGTAGTAGGGGTTGGTGAAGTCCACGGCGGCCTGGCGCTCTTCGGTGATCGACATGGAGGCGATCAGGAAGTCGAACTTCTTGGCGTTGAGGGCCGGGATGATGCCGTCCCAGTCGGAGGTGACCACATCGCACTCGACCTCCATCTTGGCGCACAGGGCCAGGCCGATATCCACGTCGAAACCGCCGACCTTGCCGCTGGCGTCGATCAGGTTGAAGGGCGGGTAGGCGCCTTCGGTGCCCAGGATCAGTTTCTCTGCCGCAACGGCTTGGGTGCCGAAGGCCAGGGTGGCGGCCGCAGCCAGCAGGAGTTTCTTGTAGTTCTGCATGCGTATTGCTCCGTGTTTTAGTGATTGCTGGACATGAATTGTTTGCAGCGCGCCGAAGTCGGGTTGTTGAACACCTGCTCGGGCGGGCCCTGTTCCTCCACCAGACCCTGATGCAGGAACACCACTTCGCTGGACACCTGGCGAGCGAAATTCATCTCGTGGGTGACCAACAGCATAGTGCGCCCTTCTTCGGCGAGCGCGCGGATCACATTAAGCACTTCTTGTACCATTTCCGGGTCGAGGGCCGAGGTCGGCTCATCGAACAGGATCACTTTCGGCTGCATGGCCAGGGTGCGGGCAATTGCCGCGCGCTGTTGCTGGCCGCCGGAGAGTTGGTTGGGGTAAACGTGGCGCTTGTCGGCGATGCCGACCTTGGCCAGCAGCGCCTCGGCCACCTCGATGGCCTCGGCCTTGCTCTGGCCCAGCACGCGGCGTGGCGCCTCGATGATATTGTCGAGCACGCTCATGTGCGGCCACAGATTGAAATTCTGGAAGACGAAGCCGATCTCGCTGCGCATGCGGTTGATCTGCCTGCTGTCGGCGGCCACCAGCTCGCCATTCTTGGCCGGCTTGAGCTTGAGCTCCTCGCCGGCGACGATGATCTGGCCCTGATGCGGGTTTTCCAGCAGGTTGATGCAGCGCAGGAAGGTCGACTTGCCGGAGCCGGATGAGCCGAGGATGGAGATAACTGCGCCGTCGTGAGCGGTCAGGGAAATGCCCTTGAGCACCTCCAGGTCGCCATAGCGTTTGTGCAGATCACGAATTTCCAGCGCGGGCGTGGCCTCGGCCATGGGGTGTCCTCTTATTCTTCGAATACGCCCAGAAGTTGCCTGGGCAGTGCTGCGCGTCAGCCAAACTGCATGGCAACGCAATACCGGGCCTTCCTGGCGAGGCGTCAACCTAGCATAGCGTTTTGCTGGCCGCCAAGCCGTTTACGGGCCTATGAGCGCTCATCGGGTCAGGCTGTCGCCTGGGTGCAGTTGGCTGTCGCGCAGATGCAAAAAGGCGCCGTCCCAATGATGTGTGCATGGTTCGGCAGAC
>Ga0209207_1000381_pt1 | contig 28704 bp, 27 predicted proteins | sample SaghotsprinmetaG_FD_184140 | JGI IMG/M metagenome (GOLD analysis project Ga0209207, IMG submission 184140) | Hot spring microbial communities from South Africa to study Microbial Dark Matter (Phase II) - Sagole hot spring metaG (SPAdes) (version 3) | ecosystem: Environmental > Aquatic > Thermal...
TACTCCCCGCGATGCTCTTGCACCATCCTCACTGCGCGCTCACGCACCTCGGGCGAGAACTTGTTCGTCTTCTTCATGGCTCAATCCTCTCAGAGTGTTGAGCCTCCGCGAAACCCGGGGCGATTCAGGCAGCGATCCTTTATGGTCTCGTACTCGACTCTTAGCGCATCGATCTCTGAGTCTTCTACAACCTTGCCGGAATCCATCCTGGCAAGTACATGTGCCAGTTTGAGGTGGTAGGCCGTCAAATCCTCAGCGTTGCGGTGTAGTGCATCGGCCTTCGCGCCGTAAGCAGCACCCCACTCGAGAAGGCTGAGGGTCAAGAGGAACACGCCAAGCGCGATCGAAATCGCGGTCAAGTAGTTGTCCAGCGGCGTCCCAGTTTGGGGCGAGTAGATTCGTTGCGCCACCGCCGTTGCAACACTCAACGCTGAGAGCATCGCGAGACTGATGGTTGAAAACGTCTCCCGCTGCTTCAGGCGCCGTGCCGCGTTGTAGCGCGATCCAGAGGTCCGCCAAGCCCGCGTACGAAGGTCCGAAATGAACTGTTTCATAGGTGGCAGCGTTCCAAAGTGTGGGGTGCGGGAGACACCTCAAGAATCAGGTCATATCCACTTCCCGAGCAGCGATGCGTAGCATCCCCTTGAGAAGGTCTCGTCACTAAACGCGACGCCCCATGCTTATGCAGGGTAGAGAGCACTTCCGCCCGCCGGCTCGAAGCCCGGCGAGGTATCGCTTGCGCGATAGGTGTAACCCGCGTGCAGATTCTAGCGAAGTTAGCCATACACGCCCCCTTCGTCCTTATGCATGGCGGTCAGGATGTGTTGCAGATACTTTTCGTACCGATCCTTGATCTGTTCGTCGGTCAGTGCCTCCTCTGGTCCGACGCGGCCTCGTTCGGTGAGCAGAGTCAACATCTCGGCGCTAGTCGTGATCTTGTCGTAGTCGCGAACATAGCCGCCCTGCGGGCTGAACTTCATTTCGAAGTAGGCGCGTCTCAGCTTCTTCAAATCCGTCGGCGCTTTGCAGCCAAAGTCCGGCAGGCGTTTGAACATGCCCTCGATTGCGTTATCCAACCGGTGGAGCAACTTCAAGTCACTGATTTGGTTGAAGTAGGCGATCCACCCAAAACGCTTCTTGTAAGAGATCGCTCCGGTGATTCGTTCGTTGAGCTCAAGGACAAAGATCTCCTTCAGCCTTTCCGGCGTGAGGTACTTGAACCGCTCCAAGCGGCGCGTTTTGTTGTGCGTGTAGTCGCTGAACTTTGCAGCTATTGACTGGAGGAATCGCTCGGTCGTGGAGTCTCTCACCGAAATCAACGGCCAATCGAACGTGTAGCCCAAGTAGCCGAACGGCTTGGACAAAGGCTGCAAGTGTGACTTCCCCGAGCCGATGGGATGCAAACTCAAGCCGCGTCGCTTGAGTCTCGCGCGCAGTGAAGCGAAAGCCTTCTGCACCGAATCATGATCGCCGTACATCAGAACATCGTCGACGTATCGGTAGTAAGTGATGCCCGTCGTCGACATGGCGTCGTCAACCTCTTGCATGTAGATCGACGCCAAGATGTTCGAAATGGCAAGTCCCTGCGGAACGCCAAGGTCCGTCCGGTACTCCGAATGTTTAGCTCTACGCGTGTTCTTCGGAACCGTCGGTGTTACTAGAGCGTGGCCGATCAACTTCAGCGCACTCTGACACTTGATCCTCTTCGCCAGTACCTTGAGCAACCGATCGCGCTTGATCGAGTCATAGAAGGTCTTGATGTCAGTGCTGCAGATCCAAGTTTCCGTTGGAGATTTGCTCTTCAAGTCGATCGCGATCTCACGGACATACGTGCTCGCGACGTTCTTAGGGACACGTTCCGGATACAGCGTAGCAAGAAACTTGTTCAATTGATGTAGCACCACGCGGTCGCGCACCGTAGGGATACCGATCAACCGTGGGTTCTTGTCTCTTCCCTTCGTCTTGAGCACCTCAAGGAACGGAGAAAACCTGTATTTCCCCGTCAGGCACTTTGTCGATGCGGCGGCCAAATTGACCTTCGCATTGCTTGCAAACTGAAATCCATTCAAGCGATCGACTCCCTTGCCGCTAGTGCTCGCGAATTCCTCCTTGAAGACAGCTTCCAAGACCGCCGCAGAGAACAGGGCGCTAAACAGCGCCGTGTCGTCTACCAAAGCGGGCGCCGATACTGAGGCGGTTAGCAGAGGCAACGCCTTAATTTTGAGCGGGTGTGTCATCCATACATCTCCTCCAAATGCATCGAGTTAATGTACCCACCCAGGGAATCTCTAGTAACCCAGCACAGACGTAGCTAAAGCCAATGCCAAGCCCAACTCCTAACCTACTAGCCGAGTTACGCCAGACGTTGAGCACCGGTTCGCACGCTCAGTCAGACTCATCCGTGCAGCTCAGCCTAGAACGACTGCTTTGAGACAACTCTCTTGTCAGAGCGAAAGACCGCAATCGCTACACTGCAGCCACTCGGTGCGGGAAATCATCGGGCAGCAGTGGGTCGATTCCAGCCTCTGACCGCTCACGCTCAACCTCGCCCCACCCCGTCGCTTCCCGTCTGAGGCCCCCCCGGGGCGCCACTGCCCCACGGCCAATTACATGCCTTTTTAGCCTCTAGCGCTTATGGAATAAGCGCCACCAGCTATCAAAAACAAAGCAATCAGGTGACCAGCGCCACCGCCGCAGAGAAGCTGAGAAAGGATGCCGCCGTGGTCACCAGGATGATGCGTGCGATGCGCCCGTTGTCTGCGCCCATGCGCTCGGCCAGCAGCGACACGTTGCTGGCGCTGGGCAGTGCGGCGGTCAGTACCATCACCGTGAGCGTGAACGGGCTCAGCCCCACGCCCCACTGCATGGCGGTGGCCCCTGCCAACAGCACCAGCAGCGGGTGCAGCAGCAGCTTCATCAGCGCCACGGGCAGGTAGTCTGACAGCGGCATGGGGTGGCTGGCCTGGATTTGTGCGCGCGCCAGCACCGCGCCGATGGTGAACAGCGCCACGGGCGATGCCGCGTCGGCCAGCAGCCAGGCGGTTTTTTCGACCGGCGCGGGCAGGTGCCATTCCAGGTACGAGGCCAGCGCGCCGCCCAGAATGGCCCAGGGCATGGGGTTGCCCACCACACCGCGCAGCGCCTTGCGCGCAGCGTCCAGCATGGCGGCGCGGCCATGGCCCTGGCCGTCGTCCAGGCGCGACAGGGCCACGCACAGCGAGCTGGTGACCACCATGTCCACCACGATCATCACGATCACCGGCCCGGCCGCCTGCGCGCCCAGCAGCGCCACCAGCAGCGGCACGCCCATGAAGCCCGAGTTGGGAAACGCCGCCACCAGCGCGCCAAAGGCCGCGTCGTTCCAGCGGATGCGCGCGTTGCGCGTCACCGCAATGGCAAAGGCCACCAGCACCAGGCCGCACAGCAGGTACACCGCCGCCACCGACAGGTCGAGCAACTGCGCAATCGGCGTGGTCGAGCCAAAGCGGTACAGCATGCACGGCAGCGCAAAGAACAGCACGAAGCCGTTGAGCCCCGGTATGGCCTCCAGCGGCAACATGCGCCGCTGCGCCGCCAGGTACCCGGCGAGCACGAGCGCGAAAAAGGGGAAGGTGACGAGCAGGATGGACAGCACAGGGCGCTATTGTGGCGCCCGTCCGCCCGGGCCAACTTGCAGGGGGCTGGCAGCGGGCCGCCGCGGCACATGGCGTGGGGGACCGTGGGCGCATTCCTGGCATCCTGGCGCTGCCTCGCCGGCCCTGCCTGGGCGCGCTGGCGCCACACCCGTGGCGCGGTGCATACTGCGCGGGTTTTGACCTGCTGCACGCCCATGACGTTTACCAATGAGTCTCACCTGTCTCCACTGTGGGCCGCCGCCACGGTCGCCGTGGCGAGCCTGCTGGCCAACTACCTCTGGCAGTCGTGGTTCTCCCAGGCCGACGGCACGACGGCCTTTGTGCTGATGTTTGCCTGCCTCCTCGGCTGGCCGCTGACCACGGGGCTGATCGCCATGATGCTGGGCGGCGTCATCGGGCTCTGGGAAGACCGCCCCGCGCTGCGCCTGGCCGTGCTCTTTGGCGTGGCCGGGGTCACCCTCGCCGTGTACGGCATGCCCCGCCTGTGGAACCTGCTGGTCTGCGCCGCCGTCGCCATCACCGTGGGGCTGCGCCTGCAGCGCGCCGCGCAGGACGAGGCCGACCTGGAGAGCCTTTGAATGGCCACCCGGGAAGCACCGCCGCCGGGGCTGCTCGACAGCTTTTCCGCACCGCTGTGGGAGCGCCTGCGGCTGGACCGATTGCGGCCGCTGTCGATCGTGCGCGGCCAGCACCGCGGCCATGACTGGATGGCCATCGAACTGGAGCACGGCTCCGCGGGTCTGTTCTCTACCGGCGCACCGTCGACCGACACCACCACCGTGTTCGTGGTGCGCCTGCCCCGCAAGTCTGCAGGGTGGTATCTGCCGGACGACCGCATCACGCCCACGCAGCAGGTCTGCGTGGACGACGAGCATGTCTACGCCGCCGCGTTGGGCCAGCGCCCGCGCGTGCGCGACTGGCGCCACTGGCTGGACACCGCCATCGACGCAGCCCAGGAAGTGGTGCGCACCGAAGGCCAGCGCCCGGCAGAAGACGCCGCGCAAGCCGCACGCCCCTGGAACCCGCATGACCGCCGCTGGGTGCTGGTGTGGGCGGTGCTGACGGTGCCCCTGGCTTTCATGGTGCTGGCGGTGCTGATGCACGCGTTCCAGGAATGGCGCAGCCTGGGCGCCATCGTCTGGTGCGATTCCCGCACGCACCTGGGCTCCACGCTGCGCGGCTGGAAGGCGGCGGCCTGCTTCGGCCTGTTGCTGCTGCCGCTGGCGGGCCTGCTGCAGCTCGCGCGGACCAGCGTCGCACACATCCATACACCGGGCTTCGCCCTTCGGCTGAACCTGCAGGGCGTGGCGCTGGCCGGTGTGTCGCTGCTGGTGCTCTACGCGTTGCAGGCGCTGATGGCATCGGCGCGCGGCCCGTGCTGAGTGGTCACGTTTTCAAAGAAATTTGGCCATATTGGCCCACACGGCAAGCGCTATTAGCTATCAAATAAATAGCATACAGACCGATGGCGCGCAAGACAGCGCAAAGCCCGTTCAGGCGGGCAGCGGTGTCGAAAATGTTGCAGTGGTGACAAGGTGCGCATGCTTGCGGATGTCCGCACGGGCTTTGCCACGATGCGAAAACGGCCGCCCTGGTACGCCGGTATCATTGCGCGCTCCGTTCCCCCTCCCTCCCGCTTCTCCCCCTCCCCATGTCCGCAGGTCTCAACCTCGCCCAGCTCCAGGCCGTCCATTACACCGAGGGGCCCTGCCTGGTGCTGGCCGGCGCGGGCTCGGGCAAGACGCGGGTGATCACGCACAAGATCGCGCACATGATCGAGCGCGGGCTGGAGCCCAAGCGCATCGCGGCCATCACCTTCACCAACAAGGCGGCGGCCGAAATGCGCGAGCGCGCCAAGGGCCTGATCGGCCGCGCGGCCAAGGATGTGCTGGTGTGCACCTTCCACGCGCTGGGCGTGCGCATGGTGCGCGAGGACGGCAAGGTGCTGGGCTTGAAGCCCCAGTTCAGCATCCTCGACCAGGACGACGTGACCAGCATCCTGAAGGACGCCGCCGGTGGCACCACCGATGCCGCCACGGCGCGCCAGTGGCAGTGGACCATCAGCCTGTGGAAGAACATGGGACTGAACGCCACGCAGGCGCTGGCCCAGGCCAAGGACGACCATGAGCGCAGCATCGCGCTCATCATGCAGCGCTACGAGGAGCGCCTGGCGGCCTACCAGAGCGTGGACTTCGACGACCTGATCGGCCTGCCGCTCAAGCTCTTGCGCGACCACCCCGAGGTGCGCGCCAAGTGGCAAGCAGCCCTGGGCCATGTGCTGGTGGACGAATACCAGGACACCAACGCCACGCAGTACGACCTGCTCAAGCTGCTGGTGGGCGAGCGCGGACGCTTCACCGCCGTGGGCGACGACGACCAGTCCATCTACGGCTGGCGCGGCGCCACGCTGGACAACCTGAAAAAACTGCCGGTGGATTACCCGCAGCTCAAGGTCATCAAGCTGGAGCAGAACTACCGCTCCACCTCGGCCATCCTGCGCGCAGCCAACAACGTGATCGGGCCCAACCCCAAGCTGTTCCCCAAGACGCTGTTTTCCGAACTCGGCGAGGGCGAGCCGGTGCGCGTGGTGGACGCCGACAGCGAAGAGCACGAGGCCGAGCGCGCCGTGGCGCGCCTGCAGGGCCTGCGCGCCGCCGCCAACCCGCCGCCGGACTGGAAGAGCTTCGCCATCCTGTACCGCGCCAACCACCAGGCCAAGCCGTTCGAGAAGGCCTTGCGCAAGGCCGGCATTCCCTACAAGGTGTCGGGCGGCACGAGCTTCTTTGACCGCGCCGAGATCCGCGACCTGTGCGCCTGGTTCCGCCTGTGGAGCAACCAGGACGACGACCCGGCCTTCCTGCGCGCCATCGCCAACCCCAAGCGCGGCATCGGCCACACGACGCTGGGGCAGCTCGGCGAGTTTGCCACCCAGCACAAGAGCAGCCTGTTCGCCGCGCTGTTCTCCCCCATGCTGCCCGCCGCCCTGCCCCGGCGCGCGCTCGACGGCCTACACGAGTTCGGCCGCTATGTGAACGACCTGGAATACCGCGCGCGCCAGACCCTGGGCGCCGAGAACGCCCGCGCCTTCCTCACCGAATGGCTGCAGGAGATTGGCTACGAGAAGCACCTCTACGACGGCGAGGACAGCGAGAAGGTGGCGGCCGCGCGCTGGAGCAATGTGCTGGAGTTCTGCGACTGGATGGCGCAGCGCGCGGGTGGCCAGATCGACGACACCGCCGGCGCCACCACGCAGATGGAAACCAAGAGCCTGCTGGAGGTGGCGCAGAACATCGCCCTGCTGTCCACCCTGTCGGACCGCGAGAAGGAGCAGGACGTGGTGACACTCTCCACCCTGCACGCCTCCAAGGGCCTGGAGTGGCCGCACGTCATCCTGGCCGGCGTGACCGAGGGCATGCTGCCCTTCAAGCTCGACGACGATGGCGGCCGGCAGCAGAAGGTGAGCGACGACACCCTCCAGCGCCTGCAGGAGGAGCGCCGCCTGATGTACGTGGGCATCACGCGCGCGCAGCGCACGCTGGCCGTGAGCTGGACGAAAAAACGCAAGAAGGGCCGCGAGATGGTGGCCGCGCAGCCCAGCCGCTTCATCGCCGAGATGGCGCTGTCCGCCACCACCGCGCGCGAGGACCCGCGCGAAAAGCTCAAGGCCCTGCGCGCCGAGTTCGCGCGCAAGGCCCAGGCCGCGAATGCCGCGCAGCCGACCTGAACTTTTGCTACTGTATTCATAGCTTACGGCGCTTTACCAGTAAGCTCTGGAGGCCTATTTCATACCAAACCGCAGGTTTCACCATGCCCCTTCGCCCACTGCACCGCCGCGCCGCCTTTCCCGCCGCCCTGGCGCTGACCCTGGCGGCCCCGCTGGCCCAGGGCCAGACCCCGGCCGCGCCCGACGCCGCCTGGCGCCGCTGCGCCGCCCTGGGCGACGACAGCGCGCGCCTGGCCTGCTTCGATCAGTGGGCCGGCCAGCAGGCCTGGCAGGCCCCGGCGGCCAGCAGCGCGATGGCAACGCAGCAGCCCGCACCGCTGGCCGCGGAGGCCTCGACGCCCGCCACGCCACCGGAGCAGGAGGATCACGCCAGCGGCTGCCGCTCGCCACGGTATTCCAACCTCTCGCGCTTCTGGGAGCTGGAGCCGGGCAGCGACTGCGGCACCTTCAGCTTCCGGGGCTACCGGCCCATCACCGCCTCGGTGGTGGCATCGAGCAGCGTCAACCGCCAGCCCACCTCGGCCACGCCCGGCCACACCCCCGCGCAAGCCACGCCCTACCGCGACACCGAGGCACGGCTGCAGCTGTCGGTGCGCACCAAGATCGCCCAGGGCTTGCTCACGCATTCCGATTCCCGGGGCAAGGATTCGCTGTGGTTCGGCTACACGCAGCAGTCGTACTGGCAGGTGTTCACGCCCGCGCTCTCGCGCCCGTTCCGCAACACCGACCACGAGCCCGAGGTGATCTACGTCTACCCCACCGATGCACAACTGCCCTGGGGCTGGCGCTGGCGCTACAGCGGCATCGGCGTGGTGCACCAGTCCAACGGCCAGAGCCTGCCGCTCTCGCGCAGCTGGAACCGCGCCTACCTCATGACCGGCATGGAGCTGGACAACCGCTGGGTGATCGGCGCGCGCCTGTGGAAGCGCATTCCCGAAGGGGCCAGCAGCGACGACAACCCGGGCATCAGCGACACCGTGGGCCGGGGCGAGCTGTCGGTGTTCTGGAACCCGGACAAGGACCACACCCTGGGCGCCACGCTGCGGCATTCGCTGTCGTCCACGGGGCGCGGCTCGGTGCGGCTCGAATGGCTGCAGGCCCTGGGCACCGGCCTGGGTGGCGGCAAGAGCAACCTGCGCCTGCACACCCAGCTCTTCAGCGGCTACGGCGACAGCCTGGTGGACTTCAACCGCCGCCGCACGGTGTTCACCGTGGGCCTGAGCCTGGTCGATTTTTGAGCACGGACAACAAACGGTTACTTAATTCGCGCGTCCATTCTTGAACTTGTAACAGGCAGCCGCGACAATGGCAGCCGCACCCCGGTGCAGCAGGTCAACGCCGCGTGCAGCGCCCCCGAATAGGGCCTGTTTCCCGCCGTTTACCCGGCCATTGCGGCCGTGGCATCGCCTCGACAATGCCGCTCAAGAGGAAGACAACCATGGACATGCAATACCAGCTCAAGGCCGGCAGCTACTACCTGTACGACATGCGCGAAGCGCCCAGCGTCGTCACGGGCGAGCGGCGCTTCAAGCTCAAGACCGACACGGTCGCCATTGCATTCGACCTGCACACGGGCGAAGTGCACCAGCACGGCAGCCCCACGCGCATCCAGTCGTGGGCGGCCAACACGCGCCGCCGCCTGCGCGCCGCGGGCGCCCAGGACGTGGCCAACGACATCGTCGTGGTGTCTGGCCCGCTGCCCGTGGACGAGCTGAACAAATGCCTGTGGATCAGCGGCTACGTGCGCCGCATGTTCAAGCGCCTGGCCACGCTGCCGCACGGCAAGCTGCAGCGCCCGGCCGAGCCGTTCCGCAAGGCCGCCTGAAGGACAAAACACCCCCCTGTGTCGCTTCGCTCCGTCGCCAGTGCGGCGGGGCGGCCCTTGCACGGTGGCCGCTGGCCTGGGCCACGCCGGTTGCATGCGTCGCGGGTGGCGCAATGACCGCCCGAAAACGGATGCCCGCACAAGACCGTCGGCTCTTTCAGGCAGCCTGTTCTTCGGCGCCCTCGTCATCCGACTCCATCACCTCGGCGTGCTTGACGATGGTCACCGGCACCGGGCTGGCATGCGCGAGCTCCTGCGACACCGAGCCCAGCAGCGCGCTGCTCAGCGCCCCCTGGCCGCGCGCGCCGACCACCACCATGTCGCAGCCCGTGCTTTCGACAATGTCCACCAGCGTGTGCGCGGGGTCGCCCACGCCCACTTCGGTCACGTAGTCCAGCCCGGCTTCGTCGAGCAGGGCGCGGGCCGAAGCCATGAGGTGTTCACCCGCCTCGATGCTGGCGGCGGCGATCAGGTCGGGGTCGCGCGACACCACCAGTTCGTAGAGCGTGGCCGGCTCCTGTACATTGGCCAGCACGAAATCGGCCTGCAGGCCATGGCGGGTCAGTTGCATGGCGTGGTGCACGGCGTCGAGCGAGAGTTCCGAGCCATCGACGGCGATGAGGATTCGGGGCATGGCATTTCCTTTTTTATGGTGTGTTGGGGTCAGTGTAGCGGCCCCGGCGCACGCAAGGCCCCGGCGCGCCCATCTGGGACAATCCCCCCATGCTGCAGTTCCAGATCCTCACCACCGACCCCTCCAGCCACGCCCGGCGCGGCACGCTCACGCTCAACCATGGCGTGGTGCAAACCCCGATCTTCATGCCCGTGGGCACCTACGGCACCGTCAAGGGCGTGATGCCGCAGAGCCTGCACGACATGGGCGCGCAAATCATCCTGGGCAACACCTTCCACCTGTGGATGCGCCCGGGGCTGGACATCATGCAGAGCTTCGGCGGCCTGCATGCCTTCGAGCAGTGGAACAAGCCCATCCTCACCGACTCGGGCGGTTTCCAGGTCTGGAGCCTGGGCGACATGCGCAAGATCACCGAGGAGGGCGTGCACTTTGCTTCCCCCGTGAATGGCGACAAGCTCTTCATGTCGCCCGAGGTGAGCATGCAGATCCAGACGGTGCTCAACTCCGACATCGTGATGCAGCTCGACGAGTGCACCCCCTACGAAACCAAGGGGCACCTGACGACGGAACGCGAGGCGCGCCAGTCCATGGAAATGAGCCGCCGCTGGGCGGTACGCTCCAAGGCCGAGTTCGAGCGCCTGGGCAACCCCAACGCGCTGTTCGGCATCGTGCAGGGCGGCATGTTTGAAAACCTGCGCCAGGAATCGCTCGAAGCCCTGGTAGAGATGGACTTCCCCGGCTACGCGGTGGGCGGCGTGAGCGTGGGCGAGCCCAAGGACCAGATGCTGCAGATCATGGCGCACACCCCGCACCGCCTGCCCGCCCACAAGCCGCGCTACCTGATGGGCGTGGGCACGCCGGAAGACCTGGTGGAGGGCGTGGCCTGCGGCGTGGACATGTTCGACTGCGTCATGCCCACGCGCAACGCGCGCAACGGCACGCTGTTCACGCGCTTTGGCGACCTGAAGATCCGCAACGCCCGCCACAAGGCCGACCACCAACCTCTCGACACCAGCTGCACCTGCCACGCCTGCGCAGGCAAGGAGGGCGTGGCCTGGGACCAGGGCGGGCGCGGCGGCTTCTCGCGCGCCTACCTGCACCACCTGGACCGCTGCGGCGAAATGCTGGGCCCCATGCTCACCACCGTGCACAACCTGCACTATTACCTGAACCTCATGCGCGAAGTGCGCGAGGCGCTGGAAGCCGGCCGCTTCACCGAATTCCGCGCGCAGTTCAAGGCGGACCGGGCGCGGGGCGTATAGCGCGAACGGCAGTGACCCAGGCCCCGCAGACCCCGGTTCCCCGCCACGTCCTGCCCGTGCTGGTGGCCGCGCAGTTTGCGGGCACCTCGCTGTGGTTTGCGGTCAATGCCGTCATGCCCGACCTGCAGCGCGAACTGGGCTGGCCCGCCACCGCCGTGGGCACGCTGACTTCGGCACTGCAGTTCGGCTTCATTCTGGGCACCCTGGTCTTTGCGCTGCTGGCCATTGCCGACCGGTTCTCGCCCCGGCGCGTGTTTCTGGTCTGCGCCCTGGCCGGTGCGGCCTGCACGGTGGGGGCCTGGGCCATGGTGACGAGTTTTCCGGCCCTGCTGGCGTGGCGCTTTGCCACGGGGTTCTTTCTGGCAGGCATCTACCCCGTGGGCATGAAGATCGCCTCGCAGTGGTACACGCGCGGGCTGGGCCCGGCCCTGGGCCTGCTGATCGGCGCGCTGATTCTGGGCTCGGCCAGTGCCCACGCGCTGCGCGCGCTGGGCGACGCCCTGCCCTGGCCCAGCCTGATGCTGGGTGTGGCGGGGCTGGCGGCTGCGGGCGGGCTGCTGTTGCACGGGTGGCTGCCCGAGCCGCCCGGTGCGGTGGCCCGCGTCACCACGCTGCAGTGGAGGGCCCTGGCCAGCATCGGCACGGATGCGCGGGTGCGCAGTTCGGTGCTGGGCTATTTTGGCCACATGTGGGAGCTCTACACCCTGTGGGTGCTGATGCCCCTCATTCTGGCCACGCGCCTGCAGGGCACAGCGCTGTCGTGGGCCGCATTCTGGGTGCTGGGCGCGGGCGCGCTGGGCTGCGTGGCGGGCGGCTGGCTGGCGCCGCGCTGGGGCAGTGCCCGCGTGGCGGCGGTGCAGCTGGCCACCAGCGGCCTGTGCTGCCTGCTGGCGCCCTGGCTCATGCAGGCGCCCGATGCGCTGTTCTATGCCTGGCTGCTGGTGTGGGGCACCACCGTCTCGGGCGATTCACCGCAGTTTTCGGCGCTCACGGCACGCAATGCGCCGCCGCAGGCCGTGGGCAGCGTGCTCACGCTGACCAACAGCATCGGGTTCGGCATCTCCATCGTCAGCATTCTGCTGTTCGTCGAGCTGTCGGAGCATGTCGGGCTCGGCCCGCTGCTCACGGGGCTGGCCCTGGGCCCGGCACTGGGGCTGCTGGCGCTGCGCCCCCTGCTGCGCACGGGCGAGTGAGCACGCCCTGAAGCCAACAGCCAGGCCCGCGCCAGCGCAAGCAGGTAGTTTCCCCATACCCCCATCCGGGCCACCCTGGGGGAGAATCAGCCGCCATGAACCCGACCTCCGAACTGCAGCACACGCTGGAACTGGCCTTCAACCTGGCACCGGTGGGCATGTGCGTGTCGCGCAACCGGACGATCGAGATCTGCAACGAGGCCTTTGCGCAGATGTTCGGCCATGCGCAGTCTGACCTCATGGGCCACTCCATGGCCCAGCTCTATCCCTCGTTCGAGGAGTTCACCCACATCGGCAACCTGGGCCTTCCCGTGATGAAGGCCACCGGCACCTACAGCGACGAGCGCATCATGGCCCGGTCCGACGGTTCGCTGTTCTGGTGCCATGTGGCCGGACGGGCCCTGGACCGCTCCGACCCGTTCGCCCATGCCGTGTGGATGTTCGAGGACATCTCGCAGCGCCGCCCGGTGAGCGCCGACCTCACGGTGCGCGAGCGCGAGATCGCGCAGCACATCGTGACCGGCGCCACCAGCAAGCAGATCGCGCGTCTGCTGGACATCAGCCACCGCACCGTCGAGGCGCACCGGGGGCGGCTGATGCGCAAGCTCGGCGCCACCACCACCGGCGAGCTGGTTGCAACGCTGCTGGGCAACACGGCCTGACGGCACGGGCCGCGCTGGCGTGGCTCATTTCATCAGCCGTCCGCTGCGCCCGATGACCGTCACCTCCACATAGCGCGAGCCCACGCGGTTGTTGGGCGCGAAGTTCACGGTAATGCCTCCCAGGTCGTAGCTTCCCAGCGTTTCCAGCGCCTTCACCACCCTGGCGCGCGTGGGTGCGGGCCCCGCACGGCGCAGCGCCTCGACCAGCACCTTGGCCCCCAGAAACTGCTCGAAGCTGGTGTAGTTCACATGCTCCTCGGGGGCATATTTCTTGAGCAGCGCCTGGTATTCACGCACCACCGGCAGGTTGGGCTGGTAGGGGAAAGGCACCACCTGGCTGATGCCCAGGCCATGCGCATTCTTCAGGCCCGCGAGCTTGACGATCTCGGCCGGGTCCACCACCGAAATGTTGTAGAGCTGCGCGCCGCCCCCGGCTTCGCGGTAGCGTTTGATGAAGGCCGACGCGGGCTTGTTCACCGCGATCATGATCACCGCCTGGGCATCCGACTGCATGATCTTCGCGACCGCTTCGTCCACCTGGTCGGTGTTGCGGTCATAGGTGGCAACGGCCGACAGCTCCAGGTTGCGCTTGGCCAGCGCCTTCTGCACGCCCTCCAGGCCCGCCTTGCCAAAGCCGTCGTCCTGGTACATGACGCCGATGCGCGTCATGCCCAGCGTGGTCACCTGCTGCACCATGTGCTCGGTTTCATCGGCATAGCCCGCCCGCACATGGAAGATCCAGGGGTTGAACGGGTTGCGCAGCGGCTCGCCCCCGGTGTAGGGCGCCACCAGGGCCGCACCGCCCTGCTCCAGCACCCCGTCGGTCAGCAGCTTGCCCACGTTGGACGTGCCCGCAAATCCGTACAGCGCCACCAGCTCCGGGTTGGACAGGAACTCGCGCGTCAGGCGCACGGTGTCGTCCACCTTGTAGCCGTCGTCGGCCACCTGCACCACGATCTTCTGGCCATGCACCCCGCCCGTGGCGTTGACATGCTTGAAGTAGATGGTGCCGCCCAGAACCATCTGCTTGCCGGTGCTGGCCAGCACGCCCGACAGAGGGGCCACCTGGCCGATGACGATGTCGGCCGCCTGGGCCGCAGACCACGACAGCGCCAGGGCGCCAGCGGCGCACAGCCCGCGCACAGATCGGGCGGCCTGGCGCAGCCAGGCCACTGGCGCAGCCAGGCCACTGGCGCGCGTTCAATGCGGAACATTGACCGAACTCCCGTCAAAGCCGATCTGGTTGCCTGCCTCGGGCGTGGCCGCGATGGCGGGCAGGTTCGCTGCCGTGATCGCGGGCGCCGCACCCGGCAGACCGCCGCGTGGTGTGGCGCGCACCACCTGGCTGGGGGCCAGGGCCGCACCCGATTGGAGGTGGGCGTACATCGCGCTCATCGCATCGTTGAAGTAGCCATGCAGCGGCACGTAGCGGTTGTCGAAACCAGCCAGCGACAGGAAGGCATCAAAATGCTGGGCGTTGGTCACCTCGTAGTAGCGCAGCTTGCTGGCCGCACCTTCCACGGCGCGGTTGTAGGCCACGTAGGCGCGCGAGGAGTGGTTGACCGGCACCAGGGCATCGCTGCGCCCCGCGACGATCAGCGTCGGTTTGCCCTGCAGGTTGCCGTTGAGCTGCACCTGCGCCATGCCGGCACGCACGGCATCGCTTTGCGCCTTGGTGGGCACCGTTGTGCCACTCAGGGCAGCGCCTGTCACCGTGTCCACGCCGGTCACCAGCGCACGCTGGCACAGCGCAGCGTCCAGCGCAAAGTCCGCCTTGCCGGTGCTGGGCGACACGGCAAACTGCCAGGCCTTGGCGCCGCCCACCGAGTCGTTGTAGACCACCGTGGCCGGTGCGCCGTTGGCCGTGCCGTTGCCGATGGCGAACGACCCGGCCTTGACGGCGGCAGACACCGGCAGCACATCGCCCGTGGCGGGGTTGACCTGCGCGGCGCTCATGCCGCACAGGTTGTCGAGCACCGAGAAACGCCCCAGCGCGTTGGTGTACATCATGCCGATGATGGGCGAGTTGCCCAGCCCGTAGTGGGCGTTGTGCATGGCGTCATGCTCGGCCGTCCAGCCGTAGGCCCGGAGCTTCTGCAAGGCTTCGGTGGCCTGCGCGGCCGTGTCGGCGCCGCCCAGCAGCCCCTTGGCGGCCAGCGCGGCACAGCGGTTGGCGGCGGCCGGTTTCAGCTGGGCCAGCGCCATGTAGTTGAAGAAGCTGGCCTCGGCCATCGTGACCGAAGGGGCGAGCGCAGCGCACGGCTGGTAGATGTTGCCGACGGTGAAATAGTCAATCAGCGCCCGGCCATACACCTCGACCGGCACACCGCCCTGCTGCACGCCGTAGCCCGCCGTGGTGCGTGGCTGGGCGCTGGGTTCGGAGGCGACCACGCCGTCGATCAGGCGCTCGGTGTCCTGCTCTGCCGCACGCAGCACGGCCGCACCGCCGTTGGACACCGAGCCCGCGATCACCAGGGTGTTGTCGGCGTTGAAGCGCACCGCGCGTTGCGGGCCGGTTCCCACGGTGGGGGCGTATTCCTGGTTGAGCACGTACATGGCGTAGCGGATGGATGCCAGGGTGTCCGTGCCCCAGTCCTGCTCCGGGTTCTGCTGCGAGTGCGCGTGCTTGAGCGCCAGCCGGTTCGGGAAAGCCGTGTTGAACGCCGCACGCGCCGCGTCCGTGATCTGGGCGGCAAAGTGCGACAACATGCCCGCCGCGCCGCGCGAAGCGCGCGTGCCGTCGATGCGGTTCACGCTGTCATCCATCAGGTCGTGCAGGCCCATGCCCTTGCCCGAATCGGTCAGGGCCACTGCGCAGCCCTTCTTGAGGCCCCATTCCCCGGCACTGCCGATGGACCCGTACACGCCGCGCGAGCCCGATGACGGACCGGCCACGATGCAGGGGTTGTTGGCGTCGAAATGGGCGGGCACCTGCACGGCGATGGCGACGTTCTTGCGGCCACTGCCATCGTCGAGCCGGGCTAGGTATTCCACGCCCGGGATCAGGCCGTGACCCAGGGTGTCGCGGCCCGCCAGGTCGATGTTGGGGCCGTACAAGGTGCCATAGCCGCTGCCTGCCGAGGCATCCATGATGCCGCGGTAGTTGCCATGCAGCGCATTGCGGCGCAGTTCGGCGGCCGTGGGGTTGAGCGGATCGGCAAATGCGGGCGCGGCAGCCAGGCCCAGCCCGGCCTTGCCCAGCCCCCCGGTCAGCAAATCCTGCGTGGCCGGGCTGGTGCCCGCACCCGGCTGGGTGGCGGTGTACGCCGTGCGCGACACCTCGGCAATGCCGGCGGGCAGGCTGTTGACCGCCGAATCAGAACCCCCGCCACAGCCCGTCAGGATGGCCATGGCCACCGAGGTCAACGTGCCGGGAACAATCCATTTGCGCATGTCTGTCTCCTTGTTTCTAAGGAGCGTGAGACTAGGGCGCCCTCCGGTGCCGCGCCAGTCGTGGAGTTACTTCATCGGGCTTGTCTGGATGTAGTTTCACGTATTGACTTCAATCAGCACATCCAAAAAAAAGGCGTCTGCCATACACAATGGCAGACGCCTGCGACGAGCGCGGGGGCGGGTCAGTCGCGCAGCTCGGACGGCAGCGTGCCGCCGTTGGCGGCAATGCTGCGCATCACCTGCTTGTGCAGCCAGATGTTCCAGGCGGCCGAGCCCGGTTCGTCATTGCCGCTGTACAGCAGTTCGGCGGCCAGCTCCTTGCGTGCGGAAAGGCTGCTGTCCAGGCCCAGCAGCTTGAGCAGATCCACGATGGAGGTGCGCCAGTTCAGCCCCTTGGCACCGGGCATGGCATCCAGGATGGGGGCGACGTCACCCATCGGGATGGATGCCGGTGCAGCGGGCGCGGCAGGCGCCCCTGCGGCGGACGGGGCGGCCGGTGGTGGGGCCACCACCACTTCAGCCGCATTGGCCGACGGGAAAATCTTGGCAAAAATATTGGAAAAGAAACCCATAGCTGCTCCTGAGGTGAGTTTGAGGTTGGCGTAAAACCTGGCACCCGGGGTGGAACCTCGCAGCACCAGCGACCTTTGTATCACGTCGAGATGTCTGGCAATGTAGGCGCAGGCGCCGCCCCCTGGCTGGAAGCGCCACAGGCATGACAGAACCGTGCGAAGGCGCTCTTGCGCGTGCTGCAGTGGCCGCAGCGGTCGAACAGACCGATGCCGCAGTGCGGGCAGAAGTCGATCTTGTCGTTCTTCAGATCGACCGGGCGCTCGCAGCCCGGGCACACATTTTTGGCCAGGCGCGCCAGGGCCACGTCGTAGCTCAGCTCCTTGCGGCGTTCCTGGTCGGGCAGGGATTCGGCCTGCTTCTGCCGCTCCAGGTAGCGGTTGAGCGCCAGGATGGCGTAGCGCCCCACCAGCACCGTGATGGCGATGCCCACCACGTAGCGCACATAGCCGCCATAGCTGGGAAGGTAGGGCACGAGTTCGACGAAGAAGGCGAACAGCGCGAAGAAGATGAAGCCCCAGACAAAAGGCCAGTAGGTGCCCTTGCGCTGCTTCACGAACAGCCAGCCCGCCACCGCCAGCAGCGGCAGCGTGAGCGCCAGGCGGTAGAGGAACACACGCAGTTCGACCTTGCGGCGTTCAGCGCCCAGCTTTTCATAGGCGCTGGACTCCATCCCGCTGAGTTGCCTTTGCGCCGCCGTGGCGGCCTGGCGTGCGTCGAGCAGCGCCTGTTGTTGCGCCTCGACGGCCTGCTGGGTGCGCTGCTCGGCCTGCTTGAGGCCGTCCAGCACCTTGGTGCGTGCCAGCACCTCGGGGTCGTGCTCGGCGCGCTGGGTCACGCCGCGCGCGGCCAGCCAGTTGTTGAAAGTCTCGCGCGCGGCCTGGCTCTCGCTGCGCGCCTTGCTGCGCTGCAGCTGCGCCTGCTCCAGCGCGGTCTGGGCATCCTGCTCGGTCTGGCGCTGGTCCCGGATGCGCGCGCGCAGCTTCTCGGCCTCGGCGCGGTCGAGAAAGTCATCCAACTGCAGCGGCGTCTCCACCTTGGGCAAGTCGCCCACGACGGTGCCGCCCAGGCCGATCAGGAAGCCCGCAAACACCACCGCCACCAGCCACAGGCCGCGGCGGAACCATTTTTCAGACAGCCGCAATGCTTTGCTCATGATTTCCCTCTCGTTGATGCACTACCAATTTGATAGCTGACAGCGCTTATCCGTCAATCGCTAGAGCCATATTTTGTTCAATATTTCGCGGAAAACACCACGGGCCTGGACGCCAGTTGCGCCTGCGGCAGCCAGGCCAGCACCGAATCGACGGTGACGGTCTCGATGCGGTCGGCGAAGCGCTGCTCGCTGGGATGGTCGTCGAACGCGATGTTGGCCGAGCCCACGCGCCCGCCCAGCCGCGTGAGCGCGCCGATCTTCAGCACGCTGGGCTGGTAGCCCTTGAACTGCAGCCAGGCCTGGGCCTGGTCGCGCGTGCGCACGCTGTCGGGCTCCATGGCCAGGGCCAGGGTCTCCAGTGCCCACTGGTTGGACTGCTGGTACTTGCGCCCCCAGGCGTAGCTGACCATGCTGTAGGGCGCATGCTGCAGCGCACGGACGCGCGCGCTGTCCTCCAGCACTGGCAGCAGGCGCTGCTGCACCTCGGGCGTGGGCACGGCCCAGACGGCCTCGTAGCGCCACAGGTCATCGAGGAAGAACTCGCCCAGCCCCTGGCGGTACAGGTGGCCCACGGCGCTGCCGCACTCGTTGAGCTTGTGCAGCACCCGCCAGGGGCCCTCGGGCGTCTTGTAGGCCCAGCCCAGGTGCGAGTAGCGCAGGCCGTACTTGCCCAGGTCCTGCCCGGCACGGCCCAGCACCACCACGCGGGTGCCGCTGCGCGCGTGTTCGGCGTCGAGCGCGGCGGCTGTCTGCTGCGCCAGTTGCATGCCGCGCTCGATGAGCTGGGGCGTGGGCTTGCGCGCCTCGCAGGAGCGGCCCGCGTGGGCCGGCGCGGCGGCCAGCAGCGCGGCCGCCAAGGCCAGCGCGGTAAGGGGAACAGTGTGGCGTGCCATGGCAGTGCTCCTCACAGGCGCTCGTTGTGCAGCAGGGCGCGGCCCAGGGCGTTGGGCACGAAGGCCAGCACCTCGCCCGCCACCGACAGCACCACACCGGTGCCGATCACGCTGCAAACCACCACCGCGCCCAGGCCGTGGGCCGACGCAGCCACGCCGCGCCCCAGCACCTCGACGCTGGCCACGGCGCCGTCGGACGCACGCTCCAGCACATACACGGTGCCCCGCGCCGAGGCCTCGATGGATTTCACGGTGAGCACCGCACCGGCCACCGACAGCGCGGCGGGCAGGGCGACCACCGCGCCGGACGCCGCGGCGCCCACCGAGGCCGTGCCCACCACCGACGCCACGGGCAGCAGCGAGAGCGCCGCCGAGGCTTCGCTCTGGGCCCGCGCCGGGGCCGACACCAGGGCGCAGGCCAGGCCCGCCGCCAGCAGCAGGCGGGCCAGGGTTTTGTTCAGCAATGCAGTCATGGATCACTCCTTGGGTTCGTACACATCATTCGGCACTGGCGGCGGCGCGGGTGGCTTCGCGGCGGCCCTGCAGGCGCGCTTCCAGCAGGTCGGCCTCGTGGCGGTCGCGCAGCATCTTGGCCAGCGTGAAGGCGGCGGTCACCAGGTACAACCAGCTCACGCCGAGGAAGGCCTTGTAGGTCACGTTGATGGCCATGCCCAGCAGGCCCCAGCCGGTCAGGCCCATGGCGACGGCAAAGCCGCCCCAGACAACCAGCTTCCACAGCGGGGTATCTCCCGCATCCCGGCGACTGCCTGCGTTGTCGCGCACGAACTTGGCCAGCGCGAACACGGTGGACAGGCAGAAGACGTAGCCCATCACCATGAAGATCTGCTCCAGCGGCTCGCCCGGCAGCCAGGCCAGGCCGACGGCGCAGAGGAACACGGCGATGCCGAAGGAAATCCACACCTGGAGCTGCCAGGCACGGGTGTCACGCTGAACGACGATGGGAGCAGAAGACATTGCAGTGGTGGCCCTGGGGCCGTGGTGGAACATGGGCGCATGGTGCAGGAGCCGCCTGCGGGTGTCCGCATTGGAATGCCAAAGCGGCTCACCCCGGCCTTCTGGGTATCGTTTTTTGATACTTCAATCCGGAAATACCGCACATAACCCTTGAAAACGCACGGCCTGCACGTCTGCGACACCCTGGGGCCGCACCCTTCTTTCACAATGCCCGTTCCCTGCCATCCCCGGAAAGCAACACACACCATGACCAAGCCCTTTGACCTCGTCGTCCACGGCGCCACCGGCTTCACCGGTCGGCTGGTGGTCGAATACCTCTTGCAGCGTTACCCCCAAGGCAGCGGCCTGCGCTGGGCCATGGGCGGGCGCAATGCCGAGAAGCTCGCCGCCGTGCGCGACGAACTGGGCGCCCCGGCCGACACCCCGCTGGTCGTGACCGACACCGGCAACCCCGCCAGCCTGCAGGCGCTGATGGACAGCACGCGCCTGGTGCTGACCACCGTGGGCCCCTACCAGCTCTACGGCAACGAACTCGTGGCCGCCTGCGCGGCCAGCGGCGTGGACTACGTGGACCTGTGCGGCGAACCGGCCTGGATGCGCCGCATGATCGACGCGCACGAGGCCCAGGCGAAGGCCAGCGGCGCGCGCATCGTGTTCTCGTGCGGCTTCGACTCGATCCCGTTCGACCTCGGCGTGTTCCTGCTGCAAACCGAAATGAAAGCCCGCTTCGGCCAGCCCGCGAGCCGCGTGCGTGGCCGCGTGCGCAAGATGAAGGGCACCTTCTCGGGCGGCACGGCCGCCAGCCTCAAGGCCACGCTGGCCGCCGCCGCCAGCGAGCCCGGCGTGCTCGATCTGCTGCGCGACCCGTTCGCCCTCACGCCCGGCTTCACCGGCCCGCGCCAGCCCTCGGGCAGCAAGCCCATGGTGGACGAGGCGCTGGGCGAAGGCATCTGGGTCGCGCCCTTCGTCATGGCGGCCATCAACACGCGCAACGTGCACCGCTCCAACTTCCTGCTGGGCCATGCCTACGGCCAGGACTTTGTGTACGACGAGATGCTGGTCACCGGCCCCGGCGCCAAGGGCGAGGCCTTTGCCAACGCCGTGGCGTCCGACAAGTCGCTGGGCTCGGACAGCGGCCCCAAGCCGGGCGAAGGCCCTTCGCGCGAAGAGCGCGAGGCCGGGCACTACGACGTGCTGTTCCTCGGCGAGGATGCGGCGGGCCACCGCCTGCGCGTGGCCGTGACGGGCGACCGCGACCCGGGCTACGGATCGACCTCCAAGATGATCGCCGAGGCCGCCGTGTGCCTGCTGGAGAACCGCAGCACGCCCGGCGGCATCTGGACCACGGCCCCGGCGCTGGGCCAGGCGCTGATCGATCGGCTGCAGGCCCATGCCGGGCTGACGTTCACCGTCGAATAACTCACGCCTGCAGCAGCCCCGCCACGCGCGCCTGCAGGGCCTCGGGCTGCGCCTGTGCGGGCGGCACGGGCGCGCCCACGTTCAGCCCCACGCGGTTGAACAGGCCGCGCCGGAACGGACGCACCATGGCACCGCCCTGCTCGATGCGGCTGAAGTACGAGCCCCACAGGTTGGTCAGCGCCATGGGGATCACCGGCACGTCCAGCCCGTCGGCGCGCGCACGGTCCAGGATCTTGACGATGCCGCCCTTGAACGGCTGCAACTGCCCGTCACGCGTGATGCCGCCCTCGGGGAAGATGGCCAGCAGATCCCCCTCGCGCAGCACCTGCGCAGCACGCTCGAAAGCGGCCTCGTAGGTCTTGGGGTCTTCCTTGTACGGCGCGACCGGGATGGCCTTGGCCAGGCGGAACAGCCAGCCCAGCACGGGCACGCGAAAGATGCGGTGGTCCATCACGAAGTAGATAGGGCGCGGGCTGGCGGCCATGAGCAGCACGGCATCGACAAAGCTCACGTGGTTGCAGGCCAGCACGGCGGAGCCTTGCGCGGGCAGGTACTCATCGCCCTGCACCTTGAAGCGGTAGACGAAGCGCGAGAGCACCCAGGCCACGAAGCGCAGCAGGTATTCGGGCACGAGCAGGAAGATGTAGAACGCCACCACGGCGTTGGCCAGCCCGGTGAACAGGAAGATCTGCGGCACGGTGAAGCCCGCACCCAGCAGCGCGCCCGCGATCAGCGAACTGGCGATCATGAACAGCGCGTTGAGGATGTTGTTGGCCGCGATGATGCGCGCACGGTGCGTGGGCTGGGCACGCATCTGGATCAGCGCGTACATGGGCACGCTGTAGAGGCCCGCGAACAGCGCGAGCAGCGCCAGGTCGAGCATCACACGCCAGTGCACGCCGTGGTCGAGAAATGCGCTCAGGCCCATCAACCCGGAGGGCGGCAGCGCGCGCGACGCGAAGTACAGGTCGATGGAGAACACGCTCATGCCGATGGCCCCCAGCGGCACCAGGCCGATCTCCACATGGCGGCGCGAGAGCACCTCGCACAGCAGCGCGCCAACGCCGATGCCTACCGAGAACACCACCAGCAGCAGCGAGGCCACCTGCTCGTTGCCGTGCAGCACCTCCTTGGCAAAACTCGGGAACTGGCTCAGGAACACGGCGCCGAAGAACCACATCCAGCTGATGCCCAGCAGCGAGCGGAACACCACCAGGTTTTCGTGCGCCAGCCTGAGGTTGCGCCAGGTTTCGGTGAAGGGGTTCCAGTTGATGCGCAGTCCCGGATCGGTGGGCGGCACGGCGGGGATGTACTCGGCCGCGATGCGTCCCAGAATGGCCATGCCCACGCAGGCAAAGCCCACATGGTGTGCGCCAATCTCCGGCACCGCGATGATGAGCCCGCCCGCCACGTTGCCCAACAGGATGGCAACGAAGGTCCCCATCTCCACCATGCCGTTGCCGCCCGTCAGTTCGCGCTCATTGAGCACCTGGGGCATGTAGGCAAATTTCACCGGGCCGAAGAGCGTGGATTGCACTCCGGTGAGAAAAATGCAGGCCAGCAGCACCGGTACGTTGGCCGTGAAGAAGCCCCAGGCGGCCAGCACCATGATGCCGATCTCCAGCCGCTTCAGAAACCGGATGAGCGCCTTCTTGTCGTACTTGTCGGCCAGTTGCCCGCTGGTGGCCGAGAACAGCACGAAGGGCAGGATGAACAGCGCGCCAATCACCAGCCCCGCCATGGCGGGCGCAAGCCACGACACGCTGAGCTGGTAGGTCACCATCACCGTGAAGGCGAACTTGAACAGGTTGTCATTCGCGGCGCCGGAGAACTGCGTCCAGAAGAAGGGCGCAAAGCGGCGCTGGCGCAGCAGGGCGAACTGGTTCGGGTCCTCATGGCCGCTGCCATGGGAGCGGGGCTCGGGTGTGCTCATGGGTCTCTCTCCGGGTGTCTTGTTGTGGCTGGCGGGGCGTCGTCAGAGCGGGCTTCGGGCACCGGGCGGGCATGGCGCGCCATTGTGCCCGCCCCCCGTGGCCTGCGCATGGCCCCTGGCCGTAACCGAGTGCAACGCGCGCAGCACCGGCCACGCCGCTCCGGCAGCCGCCAGGTGCTTGAGGCTGTGGCCCGCCACCCACTGACCCGTGGCCTCGAACACGGTATGGTCCCCCAGCTCCAGCAGCTTGGCCGCGCCGTACCACGCGATCACGGCCCCCAGGCGCAACGCCAGTGCGCCTGCACGCTGCGGCAGACAGGCCAAAGCCAGCACCAACAGCATGCCGCCCAGTTGCACCACAGCCCAGGGCAGCAGGTTGCCGGTATGGGCCCACCACAACACGGCCAGCGGCCCGGCTGCCAGTGCCACCAGCGCCGTGGCGCCACCGGCACGCGGGCTCACGCGCTGGGCTGCGGCCAGCCCCAGCATGCCAGCAAAAGCCACCGCCATGCCCAGGCGGTCCCACAGCAGCCCAGCGTTGTCGGGCTGCCAGTGGTACCAGGAGGAAGCTGCCGCTGTCAGCAGCAGCCCCGCGCAGAACATGCCTGCCGTGGCGCGTGTGGCGGCATCCAGCGCCCCCGGGCGCACCCGGCCCAATAGCACCAGCCCCCAGGCGCCCGCCAACGCAAACGGCAGGTTGCTCAGCACATCCAGCGCACAAGGGATGCCCCAGAGCGTGCGCTGGTCGGCAAAGCCGTGCTGGTGGGGGTGGTCGTGCAGCACGGGGCCGCCCAGGGCCAGGGCCAAGAGCATCAGCCCAGCGCACAGCAGGCCTGTTTCGGCGGTGGATGGATTGCGCCAGCGTGTGGCGGGAAGAGCGGTGGTATCGCGCATGGGGCCTCCTGTTCGAGCGCTTGCAATGAGCGCAGTCTCCCGGCCGCAGCCAGCCAAAAGACCAAAAGGTTTCCGCAGGTGCCACCAGACCCACCCTTGGTATCTATTTTTGATACCAATGCGACAGGGCGCCCGGGCTCGCTGCGTTACACCGCTTGGCATCGCTTGATATGGGTCAAGGCAAATCAACCCCGGAAATCCGTACAGTCTCCTTATGCACACCTTCCGAAACCTCCGTCGCCTCGGCCCGCTGGCTTTGCTGCTGGCCGCCTTCGCCGCCCAGGCACAAACCCTCTCCTGCCCGACACAGGAACAAATGCGCCAGGTCAACGCCTGCCCCACCGAGGAGCAGCTGCGCGCCACCTTCCATGGTTTCTGCGGCGATGACAGCAAGGCCTACCAGGGCCAGACCGGCCCGTGCGCCGACTACCAGGAGTTTCGCCGCCTGAAGAACACCGCCCTGTGGGAGTCTGCCGACGGTGCGTTCGATGGCTACCTGTCGTGCGAAACCTCGGCCACCGCCATCAAGAAGTCGAACCTCACCCGGATGCTCGCAACCCAGAAGGGCTCCATCACCGCAGTGATGTGCCTGTACGGATCGGACGCAGTGCTGACCCACCGCACGCGCAAGACCTGCACCGTGGCTCCGGCCTGCGCCAGCGACCCGGCCCAATGCCAGGCCGTCTGCGAATGAAAGGCTGACAGGGGCGGCGGCGGGTCTCCATAATCGGACCCCATGAGTACCACCGCCGACCTCGTCGCCGCCCTGAAGAAGGAGCTCAAGGCGGCCCAGATGACCTACGCCGACCTGGCGCAGCAGCTCGGCATGGCCGAGTCCAGCGTCAAGCGCATGCTGGCCAAGGGCGACATGCCGCTCTCGCGCATCGACGCCATCTGCCGCGCCCTGGCGCTCGATTTCGCCGACCTGGCCCGGCGCGTGGCCGACAGCCAGCCCCTGCTCAAGGAGCTGACGCAGGAGCAGGAAAAGGCCGTGGTGAGCGACAAGAAGCTGCTGCTGGTGGCCATTTCGGTGCTCAGCCAGTGGACGCTGGAGCAGATCGTGGCCACCTACCGCCTGAGCGAGGCCGAGGGCATCCAGTACCTCGCGCAGCTCGACCGCATCGGCATCATCGAGCTGCGGCCGCTCAACCGCTACCGCCTCAAGCTGGCCAAGACCTTCCGCTGGCGCCCCCACGGCCCGGTGATGAACTACTTCCGCGAGCATGCGCTGCTCGACTACTTCGCCGGCGGCTTCGACGGCGCGGGAGAAGGCGTACTGCTGGTGCACGGCAACATCAGCCGCGCCCTGGCGCCGGCTTTCATGGAGCGCATGCAGCGCGTGGCCCAAGACTTTGCCCAGCAGCACCTGGCCGACCAGCGCCTGCCCGAGACCGAGCGCGAGGGCTACACCCTGCTGCTGGCGCTGCGCAGCTGGGAGTTCGAGGCATTTTCCAGCATGCGGCGACGGCATCATTAGCTCGTTGATTGATAGCTGCAAGCGCTTTACCAATAAGCCCTGCAAGCCAAAAAGACCCAAAATTTTTTCCATGCTGCGCCCCCTGCGGACGGGCCTGGCCGCACGCGAACGCTTGACGCATTAAAAAGAATTAACTATTCTTTAAACAACATTTATTGTTATTTTAAAGATAGTCAAATGAAAACCACCCGCCAGCAGCAAGACGCCACGCGCCGCCAGATCGTGGCCAGCGCGGTGGATCTGATGACCCGCCAGGGCTTCGACGGCACGACGATGAAGGACATCGCGCGCGCCGCCGGCATTGGCGACGCCACGATCTACAAGTACTTTCCCACCAAGGACCGCATCGTGCTGGGCTACCTCGACGCGGTGGTGCAGCAGGCGCTGGCCGACACCCTGCAGACGCCCGGATTCACCGGCTACCAGCTGCAGGAAAAGCTGCAGCGCCTGACCGACGCCGTGCTCGAACGCCTGCTGCCCGACCGCGAATTCGTGGCCCAGGTGCGCACGCTGGCGCAGCGCTCGCCCCTGACCCTGCTGGCCGAGCCCCTGGCCGCGCGCCAGGCCCTGCGCGAGGCGGTGAGCAGCTTCCTGGAAGCGGCCGAGGCGGCGGGCGAGATCGAGCCCTGCGACTTCAAGGGCATGGCGGGCGGGCTCTACACCGACTACCTCGCCGGGGTGGTGGCCTACTGGCTGGCCGACACCTCGGAGGAGTTCGCCGACACCACGCAGCTGGTGGACCTGTCGCTGGGTGTGCTGGCGCAGACCCTGCGCAGCGGCCTCGTCAACCGCGTGCTGCAGCTCGGCGGCTTCGTGCTGCGCAGCCAGATGGCGCGCCTGGCGCAGCACGGCAGCAGCCTGCTGGGCGTGCTGCACATGGCACGGCAGGCCATGGACAGCGCCCCCCGGACGGCTGCGGCACCCACCGCACCGCCCGAAGCCACGGCGGCCCGCGCACGGCGCAAGCCGCGCACCACCAACACGAAGAAAACGCCATGAACCGCACCCCGGCCGTGCGCGCCACACGGGTGCCCCCAGGCACCGCCATCCATTCCACGCTGCCGGGCGCGCAGTTCTTTGATGCTTATGAGGCAACCGACCACTACCCGGAGCGCTCGGCCCTGCAATCGTGGCTGGACGTGGCCGCGCGCACACCCGCCTGGACACGCGCCCTCATGTTCGTGCGCAACAAGGCCGTGCGGCTGGTGGGCCTGAAGGACCTGGGCCAGCTGCACGACGGCCACCCACCGGCCAGCGGCCGTTCGCTGCGCGAGGCCGACAGCTACCGGATAGGCGACCGCGTGGGCATCTTCCGCATCCGCCACCTGAGCGAGACGGAGGTGCTCTTGGGCCAGGACGACAAGCACCTGGACGTGCAGGTCTCCATCTGCAAGCGCGCGGCGGCCCCGGGCTCCGCGCCCGCCGTGGTGCTGAGCACCGTGGTGCACATCCACAACACGCTGGGCCATGTGTACATGGCGGTGGTCGCGCCGTTCCACCGCCGCATCGCGCGCGGCACGGCGCAGCGGCTGGCGGACCATGGCCAGCGCTGACGCGCCACGCACGGGCAAGCTGGCCCGCAGCGCCATCACCGGCCTTGCGGCCGCGCGCATCGGCATGGCCGAACTGGGGCACCGCGCACGCCAGCGCACACCCCAGGCCCAGGCCGCGCACGAAGCGGCCGTGGGCCGCATCCTGTTTGGCGCGCTGGGGCAGCTGCGGGGTACCGCGCTCAAGGTGTCGCAGGTACTGAGCATGCACCCCACGCTGCTGCCCGAGGGCGTGCGCCACGAGCTGGCACGCGCCCAGCACCAGGCGCTGCCGCTCAACCGCGCCCTGGTGGGGCGCGTGTTCCGCCAGGCCTTCGGGCAGGAGCCCGAGGCGCTGTTCGCGCAGTTCGAGCCCACCGCGTTTGCCGCCGCCAGCCTGGGCCAGGTGCATCGCGCTCAGCTGCCGGGCCACGGCCTGGTGGCCGTGAAGGTGCAGTACCCCGGCATTGCCGCCACCGTCGCCAGCGACATGCAACTCATGCGCTCCGCATTGCGCGCGCTGGCGCGCACGGACCTGCCCCTGCCTGCCGGCAGTGTGGTGGACAGCGTCATGGACGAGATCGAAGCCACTCTGCTGCGCGAGGTGGACTACCTGCAGGAGGCCAAGCAGATGCAGTGGTTCGCTCTGCATGCCGCACAGCCGGGCGTGGAGATGGCGCTGCCCATCCTGTCGCACACACGCACCCAGGTGCTCACGCAGCAGTACCTGCCCGGCCTTCCCCTGCATGCCTGGCTGGCCACGCAGCCCCGCCAGGCGCTGCGCGACCAGGCCGGACAGCATCTGTGGGACTGGTTCATGCACTGCATCTTCGGGCTGGGCCGGGTGCATGCCGATCCCCACCCCGGCAACTTTCTCTTCACGCCCGAGGGCACGGTGGGCGTGCTCGATTTCGGCTGCACGCGCCACCTGTCAGAGGACTTCCGGACGCAGGTGGCACTGGCCTGGTCGGCCCTGCTGCAGCCTGCGGACGACCCGCGACGCCATGCACGGGTGCTGCAGGCCTACCAGGCTCTGGGCCTGGCCCGGCCGGATGTCAGCCTGCAGACCTACAGCGCAGAACTCGCCCCGGCGCTGGCGCAGATGCAGGCCTGGCAGATCGAGCCTTTCACGCAGGCAGTGTTCGACTTTGGCACCAAGACACCGCCTCCCGTCACCCGCCCCGCAGACCAGCGCGTGCTGGGGCACCACCTGCTGCAGGTGCCCGGCGAGATGCCGGCCTTCGAACGCATGTGGATGGGCCTCATGCACCTGCTCACCCTGCTCGGCGCACGGGTGCACACCCACAGCGGCAGCGAGGTTCTGCAGCGTGGCATGGTGGCGCCCTCGGCATCTTGATGCAGCGGGTGCTTCACCCGGGCCACGCGGCCCCTGGGAGATCGTAAACCAATGGGATGGACGCCCCCGCCCTAAACGGCATCGAAAGTGCCACAGTGGAGACGTTAGTTCTTCCACTTCAACCGAGCAGGAGCGTCCACCATGAAGATTACAACCATTGGCATCGATTTGGC
>Ga0209207_1000382_pt1 | contig 28538 bp, 29 predicted proteins | sample SaghotsprinmetaG_FD_184140 | JGI IMG/M metagenome (GOLD analysis project Ga0209207, IMG submission 184140) | Hot spring microbial communities from South Africa to study Microbial Dark Matter (Phase II) - Sagole hot spring metaG (SPAdes) (version 3) | ecosystem: Environmental > Aquatic > Thermal...
CAGCTCCCGCGACAGGGCGTCGACCGATTCGCCGCGTAGCAGGCGCAGCACAACTTGCTTTTTTCGCCCAGACGACCAGCGCTTGACCTCGGCCGCCGCGCTGGGCGCGCTTGCAGTCGCGCTACGCTCCTTCCAGCGCGCCCAGCGCAACCCCACCAACTTCACTCTCATTCAGCATTTCCCGCTCCTTTCTCAGACACGTCTGTTTACCCCAATTTCGTGTCCAAAAGAATTGCGGGCAGGTCAGAGCTTTGCGGGGTTTTTCTTTCTAGCGCAATGTCATCATAACTGTAGAGTTCAGGGCGATTGCATAGACACTCGCCGTCCTGCACTCTTCGTCCGTCGCGAAGCGATGCGAGACCGGATCGACAGCCTACGGAGCCCCCCTAACAGGCTGTTGAAAAACGTCGAGAGGATGGCCCGATGCAAGACGCACGGAGCGCAGCGACCGAGAAAACGAGCGAAGCGAGTTTCAGCGAAGGCTCACCTTCAGGTGATGCCGGAGCTACAGATCAAATCGATCGGCGAGGGCGCGCAAACGAAGTTTTAGCTTGCGCTAAAACTTCGTTTGGCGAAGGCTCACATCGGCGCAGCCGATGTGAAGTGAAGCGGCCGGAGCCCACACCGCGCAACACAGCAGAGGGCCCACCGCAGTCGTTTTTCAACAGCCTGCTAAACGTGAGCCTAAACGCGCTCAGATCTGCGTCAGCCGCTGCAGCATCTGGTCGGATGTGGTGATGGCGCGCGAGTTCAGCTCGAAGGCGCGCTGCGAGACGATCATGTTGACCAGTTCCTCGGCGACGTTGACGTTCGAGGTTTCCAAGAGGCCCTGATTGAGCACGCCCAGCCCCTCGTTGCCCGGATCGGCGACCTGGGGCGGACCGGAGGCCGGGGTTTCCATGTACAGATCCTCGCCCAGGCTCTGCAGGCCGGTTGGGTTGACGAAAGCGGCGAGCTGGATGGGGCCGAACAGCGTGACCGGCGGCGGGTTGCCGGGCTGGGTGTAGCTGCCCTGGCCATCGCGGCCGATGGTGATGGTGATGGCATCCGGCGGGATCTGGAAGTTGCCGAGCAGGGGGTAGCCGCTGGCGGTAACGATGGTGCCCTGGCCATCGAGCTGGAATGCGCCGTCGCGGGTATAGGCGATGGTGCCGTCCGGCATCTGGATCTGGAAGAAACCGCGTCCGTTGATGGCGACATCGAGCTGGTTTTCGGTGCGTTGCAGGCCGCCCTGGCTGTGGATGCGCTCGGTGGCTACCGGCCGTACCCCGACCCCGAGCTGGAAGCCGCTGGGCAGCTGGGTCTGCTGCGTGGACTGGGCGCCGGGCTGGCGGATGATCTGGTAGAGCAGGTCCTCGAACACCGCGCGGGTGCGTTTGAAGCCGTTGTTGCTGACATTGGCGAGGTTGTTGGAGATGACGTCCAGCTGGGTCTGCTGGGCCTCTAGGCCAGTACGGGCGATATGCAGTGAGCGCAACATGGCGGGGCTCCTAGACCGGAATCGATGCGGGTGGGCAGCGGGGGGACACCCCCTGTTCCATCCCGACGGGGAATGAACCAGAAAAACTCAATCGAACCGCAGCGTCACAGAGAACACAGAAAAAAAACGGAGGTTTTCTGCATTCTCCGGCGCTCCACGTTGGAAAAGCATGGGCCACCCGGGGAACGCCAGATTTACTCGGGGTTCGCTGTGAACGCTGTGGTTCTGTGGTGAGCGATTTAGCAGGCTGTTGAAAAACGTAGCGAGGATGGCCCGATGCGAGGCGCACGGAGCGTAGCGACCGAGACAGATCAAATCGATCGGCGAGGGAGCGCAAACGAAGTTTCGGCGAAGGGTCACATCGGCGCAGCCGATGCGAAGTGAAGCGGCCGGGGCCCACACCGCGCAACACAGCCGATGGCCCACCGCAGTCGTTTTTCAACAGCCTGTTAGGATGGATGGTCATGATCCGCTTCATCGCGCCAACACCTTGTCCGCGCTGCGATGACCTTCCTCGGTGGCACGCAGGATGCGCATCTGGGTATCGAACTGGCGCGCCAGGCTGATCATGTTGACCAGGGACTGGGCCGGGTTGACGTTGCTGGCTTCGAGATAACCGGATGCAAGCGTGACCTCGGCATCCGCCGGCGCCGCGCCTCCACCCGCGAGGCGGAACAGGCCATCCTGGCCGCGGCGCAGGTCGGCCTCGGGCGGGTTGACCAGCTTGATGCGGCCTGCCACTTCCACCGGGGCGCCAGCCACGCCGGGAAGGAGCACCGATACGGCGCCATCCTTGCCGATCATCACCTCGCCGCCCGGCGGCACGGCGATGGGGCCGCCATCGCCGATCACGTTGCGGCCGTTCGAGGTCTGCAACAGGCCGTTGGGGCTAACCTGCATCGCGCCCAGACGGGTGTAGGCCTCCTGGCCCTGGTCGTCCTGCACGGCGATCCAACCCGGACCACGCACCGCCACGTCGAGCGGGTTGCCGGTGTGTTGCAACGCGCCGGCGCTGAAATCGGTGCGCGGCGTGGTTTCCACCACCATGGCGCGCGTCTTCGCGCCCTCGCCCTGCACCGGCAAGGCACGGAACACGTTTAGCTCGGCCTTGAAGCCCTGGGTGGCGACATTGGCGAGGTTGTGCGCGACGGCCGCCTGCTGGCGGGTGATCTCGCGCGCGCCGGTCATGGCGATGTAGATTACGCGGTCCATTCTAGGGGCTAGGGGCTAGGGGCTAGGGGCTAGGGGTTCACCCACCCTTCCTTACCTCAGGTTCACCAGGGTCTGCAGGATCTGGCTCTGGGCGCTGATGGTCTGGGCATTGGCCTGGTAGACCCGCTGCGCCACGATCAGGCTCACCAGCTCGGCGGTGAGGTCGGTGTTGGAGTCCTCTACCGCACCGGACTGCAGGCGGCCGGCCACACCCTCGCCGGGGCTGTTGATGGTTTCGGCGCCGGCATCAATGGTGGCAACCCACTGATTGTTGCCGATCGGGATGAGGCCGTTCGGGTTGCGGAACGAGGCCAGCATCAACTGCTGTTGCGGCACGCTCACACCGTTGCTGTAGCGGCCATACAGATAGCCACGGTCATCGATGTAGATGCCGACCAGTCCGCCGCTGGGATAGCCGTCCTGGCTCAACGAATTCACGCCGGAGCCGCCAGTGTATTGCGTCGTGCCGGTGAAATTAAGCTGAATCGCCAGCGGTTCGGCGCCGGGAATAGGATAATCGTCCAGGGTAATGACCGCCGTCCCTGAATCGAGGGAGCCCGAAGAAGTGAATTGCAACTGATGCGAGGGTCCACCCGTGAAGTCCAGCGGCTGCCCATCCATCGTTGCATGCACAGACCAGTTGTTTATATCGGGAGGACCAGCAGTAATCGATTCATAGCGGTAATACAGCCTCAGGATATGGCTGTTACCAAGACTGTCGTAGACCGTCGCCGAGGTCGTGAATTGATAGGTTGAAGGGTCGTCGGGATCGAATATGGTGCCGTTGATGGGGCTGGCCGGATTCGATTCCGGCAATTCTGAAGCGTTCAGGTTCATCACGAATGACACCGAGCTGGTTGCGGTGGCATTGATGTCATTCAGGTTGATCCGCAGGGGGCCCAGATTGGTGGCGCTGATCACCTCATTCGCGCTGTTGGTTTCCAGTTGCGTGTAACCGGTGACGTTTTTGCCGTCGCTGGTGATGATGTAGCCATCCTTGTTCATCTTGAACTGGCCGTTGCGGGTATAGGACACCCCGCTGGCGTCCTGGAGACGGAAGAATCCACCGCCGCTGATCGCCACGTCGAGCGGGTTGCTGGTGACCGTCACACCGCCCTGGCTGAACTGCTGCGAGACGGTGGCCACCTTGGTGCCCAGGCCGGGCTGCAGGTTGCCGGCGCCACCGAAGGCGGAGGCATACACGTCGGCGAATTCGGTACGACTGGATTTGAAACCGACCGTGGATACGTTGGCAATGTTGTTGCCGATCACATCGAGATTCTTGGCGGCCGAGGACAGTCCGCTCAAACCCTGTTGAAAGCCCATGTCAGTCTCCGTTCAATGCAAGTGATGCGTTCGTTCACGAACGCTCAGTAAACCCGCCTGACCTGTTGCGTGGTCAGCGTACCCAGATCGGTTTCCAGCGACACACCGTCGCCGGCAAAGGACACGCTCATCACCTGGCGCAATGAAAGCGGCTTCGCCGCGACGGCCTTTCCGCCCAGCTCGGCACGGGCGCGCAGCATGTACACGCCCTCGGCAACCGGTTGTCCGGCGTTGTTCCTGCCATCCCAGGCGAAGGTGGCCACTCCGGCATCCTGCCGTCCAAGCTCGAAATTGCGCACCACCTGGCCGACATCGTCGATGATCTCCACGGTCACCCGATCGGCCGGCGCATCGAGCGCCACGCCACCCCCACCACGACCCTCGCTCAGGCGCAAGCGATCGCCTTCGGCGAGCACGGCGCGATCGAGGAAGGTGGTGGCCATCAAACCCTGGCTGGCGCGATAGCTCTGCACCAGTTCGCCCATCGCCTTGTTGAGGTTGTTCACCCCTTCCACCGTGGACATCTGCGCCAGCTGCGAGGTGAGTTCGGCGTTTTCCATCGGATTCATCGGATCCTGGTTTTGCAGCTGGGCGACCAGCAGCTTGAGAAAGCGATCCTGGATCTCCTGGACGCCCCCGGGTTTCGCAGTCTGGGCGGCCGAATTGAAGCTATTGATCAAGGCTTCATTGCGGGTAGCGGCAATCGACATGATTCAATCCTCAGTTCTGCATCAGCGCCACGGTGCGCTGCATGAGATCCTTGGCATTGGCCATGACCTCGGCATTGGTCTGGTATGAACGCGACGCGGAGATCATGTTCACCATCTCCTCGACCGGATCGACGTTTGGATAAGCGACATAACCCTTGTCGTCCGCAAGCGGGTGACGCGGGTCGTAGACCAGGCGCGGCGCCGCGTCGTCCTCGATCACCCGGGTCATGCGCACTCCGGGGGCCCAGGGCGTCGATCTGGCCACCGGCGTAGCCTGGAACACCACCTGCTTTGCCTTGTAGCCTTCGCCCGCGGAGGTGTGCGCTGAATCGGCATTGGCCAGGTTGCTGGCGACCGCATTGAGTCGCATCGATTGCGCGGTGAGCGCGGAACCGGCGATCTGGAATACGCTGAACATATCAAGCCTCCATCAACGGCCAGGGGCCCGTCAGCGACTCTCGAGCGCCTTGGACAGGCTGCGGATCTGGCTGCCGGCCCGCTCCAGCAGGAATTGGTAATGCACGGCGTTCTCGGCGAAATGCGCCCGCTCGACGTTCAGGTCGACCGTATTGCCATCGATGCTGGGCTGCACCGCGGCGCGGTACTTGACCGCGCCTCCAGCCAGTTCGCCGCGGGCGCCTTCGAGGTGGCCGGGCGCGGTGCGGGCCAGCCTGACCGGGCCGCCCGCGCCACCCATGGCGGCACGCAGGGCGGCTGCGAAATCGAGGTCGCGCGCTTTGTAATTGGGGGTGTCGGCATTGGCGATGTTGGCGGCAATGATTTCCTGGCGTCGGGCGCGCAGGTTCATGGCCGTCTGCACGAACGCGAATTCCTGGTCGATCTTGCGGGTCAGCATGGCGAGCTCCTTTGAGCCGGAGTCAAGCAATCGGCATGCCATTCGGAGTGCGGGTGCAGGGATCGGGAGTGGCCCGGATGCCTCGACGGCGCTCAGCACGGGTGCGGCGAAGTGTAATCCGGGGACACGGCCCCGGATTACGGCCTACGGCCTTCGTCTGGGCTACACCTCTGATCCCAGATGGCTGATGCCTGAAACCGTCCGGCAATTTTTGCCGGCTGGCTGCCGCCTCAGTCGGCGCGTTCGACCCGGTTGCGGCCGGAGGACTTGGCCCGGTACATGGCGGCGTCGGCGCGGGCGATCAGGGCCTCGCGCGTTTCGCCCAGCAGCCGTTGCGCCACGCCGGCGCTGAATGTGATGAGCACGCGCTGGTTGTCGTGCATGAAGATCGCCCGGGTCAGCTCGCGCTGGATGCGTTGCATGGCGTGCTGCGCCTCGTCGAGATCGGTGTTGGGGAACAAAATCAGGAACTCCTCGCCCCCATAGCGGGCCAGGGTGTCGGTGGGGCGCAGCATGCGCCGCACGACGCGGGCGAGGTGAACCAGGGCCTGGTCGCCGGCGAGATGGCCAAGGGTGTCGTTCAGGCGCTTGAAATGGTCGATGTCGAGCAGCCCCAGGGTCAGTGGGGCGGACATCCGCTCGGCGCGTGCCTCCTCGCGCGCGAATGCCTCGTCCATGCCGCGCCGGTTGAGCGCGCCGGTGAGCTGGTCCTCGCGCACCAGGCTGGAGACCTCCTCCAGTTCCCGTTCCAATGCATGGATGCGTGCATCCGCCGCCTCGACGTGACTGCGCGCCTCAACCAGCTCGGCGTGGGTCTGGCGCATGTCGTCGCGCATGCGCAGCATGTCGGCGGAAAGCCCGTCGATCACCTCGGTCAGTTCTCCGATGTCCTCGGCGTGCGCCACTCGTTGCGAGTATTCCTCGATGCGCAGATGGAAGCTGCCGGTGCTGTCGGACAGCTCGCCGACCCGGTTGACGAAGGTCGAGATCAGCGCCTTGAGCTTCTCGCGCGCCTCGATCAGGCTGCCCTTGAGCGCCTTCTGCCGCGCCACCACGTCCTTGAGGCTGTTTTCCGCCTCGAACAGCGCATGCGCGTTGAGATCGCCAGCCAGCGCCGCGCGCAGGGTGACAAGCTGGCCGGAGACCCAAGTCTCGTCCGCCACCAGCTCGCCCAGGTTGTCGAACAGCAGGGCGAGCAGGCGCTTCAGTGCGTCGACATAGGCCTGGTCATCCTCGGCGCGCACCAGCCATTCGCGCCAGATCGACGCCAGGGTGGCGATGTCGGCCTCTTCCAGGCGATGCTCCCGCGCGACGATGGCCTGCCCCAGCGCGGTGGCGCGGCGGGCGAGATCGTGCCAGCGCTCGGCCGCAACCATGGCCAGTTCTTCGAGCGATGCCACCATGGCCTGTCCGAGTGCAGGCGCGGATGCGGGCGACACTTCGGTGCGGGCCACGGCCATCGGCTTGGATACTGGGGCGGCATCGGCCGGCAACTCGCTATCCACCACCGCGCCGGAGGTTCCCGCCTCGCGCCAGGAGCGGGCCAGACCGGACAGCTTGTCGGCGAGCTGTTCCGGATCGTTGCCGAAATTGATCAGCACCCGTTCCAGCATCTCGCGCTTCCTGGACTGGGTCAGTCCGCTTTGGTAGGCCTCCCACTGCGCCAACAGGGACTTGATGGCCTCCGGCCAGGCCGGACGGTCAGGCGCCTTGCCCTGCACCTCGGCATACATGCGGCGGAAATTTTCCGGCGTCGGCGGCATCTTGCGGCTGGCCAGTTTCTTGATCGCCTCGCGGGCGATCTCGCTGGGCTGGGTGGGACGTTCCATGATGGTATCGGTGTGGACAAGAAGTGCAGACTATACTGCGAAATCGGTTCAGGGTCGGGTCGCGTGTCTCTCACCCCGAGACATGATTGACGCTTGAGCCCACGCGCTGCCAAACTGGCATGCATCGACCCCGAAAATACGCCCTGTACCGACCTGGAACCCGCTTCATGAGCGACAAGGAAGCGCAATTCATCGACGTGAGCCACCTGACGGTCGGGCATTACATCTATCTCGATGTGGGCTGGCTGGGGCACCCGTTCACGCTCAACAACTTCCGCATCGCCTCGACCGAGCAGATCGAGGCCATCCGCCGCCTGGGGTTGGAACGGATCCGCTATTCGCCCGAGCTGAGCCAGATCGATGCCCTCCCCTTCGCCGACGCGGAACCCGAGGAGGCGACCGCCGGGGCGGCGCCGGTCAGCGCGGACCCGAAGGCGCCGGAGGCGCAGGCCAATGTGGAACGACGCCGGGCCTTGCTGGCGGCGCAGCGTGCCCGCCTGCAGGAATGCGAGAACCGCTTCATCGAGGCTACCCAGACCTATCGCCAGGCCCTGGAGATGGCGCACGCCCGCCCGACCGAGGCGCGTCAGCGCAGCGAGGCGCTGGTGGACGGTCTCATCGGCCAGCTCGACGGCGGTGGTGGTGAAAGCTATGTACGTCTGTTGTCCGAAAAGGCAGGCGAGAAAATGTCGCTGCATGCCGTCAATGTCACCATCCTGTCGATGCTGCTCGGTCGGACCTTGGGGTTCGACAGTGATACCCTGCGCGCGCTCGGTCTCGGCGCCCTGCTGCACGACATCGGCAAGCTCGATCTGCCCGACCGCCTGCGCTGGAGCGATGACCGCTTTTCCGTCGCGGAACGCGAACTCTACCGCGAGCATGTCGGTTACGGCGTCAATCTCGCCTGCCGCATGGGGCTTCCCAAGACAGTGCAGCTCATCATTGGTCAGCACCATGAGTTCGCCGACGGCAGCGGCTATCCGCAGCAGGTCCTGGCCGAGCAGATCATTCCGGCGGCGCGGGTGGTGGCCCTGGTCAATCATTACGACACACTCTGCAATCCCGCCAACCCGGCCCTGGCCATCACCCCGCACGAGGCGATGTCGCTGATCTACGCTCAGAGCCGGCACCAGTTCGAGAAGATCACCCTGACCACATTCATCCGCATGATGGGGGTGTATCCGCCCGGCTCGGTGATCGAGCTGAACGATGGCCGCTTTGCCATGGTGGCCTCGGTCAATTCCAACCGGACGCTGCGCCCCCGCATCATCGTTCACGATCCGGCCGTGCCGCCGGCGGAGGCCTTGGTGCTCGATCTCGAACAGGAGCCCGGACTCGGCATCCGCCGCAGCCTCAAGCCCGTGCAGCTGCCGCGCGCGGCTTATGACTACCTGTCGCCGCGCAAACGCTTGTGTTACTTCTTCGAACGCGGCCGCGAGGGTGAGCCCGCGCCGGCGCGAGAAGACGAGAGCGCACAGCCATGAGCCCGTCTGCCGCGATCCCGTTCATCGAGGCCCTGCTGGAAGCAGTCTGGCTGGTCGATCCAATCGATCTCAAGATCATCGCCGCCAATTCTGCCGCCGAACGCTTGCTCGGAGTGGCCCCCGGCGCGCTGACCGGGCGGCCGGTGATCGAGCTTGCCGCCACCCCGGAGGATCTATTCTTCTGGGAGGACGTCGCCGCGGGGCTGGCCGATCACATCCATTCCGAAACCCTGTTGCGGCGTGAGGACGGCGAGACGGTGCATGTCGAGCGGCGCGTCAGTCGGGCGGAACTCGCCCCGGGTCTGGGCGTGTATCTGGTGGCCCTCAGCGACCGGGGCGAACAGCGGCGGGTGGAGAACGAGCTGGAAAAGCTGATCGCCGAGCTGCGCGCCACCCTCGAATCGACCGCCGACGGCATCCTGGTCACCGATCTGGAAGGCGGTGTGCGCAGCTTCAACCAGCGCTTCGCCGAACTCTGGGGGCTTCCTGCTGAACGGATGACCGAGCGCGACGATGCCGCCCTGTTCGCCTGGATGGCGAACAGTGTGCTGGAGGTCGAGCAGTACGCGGCCCGGCTCGCTGCCATCGCCCAGATGCCGCTGCTGGAGGCCTCCGATGTCATCCGCCTGCGCTCCGGGCGCGTGCTGGAGCGGGTGACCCTGCCCCAATACGCGCGCGGCCGACCCATCGGCCGGGTGTACTCGTTCCGTGACATCACCCAGCGGCTGGCCGACGAGGCCCGCCTGCATCTCGCCGCGCGGGTGTTCGAATCGAGTCTCGACGCCATATTCGTCACCGACCCGGAGCACCGCCTCGTCGCCGCCAATCCGGCCTGCGAGCGGCTGACCGGTCATGAGCTCGAATCGCTGATTGGCCACACCAGCCACGAGCGCATCTTCAACCACCCGGACATGTCTCTTGCCGCGCGCATCGAATCCGAGCTCGAGCAGCACGGCTACTGGGAAGGCGAGATCTGGAACCGTCGCCGCGACGGCAAGGTGACGCCCTGCCTGCTGTCGATGCTGCGCCTGGCCGACGAGACCGGCCAGCCACGCCAGTACATCGGCTTCTTCAAGGATCTTTCGGAGACCCTGGAGGCGCGCAAACGCATCGAGGAGCTGGCCTACAACGACCCGCTCACCGGTCTGCCCAACCGCCTGCTGCTAGCCGAGCGGATCGAGTTCACGCTCGGTCTGGCGCGGCGCGATGGATATCCGTTCGCGGTGCTGTTTCTGGACCTGGATCGCTTCAAGCACATCAACGATTCGCTCGGCCACATGTTCGGCGACCGTGTCCTGATCGAGGTGGCCAGCCGCATCCAGTCCTGCTTGCGCCAGTCCGACACCGCCGCCCGGCTGGGGGGGGACGAATTCGTCCTGCTCCTGCATCGCACCGACGCGCGCGGCGCGGAGGTGCTGGCGCGACGGGTGCTGGAAGAGGTATCCCGCCCCTACCGGATCGACGACCTCAATTTCTCCCTGTCATGCAGCATCGGCGTGGCGCTCTATCCGGACGACGGCCAGAGCCTGGACGACCTGATCAAGAACGCCGACAGCGCCATGTACCACGTCAAGGAACGTGGCCGCTCCGGTTTCCGTTTCTACCAGCGGCAGATGAACGTCGACCTGCTGTCGCGCATGAAGCTCGACCACAACCTGCGCCAGGCCCTCACCGGAGGCGGGCTGCGCCTCATGTACCAGCCCCAGGTCGACCTGACGAGCGGCCGCGTGTTCGGCGCCGAGGCCCTCCTGCGCTGGACCGACCCCGAGCTGGGCGAGGTTTCGCCGGCCCGCTTCATCCCGGTGGCGGAGGAGACCGGCGCGATCGTGCCGATCGGCAACTGGGTGCTGGCCGAGGCGGTGCGCCAGGCCCGCGCCTGGCATGAAGAGGGGCTGGACCTGGTCATCGCGGTCAACGTTTCAGCCCTGCAATTCCAGCAGGCCGATTTCGTCAACCACGTCGCCGCCGTGCTCGACACGCACCGCCTGCCGCCCGAGCGACTGGAACTGGAGCTGACCGAATCGGTGCTGATCCAGGACGCCGAGGAGGCCCTGCACCGGCTCGATGCGCTCGCCGCGCTGGGGATCCGGCTGTCGATCGACGATTTTGGCACCGGATACTCCAGCCTGGCCTATCTCAAGCGCTTCCCCATCCACCGCCTCAAGATCGACCGTTCGTTCATCGCCGATCTGCCGCACGACGAAAGCGACGCCGCCATCGTTACCGCCATCATCCAGCTCGCCCGCTCGCTCGACCTGCGCGTCATCTCCGAAGGCGTGGAAACCGAGGTGCAGCGCCGCTTCCTGCTCAACCTGGGCTGCCTCGAATACCAGGGCTACCTGTTCGCGCCCGCCCTGGCGGCGGACGAATTCAGGCAGCGGATCGTCCCGGAACGGCAGCAGGAGCCGCCCGCATGAGCCCCGACCCGATCCTGGCCGAGGCGGTGGCCGAAACCTACCGCGCCATGCTCGCCGCCGGCCTCAACCGGGGCGCTTCCGGCAATGTCAGCGCGCGCTGTGGCGACGGCTTTTTGATCACCCCGTCCGGCCGGGCCGCCGCCGACACCGGCGCGGCGGACATCGTCCCGCTCGGCCTCGATGGCGAACCGCGCGGCGTCGGGCGCCCCTCCAGCGAGTGGCGCATCCACCGCGACCTGTACCGGTCCCGTCCGGAGGTGAACGCCGTGGTGCATGCCCATTCGCCGTTCGCGGTCTCGCTCAGCTGCCTGCGCCGCGCCATCCCGCCCTTCCATTACATGGTGGCGGTGGCCGGCGGGCACGACATCCCTTGCGCGGACTACGCCACCTTCGGCAGCCAGGCCCTGTCCGACCAGATCCTCGCCGTCCTGCGGGACCGTAACGCCTGCCTGATGGCCAATCACGGCCTGCTGGCGGTGGGTGCGGATCTTGACGCGGCGCTCGACCTGGCCGTGGAAGTGGAGTCCCTGTGCGAGCAATACTGGCGTGCTAGCCTGATGGGCGAACCGGTCCTGCTCGATGCTGGCGAGATGGACCGGGTGCTGCTGGCCTTCGCCGACTACCGCAAGGCCCGACGCTGACCGCCTCGATGCTGAGCGAGGCTCTGGAGTGGCTATTCACCCCCGCGTCCAGGGTGGCGCGACGCATGGGCCATCTCGCCGAGAGCATCGCCATCCGCGCCCGCCAGCGCCGCTGCCGCGCCGCCTGGGCGTCGCACCGGGCGCATACCCGCGCCGCGCTCCTCGACGCGGTCGAGCGCGACACCCGGTCCGAGCGCCGCCGAACGGCCCTGGTGCTGGGCAGCGGGCCCTTGCTCGACATCCCGCTCGCCGAGCTGGCGGCCCGCTTCGAATCGGTGTGGCTCGTGGACCTCGTCCACCCCTGGAGCGCGCGCTGGCAGGCCCACGGGTTCAGTAATGTCCGGCTCATCACGCATGACGTCAGCGAATGCCTGGATGGGCTGCTGCACGACCCGCACGCGGCGGTGCCGGTGCCGACCCGCTTCCTCGACGAACCCTCGATCGACTGGGTGGCCTCGGTCAACCTCGTGTCGCAACTGCCGCGCCTGCCCGCCGCCTGGCTCGTCCGGCGCGGCCGGCTGGATGAAGCCCACGCCGCCAGGTTCGCCCAGGCCATGATCGAGGCGCACCTCGCCTGGCTAACCGCATTCGCCGCGCCGGTATGCCTGGTCGCCGACCTCGTCCAGACCGAGGTGGACGCAAGGGACGAAACCGTCGAACTCGCTGACTACCGCACCCTGTTCCAGGGCTGGGAAAGTACGCGCGAATGGCGCTGGGACGTCGCTCCGCCGGGTGAGCTGGCGACCGGCGGCCACGCTTGGCACAGCGTGGCCGCCCTGCGCAAAGCGACTCAGCCCGGCGCGCTCCACTCGATCCGTCCGGTATAGGCAGTGATCAGCACCACCACGCCGAACACGATGCGATACCAGGCGAACACCACGAAGGTATGGTTGGCGATGTAGGCCAGCAAGGCCCGCACGGTCAGCATGGCGGCCACGAACGCGGCCACGAAGCCCACCGCGAACACCGGCAGATCGGCGCAATCGAGCTGCGCCCAGTTCTTGTACAGATCGTAGAAGGTGGCGGCAAACATGGTGGGAATGGCCAGAAAGAATGAAAACTCGGTTGCCGCCTTGCGCGACAGGCCGAAGAACAGCCCCCCCATGATGGTGGCTCCGGAGCGCGACACGCCCGGAAACATCGCCGCCGCCTGGGCGAAACCGACCTTCAGCGCGGCGCTCCAGGTGAGCGAATCCACCGTCTCGTAGCGCGGCGCGCGGGCGCGCGACTCCAGATACAGGATGACGAAGCCGCCGACGATGAGTGCCGAAGCCACGGTGAGCGGGTTGAACAGATAGGTCTTGATTGCGCCGTGGAACAACACCCCCAGCACCGCCGCAGGCATGAACGCGAGCAGGATCAGGCCGGCGAAACGCTGCTGGCCGGGCTCATGCGGCAGGCCGCGCAGCAGGGTGACGATGCGCTCGCGGTATAGCCAGCACACCGCCAGGATGGCGCCCAGCTGGATGACGATCTTGAACACCTTGCTCTGCTCGTTGGTGTAGCCCAGGAGGTCGCCAACGATGATCAGGTGGCCGGTGGATGAAATCGGCAGGAATTCGGTCAACCCCTCGACGATGCCGAGGATGAGAGCGTTCAACAGCGGTGTCGGGTCCAATGCAGGGGCCTCTCAAAAAATGGGGATTATCCTATTGATCCTGGGACGGGCAGGGCCGATCCCCCAGGATTTTCCATTGGCCCTAACAGGCTGTTGAAAAACGTAGCGGGATTCCATTTCATCCCGGATTTTCCATGCGGGCACGTGAGGATGGCGAGGCGATTTCGGAGCGGATTTGGGCGCCCCCAGGGCCGGGCGACGCCCAGCCCGCCCCCCGAGGGGGACAATAAAACTCGGGGCGGCCCTTCATTTTCTTGAGAGGACGGGCGACGCGCCCATCGCTGGGCCAAGGCGATGCGCGCGGACTCGAAGCCGCCCGAAAGCGGCCGCCCGCGCGCGTGTAGGCCGTCAGGCCGCCGAATGGAAAATCCGGGTTCATTCCATCCGGGCTACGGATGCTAAATCCTCACCACAGAACACAGAGTTCACGGAGAATCCAGGACAAATCTGGTGTTTCCAGGACGGTGCACACTTACACCGGCGCCGGCCAGGCGGTCTGGAATGCGCGCGCGAATGTATCCAGTTCGGTTGCGGGCAGTCCGTTGATGCCGGCGGCGGCCCGCCGGCCGCCGCCACCGGCAAAGGCGCGGCACAGGGTATCGGCGCCTTCGCGGCGGGCGAGGGGGGCGCGCACGCTGACGGTGTAGGCGCCGGCACGAGCAGGGGTGAGCACGGCATGCGCCTGACGTGGGGATGCATTGGCGATGCGGTTGGCGAACACGCCCGACACTCGCCGTGCCCAGGCGGCGTCGGGGAGGATGTAGATCGCGCCGCCGGGGGATTGCACCTGTGGGGTGAGCGCCTCGGCCCGAGCGAGGTCTTCATGCTGTCCGGCACGGATGCGGGCATAGGCGGGGGACTCGGCGGCGAACGCGAAGGGGTCGGCGTATTCGTGCAGGGTGCGGTACAGCACGTCCGGCGGCAGGATGAGGTCGGCCAGCGTCTCGCCATAGCCGTTGTAGTTGATGCACTCGCCCAGTTCGCGCAGGATGTCGAGCGCATCCTCGTCGAGCCCGAGCGGTGCTGCGGCGTCCCGGGCGGCTGCGCCGAGGTTGTCGCCGAATGCGGCCACCACCGCCCAGATCCGGAACCGGCCGCCCAGCCAGCGGTCGACCAGGAGGCTGGTGCAGACCTCGGCGGCGGTGTCGATGTGCGCCTCGAAGGCGGGGTGCACGGGCAGTTCGCCGGGATGGTGGTGGTCGAACCAGCGTACACGGGCGCCGGCCTGCAGGATGCGCCCCAGGGCCGGGGCATTGGGTTCGACGCCGAGGTCGAGGACGGTGAGGGTGTCGCCGGCACTGGCCTCGACCCGGTCGAGCAGGGCGATGTCGCGCTTCACGCCGGTCACTCGCACGGCGGCGTCGATGGGTTCGGACAGCCGCAACTGGTGCAGTGCGCAGATGCCGTCGGCATCGCCGTTGAAGATGTCGTATTGCATTGTCTCGATACACGATCAGGCAAAGGCATAGACTATCATTCCGATCCTGATCGTTGCCGCGCAGCGCATGCCCTCCGTCCTCCACTCCTGGCCGCGTACCCTGATCCTGCCCGGCTATGCCTTGCTGATCGCGGCCGGCAGCCTGTACCCCTATTCTGGCTGGGAAAGCGGGACGGGCTGGCCGATCGATTTCATGTTCGCGCCGCTGCCGCGCTACATCACCCGCACCGACATCACCACCAACCTGCTGCTCTATCTGCCGCTGGGATATCTCGTTGCCCTGCGGCTGTTCCGGCCGCGCGGAAGGACGCTCGCCATTCTCGCGGCTATCCTCGCGGCCGGTCTGTTCAGTCTTATCCTGGAAAGCATCCAGGGCCTGCTGGCCAGCCGCATTGCATCTAATCTGGACGTGTACATCAACACGGCCGGGGGGGGGATCGGCGCCCTGCTCGCATTGCATCATGGCCGCGCCTTGCGCGCCTGGCGGGCCATGTACCGCTGGCGGCTGCGCTGGTTCAGGCCGCATGGCGCCAACAGCGCCGGCTTGTGGCTGCTGCTTCTGTGGGGAGTCAGCCAGTTCGCCCTGTTGCCGATGCCCGGCGCCGGCTGGCTCGATCTGCACCTGCGCCCGCTCGACATGCCGCCGGAGCGGCTCGCCCAGATCAACCTCACCTGGCTCTTCGCCGTGTTCATGGAGATGGCGGCGGTGGGCGCATTCGCCACCACCCTACTCAAGCCTGGCCGCCATGCCGGAGCGGTCTTCCTGTTCTTCCCGGCCGCATTCGCGCTCAAGCTGTTCGCCGCCACATTCCTGCTGCGTCTCAAGGCGATGGGCGGCATCTTGTCGCTGGAGACCCTGACCGGCTTCATCGCCGCGCTCTGGTTCTTGCTGCTGCCCGTCGTGGCGCGTCATCGCCATGCCATCGCATTCGTGTTGATCGCTGCGATCGCCGCCGGTCGCCTGCTGCTCGCGCCCGCCCCGCTCTGGCCGGGCGGCAGCCTGCTCAACATCGTCGGTCTGGCCAGCCACATCGCCGCATTGTGGCCCTGGGCCGCACTGGCGCAGCTCGCCTGGGCCGGCGTGGAACGCAGACGAGAACGCCGCGGCTGGAAATGCGCCGGGTTGCCGTAACCGGATTCTTCGCCCTCCTTGCAATCCAGACGGAACGCCACCCCAGCCCTGACCGGGTGAGGTTTGGAAGGACGGCAGCGGAGCCGATGCCGGGGCGGGCGAAAATGTCCCCCGGCTTCACCAGTCTCGCCAGGCCACCAGCCGCATGCCGGCCGTCACTTCGTGCCAGGCGCGGATTTCCTGGTCGAGCGCCGCCTGGGTGAGCGGATTGGCGGCGGCCCAACCGGCGGGCAGGTGGAGCACCGCTTCGGCCGGGGAGAGGGCTTGCAGGCGCATCTCGGGCGGGGGCTGATCGCTGCGGCTGAGGTTGAACAGGAGCGCCAAGCGCAGGCAGAGCACGAACGGCCAGGCCGGGTCCTGCGGGCTGAGGCCGAGTTTGTCCAGACTGCCCCGGCTGGCCCGCACCAGTGCCGCCATGCGCGCCTGGTCGCGGCGCGAGAAACCCGGCATGTCGGCATTGGCGAGGATGTAAGCGCCGTGCTTGTGGAAACCGGAATGGGCGATGCCGACGCCGATCTCGTGCAGGCGCGCGGCCCACATCAGCAGGCGCAGGTGATCGCTGCTGGCGTCGGGCGCGCCGTCGGTGAGCTGCATGTACAACCGTGCCGCCAGCCGCTCGACGCGCCGCGCCTGTTTGCCGTCGACATGGTATCGGCGCATGAACTGGGTGATCGTGGTGTCGCGGATGTCGCGGTCGTGCACCCGGCCGAGCAGGTCCCACAGGATGCCCTCCCGCATGGCGCCCAGCGCCACCGTCATCTCCTCGATTTCAAGCTCCCGGAACAGCCCGGACATGATCGCCACCCCGCCCGCCAACACCGGCTTGCGGTCCGGCTTCAGGCCGGCGAGTTCGAGCCGGTCGAAATGGCCCGCCCGGGCCAGTTGCTCGCGCAGCCATTTGAGGCCGTCGGCGGTGATCTGGCCCTCGGAGAGGCCATTCTGGAACAGGATCTCGCCCATCGCTCGGGCCGAACCGGAAGAGCCCACCGCCTCCTGCCACTGCCCGGCGCGGAACTGGTGCGCCACCGGCTGGACCTCCATGCGCGCCGCCAGCACCGCCGCCTTGAGCGCGGCCTTGTCCAGAGCGCCGTCGACAAAGAAACGGTTCGAGTAGACCACGCAGCCCATGCGCAGGCTCTCGCGCTCACGCGGCTCGTAGCCGCTGCCGACGATGCATTCGGTGGAACCGCCACCGATATCCACCACCAGCCGTGTCGCCCCCGAAAACGGCAGGCTGTGCGCCACGCCGAGGTAGATCAGACGCGCTTCCTCGCGGCCGGCGACGATGTCGATGTCAAAACCGAGCGTGGCGCGCGCCGCTTCGACGAACTCGGCCGCATTCCGGGCCTGGCGCAGGGCGGAGGTGCCCACCGCCCGCACCGCGCCGGCCGGCATTCCCTTCAGGCGCTCGCCGAAGCGGGCAAGACAGGCCAGCGCCCGCGCTTGCGAGGCCGCGTCCAGGGTCTTGTCGGCGGTCAGCCCACCGGCCAGCCGTACCGAGTCCTTGAGCGAATCGAGATAGAACAGTTGCTCGCCATCGACCCGCGCCACCTGGAGGTGGAACGAGTTTGAACCGAGGTCGATGGCGGCGAGGGTGGGATATTCCTGCATGCGAAGGGTCCATGTGACGAGGGGGTAGGGGGGCTGCCAGCGGTCTATCCCCCAGTATGGGCGAAGAACAGGTAGGCCGCGAACACCGCCGCGGCGAACCCGGCCGCGTCGGCCACCAGGCCGCCGGCGACGGCGTGGCGGACGCGGCGGATGCCGACCGCGCCGAAGTAGACGGCCAGCACGTAGAAGGTGGTTTCGGTGCTGCCCTGGACGATGCTGGCGAGCCGGCCGGCGAATGAATCGGCGCCGTGCGTCTGCATGGTCTCGATCATCATGGCGCGCGCGCCCGAGCCGGACAGCGGTTTCATCAGCATGGTGGGCAAGCCCTCGACCCAGCGCGTGTCGAAGCCCAGCCCGGCGATGCCAGCGCGGGCGGCATCCATGGCCAGGCCCAGGGCGCCGCTGGCGCGCAGCATGGCGATGGCCACCAGCATGGCCACCAGATAGGGGATGATGGTGACGGCGGTCTGAAAACCGTCCTTGGCGCCATCGATGAATGCCTCGTAGGCATTGATCCGCTTGAGGAGCGCGCCGAGCAGGAACACGACGATGATGGAAAGCAGGATGAAATTGCTTACCAGTGCCGAGGTGGCGGCCATCGATTCAGCCGGAAGGCGGGCGAAATAGAATGCGATGGCGCCCACCGCCGTGCTCATGCCCAGCACCCAGGCGAGCAGAACGGCATCGATCCGGATGCGTTGGGCGACGCTGACGAACAGGAAACCGGCCAGGGTGGATGCATAGGTGGCCATCAGGATCGGGATGAACACGTCGGTCGGGTCGGCCGCGCCAAGCTGGGCGCGGTAGGTGAATATGGTCACCGGCAGGAGGGTGACCGCCGAGGCGTTGAGGACCAGGAACAGGATCTGCGCGTCGCTCGCCACCTCCTTGTTGGGGTTGAGCTCCTGCAACTCCTTCATGGCCTTGATGCCGATCGGCGTGGCGGCGTTGTCCAGCCCCAGCATGTTGGCCGACATGTTCATGGTGATCGAGCCCAGGGCCGGATGGCCTTTCGGCACGCCGGGAAACAGGCGCGCGAACAGCGGCCCCAAGAGGCGCGCCAGCCCTTCCAGGAAACCGGCGCGTTCGCCGATCTTGAGGACGCCCAACCACAGGCACATCACCCCGGTCAGCCCCAGCGCGATCTCGAAGCCGAGTTTTGCGCTGTCGAACACCGCCTTCATCAGCAGCGCGAACACGTTCGCCTGACCGCCGACCAGGAACTGGTACAGGGCGGTCAGGAATGCGACCAGGATGAAGCCGATCCAGATCGCGTTGAGCATGGTGGCGGGCGGGATCGGCTACTGGAAGGCTCAGCCGTGCCCGAGCCCCATGGCGTCGCGCACGTCGCGCATGGTCTCGCGGGCCAGATCACGCGCCTTCTCGCAGCCGTCGGCGATGATGTTTTTCACCATGTCGGGGTCCTCGGTGAGCGCTCGGGCGCGTTCCTGGATGGGGGCGAGTTCCTTGAGCACGGCGTCGATGACCGGCTGCTTGCATTCGATGCAGCCGATGCCGGCACGGGCGCACCCCTCGCGCACCCAGGTCTTGAGATCCCCGCTGGAATAGACCTCGTGCAGCGGCCAGACCGGGCATTTGTCGGGATTGCCGGGGTCGGTGCGGCGCACCCGCGCCGGGTCGGTGGGCATGGTGCGGATCTTCCGGTTCACCTCGTCCGGGTCCTCGCGCAATGCGAGGGTGTTGTTGTACGACTTCGACATCTTCTGACCGTCCAGGCCCGGCATCCTGGAGGCCGGGGTAAGCAGGGCCTGCGGCTCGGTGAGGATCATCTTGCCGCCGCCCTCAAGGAAGCCGTACAGGCGTTCCTTGTCGCCCAGGGAAAGGTTCTGGGTTTCGCCCAGGAGGGCGCGGGCCGACTCCAGGGCGGACTCGTCGCCCTGCTCCTGGTAACGGGTGCGCAGCTCCTCGTACAGCTTCGATTTTTTACCGCCCAGCTTCTTCATGGCGGCGCGCGCCTTTTCCTCGTAGCCGGGTTCCTTGCCGTACAGGTGGTTGAACCGGCGGGCGATCTCGCGCGCGAATTCGATGTGCGGCACCTGGTCCTCGCCCACCGGCACGCGGTTGGCGCGGTAGATCAGGATGTCCGCCGATTGCAGGAGCGGATAGCCGAGAAAGCCGTAGGTGGAGAGGTCCTTGTCGCTGAGTTTTTCCTGCTGGTCCTTGTAGGTCGGCACCCGTTCCAGCCAGCCCAGGGGGGTCATCATCGAGAGCAGAAGGTGCAGCTCGGCATGCTCGATCACCTGCGACTGGATGAACAGGGTGGCCCTGGAGGGATCGACCCCGGCGGCGAGCCAGTCGATCACCATCTGCCAGGTGGACTCCTCGATGCGGCCCGGTTCATCGTAATGCGTGGTGAGCGCATGCCAGTCGGCGACGAAAAACAGGCATTCGTATTCGTGCTGGAGCTGGATCCAGTTCTTGAGCACGCCGTGGTAATGCCCCAGATGCAGGTTTCCGGTGGGGCGCATGCCGGACAGGACGCGGTCTGCGTACATGATGGTGGGTTCGCTTACAAGCCGACGATAAACAGGGAAAGCCGCTGCACCGCCTGATACATCGGCCCGATCAGGGGGGCGAGCAGGCCGGTGAACAGCAGCACGATGAGGATGACGAGGCCATACGGCTCCAGCCGCGCCAAGCCGCTCGCCAGGGGGTGCGGCAGCAGGCTCACGGCGATCCGGCCACCGTCGAGCGGCGGCAGGGGCAGCAGGTTGAGCGCGGCGAGGATGGCGTTGATGGTGATTCCGGCCATGCCCATCAGCATTAGCGGCTGGCCGAAGAATGGATCCATGCCATGCGCCAGCTTGATCGTCAGGGCCCAGAACAGCGCCATGACCAGATTGGCGCCCGGCCCGGCGGCGGCCACCCAGAGCATGTCGCGGCGCGGGTTCTTCAGGGCGTCGATGTTGACCGGCACCGGCTTGGCCCAGCCGAACAGGATGCCGCCTAGGAACAGGGTGATGGTCGGCACCAGAAGTGTGCCGATGGGGTCGATGTGGCGCAGCGGATTGACGCTGATGCGGCCCAGCATTTCGGCGGTGCGGTCGCCGAAATGGCGCGCCGCATAGCCGTGCGCGGCTTCGTGCAGGGTGATGGCGAAGATCACCGGCAGGGCGTAGATGCTGATTTTCTGGACCAGGCTCAGTTCCATGGCGATTGGTCCGTAAAGCCGATCCGCTTCAGGTCGCCGCAGCCACGCCGCAGGAGTTCGGGCGCTTCGCCGGTGAGATCGATCACGGTGGTGGGGTCGAGCAGGCAGAAGCCGGCGTCGAGGATCAGGTCGACGCGGTTGCCGATGCGCTCCCGGATGTCCTCGGGATCGTTCATCGCGTACGCATCGCCCACCAACTGCAGGGTCATGGACAGGATGGGTTCGTCGATTTCCGCGAGCAGGAACGACACCACTGGATGATCGGGGACCCTGAGGCCGATGGTGCTGCGTTTGGGGTGTTGCAGGCGGCGCGGCACCTCGCGCGTGGCCTCCAGGATGAAGGTATATCCGCCCGGGGTGGCAGCCTTGAGGAAGCGGTACTGGCGGTTGTCCACCCGTGCATAGCGGGCGATTTCCGACAGGTCGCGGCAGACCAAGGTGAAATGGTGGCGCTCGTCCACGCCGCGGATGGCACGGATGCGCTCCATGCCCGCCTTGTTGCCGATCATGCAGCCCAGCGCGTAGCACGAGTCGGTGGGATAGGCCATCACACCGCCGCCGCGCAGGATCTTCACCGCCTCGCGCATCAGGCGCGGCTGGGGGTTGTCGGGGTGGACCGTGAAAAATTGCGACACGCGGCTCTACCAGTCTTTCCAGATCGGCCGACAGGCGTCCGGCAGGGTGCGTAGCCGACCGAGCTCGCGTCCGCCCTCGCCGGGAGCGTGAAAATCCGAGCCGGCCGAGGCCAACAGCTCGAATTCGTCGGCGTAGCGGGCGAACACCGGGATGTGCTCGGCGCCATGGCTGCCGGCGACCACCTCGATCGCCTCGCCCCCGGCCGCCTTGAATTCGCCGATCAGGCGGCGCATCGAATCGCGGCCGAGGTCGTAGCGCCCCGGGTGGGCGAGCACCGCCTGGCCACCGGCGGCGCGGATCCAGCCCACCGCGTCGGCGAGCTCCGCCCACTGATGGCTGACATAGCCGGGCTTGCCCTTGACCAGGAATTTCTTGAATACCGTCTTCATGTCCTTGACGTGGCCGCGTTCCACCAGGAAACGGGCGAAATGGGTGCGGCTCAATGCTTCCGGACTGCCGGCATGGGCCAATGCGCCGACATAGGCATTGCCCACGCCGACCGCAGCCAGGGCGGCGGCGATCCGCTCGGCACGCGCCTGGCGGCCGCCGCGGTTGCCGGCCAGCCCGTCGAGCAGGGTGGGATCGTCCGGCCGCACATTGAGCCCCACCACATGCACGGTGCGCCCCTGCCAGGTCACCGAGACCTCCACCCCGGCAATGAAGCGCAGTCCCGCCTCCTCGGCGGCTGCGGCGGCCTCCGGCAAACCGGAGAGTGTGTCGTGATCGGTCAGCGCCAGGGCGCCCACCCCCAGCCGCGCGGCGCGCAGCACCACGTCGCGCGGCGTCAGGGCGCCATCCGACGCGGTCGAATGGCAATGGAGGTCGAAAATCACGGAAAGGGGTGGAAATGAACTTGAGGACGGGCGGGCAATCATAGCAAAATGCCTGCCGCCCAACCAATCGACCCCGCCTTCACCCGGCGCACGCATCCCCGGACATGATGTATTACGCGATCGTCGGCGAGGACGCCCCGGACAGCCTTGAAACACGGCTGGCCAATCGCGCCGCGCATCTCGAACGCCTGCACACCCTGCGCGACGCCGGCCGCCTGTTGCTGGCCGGCCCGTTCCCCGCGCTCGACACGCCCGACCCTGGCCCGGCCGGTTTCAGCGGCAGCCTCATCGTCGCCGAATTCGAAAGCCTGGCGGCGGCCGAGGCCTGGGCCGAAGCGGACCCGTATCGACGCGCCGGGGTCTATGCCTGGGTCACGGTGAAACCCTTCAAGCGCGTCCTGCCCTGACCCGTTCGCCATGCACCCGCCCGACACCACCGAACTCATGCGCCAGCGTCTGAGCGAGCTCGAACCGGAGTCCCTGGACATCGAGGACGAGAGCGCCGCCCACGCCGGCCATGCCGGCGCCGCCAGCGGCGGCGGCCACTACCGCCTCACCCTGGCGTCCGCCCGTTTCAGCGGCCTGAATCCGGTCGCCCGTCATCGCCTGGTCTACCAGACGCTGGGCGACCTGATGGGGACGCGCATCCATGCATTGAGCCTTACCGTACTGAGCCCGGAAGAGCTCTGAGCGGAACGAATCCCCTCCAACCCCCGACGAAAGCCCCCATGAAATCCATGCCCCGACTGTTTTCCATTCTTGCAGCATCCTTGCTCGCCACCCCCATGCTCAGCCTGCCCACATGGGCCCAGGAAAGCATCGCTACCGTCAACGGCGTGGCCATCCCCGCCCTCCATGCCGAAGTGGTGCGCCTGGACCGCATGGCGCGCGGCCAGCCGGCCGGCCCGGAAAGCGAGGAGGCGCTGCGTGACGCGCTCATCAACCTTGAAGTGCTGTCCCAGGCGGCGCGTGAGAGGGGACTGGACCGCCCCCCGCAGATCCAGGCCCTGCTTGAGCTGCAACGTAAGGAAACCCTGGCCAAGCTGCTGCAGGACGACTTCATTCGCAACGCTCGCATCCCCGAGGAGCGCCTGCGCGCCGAATACGAAAAGGCCAAGGCTCAGGCCGGCGAGATGGAGTACCACGCCCGCCACATCCTGGTCGAGGACGAGAAACTGGCGCGCAGCCTGATTGCCGACATCACCGGCCGCAAGAAGGCGAAGTTCGAGGATCTGGCGAAGACGCACTCCAAGGACAGTTCGGCGCAGAACGGCGGCGACCTGGGCTGGCTCAATCCCAGTGGCCTGGTGCCTGAATTCGCCGAGGCCATGGTCAAGCTGAAAAAGGGTGAAGTCAGTCGCACCCCGGTCAAAAGCCGTTTCGGCTGGCACGTCATTCGCCTAGAGGACAGCCGCAAGCTCCAGTTCCCGCCTTATGAAGAAGTGCGCGATCGCATCGCCAGCCAGCTGTTGCAGATCGAATACCGCAAGTTCGTCGCCGGCTTGCGCAGCGCCGCCCGCATCGATGTGCCCAAGCGCTGAACGCCGCAGCAGCTGAAAGGATCGGCCGTCAATTTATGCTATGATGGCCGGTACTTCCTTAAACACACACGCTGTCTGATCAGGCAGCGCAATAAAACATGAACGAACGCCAAAACCTGCAGGATCAATTTCTCAACACCCTGCGCAAGGAACACACCCCGGTATCGATCTTCCTGGTCAACGGCATCAAGCTGGTCGGCCGGATCGAATCCTTCGACCAGTACATGGTTCTGCTGCGGGGGCACGACCAAGCGGTGCAGGCCATCTTCAAGCACGCCATCTCCACCGTCTCTCCCGCCCGCCAGGTCAGCGTCAGCAACCGCAGCGCCCCGCGCGGTGGTGGCGAGCCGCGCAGCGAAGACTGAAGCCGTCGCGACAACGCTCGGGCCCGGACATTGTGCCGGGCCTTTGCATTTCAGCCGGGCTTGCGGCAGGCTATCAGGTAGTTCACGTCGGTGTCGCGCTCCAGCCGGTACACCTTGGTGATCGGGTTGTAGGTCATGCCGATCAGCTCCACCGGCTCCAGACCGGCGGCGCGGACGTGCCGGGCGAGCTCGGCCGGCTTGATGAAGCGGCCCCAGTCATGGGTGCCGCGCGGCAGCAGATTGAGGATGTATTCGGCGCCGAGGATGGCGAACAGATAGCTTTTCGGATTGCGGTTCAGTGTCGACAAGAACACCCAGCCCCCATCACGTACCAGCGCCGCACATGCCGCCACCGTGCTCGCCGGTTCGGGCACATGCTCCAGCATTTCCATGCAGGCGACCACGTCGAAGGCCCCCGGTCGCTCGGCCGCGAACGTCTCCGCCGCGACCGCGCGGTAATCGACCTCGCGTCCGGACTCCATGAGGTGCAGGCGGGCCACCGCCAGCGCCTTTTCCGAAAGATCGATGCCGGTCACCCGGGCGCCGCGCTCGGCCATGCCCTCGGCGAGGATGCCGCCGCCGCAGCCCACGTCGAGCACCATCTTGCCCGAAAGGCCCGCCAGACTGTCGATCCAAGCCAAGCGCAATGGATTGATGTCGTGCAGGGGCTTGAATTCGGACTCCGGGTCCCACCAGCGGTGCGCCAGGGCACTGAATTTATCGATTTCGATCGGATCGGCATTGCGCATGTCGGGGTTCGGATCTGGATCAGCACACAAGTCCGCATTGTCCCGCGCCTGCGTCGGTTGCGCCAGTCCGGAGCGGCGATCGCATGGAAGAGGGGGGCGTTCACACGTCAACGTCCGGGCCGGATGCGGGGGCGATCAGGGTTTCATACTGGCGGCGAAACAAGGCCTCCAGCTCGTCGATGATTTCACCGGCCGGCCGCTTGTGCAGGATATGGTCGGTCATGCAGCGCGAGGTCTCGTGCAACAGCGCGTCGCGCTTGAGCATGGGGTAGGTGGCCGAAAGACGCTTGATCGCCTGGACCACCGATTCGCTTTCCGGACGTGGAATCGCGAGGGGCTGAAGAGACGCGGCACAGGGTTCGCCCTCCTTTTCAGCCCGGGCAAGCAGGTATTCGGCATAGTCGACCAGGCCTTCCCGGCGCGACTCGGGCAGGGCGCGATAGATGCGGAGCAGATTGCGCTCGGCGGGGGTCATCGTCGGGGCGGGAAATTAGCAGCCTGTTAGAGGATGAACTGCTTTTGGTCGCGCATCAGGCGGCCGGATTCGAGGAAATCCAGGAAGGCCTGCAGGATCTTGCTGCGGAATTTTTCCTGCGGATAGACTAGGGACAACTGTCGGCGCAAGGGTGGCTCAAGCGGCACGGCGGTGAGTTCACCCAGCTTCACTTCCTTCGCCACTGTGGCCACCGAGACCACCGCCACGCCCAGACCGGCCGCCACCGCGCCCTTGATCGCTTCGCGGCTGCCGAGCTCCATGACCAGATTGACCTCGTCGCAACTGACACCGTTGCCGCGGAAATAATCGTCGATGCATTCGCGCGTGCCGGAGCCCGATTCGCGGCTGATGTAAGGATAGGCGGCGATGTCGGTGGGGCGCACCACCGATACCCTGGCCAGATCGTGGAATGGGGCGCAGATCAGCACCAGTTCGTCCTCGCAGCATACCTGGGTGACCAGATTGGGGTGGTGCGAGGGCGATTCGATCAGGCCGATGTCGAGGGTGTGGTCGGCCACCTTGTTTTCGATGGTGACCGAGTTGGCCACCATCAGGCGCGCCTTGGCCTCGGGGTTTTTCTGCTTGAACTCGCCCAAGAGGCGGGGCAGCATGTATTCGGCGATGGTGGTGGAGGCGCCGATCATCAGGGGGCCGCTGACCTGGCCGGTCAGCTCGGAGATGCGCGCCTCCATCTCCGCGGTGAGGTTGAGGATGCGTTCGGCATAATCGAGCGCCAGTTCGCCGGCCGGAGTGAGTGAAATCTTGCCGTGCGAACGCTCGAACAGACGGGTATTGAAGAACTCCTCCAGTTGCTTGACCTGGAAGGTCACCGCCGGCTGGGTCATGAACAGGAGCTCGGCCGCCTTGGTAAAGGAGAGCTGGCGCGCAACGGTATAGAAGACTTGCAGGCGGCGATCAGCCATGGAATCGGGGCGGGGCGAGAAATCAATATATTTTATTGGATCATAATTTTCTTATCGAAGCCAGCCTGGATGGCCACGCCGAGGCCGGTCGTGATATAAGCCACCCTCCCCGTACACCCTTCTCCGACCGGGCTGGCAAGCCCACTCCATGGATCGCGGTTTCTACATCATCATGGCGGCGCAGTTCTTTTCCGCGCTGGCCGACAACGCCCTCCTGATCGCCGCGATCGCCCTGCTGCGCGACCTTCAGGCGCCGGCGGAATATGAGCCGCTGCTGAAGCTATTTTTCACCATCTCCTATGTGGTTTTGGCCGCCTTTGTCGGCGCGTTCGCCGATTCCATGCCCAAGGGGCGGGTGATGTTCATCAGCAACAGCATCAAGATCGCCGGTTGCCTGATGATGATTTTCGGCGTCAACCCGCTCTATGCCTATGCCGTGGTGGGTCTGGGCGCGGCGGCCTATTCGCCGGCCAAGTACGGCATCCTCACCGAGTACCTTCCGCACCGCAAGCTGGTGCTCGCCAACAGCTGGATCGAGGGACTGACGGTGGGCGCCATCGTGTTGGGCACGGTGCTGGGCGGCTGGCTGATCAGCCCCATGGTGGGTGCCGCGTTCACGCGCCTGGATGAATTCCTGTTCGGCGGCGGCGGCGCTCTGCTCGACTACAGCATGACCGCGATCGCCATGCTGTATCTCATCGCGGCGTTGTTCAACCTGTGGGTGCCGAACACCGGCGTCGACCACAAGCCGCCCTCGCGCAATCCGCTCTACCTCATCCATGACTTTGCCCATTGCGTGCGCCTGCTCTGGACCGACAAGCTGGGCCAGATCACCCTGGCGGTGACCACCCTGTTCTGGGGGGCCGGGGCCACGCTGCAATTCATCATGCTGCGCTGGGCCGAGCACTCGCTCGGCATCCGCCTCGACCAGGCCACCTACCTGCAGGCCATCTTCGCGGTCGGCATCGCCGTCGGCGCGGTGCTGGCGGGCCGGCTGGTGAGCATCGACAAGTCGGTGCGGGTGATCGGCGTCGGCATCGCCATGGGACTGGCCGCGACACTCATGGTGTTCGTGCACTCGATTGGCCCGGCGGTCGTCCTCATGCTGGTGGTCGGCGCCATGGCGGGTTTTTTCGTGGTGCCGATGAACGCATTGCTCCAGCATCGCGGCCACATCCTGATGGGCGCCGGCCATTCCATCGCGGTACAGAACTTCAACGAGAACCTGAGCATCCTGGTGATGCTGGGCCTGTATGCCGTGCTGATCTGGGCCGATCTTTCAGTGCAGACGGTGATCCTGCTATTCAGCCTGTTCGTCGCTGGCACCATGTACATGGTCCGGCGCTGGCACCAGGCCAACCTGCGCGACCACGCGGTGGAACTCGAACGCCTGCTGGCGGTGGCCGCTGCCGGACATGCGCCCATCCCCTCCGGGCATACCGCGATGCCTTCGCCACCGGTGCGCGAGATCGTCCGGCGCGGCCTGGGTCGACTCAAGCAGCGCGTCGCTCAGGCACGGCGCAGGCATCGGCGATCGGGTTGAGCGTGCGGCAGATGTGCATCCGGGGTTTGGCCCCCGGGATTTCATTTCATACGGGCTGCCCGTCGACAATCACCCGTCACTTGCCCTCGCTCATGCGGCCGATGGCGCAACTGACGAACGAGTTGGCCTTGGCCTTGAGCGCGGCCAGCCCCTCGGCGCTGCCGGTTTCCGGATAGCCGGCCTGGAGCAGGCTCTCGACCACGGCGGGTCGGATGGATTCGTTGCCCTCCACGCGCACCTGGCCGGCCTCGATCATGACCTCGACCGCCTCGACCCCGGGCAGGGCCATAAGGCGTTTGCGGATGGTGTTGGCACAGCCGCCGCACTTGATGTTGTCCACTTCGACGATGAATGTCATGGCCGTTCTCCTCTTGAAGGGTTGAACCCGGATTTTCCATCAGGCGGCCTGGCGGCCTACACGCGCGCGAGCGGCCGTTTTCGGGCGGCTTCGAGTCCGTGCGCATCGCCCTGGTCCAGCGATGGGCGCGTCGCCCGTCCTCTCAAGAAAACGAAGGGCCGCCCCGAG
>Ga0209207_1000390_pt1 | contig 28325 bp, 18 predicted proteins | sample SaghotsprinmetaG_FD_184140 | JGI IMG/M metagenome (GOLD analysis project Ga0209207, IMG submission 184140) | Hot spring microbial communities from South Africa to study Microbial Dark Matter (Phase II) - Sagole hot spring metaG (SPAdes) (version 3) | ecosystem: Environmental > Aquatic > Thermal...
CAGCAGGTCGAGTGGCTGGCTTGCGCTCAGCCCTGCGGCGGCGTAGGCGGCTTGCAGCTCAGACAGGCTCAGTATGGCTCCGTCACTGGTTTCGTCGAGGGCCAGCCACCCGGTGGCCTGGGCCGGGGCGACGATCATCAGCGCAGTGCGCGCGGCGGGGTAACGCTCACGCCCGAAGCGGATGAATCCGGCCAGGGTCGCCGGGTCGGCGCTGTTTGCCTCGGGGCGCCACCGACAGTCGGGCGTGCCGGTGGGCGCGTAGAAGCAGAGTTGCAGCCCGCCGGGGCCGTACTCGTCAACCAGGCTGATGATGCGCAGGGTGGGTTGAGCCGCCGCCAGCGCGGGAAGCCGCGCGAGCTGGGTGACAGGGCGGGCGCTGCGTGGCGCCCGCTGCGCGTCGCTCAGGGCGTTGTCGGCGGCAACGTAGATCAGCAGAGTCCAGGTTGCCCCGGGGGCGCCCGCCGCCGGGTCGCCGGGTGTGGGCGCAGGGGGCGCGGGAGGGGCGGGCGGCGGTGCGGGTAGCAGGCGCACGGCGCGCTCGAAGTGGCTGAAGCCGTACTGGTAGTTCGCATCGGCCCGCGGGTCGCGGTCGTAGACGACAACGTACCAGCGGTACTCGCGAGCGTAGGCGAAGAGAAAGCCGGGGGCGTTGGCGAAGCTCCCCGGCCCCAGGTTGAAGCGCAACGGATCGCGACCCGGATCCAGCAGCGGGCCGCAGAGTTGCGCCGGCAGGCGAATGGCCGGATCGGCCCACTGCGGGTCGTAGAGGCAGAACTGGTGGCGTTCGTTTGCCCCGGGACGTTCGCTGCGCCAGGTGAACGTTGCCGGCTGCGCGTCGGTGGCAACAACGACGGCGAAGGGATCGGGCGTCTGGAGTTGCACGTTGGCCACATCGAAGGGCGGCAGGGTGGCATTGTCGCCGTTGGCCAGCGCGGCGAGTTGCGGACCGGCCCAGAGGCCCAGGCGCTCGCGTTCCAGGGCCGGCGCCTCCAGTCCCGGGCGAAACCAGACCTGGTAGCGCGTTTCGGGAGGTAACGGCGCCACCGAACCGAACTGGTAGCCGCCGTCCATACCTGTAGTAGCGCCGGCCACGATGGCGGCGCCAGCCGCGTTGGCGCGCGTGAGCAGCACATCCGCCCCGGGCGCCGGCGCGCTCAGCAGGCGCACCTGGCCGCCCAGGCTCGCTGCCAGTTCGCAGACCCTGGCGTTGATGTCGTCGATCCAGAGGCGCGACGCCACGCCGTTGGGGGGGTTCAGGGCGGTGACGAGCAGCGCCGCCCGGCCCAGGGAGCGCAGGCGCGCGATTGCCGCGGGAGCGGTTACCTCCCATTCAAAGAGCCGCCACTCTCCATCGCCATCACCGGCGGTGTCGAGTTCAACGCGGGCGATCAGGCCTGCGGGGTCGATTCGATTGACCTCGTACAGCTCCACCTGGAGCCTGTCGCCGGCGCCGGTCGCGCCGGAGGCGTAGCGGTAGCGCAGGTTGCCTTCGAGTTCGGTAAGCGTTGCCGGGATGGCGATCTCCTGACCCACGGAGGCATCCGGGGGCGTGTTGTCGCCAGCGGCCCCGAAGAGCAGCGCCCTGGGCGGGGAGTAGGCCACATCGGCGACAAAGGTCCAGCCCTCGCGAAAGACGCGCCAGGGAGAACTGGTCGGCGCTACGTCCACACGCGGGTCGGCCAGCGCCGCGGTGCAACGCAGGCTGGTCTGGGCCGGCGACAGGCGCTCAGCGGTGTCGAGGTGGAAGGCCGGCGGCAGTGGCGCGGGCAGGTCGGGGGCGAACAGGGTCGGCCCCTCTTGCGCCTGGCTGCGCGGCAGCCCGGTGGTGAGCGCTACGCAAAGGACGAGGGTGAGAAGGAGGAAGTGTTTCATGATGCGGGATGCGATGTGGTCGGTGAAGGTGGGGAAGCCCGGTTTTGCTTATGTTCATATCATTGGGAGGGCTGCGCCCTCCCAAACCCTCCCGGTGGGGAGGGCTTGCCGCCTCCATCGGCAGGGGGATGGGGAAACCCGGGTTCCCCATATTTTCGCATCAGGGATGCGGGCGCAGCCCGCCCGGGTATGCCTTCGATGGATAAACGCTGTCGCGCGCGTTTCTGGGGCGCCGGCAGGAGGGTGAGGCGTCCGGGGCGCCCGGCTTCAGGCCAGGAACAGCGGTTCGCCCTCGGAGCGCGGGCCGGGGTAGGTGGTATCGCCGACGACCTGGCGCACCGCCAGCGCGGCGCCAGCCGGCGCGACCAGACCGAACAGCCCGGCGGCGACCATCGCCTGGGGCGCCAGTTCCGGGTCGGCGATCCAGATAATTTGGGGCAGGCTGGTAGGCAGGCTGACCGCATAGGCCGAGCCGTGAGTGCTCAGATAGTCAACCAGAAAGAGGTGAAACAGGCGCTGCGGCGCTGCCGGGGTGAGGTAGGCCACCAGTAACGAAGTGCCTGCGTCATCGTTAAGCTGGTGTACCGCGAAGAGCAGGTCGTTGTCCAGCCGCAGCAAGCCGAGATCGAGCGTGTGGTAGCCGGTATAGCAGCGCCAGCTCAGGCTCAACGCCAGGCGGTACTGCCGGGTCTCCAGCAGATGTTCAAAGGCGCTGAGCGTCGGATCGTCGTCACTTTCGCCGCTCGCATCGAACACGAAGCAGCGCTCAAGATCCACGGGCTGCGGGGGAACGAAAATCGTGCCCTCAGGGGTGGAGAGCCGTTGCTGCGTGAACTGCGTTGCCAGGCGCTGGCAGTTGCTGGTTCGCCCCATCGCTTCGCTCCTTTGCTCGCGCGGCACACCCGCAGGGTTACGCATCTGCGACTGTGCCAGGTTGCTCTGGCTGCGCGGCCGGCGCTACGACGGGTCGCTGCGTGCCCACCGGGCCGAGCAGCATAGTGCCGCCTTGCCAGATAGTTCCGTCTGCCGATAGGACCCCATCGGCTACCGAAGCGTGCGTGACAACGGCAGTGCAGGTCGGATTTTTGCGAAGGTTATCCTCTTTCCGTAGATGCTGTTGCAGTATAGCACAGATTACGCGCCCTGTCATCGTGTGCAAGCGATGGTCATTTGCACATATGATGCACAACCATAATCCCTCAAAGGGGTATTGCGCGCCATCGAGTGGACGTACAGCCTTCCCGGCTGGTACAATAGTTTGGAAGGAACATTCTCCCTCCAGACAGGCAGCCCCGCCGTACACCGCCGCGATGCGACAGGAGATTCCCGGGTGGGCGCAGCTCTTCCGGACCCTCCCGGTGCGGAGGGCGGATCACCCCGGCAGGCAGGGGCGTGGGGCAACCCGGTTGCCCCGTCTCACCCGACCGCTGGTGGGGGAGACAGGCGCCCCGGCAGGCAGGGGCGCGGGGCAACCCGGTTGCCCCATATGTTCGCACCATGCCCCATGCGCGGGGCGCACAACGCCGCAATGAACATGGGGTATCTTTGGGAGGGCCGCCCCCTCCCTGGCCCTCCCCCGCTGGGGGAGGGAACCGGGCGCCTCCCCGCAGGGAGGGGCGTGGGGCAACCCGGTTGCCCCATATGTTCGCACCATGCCCCATGCGCGGGGCGCACAACGCCGCAATGAACATGGGGTATCTTTGGGAGGGCCGCCCCCTCCCTGGCCCTCCCCCGCTGGGGGAGGGAACCGGGCTCCTCCCCGCAGGGAGGGGCATGGGGAAACCCGGTTGCCCCATATGTTCGCATCATGCCCCATGCGCGGGGCGCACAACGCCGCAATGAACATGGGGTATCTTTGGGAGGGCCGCCCCCTCCCTGGCCCTCCCCCGCTGGGGGAGGGAACCGGGCGCCTCCCCGCAGGGAGGGGCATGGGGAAACCCGGTTGCCCCATATGTTCGCATCATGCCCCATGCGCGGGGCGCACAACGCCGCAATGAACATGGGGTATCTTTGGGAGGGCCGCCCCCTCCCTGGCCCTCCCCCGCTGGGGGAGGGAACCGGGCGCCTCCCCGCAGGGAGGGGCATGGGGAAACCCGGTTTCCCCGTATTTTCACCTCAGAGCATTGAGGGACGCGCAATCTATCACGTGCAATGGACGCACAGAAGCTGACCTACTTTCTGGCCGCCGCGCATACCCAGAACTTCCGTAAGGCGGCGGAGTTGTGTTACGTGGCCCAGCCGGTGCTCAGCCGGCAGATCGCCGCGCTCGAACAGGAACTGGGTGTGGAACTGTTCACCCGCCAGAGCCGCCGGGTGACGCTGACCTCCGCCGGTACGGCCTTCATTCCCCACGCCCGTGACATCCTCGAACGCATGCAGGCCGCCCGGCACAGCATGGCCGCGCGGCGCAACCAGGCCGGCGGCGTGTTGAACGTCGGCTGCATCGAGCCGCTCTCCGATACCCTGTTGCCCCCGGCCTTCGCCCTGTTCCAGGGCCGCTTCCCCACCGCCCATGTTAACGTGACGGTCAGCGGAACCGAGGAGTTGTTCGGGCTGGTGGAAGAGGGACGCCTGGAACTGGGCCTCTTCGGGCTGGCCCCGGAGCGGATGCGCCCGCAACCCTTCCTGGTGGTTCACGAGTTGTACCGTGACCGCCTGGCACTCCTCGTGGCCGCCGATCACCCCCTGGCGCGCGAGGCGCGCCCGGTCGGGGTCGCGCAACTCTTTGTCGAGCGCCTGGCCCTGCTCAACCAGCGCTTCGCTATGCGCCGCATCCTCGAGCGCATCTTCGCCCAGCACTCTCGCGAATTGAACCCGGTGCTGAACATTGACAACGTCGCCACGCTCAAGTTGATCGTCCAGCACGGCGGCGTCAGCACCGTGCTGCCCCAGTCGCTCCTCTCCCCCGCCGACCGCCAGGCCGGTATGGCCGCCCTGCTCATCCACGATCTGCCCGACATCTTTACCTTCGCCCTGGTGTACCGGCGCGAGGCGACCCTTTCGGCGGTGGCCGAAGGGTTCATCACCGCCGTTACCGAGAGTATCGCCAGCGTGCGCCCGGTGTAGGGCCGCGGCGCACCCTCATCAGGCCGCAGCCGCCCGGCCCTCCGCCGGCACGCGGAGAACGCCGGTATGCCCGCATTTCTCCCTCAGCCGTCCATGCGACTGCGCCGCACAACGACAAGATGAACATGGGTTTTTCTTGGGAGGGCGCAGCCCTCCCAAACCCTCCCGCCAGGGAGGGGTGTGGGGAAACCGGGTTTCCCCATGTCCCTATCGTGCGCATCGGCGTATCACCCTGGAACCAAAGAGGTACTGGACAACCATGCCTCCCCGACCTATCCTGAAGGTGGCGAAACGTTTCGCGCGCGACTATCGGGAGAACGTGGGGAACCCCGGGTTCCCCCCCACTCGCTGGGAGGGTGCCACCCGCCCTCGGGCAGGGGTGTGGGGAACCCCGGGTTCCCCTCTCACCACCCGCCGGGAGCGCGCCGCCCGCCCCCGGGTAGGGGCGTGGGGAACCCCGGGTTTCCCTCCCTCCACCCGCTAGGAGAGCACTGCCCGCCCTCGGGCAGGGGTGTGGGGAAACCTGGTTTCCCCATATTCTCACATTAGACGGTCATGCGCATGGCGCACAACGCCGCGATGAACATAGGGCGTCTTCGGGAGGGCCGCCCCCTCCCTGGCCCTCCCCCGCTGGGGGAGGGAACCGGGCTTCTCCCCTCAGGGAGGGGGATGGGGAAACCCGGTTTCCCCGTATTTTCACATTAGCCTGTTCGGACCAACGACGCTCCGGAGGAAGAAAAAAATGATAGAAGAATTCGAATTTGAACTTCGCGAACGACCGACCCTTACCTTTGCCCAGGCCGAAGTCCTTTCCGATTACCGCCTGGGCTGGCTGAGTCGCCACGTCAGCCTGATCGGCCGGCGCGAGGTGATGAGCGGCAATGCCAAGTTCGGCATCTTCGGCGATGGCAAGGAGGTCGCGCAACTGGCCCTGGCCCGGGTGATGCGCCCGGGTGATACCCGCGCCGGCTACTACCGCGACCAGACCCTCCTCTTCGCGCTCGGTCTCCTCACCCCGCAGCAGTTTTTTGCCCAGCTCTTCGGCCATACCGATGTGACGGCCGAGCCGGCTACCGCCGGGCGAACGATGAATGCCCACTTCGCGACCCGGCAGCTCGACGCGGACGGTCGCTGGGTGTCCCAGCTCGCCACGCCGCAGAGTTCAGCCGACATTTCGCCCACCGCAGGCCAGATGCCCCGTCTGGTCGGGCTGGCCTACGCTTCGCGCCTCTACCGCGAACTCGACGTGCTGCGCGACCTGAGCAAGTTCTCGCGCCACGGCGACGAGGTCGCCTTCGGCACCATCGGCAACGCCAGTTGCGCCGAGGGCTTCTTCTGGGAAGCGATCAACGCCATTGGCGTGCTGCGCGCCCCGGCAGTGATCTCGATCTGGGACGACGGCTATGGCATTTCCGTGCCCAACGAGTACCAGATCAGCGGCGGCGACCTGTCGGCGGCGCTGGCCGGCTTCCGGCGTCGCCCCGACACGGACCAGGGCTTCGATCTCTACACCGTGCGCGGCTGGGATTATCCGGCCCTGCGCGAGGTCTACCTGCGGGCCGCCGATCGCGCGCGCGTCTCGCACATCCCGGCCATTATCCACGTTACCGAGATGACCCAGCCCCAGGGCCACTCCAGTTCGGGCAGCCACGAGCGCTACAAATCGCCGGAGCGGCTGGAGTGGGAGCGCGCCTACGACCCGCTGCGGCAGATGCGCGCCTGGATTCTGGAGACGGGCCTGGCCGACCCCGAGGAGCTTGACGCAATCGAGGCGGAGACCCGCGAGGAGGCTGAGGCTGCCCGCGAACGGGCCTGGGAGGCCTTTCTGGCCGAACCGCGCGCCGAGGCCCGCGAGCTGGCCGGGCTGCTGACGGCGGTGGCCCCACTGGCCGATGATCCTGCCGCCCTCCACGCTCTGGCGGCGAACCTGCGCGACGCCTCCAGGCCCCTGCGCCGCGAGGTGCTTGCGACGGCCCACACGGCCCTGGTGCGGACGCGGGGGAGTCAGGCCCCGGCGCGCGCCGCCCTGGCAGCCTGGCATGCCGACTATCTGGCCCGTGGGCGCGAACGCTACGGTTCGCATCTCTATTGCGAGGATGCCAGGGCCGCCGCGCGTGTGCCGGCAGTGCCCGTGCGCTACGCCGACGACGCGCCCGAGGTGCGCGGCTTTGAGATCCTGCGCGCCACCTTCGATGTCTGGCTGGCGCGCGATCCGCGGGTGTGCATCTTCGGCGAAGATGTCGGCGCGCTGGGCGATGTCAACCAGGGTACGAGCGGCCTGCAACAGAAGTACGGCCCGCTGCGGGTGAGCGACACCGGCATCCGCGAGGCGACGATCATCGGCCAGGCCATCGGCATGGCCATGCGTGGCCTGCGCCCCATCGCCGAGATCCAGTACCTCGACTACATTCTCTACGCCCTCAGCCCGCTCAGCGACGACCTGGCCAGCCTGCACTGGCGCACCCGCGGCGGCCAGGCCGCCCCGGTGATCGTGCGCACCCGCGGCCATCGTCTGGAGGGCGTCTGGCACTCCGGCTCGCCAATGGGCGCGCTAGTGCACCTGCTGCGCGGCATGCACATCTGCGCGCCCCGCGACATGACCCGGGCCGCCGGGTTCTACACCACACTGCTGCAAGCCGAAGAGCCGGCGCTGGTGGTCGAGGCGCTCAACGGCTACCGCCGCCGCGAGCGCATGCCGGCGAACATCGGTGAGTACAGCCTCCCCCTCGGCGTGCCCGAGATCCTGCGCCCGGGCGAAGATGTTACGGTGGTGACCTACGGGGCCTGCTGCGCGATTGCCCTGGAGGCCGCCGAGGCCCTGGAGCAGGTGGGAATCGATGTCGAGGTGATTGATGTGCAGACCCTGCTGCCCTTCGACCTGCACGGCATCATCGGCGAGTCGCTGAAGAAGACGAGCCGGGTGATCTTCTTCGACGAGGATGTGCCGGGCGGCGCGTCGGCCTATATGCTCCAGCAGGTGCTCGAAGTGCAGGGCGGCTACTGGCACCTCGATGCTCCACCGGTCACGCTCACCGCGCAGCCGCACCGCCCGGCCTACGGCAGCGACGGCGACTATTTCTCCAAGCCCAATGCCGAGGACCTGTTCGATGCGGTCGTGAGCCTGATGGCGGTGTGATGGGGAAACCGGGTTTCCCCGTTTGCATATCAATGCAAAGAGATGCTCCTGGGAGGGCGCAGCCCTCCCAGACCCTCCCCTCAGGGAGGGGCTTGGGGAAACCCGGTTTCCCCATGTCCCAACCGCTGGTGGGAGCGGCTGGCGCCCCACAGGCAGGGGTTCGGTTCGACAGGCTCACCGCAGGTGGGGAAACCCGGTTTCCCCGTATGTTCACCTCAGGCCCTATGCGCGGGGCGCACAACGCCAGAATGAAAATATTATTGTTCTTGGGAGGGCTTCGCCCTCCCAAACCCTCCCCGCTGGCGGGTTATTTCCTGGGAGGACTTCGCCCTCCCAGACCCTCCCGTACACGGCCTATTTTCACGTCAGGCTTCCAGGAGCCGGGCGGCGGCCACCTCCCAGGGGGTGGCGCGCCCGCGCCGTTCGGCCTGCGCGGCCGCCACGGGGTCGAGCGCGGCGCGAGTGGCTGCCAGCACCGCCTGCGCCGCGTCCACAGTTTCGCGCCAGGTGGCGGGGTGGGCAATAGCCAGGGTCGCCAGTTCGTGGGCCTGCTCCGGCGCGCCGGTTTCGCTCAGCACGATCGCCAGGCCCACCAGGGCGTCCATCACGTGGGGCACCACGCCCACCTCGCGGGCCAGGCGCAGCGAGGCCAGCCAGTGCTGGCGCGCCGCCGTCAGGTCGCGCCCCGCGTAGGCGCCCTCGGCCAGATTGGCGTGGGCGGCAGCCGCGCCGTGCCGGTCGTCCAGGCTCTCGAAGATGATCAGGCTTTCGCTGAGCAACTGCCGCGCTGCGGCGTGGTCGCCCATCAGCCCCAGTACCCGCCCCAGGCTGCACAGACTCCAGGCTGCGCTGACCTGGTCGCCCATGGCGCTGAAGAGGGTGCTGCTCTCGGTCAGCAGATCCCTGGCCCGCGCGTAGTCCCCCTGGCTGCCCGCCAGGTCGCCCAGCGCGTCCAGCGCCCATGCGATGCCGGGCTGGTGGTCGAGGGCCTGGTAGGCGGCCAGCCCTGCCTCGAGCAACTGGCGCGCGCGCGGCTCGTCATCCCGCTCGTCGGCCACGATCCCCAGCCCGGTGAGGGTGAAGGCCACGTCGAGCGCCTGGCCGTGGGCTTGCAGCACCGGCAGCGCCGCTTCCAGGCGTTGCTCGGCGGTGGCGAATTCGCCGATCCAGCAGTACAACGCCCCGACCCGCGCCTGCGCCCGGGCTACCAACACCGCGCAGGCTGGCGCAGCGCGCTCTGCTGGAGGGCCGCGCTCCAGCCGCTCGATCAGCGCCTCCAGGGCCTGAATGCCGTCGCTGTACCAGCCGCGGACCTCGTGCAGCCGGTAGAAGCCGTCGAGCGCCAGGGCCAGTTCCTCCAGACGCCGCTCCGCTACCGCCCAGGTCCAGGCTTTCCAGAGATTGTCGTACTCGCTGTCGAGTTCGGCCAGGGCCTGCCGCTGATGGGCGCCCTGCAAGTCCTGGTTGCGCCGATCGAGCAGACGGGCATAGAAGCGGCAGAGGCGCAGCATGGTCGCCTGTTCCTCGGCAGGCTCGGCGTGCAGTTTGCGCGCCGCGAATTGCCGCAGCAACTCGTGGATGGCATAGCGCCCGGCCCGGTCGCGCCGGATGAGGGCCTTGTCGGTGAGGGCGGCCAGGACCAGCGGCGAGGCTCCGGCCACCTCTGTCGCTGCCACGCGGGTGAAGCCGTTCTCGAAGACGGCGAGTTGCCGCAGGGCCTGCTGCTCGGTGGCAGTGAGCCGCTCCCAGGTCTGCGTAAACACGCCCTCGACGCTGCGGTGCCGCTCGGGCACGTCGAGCAGCGAGGTGGTGAGCAGAGCCATGCTCTGGGTCAACTCACGGGCAATCTCCGCGGGCGTCAGCACGCGCACCCAGGCCGCAGCCAGTTCAATCGCCAGCGGCATCCCCTCCACCAGCCGGCAGATCTCCACCACCGCCAGCAGATCCTCCGGGGTCAGTTCAAAATCGGCGCGCACCTGCCGCGCCCGCAGGGCAAAGAGTTGCACCGCGGGATAGGCCGCAGGGTCATGCGTCTCGTCGTCTTCTTCGGGAACGGCCAGGCCGGCCAGGTCAATCACCCACTCTTCCTGGAGCTTGAGACGCTCGCGTGACGTAACCAGCAGCTTGAGATGGCGGGTACGGTGCACGAGGGTCCGAAGCAGCGCGGCGCCCTCCAGGGCCTGGTCAACATTGTCGAGCACCAGCAGGACCTTGCGGTCGTACAGGGCAGCGCACAGCCGCTCCAACCCATCGCCCTGGCCGGTGACGCCAAGGCTTGCGCCGATGGTGGTGATCAGTCGCTCGCCGCTACTCACCCCCACCAGCGACATCTGGTACACGCCATCGGGGAAGCGGGCGGCGTTCTGCTGCGCTGCCTGAACGGCCAGGCGCGTCTTGCCCATGCCGCCCGGGCCGATCAGGGTCAGGATGCGGCAAGCCGGATCCTCCAGGGCCTCGGCGATGCGTTGCAGCTCCTCCTCGCGCCCGAGGAAGGGCAGACTGGGCGTTTCAATCGCTGCCGTCGGACCCGGCGCAGCAGGGAGACGCGGCGGGGCGCTGCTCCAACGACTGGCCTGCGGCGCGCGGTCGCCCTGACGGATCTCCTCGTACAGCGCCCGGGTGGCGGGGTCGGGCGCGGCCCCCAGTTCGCGTTCGAGGGCGCTGGCGAGCAGACGGTACTGGCGCAGGGCGGCGGTGGGCTGGCCCGCCGCCGCGTAGAGGCGCATCAGGCGGCGATGGGCCGGCTCGTGCAGCGGGTCGAGGGCCAGCCAGCGCCGGGCGTAGCCGATCGCGGCCTCGAGGTCGTCGGCGGCGTCGGGCAGCGCGCTCAGACGGTCGAGCGCTCCGGCCAGCTCCTGGCGCAAGCGTTCGGTCTGGAAGAGTTGCCACTCCTCGAAGGGGGCGCTGCCGGGCAAACTGAAGCCGGCCATAAAATCGCCGCGGTAGAGCGCCACTGCGTCGCGCAGGTCCGCCCGGTTACCCGCGGCCAGACGGGCGCGGAAGCGCTCGACATCAACTTCAAACCTCGCGTCGCGCGCGAGGGCCAGCCGGTCGCCAGTGACGTGGAGCCAGGGGCGCAGGATGGGCATCAGCGCCGCCAGGGCGCGGCGCAGCCCTGCCCGCGATGCGGCCGGTTCGTCATCGGGGGCCAGCAACGCCGCCAGGGCGTCGCGGGGGTGCTCACCCGGCTCCATCGCCAGGTAGGCCAGCAGGGCCAGGGCCTTGCGCCGTTCAATCGCTACCGGCGCGCCATCGGCCAGAACCTCCGGCGGCCCGAGCAGACGCAGTTCAATCGTCGAGGGGTGCTGTTCGTCCATGGCGAAGGATTGCGCTCCTGAGACTCATCATAGCCGTGAGAAGCTGTTCTTCCACCTCCACACCTCCACGACTGCAAACGTATTGTACCCGTCCTGCTACCTCCCGCAACGCCGGTTGCAACGCCGGTTGCAACGCCGGTCGCAACGGCGGGCGGCACAGGCGCGCAACGGCCGCGCTGTAGACTGGCTGTGGAAGCAGGAAACGGCGCGTCCGGCGAGTTCTATGCTCGTGAGGGACGCGATAGGAGGGGCGTGGGAGGGCGAAGCCCTCCCCGCAAAACCCTATTCATCACAACCAGGTTGGCGAGCGACCAGTAAGGCATGCTTCACGGTCATCGGCAATCTGCGATCTGAAATGGCAGGTTTATGCTACGGCGCGCTCCACAGTACTGGACATGGCGGTTCCTGGCGGGCTTCTTCTTCCAGACCGTCCCGGCGGCGATTCTCACCCCTCTGCTGACGCTGAGCCTGGCCGAGCGGGGGGTGGAGAGCTGGATCATTGGCGCCCTGGTAGCCGCAGGCTCCCTGGCCTACATGCTGGCGCTGACAGCGGCGCCGGGCCTGGTGCGGCGCTACGGCCAGCAAGCCGTCTTCCGCGCCGCCCTGGGTATCGGCGCCCTGGCCCTGGCCGGGCTGGTGCTGTTCGAGCACCCCTTGCCGCTGGCGGCCTGCTTTGCCCTGGCGGGTTTCACGGCGGGCCTGCGCTTCACCCTGGCCGAGAGTTGGGCGCCGGCGCTGGCCACGCCGCAGACGCGCGGGCGGGTGATGGCGCTGTTCCAGACCAGCATCGGCGCGGCGCTCTTCGCCGGCTCCGGGAGCCTGCTGATCACGGGCATTCACGGCCCGGCGCCGCGTCTGCTGGCCCTGGCAGCGGGCCTGGTGGCGCTGGCGCTGCTCTGGCCCATGCGCGCGCCCGCGGCGGCCCGCGAGGCGCCCCTCAAGACCGGGCTGCGGGGCGCGCTGGCGCAGGTCGGGCCACTGGCGCTCGGCATCGCCCTGCTCGGCGGCCTGTTCGAGTCGGGGTTGAGCGTGGCCCTGCCGCTCTACGGGCTGCACATCGGTCTCGGCTCCACGCTGGCGGCCGGCATCGTCACCGCGATGGGGCTGGGCAGCCTGGCGCAATACCCCTTCGGCGCCCTGGCCGACCGCTGGTCCTGGCGCCAGGTAATCGTCGGCACCACGGTGGTGATCGCGCTGAGCGCGCTGCTGCTGCCGCTCGCCCACGGCTCGCCCTGGCTGCTACTGCTCCTTGGTATGGTCTGGGGCGCTGCCGGGGGCGGCCTGTACACACTGGCAACCATCCGCAACAGCGCCCGCCTGCGCGGCGAACGCCTGATCACCGCCTCGGCGGTGACGCAGTTCGCCTACATGATCGGTGATGCCAGCGGGCCAGCGATGGGCGGCCTGGTGCTCGACCTGGCGCCGGGCTTCGGCCTGCCGGCCCTGGTCATCGGGGCCGGGCTGCTCGGACTTGCTCTGACCCTCGGGCTCGCTGAGCCTGCGCACCGCTTGCTCCAGCCCGCCAACCCCATCCCCGTCGAATCGTAGCCTCCGGGGTTGGCAAGCCCTCCCCACTGATACCATTTTAGATTTTGGATTCTGGATTGCCACGCTGGGCAGCACAACGCCTAAAACCGCTTCAAGCAATGCGGCATCATCAACGGTAATTGGTATGAGAGGGTCCGGGCCTTCAGGTTGTAGAGTTTCTGGCGGATGGCGTCCTGATGCGCTGCTGGTCCTCACCCCCCTGCCCCCCTTCGACTCCGCTCAGGGCAGGTCTCTCCCTGAGCGGGAGAGGGGGGTATAAAACAGCCCCCGCCATTCCACAAAATGAGAATCTTTTCCATTGACAGATGCGGGAATAATGTGATATAACATGCGTAACGCATCGCGTTATCCTCGCCTGATTCTCCTCATGTCTACCGGGAATACAGTCTCTGTCGCGCGACGGGCAGCGTCTTGTAATCCCCGAGAGGCACAGGCAGACCCGAAGGGGCGGGAGAAGAACAGGCCCGGCGGAACAACGGCGATCCGTCGGCTGGCGACAGCGGCGTCGCTGGCAGCTACAACAACTGGAGGATTTCCATGGCTCCCGTTACGCTACCCCTGGCCGGTCTCACCCGATTATTGAAGTTCCCGGACATGGTGCGATCCCTTGGCGGGGTCAGCCCGCAAGAGATCGGCCTGTTGATCAAAAGTATTACCAGCAAACGGCGGCCACGGGCGTTGCCGCCAATCAGCAGCGATTTTTACGACATCAGCGATTTGCTGACGGAGGAAGAGCGAGCCGTGCAGCGGGGCATCCGCGCCTACATGGAGCAGCGGGTGCGCCCGATCATCGGCGATTACTGGGAGCGGGGCGAGTTTCCACACGAACTGCTCCCCTCCTTCGCCGCGATGACCAGAGATGTGCTCGGTGATCGTCTGCACGGCATCAGCGGCATTGGTCCCGTTGTTGGCGGGATCATCGCGATGGAGCTGGCCCGGGTTGACGCCTCGCTGTACACCTTCCTCGGCGTCCACTGGGGGCTGGCGATGGGGTCAATCGATCTGTTCGGCAGCGAGGAGCAGAAGCGGCGCTGGTTGGGGCCGATGCAGCGCTTCGAGCGGATCGGCACCTGGTCGCTCACCGAACCCGAGGTTGGCTCGGCTGCAGCTGCGGGCCTGATGACCACGGCGCATCACGACGAGCACGGCTGGGTACTGCACGGCGCCAAGAAGTGGTGCGGCAATGCGCCCTTCGCCGACCTGAACATCGTTTTCGCCCGCGACGTGCGCGATCAGCAGGTCAAGGCCTTTGTGGTCGAGAGGGGCATGCCCGGCTACCACGTTGAGAAGCTGGAGGGCAAGATCGCGCTGCGCGTGGTGCAGAACGCCAATGTTCGCCTCGAGCACGTGCGGGTGCCGGAGGCCAACCGGCTCCCTGGCGTGAAGAGCTTCCGCGATGTCGCCCGGCAACTGGGCATGGCCCGCGGCCACGTGGCCTGGGCCATGACTGGAGTGGCGATGGGGGCCTACGAACGCACACTGGAGTACGCCAACCAGCGCATCCAGTTCGGGCGGCCGATCACCGGCTTCCAGCTTGTGCAACAGGGCCTGGTGCGCATGCTGGGCAATGTGACTGCTATGCAGACCCTCTGTATGCGCTTGAGCCAGCTCCAGGCCCGCGACGGCAAGATCAGCCAGGAGCGCGCCTCTCTCGCCAAGGCCTTCTGCGGCGAACGCTTGCGCGAAACGGTCGCCATCGGGCGTAATATCCTCGGCGGCAACGGTATTCTGCTCGAGCACGAAGTGGCGCGCTACTTCGCCGATGCCGAGGCGCTCTATTCCTACGAGGGCACCCACGAGATGAATACGTTGATCGTCGGCCGGGCCATTACGGGGATGAGCGCGTTTCTGTAGGGGTGGTCTACCCCGAGTACTGAGGTGAACATAGGGAACCCGGGGTTCCCTATGCCCCTGCCTGCTGGGGCGCCAGCCGCCCCCAACGGCGGTTGGAGGGTGGGGAAACCGGGTTTCCCCACCCTCCTCTCTCAAGGGTCAGCCCGGCCACCGGGAGCGCCGGCAATACACGGCTGCGGGCAATTCGCCCGCGCCCCCGGGAAATGGGTGAACAGCTTCCCAACAACCCGGTTGCACTAATCGGCGATGGTCGCCGCGCGGGGCGCGCGGGTCCAGGCCGGGTTTTTTCCTTGCAGAGCGGCGACGATCTCGGCGCCGAGCATGGCCGCTTCGCGGAGCCGGGGCGGGCTGATCCAGTCCGCCGTGTCGGCGCGGGTGTGGTCCAGGGGCTGGCGGGCGGCGGTGGTGAAGGCGACGCTGGGCACGCCGCGCAGGGCAAAGAATCCGTGGTCGCTCTCCAGCCAGGGCGCCATACGGACGACGCCGGGGTAGCGCCGGAGCAGGTGTTCCAGCACGTCGGCAAAGGCCTGCGAACCTTCCAGGAGCGTGACGCCGTTGGGTGCGAGCCATTGCCCGACGCCATCGAAGTTCAGCAGGGCCACAATCGCATCGAGGTCGGCGGCGCGGTGCCGGATGTACTCTGCGGCGCATGACGGCAGGTACTCCTCGCCGTTAAAGGCTACCACCTCGAGGCCAACGCCGAGGTGATGCGCCCCCAGCATCTCTGCCAGCGCCAGCAGCACCGCCACGCCACCGGCATTGTCGGAGGCGCCCGGCGTATCGATCTTCGTGTCAAAGTGCGCGCAGAGTATGACCCGCGGCTCGTCCTGCGACCCGCGGCGCCCGATGACATTGTAGGCGCTACCGGGGCCGCGTCGGGCGTTGATCCGCAGCCGCACCGGCACGCCGGGCTGGCGCACCAGCAGCAACCCCACCTCCGCCGGCACCGTCGCCGAAGCCAGCCCCAGATCAGGGTCCTCGATCAGACGGGCCAGCCCCGCCTCGTGCGTTTGCACCAGCAACACCGCCTCTGGCGCGCCCTGTTCGAGAGCCGCGACGATTGCCGCGTCGTGCTCGCCCTTCCACGGCCAGTCCCTGGGCGCCAGTGGCGCCGCCGCCACCTGGCCGTAGAGCACGGCCACGCGCCCCCGCATAGTCAGCGCCTGTAACTCGGCAAGGGTGCCGGCAGTGACCGTAGGCGCCTGAACGTCGCAGGACGGCGAGAAGGGGTTCGCTCCCACCGGGACTGCCACACCACCCACCTCGAGCGTTGTCCCCAGGTCTTCCCATGTCGGGCACGGGTAGGCCTGCAAGTCAACCGTAAAGCCGGCGCTCTCGAGGCTGCGCACAATATAGCCGCCCGCAGCCACATTCGCCGCCGATCCCGCCGGGCGGGCGCCGATGGTTCGGCTGAGATGCAAGAGATGCCTGGTCAACTCGTGCTCGATGTGGGTCATGGGCCATCCTCCTGATGCGCCTACTGTAGCAGGGATGCGCCCGCCCTTGGAGAAAGTCACCCTTACCGGGCGTATAGTTCCGTTAACCCCGGCAGGTACCCTTGCGGCTGCGCTGCTCCCTACAGGGAATGCAACGAGATGTTCTTTTTGGGAGGGCGTAGAGGCGCGGCGGCGCCGCGCCTCTACGCCCAGACCATCCCGCGGGCGGGCGATGTTCACGTTAGACGGTCATGCGCATGGCGCACACCGCCGCGATGACCATGGGGCGTCTTCGGGAGGGCCGCCCCCTCCCTGGCCCTCCCCCGCTGGGGGAGGGAACCGGGCGCCTCCCCGCAGGGAGGGGGTTGGGGAAACCTGGTTTCCCCGTATGTTCACCTCAGACGGTCATGCGCATGGCGCACAACGCCGGAATGAAAATAATTATTCCTGGGAGGGCTGCGCCCTCCCAAACCCTCCCGCGGGCGGGTTGGTTCCTGGGAGGGCTGCGCCCTCCCAAACCCTCCCGCGCGCGGGCGACGTTCACATCAGCCACTCCCGTGGTGCCGTACAATAGCAGTAGTCCCGCGCGTGGGGATGTGCGCGGGTTCCGCGGAGGTCTGATCCTATGGCTCAGGAGGGTATTACCCGCTATGAAACGGCAGGCGGAGCGCGGATCTACCGCCTGCCCGTGCAGGTGTTTCCTGCGCTTCGGGCGTATGTGCACCTGGTGATCGCCGATGATTATGTCGCCCTGGTAGACACCGGTAGCGGACAGGGATCCAGCGATGCCGATCTGCGCGACGGTATGGCCCGCATCCGCGATGAGTGGGACGAGGCGGTTGACTGGACCGACATCGATCGGATCGTGCTCACCCATGCCCACATTGACCACCACGGCGGCCTCAATTTTGTGCGCAGCCTCACCCCTGCGCCCCTGGCCGTGCACGAACTGGATCGGCGGGTGATCGTCAACCACGAGGAGCGCCTGACCCTCACCCGCTTTCGCCTGGGGGTCTTTTTGCGCCGGGCCGGGGTTGACGATGCCCGCCGGACGCGCATGCTGGCCATGTACAGCGGCGCGAAACACAGCGTGCGCTCAATGCCGGTGGACGACGTGCTGCGTGATGGTGACATGCTCGATGGCGTCTTCCGCGTCATCCACGTCCCCGGGCATTGCCCGGGCCAGGTGTGCCTGCAAATTGACGACATTCTGCTGACTGCCGACCACGTGCTGCCCAACTTCTCGCTGTTCCTTTCGCCCGAGAGCCTGACGGCCTCCAACGGCGTTGATCACTTCTTGCTCTCGCTCCGCAAGGTCGCCGCCCTCAGCGATGTGCGCCTGGGCCTGGGCGGCCACGACCGCCCGGTGCTCGATCTGGGCGCGGCAGTGGCGAAGATTGAGGCGACACAGCGCCAGCACATCGAGCGGGTGTACCAGGCCTGCGCCCGGCCAAGCACCATCGCCGAACTGACCGCCCGGCTCTACCCGTTCGTGCGCGACTACGATGAATTGCTCGCCTTGCAGAAAGTGGGCGCGTATGTGGAGTATCTCGACCAGCGGGGGATGCTCGCTGTCGCCAATCTGGCCGAGGTCGCCGAGGACGACGCAGCCGCCCCGCGCTACCTGGCGGTGTGAAGAGGAGCCGCATCTGCCATCGCATTACCCTGACATCGGCGCCAGCTCGCCCGCCTCGTTCACGGTCCAGACACTCCCATCGCTGGCGAGCACTCCTATCGCGCGCCAGCGTTCCGGCAGGGGGCGGGGTAGCGCCAGGAGACCTCCACCGGGAGTGTCAAGCAGCGTAAAATCCAGTTGTCCTCGATCGGCCACGTCAACCCGCACTCGCCAGCAGCCATTCCACTCGCGGTAGAATTCGTAGCGCAACTCCACCTCACCGAGCAGGCGGGTCAGGGTAGCGTGGATGCACTGCCGCGCGATTGGCGCGCGGCGCCGCAGGTCGGTAAGCGGAACAGGACGTTGTGACGCGCTCATCGGTGGTTCCTCCGTTGCCCACAGAGCCAGGCCACCGGTATTGTACTGTAGGTGGAGAGGAGCAATGGCAGCACGGCGGCAACCATAGGGGCCACCGCGTTTCCCGTGCTCCTCACAGAGGGGAGGGTCTGGGAGGGCTGCGCCCTCCCAGGAAAAAAACCTATCTTCATCGTATCAGAATATGGGGCAACCGCATTTCCCCATGCCCCTCCCTGAGGAGAGGATCTGGGAGGGCTGCGCCCTCCCAGGAACACGTATGTTCATTCTATTGTCGTGCGGCGCAGCCGCAAGGGCGCCTGAGGGAAGGAATTGTTATGTCAAACTGGCCCACACGCCCGGTCATCTACGAGATCAACACCTGGGTCTGGCTCAACGAGTTGAGCCGGCGCCACGCGCAGCCAGTAACCCTGGCCAGCGTGCCCGAGTCGGTCTGGGACGCCCTGGCGGGCTGGAACATCGACGCAGTCTGGTTGATGGGCGTCTGGGAGCGTAGCCCCGAAGGGCGGCGTATCGCCCTGGCGAACGAGCGGCTGATGGCCGATCTGCGTCAGACGCTGCCCGATCTGCAACCCGACGAGGTGATCGGCTCGCCCTTCTGCATCCGGCGCTACGAGGTCGATCCGCACCTTGGCGGACGGGAGGGGCTGGCCCGTGCTCGCGAGGCCCTGGCGCGCCGGGGCATCCGGCTCATCCTCGACTTCGTGCCCAACTACGTGGCCCCCGATCACCCGTGGACCGTTGAACATCCGGAGTATTTCATCCAGGGGAGCGAGGAGGATCTGGCGCGGGCGCCATCAGACTGGCTCCGTGTTGGCCCGACGATCTTCGCCCGCGGGCGCGACCCGCACTTCGCGCCCTGGCCGGAGGTGCTGCAACTGAACGCCTTCAACCCCGGCCTGCGCGCCGCGGCCAGCGCCACCCTGCGCGACATCGCCGCGCAGTGCGACGGCGTGCGCTGCGATAAGGCCATGCTGCTGATGAATGATCTGTTCGCGCAGACCTGGGGCTGGCGGGCCGGCCCGCCGCCAGCTACGGAGTACTGGGCGGAGGTGCTCGGCCCGGTGCGCCAGGCGATACCGGAGTTCATCTGGATCGCCGAGGTGTACTGGAACCGCGAGTGGGCCTTGATGCAGCTCGGGTTCACCTTCTGTTATGACAACGTGCTCTACGACCGGCTGGCCCACGAGGGTGCCGAGCAGGTGCGCGCCCACCTCACGGCCGCGCCGGCCTTCCAGGCCCGCCTGGTGCGCTTCATCGAGAACCACGATGAGCCGCGGGCCGCCGCCCTCTTCGGCCCCACGCGCCAGCGGGCCGCCGCCGTCGCCGCGCTGACCCTGCCGGGGGCCCGGCTGCTCCACGAAGGGCAGTTCGAGGGCCGCACCGCCCGGCTCCCCCTGTTTCTGGCCCGTCGCCCGATCGAGATCCACGACCAGGCATTGCCCGGCTTTTATCGCCAGTTGCTCGCCGCCCTGCGGAGTGAGCCGCTCCGCCGCGGATCGTGGCACCTCTGCGTCTGTGATAACCCGGACGACCCGGGGGGCAGCCGCAATCTGCTGGCCTGGCTGTGGACGAGCGAGGCCACCTGGGCGCTGGTGGTGGTTAACCTGGGTGACACGCCCGCCTACGGTCGCGTCCACATGGCCTGGGATGGTCTCTCCGGCCAGCGCTGGGCGCTCGAGGACGTCCTCAGCGGCGCGGTCTACGAGCGCGACGGCGACGAGATGTACCTGCGCGGACTGCATGTGATCCTGCCGCCGTGGGGCGCGCACCTGTTCCTCACCAGCGCCCGGTGAAGAGAGTCGTCCCCCCCGGCGGTGAGATCTTATCCCCTGGCGCGCGGGGCGGCTGTTATGATACGAAGGGCGCTCCGTGCCCGCCCATGGGCGGAGGCCTGGGAACACTCGGGTTGCCCCGGCTGTACGTGTTCACATGTGGGGTAAGGCGTCACCCCGGGTGCGCGGGCGCCCCGCCCGCAATAGCCTGGATACAGGCAAGATGCCCGCGCACCCGGGAGAAGTGTGAACACGTACGCCCCGGCTCCCCTTCTCCCGGGCGGGCAGAGGCCTGGAGCAACCCGGTTCCCCGGTCTCCCCTCTCCCTGACGAGCAGAGGGCCCCGCGACAGCGGAGGGATCGTATGGATGCACTCGCCCAACGTGCCAACCACGGCGCCGGCCTCGACCGGCTGTTGCACGCCTGGCAGGGACGCTTTACGCTGGGCCTCTCGCCCGCAGCTCTGATCCTTGCCTATGTTGACTGGCTCACCCACCTGGCCAACGCACCGGGCAAGCAGCAGGCCCTGGCCCAGCTTGCCCTGGCCCAGATAGTCACCTTCAATCGCTATGCGATCGGGTCGGCCCTGAATCCACAGGTCCCGCCAGAGGACCCCGATCTGCCCGAGGATCGCCGCTTTGCCGCCCCGGAGTGGCAACTCTGGCCCTTCAATCTCTTCGTCCAATCCTTCTTGCTGACCCAGCAGTGGTGGAGCGCGGCAACCACCGGCGTATCGGGCGTCTCGCGCCACCACGAGCAGGTGACCACATTTGTGGCCCGCCAGTTGCTCGACATGGTCGCCCCGACTAACTTTCTGCTGACCAACCCGGAGGTACTCCGCGCTACCTGGCTCCAGGGCGGCACCAATCTGATCCGGGGCACGCTCAACGCGCTGGATGACTGGAAACGCTCAATCGAGGGGCGCCCGCCCGCTGGAGCGGAGCAGTACGTGCCGGGAGAGAATGTGGCGATCACGCCGGGGAAGGTCGTCTACCGAAACCACCTGATCGAACTGATCCAGTATGAGCCGGCGACCGGGCAGGTGTACGCCGAACCGATCTTGATCGTGCCCGCCTGGATCATGAAGTACTACATCCTCGACCTCTCGCCCCACAACTCGCTGGTGCGCTATCTGGTGGAGCAGGGCTACACCGTGTTCATCATCTCCTGGAAGAACCCCGGCCCCGACGATCGCGATCTGGGGATGGAGAATTACTACCACGACGGGGTGATGGCGGCGCTCAACGCAGTGGGGGCCATCGTGCCCGGGCGCCAGATCCACACCGCCGGCTACTGCCTGGGCGGCACCTTGCTGACCATGGTCGCCGCGGCGCTGGCCCGTGACAATGACGAGCGCCTGCGAAGCGTCACGCTCTTCGCCGCGCAGACCGACTTTAAGGAGGCCGGTGAGTTGACCCTGTTTATTGACGAGAGCCAGGTGGCGTACCTCAACGACATCATGGCCGTGCAGGGCTACCTCGACTCCTCGCAAATGGCCGGCGCTTTCCAGTTGTTACGCTCGCAGGACCTGATCTGGTCGCGGATGGTCCGCGAGTACCTGCTGGGCGAGCGCGAGCCGATGAACGACCTGATGGCCTGGAACGCCGACGGCACGCGGCTGCCCGCACGTATGCACGCCGAGTACCTGGTACGCCTCTTCTTGAACAACGACCTGTTCGAGGGCCGCTACCGCATCGGCGAGCGGCCCATCGCCCTGAGCGACATCCGCACGCCGCTCTTCGTCGTGGCAACTCGCACCGACCACGTCTCCCCGTGGCGCTCGGTCTACAAGTTGATGCTGCTGGAAGATACCGAGGTGACCTTCGTGTTGACCAGTGGGGGACACAACGCGGGGATCGTCAGCGAGCCGGGCCACCCGCGCCGGAGCTACCAGATTGCCACCAGCTACCCCAGCGACAAGTATGTTGATCCCGACACCTGGCAGGCGACCGTGCCGGTCCACACTGGTTCGTGGTGGCCGGAGTGGAGCCGCTGGCTGGCCGCCCGTTCAAGCGGGAAGACGGACCCGCCGCGGATGGGGGCGCCCGAGTGCGGCTATGCGCCGCTGATGGAAGCGCCGGGGACATATGTGTTCCAGCGCTGATCAGGTGCGCGGCGGCGCCACACATTGACAAGATGAAACGTGTAGAGGCGCGGCGGCGCCGCACCTCTACACTCACACCCTCCCCGCAGGGAGGGGCATGGAGAAACCGGGTTTCCCCATATTTTTTTGATCTTGAAAGATCACGCTAACCCGTCAGAGCCAGCTCATCCGCCTGGGCAATTTCAATCGGGATCATCGCCACCCGCGGCGCGGCGCCGTCGCGCACGCGCGTTGCGCCGTTGTATTCGCTGCACCAGTACCGCCCGTCCACCAGGTAGGCGTAGTAGCAGGTACTGCCTGCCGGCACGGTCACCGTTGCTTCCCAGTACTGTTCACCCCGCCGCATCGGGGTGGCCGTCGTGCTCCAGTTGTTAAAATCGCCCACGAGATGAATGCTGTCGGCCCAGATCTGTGCTGGCAGGCGAAACACAACCATCACCTGCTCGTTGTTGAGTGGGAGTTGCACGATCATCGGGGTACCCCCTCTGGAAGTTCGTCTGGCGGGCAAACGCCGCCGGTAGCGTCTGATCATGGCGGAGGATACCAGTGGCTCTTCGCCGTTGAAGACGCCTCGTTTCCCTGATGGCCGTCGCTCACTCCCGGAGCTGACCATCGGCGCGCTCCTCCTGCCTGTCTATTCTGAGGGTACCATTCTTCACGCGCTGCGTCACTCCGTATCACTACGAGACGCGCGTCACAAGCGGCGCGTAAACAGGGCTTTAATATCGGTTCAACCCCGTAGTTCTACGGATCGGGTGTGCAGTTCTGACGCATTCTAGTGGCAAATGGCGGGCAACTGGCCCGGAGCGGGGCCCGGGGCGCCCCGGGTTCCCCATTCCACAACCGCCGGTGGGGGCGCCTGGCGCCCAATGGGCGGGGGCATGGGGAAATCCGCTTTCCCCAATGTCCCTATCAACCCCGTGGGGTGCGATACGGCCCCAGGTACCGCTGCACGAGCGCCAGGTCGAACTCCTGCTGGAGCCAGGTGCGAGCGCCTTCGGCGGTGGCGGCGAGAGCATGGCCAAGCTGCCGGCAGATCGCGTCGGCGAGGAACTGCGGCAGCGGCTCCTGAATGCTGCCGACGCGCAGGGCGCTACGGAAGGTCGCCAGCACAGCGCCCAGCGGCTCACGGGCGATCAGGGCCGCCGGCAACTCCAGGCGGTAGGCCGGCCCCAGGCCATCGGGGCGGTAGTAGAGCACGTAGAGTTGCCCGTACCCACGCTCGATGGCCGCGCGCCGGTCGCGAAAATCGGCGATAGCCGGGCTACGATAACCGGTCAGGAGGTGCGGCCGGTCTTTGCGGATCAGCGGGGTCGGCAGCGCGTACTCGCCGGGGTTGAGGACGCTGGTCCAGAGGGTGCGGTCGGTTATCGTGCCGCTCAGGTGCGGCGCCAGTTCCAGCACATCGTCGGCGGCGGTGGCCGCCTTGGGATGCGCCACCACGCGCCGACACTCCAGCACCAGCCGCCAGTCTTCGTCCTGGAAGAAGGCTTCGATTAGCGGGCGGAACGTCTCCCACCACGCTGGCGGCCTTCTACCGCGGTGGTCCTGCGCGTAACGTACCAGCAGCCGGTTGATCTCCAGCAACAGCGCGTAGAACGAGCCATCGAGCACGAAGAGGCCGCTGCTGGTGCTGCGGATGCGCCGGGCGAGCAACCGCACCTCCAGCACCGCGCGCAGGCCACCGAGCATGGTGTCCAGCTCCTCGACCGGCGGCAGGAGACTGACACGCACATCCTGGTCGGTGAGCGTGGCATCTTCCACCGCGGCAGCGGCGATCGCCGCAAAGGTCGCCCCGGCGGCGGGCACGGTGGCATGGGCGCCATCAACGGCGCAGAGGCGCCGCGCTGGCCCATCAGGCGCGGCCTTGATCCGCCGGTCGAGAACGGCACGCAGACGCTCGCGCTCGCCCTCCAGGGCGCGCAGGGTCTCGCGGCAGGCCTCGGCGCAGGCGCCGATCGCCTGCAACACCGCTGCGGGCAGCGCTGCGGTGCCGATGCGGTGCAGGTCGGGTTGCTGCCCGGCATCGTCCATAGCGATGGTCCTTTCTCCGTGGCGTGAAAATAAGGAACCCGGAGTTCCCTCCGCTCCCGTTCACGGGGACTCCAGGCGCCTCCAACGGCGGTTGGGAGATGAGGAAACCGGGTTTCCCCGCGCCCCTGCCTGTGGGGAGGGTTTGGGAGGGCGCAGCCCTCTCAGGAGGATCACGCCCCCTCCTGGCCCAGTTGGCGCTCCAGGTCACGCATCGCGGCCACCAGTTGGTCCTGCCGAATAGCGGCGCTGATGTCGCCGCGGGTGCGCTCGAGCACGGCACGCAGGGCGTCGGTGGTGCGCCGCAGGCCGCCAGTGATCGCATCGGGGTAGTCAACCGTCACCAGGGCAACGTAGACATCGTCCATCAACTGGAGCAACGTTTCGCCTCGCGCCGTCTCTCCGCGCCGCAAGCCATCGAGAATGGCCCGGCGCAACTCACTGGCCGCCTCAGCCAGGCCGTTGAGGTAGGGCGCGGGATCAACCCCGAGCGCCGCCGCGCCTGGTGGTTCGCGCCCGGACAGGAAGGCCAGAACCAGGTGGGCCTCGGCATACTCCTTCAGCGCGTCCTGTGTGTAGCCCGCCGCGCGGATTTCCAGACTGTTGGCTGTCGCGGCGTTGATCTGCGCCACCACCGCCCCGGCTGCGCCGAGCAGGCGCTCAGCTTCGGCAAAATCGCCGCGATGGGTCGCGCGGATGCTGTTGGCGCACAGGCGGATCAGGCTCCGCGAGGCTCCGATGACCTGCTCGCGGGCCGCATGGCTGGCGTCGATCTGGGCGACGCACTCCGCCACCAACTGGTCAATGCTCATGTGTTCTCCTTCGGTACGCGGGTATTATAGATGCTGATCCGCGTGGCACACAACCCTGAGGTGAACATACGGGGAAACCGGGTTTCCCCACCTGCGGTGAGCCTGTCGAACCGCACCCCTGCCTGTGGGGCGCCAGCCGCTCCCAACAGCGGTTGGGGATTGGGGAAACCGGGGTTCCCGACGCCACTGCCTGTGGGGGGTTGGGCGTAGAGACGCGGCGGCGCCGCGTCTCTACGCCCTCCCAGGAAACAACCCGCCAGCGGGGAGGGTTTGGGAGGGCGCAGCCCTCCCAGGAAAAACTCATGTTCATCGTGTCGTTGTGCGGCGCAGCCGCATGGGTGACTGAGGTGAACGTGGGGGAAACCCGGTTTACCCTTCCTGCGGGAAGGGTTGGTGAGGGCTGCGCCCTCCCTGGAAAAACTCTGTTCATTCCTGTGGTGCCCAGCGCAGCCGCATGCGCATCTGACATGCGATAGCACCCCCTAGACAGACCCCCATACCATCGTGTAGACTAAAGCCATGATGCACCAGAAACACAAACTCACCATACTGGCGGTCGTCGCCCATCCCGACGACACTGAGTTCGGCATCGCCGGTTCCGTCGCCCGTTGGACCGCCGAGGGCCACACCGTGATCTACTGCATCGTTACCGATGGCGCCGCTGGCTCCAACGAGCCGTCCGTTGACCCGCAGACCCTGGTCGAGACCCGTCGCGCCGAGCAGGTCGCCGCCGCTGCCGCGGTTGGCGTCCACGATGTGCGCTTTCTTGGCTACCCCGATGGCTCGCTCCAGCCTACGCTCGAGCTGCGCCGCGCCATTACCCGCCTCATCCGCGAGGTACGGCCCGACCGGGTGGTGTGCCAGGACCCGACGACCTACTTCTTAGGTCACAATTACATCAACCATCCCGACCACCGCGCCGTTGGCGAGGCCACCATCTACGCCGTCTTCCCCAGCGCCGAGACGCGCCACATCTTCCCGGAACTGCTCGCCGAGGGCCTCGAACCGCACAAGGTTTCGGAAGTTTACCTGGATCTGACCCTGCATCCCGATACCTATGTTGACATCAGCGACACGATTGACCGCAAGCTTACGGCGATCGGGTGCCACCGCTCCCAGGTTGGCCCCGAGGCGCTGACCATGGTGCGCGAGTGGGCCGCTGAAGCCGGCGCCAGGGGGGGGTATGCCTACGCCGAAGCCTTCCGCGTGTTGCGCCTGGTCGAGGGCTAGTGCACTTCCAGGCAACCTGTTCGGGCATTAGCACAGCATCGGCCGCGTCCAGATGCGCCGCACCCGATCTGCAATCAATACTCTGCAATCTGATGTGAAAATACGGGGAAAAACCGGGTTTCCCCATCCCCCTCCCTGAGGGGAGGGTTTGGGAGGGCTGCGCCCTCCCAGGAAACAACCCGCCAGCGGGGAGGGTTTGGGAGGGCTGCGCCCTCCCAAGAATAATTATTTTCATTCCGGCATTGTGCGGCGCAGCCGCATGGATGGTTGCACCAGCGCCGGGGCCAGACCCGCCCGGAGCAAAACCGGCACGCTATGACCACGCAGCGCATTCTGATCATCGAAGATGAACCAGAAATCGCCAACTACCTGCGCCGCGGCCTGGTGCTCGAGGGCTTTCACGTTACCGTGGCTGCCGATGGCCCCGCAGGGCTGGCCGCTGCGCGTGAGATGCCTCACGACCTGGTCATCCTCGACCTGATGCTCCCCGGTATTGACGGCCTGGAGGTGGCCCGGCGCTTGCGGGCCGCCTCCGATGTGCCGATCATTATCCTCACCGCCCGCGACGCCGTGGCCGATCGGGTGCGCGGCCTGGAGAACGGCGCCGACGACTACCTGGTGAAACCCTTCGCCTTCGAGGAACTGCTGGCGCGCATCCGTGTGCAGTTGCGCCGCCGGCAGGCCAGCTCCGGGAGTGAGGTGCTCCACTTTGGCAACCTGACCCTCGATACCGCCGCCCGCGAGTTGCGCGTCGGCGAGCGGCGGGTGGAACTGACGGCCAAAGAGTACGATCTGCTGGAACTGTTTATGCGCCACCCCAACCAGGTGCTCACCCGGGAGGTGATCTACGATCGGGTCTGGGGGTATGACTTCGGGGGCGAAAGCAACATCATCGAGGTCTACGTCCGCTATCTGCGCCAGAAACTCGAGGCCCACGGCGAACCTCGCGTGATCCACACTGTGCGCGGCGCCGGTTACATCCTCCGTGAAGAGTAATGCCCGGTCGTGGCGCATAATTGTAATCTACGATCCTTTGTCGTTGCTCCGGCGCGGTGTTATGCTCTAACGCCCGTGTGGGTGTTTCAGCAACCCGCATCGCACCGGGGTCCGTATGCGTTTGCTCACCGTTATCCGGCCGGGACGCCGTCTGCGCCCGATGCTGGCCCTCAGCGCCCTGCTCGCGGCAGCGGCGGCTGTTCTGCTCGCCCCTCGGGTTGTGCTGCCTCTGATCCTGGTAACCGCCCTGTTGATCATTTGGGATCGGCTGGCGCTTGAACGCGACCTGCGGCGTCTGGCTGCCAGTGTGACCGACACCGAGTCGGGGGGCAAGCTGGAGGTCACCGACGACGCCTGGGGCGAGTTGTGCCACACCATCAACCGGCTGCGCCAGCAGCGGCGCGCCGAACAGCGGCTCCAGCGCCTGCTCCCCGAGCTTCCCCCGATCGAGGACCTGCTGGAGGAGGCCGAGCTGCCGCCTGAAGGGATACCCTGCGACGTTGCGGCGCTGGCCATCGCGCCGCCCGAAGGTGCGGCCCAGGCGGCGCGCCTGCGCGAAGCGGCCACAATCGCGGCTGCCAGCGTCCGCCAGTACCATGCCCTGCTCACCCGCTCCGGACCAAATCTGGTGTTAATCTTCGGCGTCACAGGCCGGCAAAGCCCCGCGTTGATCCTGCGGAACGCGCGCCAGGCTGCGCGGGCCATTCACACCCACTGGAACCTCGACGCCACCCGGCGACCCCGCCTCGTCCTGGCCAGCGGCCAGGCCCGCCTGGCAACCCTCCCCGGTCTCGGGCTGAGTGTGATCGGGCCGCCGGTTGATCAGGCCCTGGCCCTGCTCGACCTGGCCGACGAAGAACTGCTGCTCTGTAACGAAGAAGCCTACCTGAGCCTGCGCCGCCTCGGCCTGGTTCCGGCCCAGCTCGCCGGCCAGCGCCCCCTTGCCAGCGCCGGCTACCCCGGCGCCTACGGGATTCCCCTCTGAGGTGAAAATATGGGGAAACCGGGTTTCCCCACCTGCGGTGAGCCTGTCGAACCGCACCCCTGCCTGTGGCGGGTGCCAGCCGCTCCCACCAGCGGTTGGGACATGGGGAAACCAGGTTTCCCCAATCCCCTCCCTGTGGGGAGGCGCCCGGTTCCCTCCCCCAGCGGGGGAGG
>Ga0209207_1000397_pt1 | contig 27752 bp, 20 predicted proteins | sample SaghotsprinmetaG_FD_184140 | JGI IMG/M metagenome (GOLD analysis project Ga0209207, IMG submission 184140) | Hot spring microbial communities from South Africa to study Microbial Dark Matter (Phase II) - Sagole hot spring metaG (SPAdes) (version 3) | ecosystem: Environmental > Aquatic > Thermal...
CAGTTGCCGGATGTCGAGCGCCTGGCCATGACTCAACGTCTGGATATCCAGGCTGTGCGCCTGGACGCCGAACGACTGGCCAGCAACCTGGGGCTGAGCAAGACCACACGGGTTATCAACGTGCTGGAGCTGGGTGTGGTGAACAACCGCTCCAATGAGGAACCGACCCAGCGTGGCTACGAGATCAGCGTCGAGTTGCCGCTGTTCGACTGGAGCGGGGCCAAGGTGGCAAAAGCCGAGGCGCAGTACCGGCAGATGCTTAATCGCGCCGCTGCCACGGCGGTCAATGCGCGCTCGCAAGTGCGCGAGGCCTATCTGGGTTATCAGGCCAGCCATGACCTTGCCCGGCATTACCGTGATGAGGTGCTGCCGCTGCGCGCACGCATCGCCGAGGAAAATGTCCTGCAGTACAACGGCATGTTTATCAGCACCTTCGAGCTGCTGGCCGATGCGCGCAAACAAATCCTCGCGGTCGACGGCTATCTGCAGGCGCAGCGCGATTTCTGGATCGCCAAGGCCGATCTGGATATGGCCCTGTTGGGCGCGCCCAGTCTGTCAGCAAGCACTCCGGCTATGGCCGCCACCGACGAGCCCGCCGGGCACTGAGCAAGGACTATTTTCCATGGTTTCACGACGTGATTTCTTTCTCGGTGCCAGCGCGATTACTGCAGCTGTCGCCACCTCGGCGGTCAGCCGGGTATCCCTGGCTGGCATACCGGAGGCGGTGTCCCAAGGTAGCGCCGACACCCAGCCCCCGCTGCAACCGCAGAGTGGTCGGCCCTATAACCCGGTGGTCACCCTCAACGGCTGGACCCTGCCGTGGCGGATGAACAACGGCGTCAAGGAGTTCCATCTGGTCGCAGAACCGGTGGTGCGCGAACTGGCGCCAGGCTACAAGGCCCATTTGTGGGGCTATAACGGCCAGTCGCCGGGGCCGACCATCGAGGTGGTGGAGGGCGACCGGGTACGCATCTTCGTTACCAACAAGCTGCCCGAACACACCAGCATCCACTGGCACGGTCAGCGTCTGCCCAATGGCATGGATGGTGTCTCCGGGCTGACCCAACCGGCGATTCCGGTGGGCAAGACCTTCGTCTACGAGTTTGTCGCGCGCCGCCCCGGCACCTTTATGTATCACCCCCATGCCGATGAAATGACCCAGATGGCCATGGGCATGATGGGCTTCTGGGTCACTCACCCCAAGAAACACCACCCGCTGATCAGCGAAGTGGACCGCGACTTCTGCTTTCTGCTTAACGCCTATGACATCGAGCCTGGGGCGGCCACGCCGAAGATCATGACCATGCTCGACTTCAACCTGTGGACCTTTAACAGCCGCATCTTCCCTGGTATCGACCCGTTGGTGGTGCGGCATAACGACAAGGTTCGCCTGCGCGTCGGCAACCTGACCATGACCAACCACCCGATCCATCTGCACGGCCACGAGTTTGAAGTTACCGGCACCGATGGCGGGCCGACGCCGCTGGGCTCGCGCTGGCCGGAGGTGACCACGGATATTGCGGTGGGGCAGATGCGTCAGGTTGAGTTCCTTGCCGATGAGGAAGGCGACTGGGCCTTCCACTGTCACAAGAGCCACCACACCATGAATGCCATGGGCCATGACGTACCTACGCTGATTGGCGTCGATCACCGCGAAATGACCCGCAAGGTCGCCAAGTTGATCCCCGATTACATGGTGATGGGCGAGCGCGGCATGGCTGATATGGCGGAAATGCAAATGCCGCTGCCTGACAACACCGCACCGATGATGACCGGCGACGGCCCCTTCGGCTCGGTGGAAATGGGCGGTATGTTTACTGTGCTCAAGGTGCGTAAGGATCAAGCGCCCGGCGATTACAGCGACCCAGGCTGGTTTAAGCACCCGGCCGGCACTGTGGCCTATGAGTGGCAAGGGGCGTTGGCCAAACCGGCGCGTTCCAGCGAGGCCGGCGGGCAATCCATGCCGCTTAAGCAGCCGGTCGGTGAAGCAGTTGAGGTGCAGGTGCGTAAACCAAGCGGCCATGCTGGCCATTGAGGAGGTAGACCCATGAAACAGACAGCTTATTTGCCGTTGGAATTCGCCCTGGCGTGCTTGCTGCTTAGCGGTTCAGCGCTGGCCCATAGCGAACAACACGCTGCGCAGTTCAGCGCCGCCGTAGTCAAAGAGCAGAAACCCTGGGGCATTGCGGGTGACCTTGAGCAGGCCAGCCGCGCCATCGAAATAGGCATGAGCGACCAGATGCGCTTTAGCCCCGATCAATTGACGGTTAAGCAGGGCGAGACCATCCGCTTTGTGCACCGTAACCAGGGCAAATTGCTGCATGAGTTCGTCCTGGGCACTCAGGCGGATCTGGATGCGCACGCGGCGATGATGGTCAAGTTCCCCGGTATGGAGCATGACGAGCCCTATATGGCCCATGTCGGTCCAGGTAAGAGCGGCGAGATGATCTGGACCTTCAACCGTGCTTGTGATTTCGACTTCGCTTGCCTGATTGCAGGTCACTACCAGGCGGGAATGGTCGGTAAAGTGCTTGTTGTGTCGAACTGACAGATATCTTTGAGCCCACGTCAGCTTGTGCTGGCCTGGGGAATAGCGGCAGCGCAATTCTTGCGGGTCGATAAATGAACAAGGCGGCCGCGTGGGTGCCTGAATTGAGGAGCAAGACCATGAAACAACTACTGATTGCCTGCCTGCTGGGTAGCCTGGCCTTTAACGTTCAGGCCGGTAATGAACACAGCGGTCATGAGGACCATATAGCCGCGCAGGCAAACGCCAGCATGAGTCACGGCGAGGTGCGCAAGATTGATGCAGCCAACCAGAAGATCACCTTGCGCCACGGGCCGTTGGCCAATATCGGCATGCCGCCGATGACCATGGTGTTTCAGGTGGAGGATGCTGCTCAACTGGAGGGTCTTAAGGTCGGCGACAAAGTGAGTTTTGTTGCGCAGCAGCAGGGCAGTCAGTTTGTTGCAACCGAGTTGCGGCCTTCACCCTAAAAGGTAGCCGGGGTCGTGATACGGCTCCGGTTATAATGTTGAGCGTCATAGAACATGTTTTTTCAGAAGATTGCACATGCTCACTCCCATAAATGTGAGTGAGCTTGAACTGCTATTAGCCGACTTATGCCAAACGCTCCAGGCTAGAATCGGCTAAAGGCGGACTGCCCTCAGGCTCCAGTTGAGTCGTGGAAATATCTACGAAACTAGGAGCGATTCAGTTAGTGCACAGTCCTCGCGGGCAGTCCGTCAGGAGCTCTCCGCCACCGGCAGCCATAGATACTCAAAGGCCTCTATCGCCATCGGCCGGCCGAACAGATAGCCCTGGAAATGTTTGCAACCACTATCGGACAGGGCCTGGTGCTGTACTTGGTTTTCCACGCCCTCGGCGATCACCTCCAAGCTCAAGCTCTGCGCCATGGCGAGGATGGCACGCACAATCGCCAGGCTACTGGTATTGCCTGGCAATTCGCGGACAAAGGACTGGTCTATCTTCAGCTGATCTAGCGGCAACAGTTGCAGGTAAGCCATGGACGAATACCCGGTACCGAAATCGTCAATGGAAAAGCGGATCCCCATCGCGCGCAGCGTCTGCATGCGAATCACAGCCTTGTCCTTGTCATTGAGCAGCAGCGATTCGGTGATTTCCAGTTTCAGGCGCAGCGGGCTGGCCTGGGTGTCCACCAGGATCTGCTGGATCAGATCGACAAAGTCGTCCTTGTAGAGCAGCCGGGCACTGATGTTGACCGCCAGGCTCAGACTGGCCATCTGCGGCAGTCCGGCCCAGCGGGCCAGCAGCTCGCAGCCTTGGCGCAGGGTCAGCAGATCCATCTGCTCGATCAGGCCGCAACGTTCGGCAATCTCGATGAAGTTGCCCGGCCCGAGCAACCCGCGCTGGGGGTGCTGCCAGCGCACCAGGGCTTCCGCGCCTTCCAGCGCACCATGAGCGCCAGCTTGCGCCTGCAGGTACAGGATAAACTCGCCTTCGGCCAGCCCGCGGCGAATATCCTCTTCCAGTCGCAGACGCATGCTGACAACGGCTTGCATCTGCGGGTCATAGAAACTCAGGGCGTTCTTGCCCGCCGCCTTGGAGTTGTACATGGACAAATCGGCATGCTGCATCAGCTCATCGACCGTGTGCTGCTCATTATTGAACAGCACCACGCCAAGGCTGGCGCTATTGTTGAAGCGCTGGCCATTGACCAGATACGGCTCGCGCAGCGCCTGTAACAACTTGCTGCCGATATGCTCGACCTCGGCACCAGCCTCCTCGGCACAGGGTTCCAGGCCCTCTAGCAGGATCACGAACTCATCACCCCACAAGCGCGCCACAGTATCCAGCTCGCGCAGGGTTGTCTTCAGCCGGTCGGCTACCTGACAGAGCAGCTCATCGCCAACCTTATGGCCGTACAGGTCGTTGACATTCTTGAAGTCGTCCAGGTCCATGAAAATCAGCGCAGCGTGCTGCCCTTTTCTACTGCACAGGATCATCGCCTGCTGCAGGCGATCAAGCAGCAAGCGCCGGTTGGGCAGGCCGGTCAACGGATCGTAAAAGGCCAGATGCTGGATTTTCTGCTCGGCGCTCTTGCGCTCGCTGATATCGGTGAGTGAAGCCACGTAGTTGGTGACTCGCTCCAGCTCGTCACGCACAGCACTGATGGTGAGCCATTCGGGGAAAACTTCCCCGTTCTTACGCCGGTTCCAGATTTCACCCTGCCAGACTCCGGTTTCCGTCAGAGTCTGCCAGAGCTCCTGATAGAACTCCGGATCCTGGCGCCCTGAGCCGAGCATACGGGTTGGTTGACCCAGTACTTCCTCCTCGCTGTAGCCGGTGATTTTCGAGAAGGCCTGGTTGGCTTTGACAATCCTCGTCTGCGCGTCGGTAATCAACATACCTTGCTGGGATTCGAATGCGATGGAGGCAATCCGCTGATCCATTTCCAGCTTGACCCGCTCGGTGATATCACGCGCCATCAAGACCACCGCACGCTTGCCCTCAATGGGCGCATCCAGGCGCCGTGCACGAGCTTCGAAGGTGCGATGGCCTGTCCGACTTTGCATACCGTACTCAATGGACTGTGGACTATCGCTGCTCAAGGTGCGGTGGATGAACTGCATAAACAGATCGGCCTGACTCGCCGGCAATACCTCATCTAGGCGCTTGCCAAGCAGTTCATCCGAGCCTGCCAGGAGCAGGTCGTTGTCTGGCGTCTTGATCTTCAGGTAGCGGCCATCTTCATCCAATACTAGAAATAGGTCTGGTACCGCCTCAGTAATGGCGCGCAACTGTGCTTCATTCTGGCGCAGAGCTTCACGGGCCATTTTCTGCTGCTCGATATCCCTGAGCAGCAAGCCCATTATCAGCGTGGACGGCAGCAGAACCGTCACCACAGGCAGCAAGCCGACCTGCAGGAAATGATCAAAACGCTCAGCCGGCAACAGGGTCAGGTTTAGCACCTGCAGGACCTGTACCAGCACCGCGAAAACCAACAGAGCCAACACATTGAAAGGCAGCCAGCCGCGCCGATGCAGGTGGCGATATAGCAAGCCCAACAAAATCGGCATCAGCACATTGAGCACGCCGGGCATCACCCCGATACCACCGAGCCACCAGCGAAACAGGGCTGCTATGCCCCCAGCAATCACCGCCACCAGAGGACCACCGAAAAAGGCGGCCATACTTAGCACCACCGTTCGCCCATCGAAGATCAAACCATCTGCAAGGGTCAGCGGCATGGCCATGCCCATGATGCACACCAGACCGAATAGGACGCCTGCGCTGATATCTCCCAGTAGCTTGCGCTCCTCTAGGCAGCGCATCAGCATGCCGTGCATCCAGCACAAGGTGATCAGCAGCGTGACATTCTTGACGAGCTCTAAAATCATGCGGTTATCCACTGGCACGGTTCGGGCATAGAAAGACCCTAAAGTTGCATAGTAGCAATCTACCGGCTCGGAAGAGTCGCTCTGGCTAATCGATGCCTACCCACACAGCGTGTCGTCCTAACTACAAGGAAAGCTTTATTTCGCAGCAGACTATTTCTCTATCCCTCAGATTGAAATTCTATAAATGGATACAAAGGCATACACCCAGAGTGAGGGTGTGCAAATTTTATTTGCCACAGCACATGGATTCTTCGTCGAAAGGGAAAGATTATTTTTGCAGGCAAACAGGCCGCTTTTGGCCGACTCCAGCCAGTCGCGACTGACTACACCCGGCCAAAAGCGGTCATCAAATATGTACGTTGGAGCTAAGGCTTTACCCCGCGAAACGGGGTAAAGCCGAGCCAATGGCTTAGTTGCCGCGGTACGTTGAGAAGCCATAAGGACTGAGCAACAGCGGGATATGGTAGTGAGGCACGCTGCCATCCGCCGCGAAAATCACCGGGATCTCGGGAAAGAACGTTGCCGATTGATGTTCCTTGAACCAGTCACCGGTTTTGAAGGTAACGCGGTAAGTCCCTGTCTCCAGTGCTTTGCCTGCCGGGTACAGTGCGGTGATGCGGCCCTGCTCATTAGTGGTGCCGGTATTGAGCTTGCTCCAGTCATCACCGTTTTGCTTTTCCAAGGTCACACTGACCCCTGGCGAGGGAAGACCGTCCTGCAGATTCAGCACATGGACGCTCAGTGGGTTACCTGCCGCAAAAACAGCTGAGGAAAGTGCGCTCAAAACAGCACCTGCGAAAATGGTTTTCAGTGTATTCATGGTGATCTCCTGATTACTGGGGGGTAGGTAGAATTTGTGCGATGGCTTTCAGCGCGCAGCCTTCGTCGATCTGGCCCCCGCCGGCGCCGGCAACACCGATGGCACCGATGATTTGGTCACCCGCTTTCAGCGGTACACCACCGCCTAACAGCAGTAGCTCATCGAGGGTGTTGAGGTTTTCAGCTTCGGGGTTACTGCGTGCGCGCTCTGCCAGCAGGCCGGTGGCGGTCTTCGTTGAAAGGGCGGTAAAGGCTTTGCGCTGCGCGGCCAGCGTGTTGTGCGGGCCAACATTGTCATCACGCTGCACCGCTACCAGATTGCCGCCGCGGTCGACTATTGCCGCTACTGCTGTACGGCCATCTGCATGGCAGGCTGCCAATGTGGCGTCTAGCAGTTGGTTGGCCATCGCCAGGGTGACATCCGCACGCTGGGCAACCTGCGGGGTGTCGGCCCACGCGGTACTTGAACCGATGGCCAGCGTCAGGCATGACAGGGTGAAGCGTTTTCTGAATTGCATAAGTCCTCCCGTTCAAAGCTCGGCTGAGCAGTTGCCGGCCATACTGCACACGCGTTGCGCTCAGACTGATTGCCTGCGCATTACGAATTTGTAATGGGACGAAGCGGCTGATCGGCCTAGGCTATGCACCTGTACTGGAGGACTTGATGCGTATCCTGGTAGTTGAAGATGAAGTGAAAACGGCGGATTACCTGCGCAAGGGCTTGGGTGAATCCGGCTATCTGGTTGAAGTCGCCTTGAATGGCCTGGATGGTCAGCACTTCGTGCAAGAAAGCGAGTTTGATCTGATCATCCTTGACGTCATGCTGCCCGGGCTGGACGGCTGGCAATTACTGCAGATCATCCGACGAAAATCGCAAACACCTGTGCTCTTTCTGACGGCGCGTGATGCCGTTGAAGATCGTGTCAAAGGGCTTGAACTGGGGGCCGATGATTACCTGATCAAACCCTTCTCTTACGCGGAATTGTTGGCGCGTGTGCGCACCTTGCTACGACGTGGTCCACCCCGGGAAATTGAGCAATTTCAGGTGGCCGATCTGCATCTGGATTTGCTCAAACGCAGAGTGATGCGCAGTGGTGAGCGCCTTAGCCTCACCAATAAGGAATTCGCGCTGCTGCACTTATTGCTTAGCCGCGAGGGTGAAGTGCTGTCACGGGCGCTGATTGCCTCCCACGTCTGGCAGATGAATTTTGACAGCGATACCAATGTCGTAGACGTCGCTATTCGGCGCTTGCGAGCCAAGGTGGATGATCCGTACCCGATCAAGCTGATTCACACCGTCCGGGGTATGGGCTACCTGCTGGAGGCCCAGCCATGAGCGTGTGGCCGCGCACGCTGAGCCTGCGACTGGCACTGATGTTCGCCGTGGTCAGCTCCTTGCTGCTGGGTGCTGTGGGCGTTTACCTGTACCAATCGTTGCAACGCGAGATTGCCTGGCGCGATGACCAGGCACTGCTGGGTCGCCTGCAGCGCATGCAGGCGCTTATCGGTGACAGCGAGAGTGTCGACTCACTGCGCACCCGCCCCCAGCTTTACGAAAACATGCTGGGCAATCGCGATAACCTGCTTTGGATTATCGACAACACAGGCCAGCGCCTGATCGAAATCAACCCAATAGCGTTGCCATTGGCGAGTCTCGCACCTACGTCCGCGCCAAAGCTTGCAGACAGCCCGGAGAGTCCAATGCTGCGCCTTGCCTGGGTCGATATACCGAGTGCCGAGAGCCACCTGACCCTGATTGCGGGCAAGTACCTCGGCGAACGCGAGCAGATGCTCAGTGCCTACCGCTGGAAAGTTTGCCTGGCCGTGACGGTGGGTGCGCTGTTGGCGTTTCTGCTCGGCTGGCTAGTGAGCCAGCGTGGTCTCAAACCTGTACGTCAGCTGGCGGCACGCGCCGCCACCATTGATGTGCAGCACCTGCATGTGCGCCTGGAGCCCTTCAAGGATGTCAGCGAGTTGAGTGCGCTGAGCCATGCGCTCAATCAGATGCTTAGCCGCCTGGAACAGGGCTTCGCCCAGCTTTCGCGCTTCTCTGAAGACCTCGCGCACGAGATGCGCACCCCCCTGAGCAACCTGATGGGCCAAACCCAGCAGGCACTGGATCGCAGTCGCTCGAGCGAGGAGTACCAGAATCTGCTGGTTTCCAATCAGGAGGAGTACGAGCGCCTGGCCCGGATGATCGACAGCATGTTGTTCTTGGCGCGTACCGAGCAGCCTGGATCGTCGATCAAACGCGAATCTGTTGATCTGCACAGCCTTGTTGGGCAGCTCTGCGAATATTTCGAAGGCATGGCGCAGGAGCGCGGCATTGAACTGATTAATGAAACCCGCGACACGCTCAACGCTGACCCCGATTTACTGCGGCGGGCGCTGGCCAACCTGCTTTCAAATGCGCTGCGTTATAGCGCGGCTGATAAACCGGTGACGATATGTTCCTTACATACGACGGGTGGGCTTGAGGTCAGCGTGCATAACCAGGGAGATGTGATTGCTGCCGAACACCTGCCACATCTTTTCGAACGGTTTTATCGCTGTGACCCTTCGCGCAACCAGCCCGATGATTCCGGTGGACTCGGGTTGGCAATAGTGCTCTCAATCATGCAGGCCCATGGGGGCAAAGTGAGTGTCACAAGTAACCATTTAGGCACCGACTTCATGCTGTTTTTCCCGACAGATTTGGCTGATTGAGGTTATCTCGCTTCAAATAACTGTCTTAGCGCGCTGGGTGACAGTCCGGTCCATCGTTTGAATGAGCGGCGGAAGTTGGTCGCGTCGTGGAAACTGAGGAATTCGGCGATCTCCTCATTGCTATACGCCCTGATCCGATAGAGGTAGAGCGCCACATGCTTGCGCACCCGGTCGTGCTGTTCCTGATAGTGCGTGCCGTGTTTCTGCAGTTTGCGTTTGAAGGTTGCAGGGCTCATCTCAAAGGCATGCGCGGCCTGTTCCAGGCTGGGTGACTGACGCACGTTGGCTTGCAGCCAGGCATATAAACGGTCCAGCAGACTGGCTTGGTAACCAAGGCCCTGCAGTTGCCGCGTGGCTTCCTGGCGGGCCACCGCACCGGCGGTGTGCGCAGCGTTGGGCCAGGCTGCGGTCATACATTCGCGTGGTAGGCGCAGCATATCCAGTTGGCTCTCGAAGTACAGATCTTCTCCCAGGTGTACCCAGTACTGCTCGATATAACGTGGTTTCGCGTGAGCGAAGTGGAAGCGCCACGGCAGCTGTTGCCCGGACAACCAACGGGCCATCGCCACTACTGCCGTCATACAGGCCTCGACCAGAAAGCGCCAGTGCGGGCCGGCACCACTGCTGTCGACCCAGTAGAGGTAGGCGTGCTGTTCGTCGAGCAAGAGTCGTGGTGCGAGCAGCGGGCTGAACAGCGCTCGCATCTCAATTAGCAGTTCCAGTGCTTGTTGCAGGTTACCGGCCTGCTGCAGCGCCTGGCTGGCCGCGCCGTAGTGGCCAGGCAGCAAGCGCTGACCGAAAAGAAAGCTGGTGTCATCGGCATCCAGCAGGCGCTGTGCGTTATCGATCAGCCCTAGAAACTGCTGCGGACTGATACGCATCTGGCCTGCAAGGATGTCGTCATAAAACAGGCCGGTGCCGCGCAGCAGGCGATGGGTGTCGATCTCACGGCTGATGGCCAGGTCGATCAATGCCGCAGGCTGGTAATGGGCGGCGATAAAGCGACTGTCGCATTCGTACCAAGGCGTTTTCACAGTCATGGCATCCGCCTCAGGCGCGTTTGATAAACGGCGGTTGTTTGGCTCGCGCCAGCGCCAGGTTGAGCCGTTGCAGCAGACCCTCGGGACTGTCCTGCTGGGCCATGGCCACCGCCACACTGGCGCTCAGTTGCAGGCGCTCGCCATGCAGGTGGCTTTTGTAGGCCAGGTGCTGCACGGCGGCTTGCAGTTCCAGGGCTAGATGCCGGGCCTGTTGTTCGCCGGTATTGGGCAGCAGTACCACGAAGCGGTCGCCGGCCAGGCGACAGAGCAGGTCCTGGCGGCGCAGGTTGAGCACCATCACCTGGGACACCACCTGCAATACGCGGTCGCCCTCGGCGTGGCCGTATTCACGATTGACCCGGCTGAAATCGTCCAGGTCGAGGATCACCAGCGACAGCGGTTGTTGCTCGCTGTGCGCCTCCTGCAAGGCTTGCTGCAACTGCAAGCGCAGGTAGTCGGCCCCGCCCAGCGGCGTGACCTTGTCGAATAGGCGATGTTCGCGAAACAGACGCTCGCGCTTTTCCATCTGGCCGCTAATCGCCAGCTGCTCGCGGTGCCAGTGGTAGATGCCCAGCGTCATCAGGATAAACCCCACGGGCATCGGCCCCGACTCCAGCCACTTGTCCCAGGCGATGCTTTCCGACAGTTGCACGAACTCGTCGAGGGTATCCATCCAAAGCGAGAAGAACAGGCATGCCAGGCCGTAGAACAGCAGGGTGGTGACTTGCCCGGCCGGGCGACTTTTCAGTAATAGGCCGATCCACACCAGCACCAGCAAAGCTGAGCCGCCTTCACCGCCGATATCGGTCCAGTTCCATTCGCTTAGCGTCTTGAGCGTGCCGGCGCCGAGGTAGGCGAGCAGGCCGAAGTTGGCCGCCAGCAACAGGCCGGTGAGTTTCCATACGTGCAATTTCAGCAGTGGCGGCATGGCCAATAGGCTCCGCAGAGGGTAATGGCCGCCAGCACAACAGATGCAGATGACGGTTTGGTTGCAGTGGGGGAGGTCAAATTGGCTCAGGGTTGTTCGCCGATTTATTACGCTTTACGGCGATCAGGCGGTTTCTGCCGGTGCGTGTGGGCGCATTTCTACCGCGCTATAGATGAAGAACTGCGTTAAACAGCGCACTGGCCTGGCGGGTAGTTGGACGCTCGGCTGCGACGTCGCGGTCATTTCAGCTCAATTACGCACATAAACCCGCTGAAACCCGCTGATTTAGCGGTATTGCTGCACGTGCTGTCACAGAAGCGTCATCACTCCTGCCTAGCTTTCGCTCCCCAATAGCCCGGCCTTTGCAGCCTGGCAGCGATCAATCTTGGGGAGGGTAGGTGATGAAGATTCGCAGCAGTTCCGCTCGTAATTCAGGTTTGCATATTAGCGTGCTAGCTCTGGCGATAGCCTCCAGCAGCCATTTGATGGCCGCTGAACCGGCCACCGAATACGTCGAGGTGGTCGGCCAGGCCGTGAGCATCGACAAGGCGCTGAAAGAACAACGCAGTTCCGACAACGTCGAGAGCGTGGTGCACGCCGACGGTATTGGTCAGCTGCCGGACGACAACGCCGCCGAAGCGCTGCAGCGTATTCCCGGTCTGTCGGTTGAGCGTGACCAGGGCGAGGGGCGCTTTGTCAGCGTGCGCGGTATTGGCCCGGACCTGAACAGCGTGACTATCAACGGCACTCTGGTGCCCTCGCCGGAAAGTGACCGTCGTGCGGTGGCCCTGGATGTGTTGCCCTCGGAGCTGGTGCAGTCGCTGACGGTGGTCAAATCCCTGACCCCGGACATGGACGCCAACTCCCTCGGCGGTACCGTGGAGGTGGAGAGCCTGTCGGCCTTTGATCACGAAGGGCTGTTCTACACCGGCAGCGCCGAAGGCAGCTACGACGAGAACACCGAACAAACCAGCCCGAAGTTCTCCGGCGCGATCAGTGACCGTTTCAGCCTGGGCGACGGCATCGACAACTTCGGTGTGGCTGCAGCGTTGAGCTGGCAGGAGCGCGACTTTGGCTCGGACAACGTTGAAACCGGCGGCACCTGGGACTTCGACAATGGTGCGCGGCTGGAAGAGCTGGAGCAGCGCGATTACGAAATCACCCGTGAGCGCACCGGCTTTGGCCTGAACTTCGACTACAAACCGGATGACCTCTCCAGCTATTACCTGCGCACCCTGTATAGCCGCTATCAGGACAGCGAAATCCGTAACGCCGCAGGCGTCGAATTTGCCGATGCGCAGTTGCCCGGTGAGCGCGGCGACGCCGAAGGTTACCGCGAGCTGAAAAGCCGCGAGGAAACCCAGGAAGTACAGTCCTACGTGTTGGGTGGCGAGCGCATGCTCGGGCTGTGGACCATCGGTGCCCAGGCTGGTTACAGCCGCTCCAGCGAAGACAGTCCGGAAGGCATTGCCGGCGCGAGCTTTGAGGGCAATGACGACTTTACCGACGCAGGCTTCAGCGACAGCAAAAAGCCGCGGCTGAATATCGACTCGGCGTTCTACGACCCGAACAACTTCACCCTCGACAGCGTCGATTGGGAAAAGCAGAAGACCACCGATACCGAGCAGAACATCAAGCTCGACCTGGCGCGTGACTACGACCTGAGCGGTTATGCCTCCCAGGTCAAGTTCGGCGGCAAGCTCAGCCGCCGGGAAAAGGACAACGATCTGGAAGCCTGGAGCTATGAGGACTTCGGCGCCTTTGGCCTTACCGATGCTCAGCTCAACCTCAGTCAGTTCAGCAAGGGGGCGGTGGATTACGGCCTCGGCCGCTTTGGCCCCGGTATCAGCGACAAGGCCATCGAACGCCTGCTCGGCGGCTTGAACAAAGCCGACTTCTATAACGCAGAAGAGTCGCGGGTGAATGACTTCGAGATGAGCGAAGACATCAACGCTGCCTACTTGATGAACAGCCTTGATGTTGATGATTGGCGCTTTATCGCCGGGGTGCGCTACGAGGGCACAGAGTTTGAGGCCGCGGGCAGCGGTATCCGCGATGGGGTATTCGAGGATACCAAGAGCGACACGCGTTATGAACATTGGTTGCCGGGTTTGCATGCGCGCTACCAGCTCAACGCCAGCACGCAGCTGCGTGCTGCCTGGACCAATACCGTGGTGCGGCCGACCTTCGGCCAACTTGCACCGGGCTTCGTGATCGACGGCGGCGATGCCAGCTTCGGTAACCCGGAGCTTGATCCACTGGAGTCGATGAACCTCGATTTTGGCATCGAACATTACATGGGCCGTGCGGGCGTGGTGTCGGCGTTCGTGTTCTACAAGGACATCGAAAGCTTCGTCTACAACACCGATCTGGCCGGCACCGGCGAATGGGTCGGGTTCGACGAAGCGCTGAGCTTTGCCAATGGCGACAGCGCCGAGCTGTATGGCCTGGAGCTGGCCTACTCGCAGAAGTTTGACTGGCTTCCCGCGCCCTGGAACGGTCTGCTGGTAGGGGCCAACGCCACCTTCAGTCGCTCCGATGCGAAGATCGAAGGGCAAGGCCAGTCGCGCAGCATCGACTTGCCGAACCAGTCGGACACGGTCGGTAACCTGATGCTCGGCTGGGAAGATGACACGCTAAGCCTGCGTCTGTCGGCCAACTACAAGTCCAGCTACCTGGCCGAAGTCGCGGCCATCGACGACAAGGCCCATGACCTCTACGCCGATGAGCAACTGTTCGTCGACTTCAGCGCCGGTTACTTCCTGACTCCAGCGCTGCAACTGACTTTCCAGGCGCAGAACCTGACGGACGAGTCCTACTACGTCTACAGCGGCCGCCGCGACTTCAACGCTCAGTACGAAGAGTACGGCCCGACCTACAAGCTCGGCCTGACCTTCACCCATTTCTGACCCGTGTGCCGGTTGGGTATGCCATGGGCGTGCCCGGTTGGCGGTTAAGTTTTCAGTAAGGATTTGCCCGTATGCACCTTTCGTTTGTTAAGAAAAACCTGTTGCTCGCCAGCCTGATCGCCTTGAGCGCTTGCCAGAATTCGGTGGCTGATAAAGCCGCTGCAGCCTTGAGCCTGCAGGCGCTTGCCAGCCCAAGCATGAAGTCGGTTGAAGCTGCGCAATGGCTCGCCAGCGACAGCTTCTGGCCCGGTGCCGAGCGTCTGCAGAGCAGCGAGAAGCAGGGCCTGTTTGTGCTTGATGGTCAGGGCGCGACCCTGAGCCAACTGCCCGGCACCTTTGCCAGCATCGATCACCGCGTTGGCCCGCGCGGCCTGCTGGTGGCGGCGCTGGACGTTGACCGTCAGCAGGCGATGCTGGTCAACCTTGCGAATCAGCGCTGGGGCGAGCCGCTGTACCTGCCGCGTCCGGACTACAAGATCGATGGCCTGTGCCTGTACCGCGATGCAGCGCACAACGCGTTTGTCTTTCTGGTCGGTGAGGAAGGCATCGGCGAGCAGTGGCTGGTGGCCCAGAACGAAGTGCCGCTGTCGGCGCCCAAACGTGTGCGTGGCATGAGCCTGCCGCCGGCCAGCGAGCACTGCCAGGTCGATGATCAGGCCGAGCGCTTGTATGTCAACGAGGAAGGCGTCGGCCTGTGGGCCTACGCCGCCCATGCCGAAGCGGATCTGGTGCGCGAGCCGGTGGGCCTGGTGCAGCCGTTCGGTGACATCGGCAAGGCGCTCGCCGGTATGGCTGTGGTGCCGGGCGGAGTGTTGGCGTTGGACCCGGAAAGCAACAGCCTGCACCGCTATCAGCGCGGCGAGGAGGGCTGGCAGGCTCAGCCGGTACTGCCGTTGGGTAAGCTGAGTGAGCCGGAAGGCCTCAGCGTCCGTGCCGTTGCTGGCGGCCTGGAACTGCTGGTGCGCGATGACGATGGCCTGCAGCACGGGCAGCTGGCCTGGCAGGCGCAAGCCCCTGAGCCGCACGCGGCGCTGCCGATTCTGCCGGTACAGGTGCAAACCGACCCGGTACCGAGTTTGGGCGATGCCGCTGATGACCCGGCGATCTGGGTGCACCCAAGTGACCCGCGCAAGAGCCGCGTGTTGGGCACCGACAAACAGGGCGGCCTGCTGGCCTATGACCTGACCGGCAAGCAGCTGCAAGACATGCGCGTTGGGCGGATGAACAACGTCGATGTGCGTGCCGGTTTTGACCTCAATGGCGAGCTGGTCGATCTGGCCGTGGCCAGCAACCGTGATCAGAACAGCCTGCAATTGTTCGCCATCGACCGCAGCAGTGGCGAGTTGCGCAACCTGGGTCAGCTACCCACATCGCTCAAGGACATCTACGGTCTGTGCATGTTCAAGGATGACGCCGGGGCGATTTATGCGATCCCTAACGACAAGGACGGCACCTTTCTGCAGTACCGCCTGAGTGCGGACGCTGGGCGGATCAAGGGTGAGCTGGTGCGCCAGTTCAAGGTTAAGAGCCAGCCGGAAGGTTGCGTCGCCGATGACCGCAACCAGCGCCTGTTTGTCGGTGAAGAGGATGTCGCGGTCTGGACGTTGGACGCCCGCGCCGATGCGCCAACGCAGCTGGAGAAAGTGATTGCGGCCGGTGTGGTGGTGCATGACGACATCGAAGGACTGGCGATTTACAAGGGCGCGACCCGCAACTACCTGGTGATCTCCAGCCAAGGCAACGACAGCTACGTGGTGCTCGATGCCACGGCACCCTATGCCGTGCGCGGCGCATTCCGCATCGGCTTGAACGCACAGCAGGGCATTGACGGCACCTCAGAGACCGACGGCCTGGATGTTACCTCGGCCAACCTCGGTGGCATCTGGAGTAGCGGCATGCTGGTGGTGCAGGACGGTCGCAAGCGCATGCCCGAAGACCGGCAGAACTACAAATATCTGCCCTGGGCCGCCGTGGCTGAAGCGCTCGATCTGGATTAGTCCGCGCGGTCGTCATCAATTGGCAACACAAACGTAATCGAATAGCGGCCGAGGGTTTTCCTCGGCGCGCGATGCAAGGAGACACCTATGCACAACACCTTCGAACAGATGACTGTCTGGGGGCTGATCACTGATGCCAGCCTGCTGGTGCAGGCAGTGATGCTCATTCTGCTGCTGGCCTCGCTGCTTAGCTGGTACCTGATCATTCAGCGCAGCGCCGTACTGCGCCGCAACGAGCGCCTTATGAAAGACTTCCAGCTGCGTTTTCGCAGCGGCCATGACCTGGCTCAGCTTTACCGCGAAGGTAGCGACGGATTGGATGACGATGCCGGCTTGCAGCGCATCTTCCAGGCCGGTTATCACGAATTTGTTCAGCTCAAGCGCGAGCCGGGGATTGCCGGTGAACTGGTGATCGACGGTGTCGAACGCTCGCTGCTGGTGGCCATCAGCGAGCAGGAAGAATGCCTGGAGAAGGGCCTGCCGTTTCTCGCCACGGTCGGTTCTGTCAGCCCCTATATCGGCCTATTCGGCACCGTTTGGGGGATCATGAATTCCTTTATAGGCCTGTCCCAAGTGCAGCAGGCGACACTTTCTACGGTCGCTCCAGGCATCGCCGAAGCACTGATCGCCACGGCCATCGGTTTGTTTGCCGCGATTCCCGCAGTGATTGCCTACAACCGCTTCAGCGCCCGCGTCGCCACCCTGACAACACGCTACTACGGCTTTGGCAACGAATTACAGGCGCGGCTGCACCGCAAGCTACACGCCGCCAGCAGCCACGTCAGCGCCGTAGCCTGAGGAGCCCGTCATGCGCAAGCCGATAAATAAACATGCGCCCAAGGCCGAGATGAACGTGGTGCCATACATCGACGTGATGCTGGTGCTGCTGGTGATCTTTATGGTCACCGCGCCGATGCTCACCCAGGGTGTCAAGGTCGAGTTGCCAAAGGTTGCGAGTGAAGCGTTGCCCACCGATACCCAGCAGCAGATCCTTACACTCTCGGTGCAGGCGGACGGTGGCTATTACTGGAACCTGGGCAGCGAGCTGAATACCGAACAGCAGACCGACCGCACCGTGGGCCTGGAAGAAATGACCGCCCAGGTGACACAAATTATCGCCGAGCGTGGCGACACCCAGGTGTACATCCGCGCTGATCAGGCTACCGATTACGCCACCGTGGTCGCCGGTATCGCCGCCTTGCAGAAGGGCGGAGTGAGCAACCTTGGCCTTATCACTGAGGCTCCGCAGTGAGCAGCGTGCTGATGGATAGTCCCACCTCAATCGCCTGGCCGAGATTGCCGATAGCGGGGCTGCGTAATACGCAGGCTGTATTGTTGACTCTGGGTCTGCATGCATTGGTACTGGCGCTGTTACTGACTAACTGGCCGGTGCAGAAGCCTGCTGCACCGAGCATTAGCACCATCAGCATGCAGTTGCTCAGCCTGCCTCCACCGTCACCTGTGCTGGAAACGCCGCCTGTGCCGATCGAAGCGCCGCAGCCGCAAGTGAGTGAGCCGGTGGAGCCGCAGATTGACCCACGTATCGCCAAGCAAAAACTGGAGCAAGCGGCCCTGGCGCATAAGCGTGTCGAGCAGGAGAAGTTTGAGCAGGAGCGCCAGCGGCTTGAACGCAAACGTCAGGAGCAGGTCCAGCAAGAACAACAAGCGCGCGAACAGCTGCAACAACGCCAAGCCGCCGAACAGCTTGCCGCGCAACAGCGTCAGCAAGCCGTCGACGCTGCTGCCGAGCAGGCGCGTCAGGTCGAAGCCGCTGCGGCGGCGAGCCGTCAGTACCTGCCGATTTCCAAACAGGCGCCGGCCTATCCGCAGCGCGCGCTGGACAAGGGCATTGAGGGCGAATGCACCGTCAGCTACACGGTCAACGCCCAGGGCCGGGTCGAGCAGCCCGAGGTGGTCGGCGCCTGCCATCCCTTGTTTATCCGACCTTCATTGGCCGCCGCGCAGAGTTTTCGCTATCAGCCGCGGGTAATCGATGGCCGCGCCGTTGCCGTACCCAATGTGAAAAACACCTTTACCTACCGTATCGAATAACCCATGCCCGCCGCTCAGGCTGTTCTGTGTAGAGCGGTGTGGGCCGGCGCGCGCCAACTTTTTGCGAGAACCGTGATGAATCAGGATCACCAACAGTTTCACGCCGGCCTTGAAGCCCATGACGACCAGTCGATCAACCCCAGTGGCAACCCGTCTCTGGCACATGTTGTCGATACGGGGCGGCGCAATGTGCTCAAGGGCGGTCTTACTCTTGCCGCGCTCGGCTTCTTCGCCGGTGGCATCAGTGCCTGCCGCAGTGCCGGGGCCAGCCCGTTGCTGGGTTTCAAGGGGGTGCCGGTGCAGATCGACCCGCAATTCGACCGCTTGCTGGTCGCCGAAGGCTACCGCGCCACGCCGTTTTTCTCCTGGGGCGACCCAGTCGAGGCCGGCGCGCCGCAGTGGAGCCCGGATGCCAGCGACGATTGGCAGGCGCAGCTCAAGCAGGCAGGCGACAACCACGACGGCATGGACTTCTTCGCCTTTGAAGGCGAAACGGACCGTGGTCTGCTGGTAATGAACCACGAATACGTCAACCCGCCGCTGCACTCCGGCAACCAGATCGACCAGAGCAAGCCACGGCCGCTGAGTGAGGTGCGTAAGGAGCAGGCCGCCCATGGCGTGTCGGTGATCGAAGTAAAAAAGACCACCGACGGCCAGTGGCTGCGGGTGATAGATTCGCCCTACAACCGTCGTATCAGTGCCTTGACCGCCATGCGCATCGCCGGCCCACTGGCAGGGCACGCGCTGATGCAAACCGTTGCCGACCCCACAGGTCTTGAAGTGCTCGGCACCCTCAACAACTGCGCCACCGGCGTCACGCCCTGGGGCACTTTCCTCACCTGTGAGGAAAACTGGAACAACTACTTTATCAATCGCGATCAGGCTGACTACGCCAGCCGCGTGTCGCACAAGCGCTATGGCCTGGCCAAAGAGGGCACCAGTAAGAACTATGCTTGGGAAACCGCCGACCCGCGCTTCAACGCCACTCCCGATCCACAGCAAGCCCACGGTGGTTACGTCAACGAACCGCATCGCTTTGGCTGGGTGGTGGAAATCGACCCCTTTGACCCGCAAGCTCAGCCGATCAAACGCACCGCTTTTGGCCGTTTCAGCCGCGAATGTGCAGCTCTGAGTCTGGGCGATGACGGCCACATGGCCTTCTACTCCGGCGACGATGCAAAGGGCGAGTACGTCTACAAGTTTGTCCCCAGCGGGCGCTTCGATGCGGCTAACCCCAGGGCCAACCGCAGCCTGCTCGATGAGGGCATCCTCTACGTCGCGCGTTTCGATGCCGATGGCAGCGGTCAGTGGCTGGCCTTGGTGCACGGGGAAAACGGCCTGACCAGCGCCAATGGCTTTGCCAGCCAAGCAGAGGTGCTGCTTAACGCCCGCGCCGCCGCTGACCTGGTGGGTGCAACGCCGATGGATCGTCCTGAGTGGGCAACCGTGCACCCTGCCAGCCGTGAGGTGTATGTGGCTCTGACTAATAACGATGGTCGTGGCGATAAGCAACCCACCGACAAGGCCAACCCACGCCCGCAAAACCTGCATGGGCAGATCTTGCGCTTTAACGAGCAGGGCTCTGACCCGACCGCTGAAACCTTTACCTGGGAGCTGTTCTTGCTGGCTGGCGAGCAGAAAGGCGCCAAGGATGCCAACGGCAACCTAGTGCCAGCCAACCTCACCGGCACCATCAATGGCGATATCTTTTCCTCGCCCGATGGCCTGGCCTTCGACACGCACGGCCGTCTGTGGATTCAGACTGACTACGGCGACGATGAAGCGGCGATGCAGGCCATGGGTTGCAACCAACTGCTGTGTGCTGACCCTAGTACCCGCGAGGTCAGACGTTTTTTGGTCGGCCCACGCGGCTGCGAAATCACCGGTTTGGCTTGGAGCCCCGACGGCAAGGCGATGTGGGCGAATGTGCAGCATCCTGGTATTAGCTATCCGGCCAGCGATGGCCAAACCAGGCCGCGCTCGACCACGGTCCTGATTACCAAAAATGATGGCGGGGTTATTGGCAGCTAAACGGTGGCGACAAGGGCCTACGCGGCGTTTTCGATAGGTCTCCCTATTACCTATCTGACTGCCAGTTCCCTGGCTGTCAGGCAGTTAATAGGGATCGCCAGAAGCGGTGGGAGCCTGGTCGAAAATACAGACCGTATGTGGCAAAACGCGCTTCAGCGCATGACTTAGTAGCTGAGAAATAAGTGATGCTCACCTAAAGCTCAAGTGGTCGCTAGCGAACTGGAAGGGTTCGTTTGCTTTGTCGGACTTAAATAATCCACAGGAACAACCTTGCCTGTATGGCCGTGGAAGATTTATTCAAGGCTCAGGGTTTGCCTGTTCGGTGCGGCAATTCAACTACTTTAGCCTCTCATTACGCCTAGCTAGGACATCAGCCTGCATTTGGGCAAAGGCCAAGGGCACGTAACTCATCGAGTGGTACTCCACCAGATGCATATATCTGACACGCATCTGAAGGTACTGCTGCTTCTGTAGTCAGACTAACTGCATGCTCATGCGCTTGAGCCGAAGAAGGCATGCTGGCTAGCCTTAAAAACGTTCGGTACTTACCACGTACCAACCAAACGCCATCATTCGCTATAGCCTCAAGATGAATTCCGTCCTGCAAAACCTCACCGGACTCTACATTTAAAGCGCTCGCCTTATCTGTACTTAGCAATGCCCAACCACCACCGCCACTTTGGTAAAACAAACCATGCAACTGCCAATCATCAAGGCCCACAATTGGGAGAGATAATGGCAGTGTCCAGGGGGTATCAACAGGCAGTACCCCCATAGGCAATTGCACTGCAACAGCATAAAAAGGCCAGCAAAGACCTAGCATGACGGAGATCGTATACCTTCTGGCTTGCCTTACTAGCCCACTCACCTTAGTGCAGTCCTTAGTCAAGGCGCTGATAGCTTCTCACGCTGTTCTGCATAGTCTAAGAAGTTAACCAGATTGCGATTTTGCAGCAGTGGTAGTAGCGCATTGTCGTTCATTGCCAAGCCATTCCACTTCTGATTCGCACCACCGTTACAGCCGTACATGATCAACTTACCGCGGCCATTCGTCAGGTAACCACCTGACATATCCAAGCAGCGTCCGTTGTACTTCAGCTGCGGTAGTGCACTGAAATCCCAAGACTGGGTATCACGCCTCATATCGCAATCGCTCAGACTGACATCATTGGTTGCTGAAAGACATTTAGCGGGCTGTGCTGCGCTGCGAATACGCCCACTTGCATCAACCAACCACTGTTCTTCTGCTCCGCCTATGCATTGTGCTTTTTCGGCGACATAGGGGGCCAAGACCCCATTTACCAACTCTACGCGCACACAGTTCCCATTATTCATGGTAACGGTCTGACGCGCGGGTATCAGAGGGTTCGCATTGAACTGCAAGGTTGTTAGCAGCGAGTCCAAAGCCTTGCTGGCGGCATCGCTGCTCGCCAGTTGAGCAGCGTATGCATCAAGCCAGCGATTCAAGCGCAGCGCTCGCTCCTCTTGACTCTGCAGCCGCTTGAGAACTTGTTGAGCAGTAGCCGAGAGTCCCTCGGACTGATCCGCATAGCTTTCGTACAGCAAGCGGGCTTCGCCTTTCAACGTCAAGACAGACTGACCTGCAATCGCTTCCAAAGCTGACTCTAGTTTTGGCTGTTCCTCATCGAAAAGCGCCTTGAAACGCTCATCACGCCCTACGATTACCGGGGGGGGCATGTCAGGTAAGTCTTGCGCAATGGATATATTGGCAAGATCGACGGGACTATCACCTGGTGCTTCGCGGCACTGCAGACTAGCGGCCAAAGGACGCTCGGCTTGCGCCAGGTTGACGTGCAGCTTGTTGGCATTACTGCCCATACGCTGTGGTGCCAATGCGATGCGTTGGCTGGCACCACCAATAAAGTCCACTTTCAACCAGCACTGCTTGGTGGCAGCGGCGTCATTCGGTGTAGGCAAATCGTATACCTGGCCCCAGTTCCCCCTCAGCGCAGGGTAAAGTACCGCCGTGTTGGCAACAGGATCATAGCCACCGAGAAGGGTGTAAACCGGCACCCCGAACAAGCGCGGCTTGCGATAGTTGCCATCGGCGCTGTTGTACCAGACCTGATTCGAGGTCGGCACCTTGGGCTGATGGACCTCCATCTTGCGTGTGCTTGTGTCCCACTTGCGGTATCCGGTAGGCGAGTCCGTTGCCCATACCGCACGGTTACTGAGGTTGGGCTGGATCCAGTTCTTGGTGCTGTAGCCGGTGTAGTGGGTATAGCTGGACAACGCGCTGGTGAAATCGCCGCCGGACATGGCGTCGGGCGCAAACGCGTAGGCGTCGGCAAACACCGGTGTACCACTCATGGCTGCTGTCTTGTTACGCGCCCAGAGCAGGTTGGCGCGCATGCGTTTACGGTAAGCGATATAGCCCCAGCCACTGTCATGGTGATGCACGGCTAGGAAGTAATTGCCGTTTTTCTCACCCGGGTAATGGCCTATGCCGTAGTGATGGCCGATTTCATGGCTGAACTCGTTGCCCACCGAGCTGTACAGGGTAAGGATGCCATTACCACCGCTCAAACCATGGCTATGTACGCCATTGCTGTAGTTGCCCGCAGCATGGTGCACCACCGCACTCTGCGTCAGTTGTGGTTGCTGCTGACTGACCATGCCCGCGCTGGTGATGCCCCAGTTGGCCAGATTGATTCCGGTACTGAAGGTCGACTTGGCGGTGTTCTCACGCATATCGCCGCTGTAAACATCACCGTTCACCGCACTTACCGTGTCGTATATGACGCCACTGCCGACCATGACCCGGTCCAGCTTTACGTCTTCGTAATAGCTTGCTACCAGACGGGCCACAGGAACGGTCTGGAAGTACTCGGTGGCGGCCTGTGCGGTACGTGCACGAAACCAGTGCCCAGTACCGGTAGGCGGAGTAGTCAGCATGCCCAGACGAACCGACTGCACCACCAACTCTGCCGGCGCTGCGAAATCGAAGGCGTCGGCACTACGTTCGCCTCGCCGTCCCTGATCATCGATAATCTGCATGCTCATACCTGGCTGTACCCAGTTCCAAGGCAGTACGACTGACCATGCACGTCGTGAATAGACCACGTCAGGGCGACCATCTGCGCCCGTACGATCAGCCCATGGCAAGCGGTCAGGTTCGCTCATTAAAAGCTCACCTTTAAGCTCACCCTCCACTGAAATCTGTACACGTAACTGTTTGGGCAGCGGCTGCGCGGGATCCGGTGTAACCAAGAGCAGCGCTTCGCGCTCGCTGGTCAGGCGCGGCATGTTCTTCGCTTCGTTGCCTTGCGGATCAACCGAGTGGCTTTGCACAAACTGCAGCATGCCTGCGAAGTCGCCGCTCAAATCATTGCGTACGGGGCGCGGCTGGCCATCGGCAGCAATATCGTAAAACCCCAGGGCATTGACCTCATCAACCACTGCAGTAGTCGGCTCGGGGAAAGCCTCAACAGGTGGCGGAGGCGTCTCAGGTGGCTCTACTGGAGTTACGACTGGCGGCGTTACGACCGGAGGTTCGACAGGCGGCTCAACAGGTGGTGTATCGACCGGAGGTTCGACCGGTATGACAGGCGAAGGCTCAGCAACAGGGGGGCGACTGTCACTGCTTTCACCACCTCCGCTGCTTCCTCCACCACCACCACCGCCCCCTAGATCCAGGCAACCTGCCAGACTCAGCAGCGCTAGTAACAACAGACTTACACGTAGCATGGTGTCTTAACCTTATTCTGAAAAATCACGATAACCCCGGAACCGTCCTTCACAGTGCGACGACCTTGCCGCGATGACTCGGCAAACTCGACGGCAGATCACGCAGAGCGCGCTCAGCCAATTCGGCTCGTGGGTAGTCGCCATAGAACATGCGGTACCACTCTTGCCCATGGCGCTGTTCTTGGCGCAGGTGCAGCGGCTCCTTGGGGTGCTGGGCAATTAGGGTGCGCATATAGGCTTCGCTGCTACCCTCGATCAGGGCAATGCTGAAGCGCTGAGGCTCAGATGCTGAAACGGCCGGCACCACCACAACCTGAGTTGGCAGCTGATCACCACCGCGCCCATCGCTCAACGTCGCGGGATCGACAGGCCGCGGCCGCTCTATCAGAGTCTGCAATGGTGCAGCAGGAGGTTGAGCTTGTGGCTGCGCCGAGCGCTTGACAGGTTCACGCAGATCAAGCGTTGCAGTATCAGGTGTACGACGTTGAAATAGACGCTGCGGGTCTGCGGGAAGTAGCTGTGGTGCACCGTTGTCATCACCAAAAACGCGGATGTCCTGATACTTTTGTTGGCTCAGGTTGGCCAGACCAGCACCATCACGTACTACGCTAGGCCGCAAAAATACCATCAGGTTGCGTTTGACATTGACATCCTTGGTAGAGCGAAACATTCGACCCAGCAGTGGTATGTCGCCGAGCAACGGCACTTTGCTCTCGCTGCGAGTCACGTCATCCTGCATCAAGCCACCAAGAACAATGACCTGGCCATTGTCAGCCAGCACAGTGCTCTTGATAGAGCGTTTATTGGTGACTAGGTCCACCGCCTTTGACGCAAGCCCGGTACTGGGCGCAATCGAGGAGATTTCCTGCTCAATATCCAGGCGCAGGGCACCGCCTTCATTGATATGTGGGGTGACTTTAAGGGTGACGCCTATATCCTCGCGTTCGATAGTGGTGAACGGGTTGTTCGCGCCTGCCGCATCGGTCGTATAGGAGCCGGTCTGGAACGGTACGTTCTGCCCCACCAGAATCTCAGCCTTCTGATTGTCGAGGGTTAGCAGGCTTGGAGTAGATAGCAGGTTGCTGCTGCTGTTGGCCGACAGAGCGGTAACCAGCGCGCCGAAATTGTCGTTGCCTACCCCAATAATTGCGCCATCCGGCAGACTGATCGGCGTATCGCTGGAGATCGCTCCCAACAACGTACCGACTGAAAGCCCGGTATTACTAAAGTTGACCCCACCTATAGAACTCTTGCCATTACGACCATCAATCGCCCACTGAACCCCGAGCGCCTCACTGACATCACCAGACATCTCGACAATGGCTGCCTCAACCAGTACCTGTGCACGCGGTACATCTAGCTGCCGAACGATATCTTCAAGCTGGCTGACGATGTCTGGTTCAGCCAGTAACACCAAAGCGTTAAGTCCCTCATCTGCACGAATCAATACCGGGGGTTGTCCCCCACCGTTCTTGGCCTGTGGGCGCAATTGCTCAGACAGTTCTCCCAGGGTCTGCGCCATGGCCTTGGCATCACCATGGCGTAGGCGAATAACGCGGGTATTGGCCGAACGTACAGAGGGCACGTCCAGACGCTGCGCCAGCTTGAGCAGGCGCTGGCGCGCTTCCGGGGTGCCAAGCAGCAGCAGTCTATTGGTGCGTGTATCCGCAATAACCTGTGAGTTTGAGGTCCCCTGGGCCTGGCCCCGACGTAAGCTCTCCAGTAAAGCCGCAGCGACATCGTTGGCCCAGGCATGACGAAGATCATAGAAACTACTGTCATCGCTACTGGCACGATCTGCCTGAGCAATCAGCTCGATCAGTCGCTCAATATTGGCGCGCTTATCGCTGACGATCAGTGCATTACTGGAGGGAATCGCCGCCAGATGGCCATGCGCCGGCACCAATGGGCGAATCAGCGGCAACAACTCGGCAACCGGGGTCTGTTGAACCTGCAGTAGACGCGTTTCCAGCGTGTCTGGGCCAGTTCCAGCATTACTGGCGACACTACGGGCCTCGGCGTCCGGTACCACTCGCGCCTGATCGCCCTGAGTAATCACGGCGTATCCGTGGGTACTCATCACAGAAAGGAACAACTGATAAACCTCGCTCAGGGTCAGAGGCTCCTGAGAAATTACTGTGACTTGCCCTTTAACCCGTGGATCAACCACCAACGTTTGGCCGCTGATGCTCGCAACCTGTTCGGTGAAATCCCGAATATCCGCGTCACGCATATTGATGGTCCAGCGTCCTGCCTCGTCCTGCGCAGCTGGATTGGCCCGCACAAGCTCAGCGCTCAATAACCCACCAGCAAGAAGCAGGAAAAACCCTAAGACTTTCATTCGACAACTCCAGCAGATGCATTGCGGGCGGCGTCTAGGGGCTTAGTGGAACGTTGCAAGCCAAGCGAAACCTTCTGAGTACCCTGAGACAGAATCACCCGACGCGCTTCCACTCTTAGCAGGCGAAGTCCGCCACCAATTTCATCGCCGACTCTCACGCGGCGTGGTGGCTGATTCTCCACAGAGATCAATGCGATTGAATGATCAGCTTCGGACTGTACAAAACAGGCCAGCAAACTCAGTTTTAGCTGAGATGACGGTAGTAATGGCGGTGTGATTTCCAGCCCAAAAAGTGAGGTTGCATCGTTGCCATGATCAACAGCAGGACGCACGTCTGGTGTCTCTATAGGCTCTGCGCTAACGGCCAATAGATTCCGCACCTGTAAACCCTGGATTGCAAAGCTGATGCAAATCAGCGGTAACAGTAGCCAGCAGAAAAAACCAGGAAGGGACATCCAATCCTTAACAACTCGGATCATGCGAATGACTCGTCAAAATAACCGCGCATCCGTGCACTTGAGTATTCCATGCAGCTTCGCCATGCGAGACGAGAGCAACAACGGAGGGCGCGCGAGAATAAGTAAAGCTGTTTGAAAGGTCAGTTTTCGTGGCAATTAATGTGAATCTCGCCACACATTCAATCGTGACCATTTGGTCACATTCGGCTTTCACGCTGACTTGAGGCAATCTCCCGCGCCCACTGATTCTGGAACCACCTGAAAGTCCCATCTTTAGCTACTAATCAGCCCTTGTTACGCACCACTTAAAACACGATTAGAGACTCGTCCTCCGAATCCGAATCCGAAGCTGATCGCTGCACCCACTAAACCAAGGCACAACCACTCGATGCGCGCCCCTTTTCGGCAACAACTACCTTTTGCATTTGCCAAGCGCTGTGGCGTGCTTATACGCGAGCAGGCCGGCCAGCCTTTGCTGCAAGTTCGCCGTGGCGCCAGCCTCAACGCTGTGCAAGAAGCACAACGTTTCGCCAGTCGCGTATTGCCACTGCACTGGCTTGAACCTGGCGATTTCGAGCACGCTCTGGAAATGGCCTATCAGCGTGATTCCGCGGAAGTACGGCTGATGGCTGAGGGGCTTGGTAGTGATTTGGATCTGGCCGCCTTGGCCGAACAGGTGCCGGAAACCGAAGACCTGCTGGAGCAGGAGGACGACGCGCCGATCATCCGCCTGATCAACGCCATCCTCGGCGAGGCGATCAAGGAAAACGCTTCGGACATTCACCTGGAAACCTTCGAGAAACGTCTGGTCGTACGCTTCCGCGTGGACGGCATTCTGCGTGAGGTGCTGGAGCCCAAGCGCGAACTGGCGGCGTTGCTG
>Ga0209207_1000398_pt1 | contig 27751 bp, 19 predicted proteins | sample SaghotsprinmetaG_FD_184140 | JGI IMG/M metagenome (GOLD analysis project Ga0209207, IMG submission 184140) | Hot spring microbial communities from South Africa to study Microbial Dark Matter (Phase II) - Sagole hot spring metaG (SPAdes) (version 3) | ecosystem: Environmental > Aquatic > Thermal...
GCGAGCGTCTGTCCAAGTGCCGTCTGGAGTGGTATCGCACCTCTTCCACCGGTACCCAGGAGCACTACTTCACCATCGAACTGGAAGACGCCGTGATCGTCGACGTGCAGTCGCGTATGCCGAACTGTCAGGACCCAGGCATGGCCCACTTCACTCACCTGGAAGACGTGTACTTCACCTACCGCAAAATTGTCTGGACCCACGAAGTCTCCGGCACTTCCGGCTCCGACGACTGGCGTACCCCGATCTCCGCCTAAGAACCTGTTTACGATCTCGCGAGCTAGAGATAAACGGTGGCGAAAGCGGCCGAGGAAGCGGAGTTTACGAGCTGTAAATGAGCATGACTCGTTTCACTCGCCCTTCGGGTCGCGCTAAAGCGCGTTAGCCGCAAGCGGCTTTCCGAGGCCGTTTTCAACGCCGTTTAGCCGACGCGCAGCAGATCGTAGGCCGGTTCTTGGCTGAGTTCGTGTAATACCGCTTCGGCCAGGCTTGTCCTGGCCGTTGCGTTTCACTGCGATGGCCATGCAGAAACGTCGAATGGCGCCCAGCCGCCAGGCCGATGCCCTCGTACAATGGCCGGCTTATTCATGGAATGACTACTCCCAGAGCCCAGGCTCATGGAACGGAGGAACAACGAATGTTCGCCCCCGCCAATCAGACCCATTTCAGCCTGACCATCGAAGGCGTCGAGCACGATCTGCAGGTGCTCGAATTCCGTGGCCGCGAGGCCATCAGCCAGCCCTTCGAGTTCGAACTGGAGCTGGTCAGCGAACGCCCCGATCTGAATCTGCAAAGCCTGCTGCATCAGGCCGCCTTTCTGGCCCTCGATCAAACCGGCAACGGCATCCATGGGCAGATCTACCGCATCGCCGCGGGTGAATCCGGCAAACGCCTGACCCGCTATCACCTGAGCCTGCGCCCGCAACTGGCGTACCTGGCGCACCGCAGCAACCAGCGTATTTTCCAGCACCTGACCGTGGCGCAGATCATCGGCCAAGTGCTCGAAGAGCACGGCATTCAGGCGGGCGCCTACCAATTTCAACTCGGTTCGCTCTACCCCGAGCGCGAGTACTGTGTGCAGTACGACGAAAGCGACCTGCACTTTATTCAGCGGCTGTGCGAGGAGGAGGGTATTCACTACCACTTCCAGCACAGCGAGCAGGGCCATGTACTGGTCTTCGGCGATGACCAGACGCCCTTTCCCAAACTGGCCCCCACCGCTTATCAACAAGACAGTGGCCTGGTCGCCGACCAGCCGGTGGTCAAACGCTTTGGCGTGCGCGTGGAAACCCGCACCAGCCGCGTGACCCGCCGCGACTACGACTTCGAAAAGCCCAAGCTGCTGATGGAGGCTGCGGCCAAAAGCGAATTCGTCCCCGATCTTGAGGACTATGACTACCCCGGCCGCTTCGTCGAGCGCGAGCGCGGCAAACACTTGAGCCAGCGCGCCCTGGAGCGCCACCGCCACGACTTCGAGCTGGCCCAGGGCGACAGCGATCAGCCCGGGCTTCGCAGCGGCCACTTCCTGGCCCTGAGCGACCACCCCCGCGCCAGCTGGAACGACCTCTGGCTGCTCAGCGAAGTCCACCACCAGGGCAAACAGCCGCAGGTGCTGGAAGAGTCGGTCACCGATTTCTCCAGCAGCCTACGCGCTTCCTCCCCTCTCCCTATGGGAGAGGGGTCGGGGGAGAGGGAAACAGGCGACACCGACTTAATCCAAGGCTACCGCAACCACTTTATCGCCACCCCCTGGACGGTGCCCTACCGTCCGCCGCTCAAGCACCCCAAACCGCGCATCCTCGGCAGCCAGAGCGCCGTGGTTACCGGCCCCGCTGGCGAAGAAATCCACTGCGATCAATACGGCCGGGTCAAGGTGCAATTCTTCTGGGACCGTGAGGGCCAGGCCGACGACAAAACCAGCTGCTGGCTGCGCGTCAGTTCAAGCTGGGCTGGCGACCGCTACGGCGCCATCGCCATTCCGCGCATCGGCATGGAAGTGCTGGTCACCTTCCTTGAAGGCGACCCCGATCAGCCCCTGGTCACCGGCTGCCTGTACCACAAAGAACACGTCGTCCCCTACGACCTGCCAGCCAACAAGACCCGCAGCGTATTCAAGACCCTGAGCAGCCCTGGCGGTGGCGGCTACAACGAAATCCGCATCGAAGACAAAAAGGGCGCCGAACAGATCTATATCCACGCCGAGCGCGACTGGGATGAAAACATCGAGCACGACCAGAAAATCCGCGTCGGCCACGAACGCCACGACACCGTCGAGGCCAATGCCTACAGCGAGTTCCTGGCCGAAGAACACCGCACCACCCATCTGGACCGCAAGGTCGAGATCAAGGCCAACGACCACCTCACGGTGGGTAACAACCAGCACATCAAGATCGGCACCGGCCAGTTCGTCAACGCCGGTAACGAAATCCACCTCTCCAGCGGCCAGAAAGTCGTACTCGAAGCCGGTAGCGAGCTGACCTTCAAAGCCGCCGGCAGCTTTATCAAGCTGGATGCTGGCGGCATCACCCTGGTGGGGCCGATTATCAAATTCAACTCGGGTGGTGCGGCGGGGAGCGGCTCGGGGGCGGCGCCGGTGTTGCCGGGTAAGGTCAAGGCGGCGGATGCGGATGTGCCGGGAGCTGTGCTGGAACATCGATTGAAACAGGCCAGGTTGAGCCATAAGCCGTTGATCGAACTCTGCCAGAAGCCCAGGGGCGGTACGCCGCTGCAGTGCCCCCTGGCCAACTGCCCCTGTCGTCAGGCTGCGCAGGTAGGGGGCTGATTGATGTCCGTAACAGTACTCGACGGGCTTCCCTATCTATCTGCCCCGCTCTATATGTTGCTCGAATGGGATGAGGCGTTGCTGCAGCGCATTTACCAGTTAGAAGCCGACCCGCAGCCCCAGGCACTGTTTGCCCATACCGAACTGGAACCGCATATCGAGCAGGGGCCCTGGCTGATAGGTGTGGCGCCGGATAGCCCCTGGCTAGCGGCGTATCGTCAGGCACCCGAGCAATGGCCTGGCGTGCTGCTGAGCTCCAGGCAGCCAGTGGATAAACTGCTGGCTCACTTGCGCCAAATGCTGGTGGTGCAGTTCGATGGCGAACGTAAGGGTGTACTGCGCTATTACGATCCTTGCGTAGCCAGTTATTTTTTTCCGGCCACCGAGGCAGTGGCCGCCTGGCTCGGCCCCATCGAACAGTTGCTCTGGCACGGCACTACCTGGGCAGAGCGCGCTGAAAAAATTAGCCATTGGCGCAGCCTGCGGCACGAATCGGCCAACCCTGGTGTACTCCCGCGTGGCAATCTGGTGCTCGATAAGACGCAGATCGCCGCCCTTGAGCAGCAGCAACTGGAAGCCTTTGCCTATGAGTGCTGGCAGAGGCATTCGCATACCGGCTTCAGTCAGGTCTTCGATTATTTGCAGCAAGGCCTTGCTGCAGGCTTCGACGAGGAGCAGAGCCTGGGTGCCTACCTCGATCTGCGCCTCGCCCATCCCCAGCATACAAACCACCCCCACATTGCCGCAGGTGAAGTTCAGCTGCGCCTGCAACAGCTGCAAGCCTGGCTGGAAGGCACGCCAGCCCCCATGGAGAGTCAAGGATGAATGCCAAAGTAGGGAGCCTGTCCGGCAATCCAGCCTGTGAAACCGGCAAGCTGATCGTCGAGGTGATCGGCAAGGATCACCCGGCCGGGCAACGAGTGGTGATCTATGACGAAAGCGATTATGAGCTGCAGGAATGGCTGACCCAGCAGGCCAAGCAGGAGCTGGTGGCTGACACGCGGCAGAGCAGCACCCTGCATATCTGGGATTGGGATCAGCAGCCCAAGCGTCATCTCTGGCTGGAAATCGAGGCCGAACGCGGTAGCCCCATCCGCGTGCCGTTGATGGAAGACACACGCATTACCCCGCGCCAACGCGAGCGGCAATGGAACTGCATCGTGCCTGTGGTGCCCATGAGCATCATGCGCGGCATCAGCGCCAATCATCAGCATCGCGAGTACCCGGTACATGCCCGGCCGGGTTTTATCTATCTGTTCTATCGCGGCAAGTTGTGGCGTGAGTTGGAAATTCGCCAGGGTGAGGAGCAGGTGACTTATCACGACGTGCGGCTGAGTGATTTTCGTCGTGGCGACAGCTTTCGGGCCGGCGTTCGTGAAGCCAGTGGCAAAGGGCTGAGCGAGATCTGGTTGCCGGCACAGTGGAATAATCGTTCGGCACCGGATATCGAAGCGGCTTATGCCGAGGTGCAGTGGCCCGTCGCGCGCCTGAATGCCATGGAGCGCAGTGCACGCCTGCGACGCTCGCGCTGCAATCGCCTGAGCTTGGCGGTGGCCGAGCGCAGTTTTGGCAACACCACCTACAAACCTGCCAGTCAGCAGCGGGCCTTCTATCTGCACACTGTTCCCGCCCACCGCCCGCGTGACCCTGCTCGCGAATGGCTGTTCGATCAGCCACTCAAATACCTGCATGACCTGAGTGGTCAGTACCCGGTGCAAAGCCTGCAGTTTGCCCAGCAGACTCATCAACGTCATGAGCGCGGCGAGTCCAATCCGGGGCCAAGCCATGCGCAGCAAACACTGGATGATCTGCGTCCGGAAACCGGTGCCTGGACAGCCGTACTGGGCGAAACTCTGCAAAGTCTTCAGCATGTCTGCAGCGCCACAGATGAGCGCCTGCACTGGCAGGCAGACCCGGCTGCGACCGATATGCTGGCCATGGCCAAGCAGCGTCAGATTGCAGGTGTACTGCTGGAGGACGGGCTGTACCGCATGCGCCACCTGCTGGCACGTATCAATCAGGCCCAGGCGGTGCTGCAGCTTTGTGCGCAGCGAGCCACCTTCCATAGCCACCATGCCTCTGCCTTGTTGCTGCAACGGATGATGGTGCCGCCCCTGATCGCGGGGCAGAGTAATCCGCTGCACCGCTTTATCAACAAGGTGAGCCGCGAGGGGCGCCAGCAAATCGATTTATGCTCCGGCCATCATGCGCGGCAACTGGCTACAGTCTGTCTCAAGGCCGCTCAGGACAATCTGGCCGCTTGGCTAGAGCAGGCGCCTTATCAGCATGCGCTGGGGGATCATTTCTGTCTGGAAGGGCTCGACTATGCCGGCGCCTTCTATCTATGCAGCCAGCTATTTGTCTGTCTGGCGCGTGCAGCCGAGCAGCAAGATCCGCTATTGGCAGCCGCTGATGCGCCACGCACAAGTGCCGGTAGAACGCTGCTGTGCAAGATTGCCCAAAGTCCCCGACAACCCCTGCACCGCATGCTATGGCCTGCTGTCGATGACAGCACCTTGCTTAGCCCCTACCAGCCGGTGCAAACAGCGAACAACGGTGAAGGCCACTACCGTGCCGAAGCGCTGAATCAGGTGGCGCAGCTCAATGCGCCGCCCGACGAAGAGCCTGCGACCCTGGAAGGCAACACGCTCGCAGGCTTGATGCAGCAACCGGACTTCCTGCTCCTGCCTTCGGCCAAAAGCGGCGCTGCCGCGCTGATAACCGTATGGGAGAACCTGACCAGCGCCCTGAAGCAGGCGCAGGAAAGCCTCGCCAGTGCAACGGCCGAGAAAAATCAGGCGGCTACCGAGAGCCGGCGCAGCCGGGTTGACGCGCATGACCATGAGGCCGATTTGCGCCACGAGCAAGAGCGCGGCAAAGTGCTGCAAGAGGAACTGGGTAAGGAAGCATTTCCTGCCAAGTACCGGATGTATACCAAGGACCTGCAACTGCTGCGCAGCATGCTGCAACAGTACTTCGGTGACATGGTGTTCGTCCCCCATAACGCCGTGAACCAGGAGAAATACTACTTCTTCGGTTTGAGCGACCTCCCAGCCTCACCACAGAGCGCACGCCAGATCTTTGGCAAACTACTGAATATGGAGGGAGGGCTGCTGGCCCACAGTGATGAATTCAGGGCCAATCGGGCCGGTATCGACCAATTCGTACATGAGCAGCTATTGCTGGCCATCCCCAAGAACCACCGCACCGCCCGTCTGATCAGTGAGCTGAACCGGCAGATTGCCGAAGAGCTGCGTATCCACAACGACCTCCAACAGGCGCGAGAGCGCCGGGAGGCCGCCCGTGGCCGCCTGAGCGAAGCCAACAATGCCCTGAAACAGGCGCAAGAACGGCTGACCCAACAAGAGCGCGGCTGGCGCCGAAGCGCCCGCGGCCTGCTCGCCTCCAAGGCCTTTCCGGCTGGCGTGTTGATTCTGGAATTTTTTAATGTGCGGGCGGAGTTTGAGGCTAGGGATGCAACAATAAGAAATAAAGGTGAATTTAGGTCTGCTGTGGGACTAATCAGTGCAGGAACTGATTTGCTATTAGCCATGGAGTTTCTAGTCAATAAAGTCGCGCACAATCAGCCGCTGGTACAACACATTCAGACCAAGTACGTCGAAAGAGTGGTGCTGAGAATCTCGCCCAAAGTGGCTGAAGTGTTTGGCGATAGATTGATCAAAGAAGTGACCGGCAAACTGGCCTTCCAAACCTTTGCCGGTACGCTCTTCGTCGGCATCAGCATTTACGACGCCTTGCACGAAGCCAGCCTGGGTGACGATGCCGCCTGGGGCTACGGGCTGATGGCCGTGGGCGGCCTGGTGGGGGTGGTTGGCGGCTTCTTTACCGCCAGTGGTGCCACCTTCCTGGGCCTGGGTCCGGTTGGCTGGGCTACTCTGCTGCTGATCCTGGCAGGTGCGGCGCTGGTCTGGTGGCTGGACGACAGCCCCATCGAGGAGTGGCTGGCCAATGGCCCCTTTGGCAACAACCAGAGCGACAAGGTGCCCCACCTCTGGAACGACCCGCAGGAGGCCTTCTACCGCCTGGTCAGCCTGTTTGCCGGCATCCGTATCCGCATTGGTGCCAACCCGGAACAGGCACGCTTCAGCGGCGCCATGGGCCTGCTCGACCCGGCCGAATACCATGCCATGCGCCGCGCCAACAGCTGCGTACGTATCGAAAGCAACCTGCCAGGGCTCGCCGCCACCCTGGGCAGCGCCAATATCCAAGCGGTCAGCCAATTGCGCAGCAGCAGCCATCGCCTGAGCCAAAAGGACATGATTACCAGCAGCAGCCATAGCCTAAGCCCTATCCAGCCTCTGGCCCAGCGCCTGTTCCCCGACGCCCTGGAATTGTTCTACGAGGTGCCCGGCTCCCAGAGCATGCCGAGCACGCCCCCCCATCGCTGGCAAACTTACGCCCTGTCCGTGCGCGCACAGGTTCTCCTGCAAGGTGAGGATCGTATCTGGGTGTTCCCGGCACCGCCCCCCGCCGATGTACTGCGTTACGACCCTGAGCGGCATGGTGAACCCGTTTTCAGCCAAACCAAGCAGCCCTTCTGGGCCAATGAACAGACCCACTCGGACAGCCAGCCATAAGGATGCCTCCATGACTGCCCACTACAGCCCCAGCGCCTACCAGCCCGCGCGTATTCCCGATCAGCCGGCAGCGGTCAAGCGCAGTTGGTTGTTCCGTTTTGGCAGCTCGCGCCTGCCGTGGGGCCATACCGAAGAGATCGTGCCACTCAGCATGCTGCGGCAAAGCACGCCAACTGGGTTACGCACCCAGGAGAAGTACCAACAGGACGTGGCGGCCGGGCTTCGTCAGGAAGGGAAGTTCGCGCAGCGTGATTACCACCAGATCAACGACCACGAACGCATACGTTATGCGCCTTTCTCCAAGCGCACGACCTTCTGGTTTTATCTAGGGGGGGGGGGGCGCTTTGTTTTTTGGGTGATGATGATTATGTCGCCTATAAGCTGGTTGCTTGTGGCTGATGCTCATCCAGAAGGTTTTACCCAAGGCTTAGTTAGTGTTGTTTTAAAGACAGCGCCTTGGTTTTTGGGCGTTCCCCTCGCCTGCTGGGCCATAGGCTCCCTAGTCGTTAACAAGTTCACCAACTGGGTCGTTCGCCCTTCCAAAGGCCCGCTATGGGAGTTCAACCGCCGCACCGGTATGGTCACGATCTTCGATTACGACAATATGGGCGAGTACAAACGCAACGGCACCATCGGTGAGTTCACCCACCCTTTCCATGAGTTCGATGCCTATATCAGCAGCGGCCCCGACCGTCAGGGGCTGATCTGGCATCAGTTGCATCTGGTGCATCGCTATTACGACCTGGCCATTGATCTCAGCCCCATAGTGCCGAAAGACTCCAGCATGGCGCCGCATTTCGCCGCCTGGGATTTTCTGCAGAACTATATGGACACCAGCCGGCCGTTGCCGGATATCCCGCTGTTCGAGGAACACCGCGCCCAGGACCCGGTAACCGCCGAGCATGACCGTCGCACCGGCCGCCCCGAGCGCTACTGGCGCGACATGGACGATGCCACCTGGGATGCCCGGGTGATGGAGAACCTGGCTCGGGTCAATGCCTATGACATTACCGGGCGTCTGAACCTGATGGCTCGGCATGTGCGCTATGCCGATTGAAGCTCAGGGGGGCTGCTGCCGAGGCGGGTTTAAGCCGCTGCGGCCAGCGCCATAGACCCAGATCAATGCGCCCGCCCGGGCGCGTCTTTAGAATCGCGACCCCCTTGGATTGCCGAGCTCGCGGTTTATGGCCATTTCCCCTCGTTACCCCGAATTGCTGTCGCCTGCCGGCACCCTGAAGAATATGCGCTACGCCTTCGCCTACGGCGCCGATGCGGTGTATGCCGGGCAGCCGCGCTATAGCCTGCGGGTGCGCAACAACGAGTTCGACCATGCCAACCTGGCCCTGGGCATTGCCGAGGCCCATGCCCAGGGCAAGCAGTTCTATGTGGTGGCCAATATCGCCCCGCATAACGCCAAGCTAAAGACCTTCTTGAAGGATCTCGAACCGGTGATTGCGATGGGCCCGGATGCACTGATCATGTCCGACCCGGGGCTGATCATGCTGGTGCGCGAGCACTTTCCACAGATGCCGATCCATCTGTCGGTGCAGGCCAATGCGGTGAACTGGGCCAGTGTGAAGTTTTGGCAGCAGCAGGGGCTCTCCCGGGTGATCCTGTCGCGCGAATTATCGCTGGAGGAGATCGAGGAGATTCGCGGCGAAGTGCCGGGCATGGAGCTGGAGGTGTTCGTGCATGGCGCGCTGTGCATGGCCTATTCCGGGCGCTGCCTGCTGTCGGGCTATATCAACAAGCGCGACCCCAACCAGGGTACCTGTACCAATGCCTGCCGTTGGGAGTACAAGGCCGAGCCTGCCGCGGAGAATGAACTGGGCGATATCGTGCGCATGGTCGAACCGACCCTGGGCCTGGGCGCGCCCACCGATCAGGTGTTCCTGCTGGAGGACAGCACGCGCCCCGGCGAGCAGATGGCCGCCTATGAGGATGAGCACGGCACCTACATCATGAACTCCAAGGACCTGCGCGCGGTGCAGCATGTCGAGCGGCTGGTGCAGATGGGTGTGCACTCGCTGAAGATCGAGGGGCGCACCAAGAGCCACTTCTATGTGGCGCGCACGGCCCAGGTCTACCGCCGCGCCATCGACGATGCCCTGGCCGGCAAGCCTTTTGACCGCAGCCTGCTGGCGGGGCTGGAGTCCCTGGCCCATCGCGGCTACACCGAGGGCTTTCTGCGCCGCCATGTGCATGACGAATACCAGAACTACGAGCGCGGCAGCTCGGTCTCGGAACAGCAGCAGTTTGTCGGTGAGCTGACCGGCGAGCGCCGCGGCGAGCTGGCCGAGGTGCGGGTCAAGAACCGCTTTGCTCTGGGCGATGGCCTGGAGCTGATGACGCCCCAGAGCAATCTGCGCTTTAGCCTGCAGCAGCTGGAAAACCGCCAGGGTCAGGCCGTGTCGGTCGCCCCGGGCGATGGTCATGTGCTGTACCTGCCGTTGCCGGCCGAGGTGCAGCTGGACTATGGCCTGTTGATGCGCGATCTGTAGGGTGCGCTGTGCGCACCTGGGATATCCGATGTCTAGCAGGCCGTTGAAAAACGTAGGCGAGGCAGGCAAGACAAGGCAAAAACGGCCGAAAAAGCGGAGTTTACGTGTTGTAAATGAGCATTTTGAGGCCGTTTTTAACGCAGGATTGCCCACGCAGGTAGTTTTCAACGGCCTGCTAGGGCCGGTACCCGGGAAGCTGGGTGCGCATGGCGCACCCTACGGGCCTGGGCTGGCTTTTACATCGAATAGGCACGCTGACGGCGGCGGCTGTTGAGGGCCTGGAGCAGGGCCGGCAGGCTGTCCAGCTGCTGCTGGCGGGCCTTGCTCAGCAGGATCAGGGCCAGTTCGGCGGTGGCCAGGGCGTCGGCGCTGGCGTGGTGGCGCTCGTGTACCTGCAGGCCGAAGTGCTCGGTCCAGGCGTCCAGGCCGGCCAGGCCCGATTTGGCCTGGGGGCAGACCAGGGGGGCAATCTCGGCCACATCGAAGAAGGCATGGCGCAGGCGATAGCCCAGGCTCTGCTTGAGGGCGCGGGCCAGCATGCGCTGGTCGAATTCGGCGTGGAAGGCCAGCAAAGGGCTGTCGCCCACGAACTCCATAAAGTCCAGCAGGGCCTCGGCCGGCTCCACGCCGTTGGCGATCTGGCTGGGGGCGATGCCATGGATCAGGGTGCTGGCGCTGGCCTGGTGGCCTTCGCGCTGCAGGGTGCACTCGAACTGCTGGCTCAGATCGATGGCGCCGTTGTCGATCACCACCGCGCCAATCGACAGCACCTGGTCTCGGCGCATGTTCAGCCCGCTGGTTTCCAGATCCAGCACCACGAAGCGCTGCTGGCGCAGGCTGCGTTCATCCAGTTCGGCCGGCTCGCGCAGTGCGCGCAGGCGTTCCAGCTGATTGTGGGTCAGGGCCGGGCCACGGCCGGTAAACCAGGTGAACTTGCTCATAACTGATACCTCACGGCCAGGCTGCTCTGCAGCCGCTGCGCCTGGCGGAAGGACTCGCGCAGGATGCGCTGGTCCAGGTGGTTGAGGTGGTCGGGGTCGACCCGATTGGAGTAGGGCAGGCCATCGCGGGCTTGCAGCTGGTGCTGCTGCAGACGGGCCTGCTGGATGTAGTGGTAGGCCTCTTCGTAGGCCGCGCCGTCCAGGGCTTCGATCACCCCCAGCTGACTCAGGGCGTGCAGGCGTTCCTGGGTGTTGCAGGCTGCCACGCCATGGGCCAGGGCCAGCAGGCGGGCGCCGTCGACAAAGGGGGTCAGGCCCTGCACCTTGAGGTCCAGGGTATGTTTCTCGGCGCCCTTGCGCGCCACCACGAAGTCGCGGAACAGGCCCAGGGGCGGGCGCTGGAGCAGGGCGTTCTCGGCCAGCATGCGCTGGAACAGGATATTGCCGGCCACGTCACTGAGCAGCGCCTGGCGCAGCTGTTCGCAACCCTGGGGGTCGCCCCAGACCGCGCGCAGGTCGAAGTAGATGCAGGAGCTGAGCAGGTTTTCCGGGGTGGCGGCATGGATAAACTGGTTGAAGCGCTTGGCCCATTCCAGGCGTGACAGACACAGCTCGGGGTTGCCGGCCATGATATTGCCCTTGCACAGGGTAAAGCCGCACTGTGCCAGGCGCTGGTTGATCTCCACGGCCAGGGGCAGCAGGCGCGCGCGAATGGCGGCGGCCTCGGCCGCGTCACTGGCCTCGAACAGAATGCCGTTGTCCTGATCGGTGTGCAGGGTCTGCTCGCTGCGCCCTTCGCTGCCGAACACCAGCCAGGTAAAGGGAATGCCCGGGTCGCCCAGCTCTTCCAGGGTCAGTTCGATGACCCGGCATACGGTGTGGTCGTTGAGCAGGGTGATCAGCTGGGTGATCTGGGTCGAGCTGGCGCCGTGGGCCAGCATGCTGTCCACCAGCTGGCGCACCTCGCTGCGCAGTGCGGCCAGGGTCTCGACCCGGCCGGCGTGGCGGATGGTGCGGGCCAGGTGGACCAGGTCGACACGCTGCAGGCTGAACAGGTCGCGCTCGGAAATCACCCCGCACAGCTGCTCGTTCTGCACCAGGCAGACGTGGGCGATATGCCGCTCGGTCATGGCCATGGCCGCATCGAAGGCGCTGGCATCCGGCGGCAGGTGAAAGGGCTGCGGGGTCATCAGCTGGTTGATCGGCTGACTGAGGTCGGCACCATCGGCCACCACCCGGCGCAGGTCGCGCAGGGTGAAGATGCCCAGGGGCCGGTCCGCCGGATCGACCACCACGATGCTGCCCACCTGCTGTTCGTGCATCAGGCGCACGGCCTCGCGCAGCGGCATCTCCGGCGCGCAGCCGATTGGTTTGCGCATGGCCAGTTGGCCCAGGCGGGTGTCCAGGGAGTACTGGGCGCCGAGGGTTTCCACGGCGCGCATCTGCACCTGCTGGTTGACCTGATCGAGCAGGCTACTGACCCCGCGCAAAGCGAAGTCGCGCAGCGGGTTGGACAGGGCGAACAGCTTGACGAAGGCGGCCTTGGCCAGCAGCAGGCAGAAGGTGTCCTCGGCGGCCAGGTGCGCGGTGCGGGTGGCGCGCTCGCCGATCAGCGCGGCCAGGGGGAAGCACTCGCCGGTGGCGATTTCGAAGGTGGTCTCGGTGCCGCGTTTGGCCGTGTGTGGGCGCTCGCCGTGCACCCGGCCCTGCTTGACGATATAGAAGTGCTCCACCACGCCGTCGCTGGGCTGGATGATGGTTTCGCCCTCGCCGTAGAAGCGCAGTTGGCAGTTCTCCACCAGATAGGCCAGGTGGGCGGTGTCCATCTGGTTGAACGGAGGGAATTTCTGCAGGAACGCCATGGTGCCGTGGATGTTCTGCAACACCGCGGTCTTGCCTGCCTGGGCGATGGCGTCGGCTGAGCTCATGGTCGGCCTCTGGGAGTTAGCTGTGTGTTGATAGTCGGCCGTCGCTGGCAAACCGGCCATTGGACCTAAGTCGATATTGCCCCGATCTGTTGCGGATTTGCAGGGCCTGACGCTATCAGCGCGGGCTGATGCGACTAAAGACCAGGCCTGGACTAGAGTGAAGAACACGCAATGGGAGAGTGGTGCATGCGCGCAATCATAGGTGTGGCCTGGTTCTGCTGCAGCCTGGTTCTGGCGGCCGATCCGCTGCGCCTGGCCATGGACGAGCTGCAGCCCAGCACCCTTAGCCCGGCCGAGCAGCGTGCCGAACTGCAATGGTTTGTCGAGGCGGCCAAGCCCTTTCGCGGCATGCAGATCCGGGTGATTGCCGAACGTATCGACACACACTGGTATGAGGCCAATGTGCTGGCGCCGCTGTTTAGTCAGCTGACTGGCATTCGGGTTATCCACGAAGTGAGCGGTGAGGACGATGTGGTCAACAAACTGCGTACCCAGCAGCAGACCGGTTTGCCGCTGTACGACGCCTATATCAGTGACAGCGACCTGATCGGCCAGCACTTTCGCGATGCGCAGGTGCTGGTGCTGTCCGACTTTATTCAGGGCGAGGGCGCGGCGGTGACCCTGCCCAGCCTGGATCTCGACGATTTTATCGGCCTGTCCTTTGTCACCGCGCCGGATGGCAAGCTGTATCAGTTGCCGGACCAGCAGTTCGCCAACCTCTACTGGTACCGCCAGGATTGGTTCGAGCGCCCCGAGTTGCGCCAGGCCTTTCGCGAGCGCTATGGCTATGAGCTGGATGTGCCGCAGAACTGGTCGGCCTATGAGGACATCGCGGCCTTCTTTAGCGAACAGGTGCAGGAAATAGACGGTCAGCGGGTCTATGGCCATATGGACTACGGCGCCTTCGATCCGTCCCTGGGCTGGCGTATTTCCGACGCCTGGCTGGGCATGGCCGGGGCGGCCGATACGGGGCTGCCCAATGGCCTGCCGGTGGATGATTGGGGCATTCGCGTCGAGGGCTGCCGCCCAGCCGGTGCCAGCATGGCCCGCGGCGGCGCCCTGGACAGCCCGGCGGCGGTCTATGCCGTGCAGCGCTATATCGACTGGCTCAAGCGCTATGCACCGCCCGAGGCGCAACGCATGAGCTTCAACCAGGCCGGCAATGTTGCCGCCCAGGGCCATATTGCCCAGCAGATCTTCTGGTACACCGCCTTTACCGGCGATTACACCCGCCCGGGTAGTGCGGTGGTGGATGAGCAGGGCCTGCCCAAGTGGCGGGTGGCGCCTTCGCCGCGCGGCGCCTACTGGCGCGAGGGGATGAAGTCCGGCTATCAGGATGTCGGCGCCTGGACGCTGCTCAGGGCCACTCCGCTCAGGCAGCAGCAGGCGGCCTGGCTGTATGCCCAGTTCGTGGTGTCCAAATCGGTGTCGCTGCGCAAGACCCTGGTGGGACTGACACCGATCCGTCGCTCGGATCTGGATTCGGCGGCGATGCAGGCCGCCGCGCCGCGCCTGGGCGGGCTGGTGGAGTTTTACCGCAGCCCGGCGGCGCGGCGCTGGACACCCACCGGGCCCAATGTGCCGGACTACAGTGGAATGGCCAACCTATGGTGGCGCCATCTGTATCCGGCGGTCAGTGGCCAGATCAGCGCGCCCCAGGCCATGGCCAATCTGGCCCAGGCCTTCGATCAGCACCTGCAGCAACTGGCTCCACGCCAGTTGCATGCCTGTGGCCCGGTGATGAACCTGGCCCGCGAACCTTGGTATTGGCTGCAAAAACCGGGTGCCCCCTGGCCGGCGCTGGCCAACGAACGGCCAGTTGGGCGCACCCTGCCCTATGCGGAGGCTTTGCGTGCCTGGGATTAGATTCGGCGTCCTTGCCCTTTTGCTGTTCAGTCTGCCGTTGCGGGCCGAGGTTCAGCTGTTTGCCTGGGAGCGTCCACCGCTGGTGCAACAGAGCGGCGATGGCCGTGGTGCCGGCCTGGTGCCGGAGCTGGCCGCCGAACTGTTTCGTCGGGCGGAGAGTCGCTATCAGTTGCGCTTTTTGCCCTTGCAACGCGCTCTGCGTCAGGTTCAGGGGCAGGTCAATAGTTGTGCGCTGCTGGTGGAGCGTCAGCAGGAGCGCGAACCGGGCTATGTGTGGATCGGGCCGGTGCTGATCTCGCGTCTGGGCCTGTATGCGCGGGGCGATGACAACCTGCAGTTGCTCAGTCTGGAGCAGGCTCGCGGCCTGACCATTCTCAGTCATCAGGGCTCGGGTGCCGGCGAATACCTGCAGGGGGCCGCCGGTTTACAGGTGATTTACTCCAACAACGAATCGCTCAACCTGCGCATGCTGCAACGTCAGCGAGCGCGCGTGTGGGCGACCAGTTCGGCGGTGGCCAGAGCGCGGGCGGTGGAACCACCGCTGCGTGAGGTGCTGCCATTTTTGACCTTGATGGAGGATATCGCCTGTCATCCGCAGTTCGAGCCGGCGCTGTTGCAGCGCCTGCAGCTGGAGTTGCGGCAGATGTATGTGGACGGCTGGGTGCAGGCGCTTTACCGACGCCATGGCGTCAGCCTGTACTAGGACGTTCGAGCACGGCCGCAGCTGGCCAGGCCCGCGTGGAGCAGCAGGCCGGCTGCCGGTCGGTATGCGCCCAGCCAATCAACAAACAGAGGTGGATCATGGCTTCGCTGAAAACCATCCAATCGCGTTATACCCTGACTTTTATTGCCTTTATCGCGGTTATCTTTCTGCTCACCGAGGAAGGTATTCGTTACTTTATCACCCCGCAGCTCAAGGCGGCCGAAGAGCAACTGGTGCTCGGCAAGGTCAACAGAATTGCCGAAACCATTCTCTTCGAGCTGGCCAAGGTCGAAGCGCAGTCGCGCAGTATCACCCAGACCGTTCCTTTGCTGGACAGCGACAGCATCGATCGGGTGGTGCCGGGGCTGGTGGACCAGTATGGCGATGCCAAGGTGTTTGGCGGTGGCATCTGGCCGCTGCCACGACAGCGCTCGGAACGCGACAAGCACAGCACATTCTATCATCGCGATGCCAGCGGCAAGCTGGTGGTGAACACTTACTGGAACTCTGAGGAATCGCTCAAGTATTACGAGCAGCCCTGGCACCGCAATGGCATGCAGGCGCCCGCAGGCCGATGTGCCTGGGCTGCGGCCTATCGCGACGATGCCAGCAACCAGCCGCGCACCAATTGCGCCATGGCCATCCATAAGGACGGAGCGCCTTTTGGGGTGTCGACCATCGACGTGACCCTGGGCTTCTTCAACGGCCTGGTGGCGGAGAAGGAGAAGGAAATCCAGGGTGAAGTGATGATTGTCGAACCGGACGGTAAGGTGTTGAGCAATCAGAGTCGGATCAGTGGTGAAATCGTGCTGCGCAATGTCAGCGAACTGGCCGGACAATCGCCCTTTATCGGCCAGATTCGCGACAGTTTGACCAAGCTTGGCGGCAGCGGGCTGTTTAAACAGGAATATCGTGCTGTTGATGGCAGCGATTGGACCTTCTTTTTGCAGCCTATTGAGGGTACCCCCTGGTTGCTGGCCGCGGCGCTGCCCAGCCACCTGCTCACCGAGAATAGCAGCGAGGTGCTCAAGACCCTGGCCATGATCCAGGTGCCCATGGTGGTGCTGTTGCTGGTGCTGGCTCTGTTCGCCATCCGTCAGTTGATGCAGCGGCTGCATGTGCTGCGGGCCAGCATCGACTCGTTGTCGGCGGGTGATGCTGACCTGACCCGACGTATTGCACTCAAGGGCGAGGACGAGATGGATGCGGTGGGGCGCTCGGTCAATGCTTTTATTGCCTACCTGCAGGCCATGATTGCCGATGTTGGCCAGGCTACAGCAGTGATCGCCGACGAGCTCCGGCAATTGCAGCAGCAATCGCAGCACACCAACGGAGTGTTGGCGCGGCATGCCAATGAAACTGACCAGGCTGTCACCGCTATCACCGAGATGAGCTCCACCGCTGATAGCGTGGCCCGCAGTGCCAGTGAAACTGCTGACTTTACCCGCACTGCCAACGACAATGCGGAGAAGTCCAAACTGGTGGTGGTCGAGGCCTCCAATAGCGTGCTGGCTCTGGTCGATGAGGTGGAGCAGGCTACCGCTCGGGTCCAGGCCATGCAGCAGGATGCCCAGCGCATCAATGATGTACTCGGGGTGATTGGCGAGATCGCCGGGCAGACCAATCTGCTGGCGCTTAACGCGGCTATCGAAGCTGCCCGCGCCGGTGAGCAGGGTCGTGGTTTTGCTGTGGTCGCCGACGAGGTGCGGGCCCTGGCTGGGCGTACTCAGCAGAGTACTTCGGAGATCAACGAGATGTTGAGCCGCTTGCAGCAGGGTGTCAGTGCCGCCGTACAGGCTATGGAGCAGACCAAGACCAGCTGTCAGGCCACCGCGGATCGTACCGCCCGGGTCAATGTCGGCCTGGATGATATGGCCTCGGCGGTAGGGCGCATCCACGACCTCAGCGCGCAGATCGCCACCGCCGCCGAAGAGCAGAGTGCGGTGACCGAAGAGATCAACCAGAACATGGTGGCGATCCGGCATATGGTTGACGAGTTGGTCAATGGCGGCCAGCAGGCCGACAGGAGCACCGAGGCGCTGCTGGAGTCGAATAACCGCCTGGTGCAGCTGGTTAACCGCTTTAAGGTCAAGTAATCCGGGGGGCGACGAGCCAATCCCGTAGTCTGGATAAGCGCAGCGCAATCCGGGAAGCGGCGTAGGCCATACAAGCGCTCCCCGGACTGCGCCAAGGCTTATCCGGGCTACGACTGCAGCAGCCCTACAGCGAGGGCTGGGTCACCGCCCTGTATGCCCGCCATGGCTTGACCCAGGAATAAAAAAACCGCCCCGGAGGGCGGCTTTATTTTCTGCAGTCGCTGATTACAGGCCGTTGGCGGCCTTGAACTCGCGGCGGCGGCGGTGCAGGACCGGCTCGGTGTAGCCGTTCGGCTGCTTGGCGCCTTCGACTACCAGTTCCAGGGCAGCCTGGAAGGCGATGTTGCTGTCGAAGTTCGGTGCCAGCGGACGGTACAGCGGATCGCTGGCGTTCTGACGGTCCACCACCGGCGCCATGCGCTTGAGGCTGGCGACGATCTGCTCCTCGCTGGCGATGCCATGACGCAGCCAGTTGGCCAGCAGCTGGCTGGAGATGCGCAGGGTGGCGCGGTCTTCCATCAGGCCGACGTCATTGATATCCGGCACCTTGGAGCAGCCGACGCCCTGGTCGATCCAGCGCACCACGTAGCCGAGGATGCCCTGGGCGTTGTTGTCCAGTTCGTTCTGGATTTCCTCGGCCGACCAGTTGGTGTCCTGGGCCAGGGGGATGCTCAGGATATCGTCCAGGGAGGCGCGCTCGCGCTTGGCCAGTTCGGCCTGACGGGCGAACACGTCAACCTTGTGGTAGTGCAGGGCGTGCAGGGTGGCGGCGGTCGGCGACGGGACCCAGGCGGTGTTGGCGCCGGCCAGGGGGTGCATGATCTTCTGCTCGACCATGGCGGCCATCAGGTCAGGCATGGCCCACATGCCCTTGCCGATCTGTGCGCGACCCTGCAGGCCGGTGGCCAGGCCGATATCGACGTTCCAGTTCTCGTAGGCGCTGATCCACTTCTCGGACTTCATGGCGGCCTTGCGCACCACGGCGCCGGCTTCCATGGAGGTGTGGATCTCGTCACCGGTACGGTCGAGGAAGCCGGTGTTGATAAATACCACGCGCTCGCTGGCGGCCTTGATGCACGCCTTGAGGTTGACGGTGGTGCGGCGCTCTTCGTCCATGATGCCGACTTTCAGGGTGTTGCGGGTCAGGCCCAGCACGTCTTCCACGCGACCGAAGATCTCGGTGGTGAAGGCCACTTCTTCCGGGCCGTGCATCTTCGGCTTAACGATATACACGCTGCCGGTGCGGGTGTTCTTGCGGCTGGTGTTGCCATTGAGGTTATGGATGGCAATCAGGCTGGTGAACAGGGCGTCCTGGATGCCTTCCGGAATCTCGTTGCCGTCGGCGTCGAGAATGGCCGGGTTGGTCATCAGGTGGCCGACGTTGCGCACGAACAGCAGGCTGCGGCCGTGCAGGGTCAGCTCGCTGCCGTCGGTCTTGGTGTAGACGCGGTCCGGGTTCATGGTGCGGGTAAAGGTCTGGCCGCCCTTGCTGACTTCTTCAGCCAGGTCGCCCTTCATCAGGCCCAGCCAGTTCTTGTAGACCACGACTTTATCGTCGGCATCGACGGCGGCGACCGAGTCTTCGCAGTCCATGATGGTGGTCAGGGCGGCTTCCATCAGCACGTCCTTGACGCCGGCGGCGTCGGTGCTGCCGATGGGGCTGGTGGCATCGATCTGGATTTCGAAGTGCAGGCCGTTGTGCTTGAGCAGCACGGCGATGGGCGCATGGGCATCGCCCTGGAAGCCGACCAGCTGGCTGGCGTCTTTCAGGCCGGTGGTGCTGCCGTCCTTGAGTTCCACCAGCAGGGTGCGGTCTTCGATGTGGTAGCGGGTGGCGTTGACATGGGAGTCGGCGGCCAGCGGCGCGGCTTCGTCGAGGAAGGCACGGGCGAAGGCGATCACCTTGTCACCGCGGACCTTGTTGTAGCCACGGCCCTTCTCGGCGCCACCTTCTTCGCTGATCACGTCGGTGCCGTACAGGGCATCGTACAGCGAGCCCCAGCGGGCATTGGAGGCGTTCAGGGCGAAGCGCGCGTTCATCACCGGCACCACCAGCTGCGGGCCGGCCAGGCGGGCGATTTCTTCGTCGACGTTGGCGGTGGTGGCCTGGAAGTCTTCCGGCTCCGGCAGCAGGTAGCCGATTTCCTCGAGGAAAGCCTTGTAGGCGGCCGCGTCATGGGCCTGGCCTTTACGGGCCTGGTGCCAGGCGTCGATCTGCGCCTGGATCGCATCGCGCTTGGCGAGCAGGGCGCGGTTTTTCGGGGCCAGGTCATTGATGACCGCTTCGGCACCCGCCCAGAATTTCTCGGCAGCGATGCCGGTACCGGGGATGGCTTCGTTGTTGACGAAGTCAAACAGCACTTTGGCGACCTGCAGGCCACCGACTTGAACGCGTTCAGTCATCACTTGCCTCACTCTGCTCAGCTCTACTCAATAGCCGCGTCGGACCCGGGAATTTAAGTCTTGTAGTCCGAGGCGCGGCATACTACATCAAGATCCGGGGAAAATCAGTGGGTGTGCGTCGCTCTGCGACCAAGAAGTGCTTTGCAGTCACTGCGTGCGGCTTTTTGTCACTTGCTTTCAACAATATTGTTACATAAATACTCAAAAACTGTATACAAGATATTGGTTCAGCTATCCCTGCCAGCCTGCCTATACTCAAGGTCCCGAACAATGAGGCCTTGGTCTATGTCCATTCGCACGGCCATCCTGGCCGATCTTGATCTGCTGACACCACTGTTTGCCGACTACCTGGCCTTCTATGAGGTGGCCAAGCCGGCAGGCGAGGTGCGTGATTTTGTCGCGACGCGCCTGCAGCGCGGCGACTCGCAACTCTTTATTGCGCTGGACGCTCAAGGCCAGGGGCAGGGTTTTGTGCAGCTCTATCCCTTTTTCGCCTCCCTGGCGTTGCGACCGGCCTGGTTGCTGAGTGATCTGTATGTCAGTGCGCAGGCGCGCCGCCAGGGTGTTGGCGAGGCATTGATGCAGGCGGCGCGGGAGCATGCCCGGGAAACCGGTGCCTGTGGTTTGCAGTTGGAGACGGCACGGGGCAATCTGGCCGCACAGGCCCTCTACGAACGCCTGGGGTATGTGCGTGACGAGGTGTTCTATACCTACTGGCTGGCGCTCGACTGAGTGCCGAACAAGGAGATGTGCATGGATCATCTGGTATTGACGGTTATCGCCCAGGATCAGCCGGGGCTGGTGGAACGCATCGCCCAGTGCGTCAGCGAGCACGGTGGCAACTGGCTGGAAAGCCGCATGGCGCGCATGGCCGGGCAGTTTGCCGGCATTCTGCGGGTGGAAGTGGCCCAGGCGGCCCACGCCGATCTGGTGGCCGCCCTGGATGGCTTGCAGGCCCAGGGCATTCGCGTGCTGGTGGCGCCGGGTGGCGAGGCGCCGACCCAGGCCTGGCAGGAAATTCGCCTGGAGCTGGTGGGCAATGACCGGCCCGGCATCGTGCGTGATATCACCCGTCTGCTCAGCAGCCATGGGGTCAACCTGGAAAGCCTGAACACCGAGGTGCTGCCGGCGCCCATGAGCGGCGAACTGCTGTTCCGCGCCGAAGCCCTGCTGGCGGTGCCGCAGAGCCTGGCCCTGGAGCAGCTGCAGGGCCATCTGGAAACCCTGGCCGATGACCTGATGGTGGAGCTTAAGTTGCATTCCGACAGTTGATCGTCGGGTTATCCACGCGCCCTGTGGATAAGGCTGTGGGTAGCCTGAGGAGCCCCGGAGCATTGCCTGGTGCCCCGGGGCTTTTTGCTAAGTGGCTGGAAATTAAGCAGTTACCGCGCTGTTTTGCACAAAGGCCGGGGATGCTTCTGTGGATAAACCGGGGGTAAGCGGGCACAGCCCAGGTACGGTCCGGGCTGCGTCTGGTTGGTCGTTTTTTATACAGTCTGGCGTTTGCGCAGGCTAAGCCAGGCATCCAGGCTATATAGCGCTAGGCCCGCCCAGATGCAGGCAAAGGCCAGCAGGGTGCTGGGGCTGAACTGCTCGCCGAACAGGAAGATCGCCTGCAGCAGCACCAGGGTCGGTGCCAGGTACTGCAGGAAACCCAGGGTGGTGTAGGGCAGGTGGCGCGCCGCAGCGTTAAAGCACACCAGGGGCACCAGGGTGATCGGGCCGGCGGCGATCAGCCAGAGGGCCTGGGGCGTGCTCCAGAACTCAGCCTGGGTGCTCAGTGCCACCGGATGCAGCAGCAACCAGCCCAGCGCCAGGGGCAACAGCAGCCAGGTCTCCACCACCAGGCCGGGCAGGGCGGCCACCGGGGCCTGCTTGCGGATCAGACCATAGAAGCCGAAGGTCAGGGCCAGCACCAGGGACACCCAGGGCAGGCTGCCCAGCTGCCACACCTGCTGCGCCACGCCTAGGGCGGCCAGACCCACCGCCAGCCACTGCAGGCGGCGCAGGCGCTCGCCGAGAATCAGCAGGCCCAGCAGCACATTGATCAGCGGGTTGATGTAGTAGCCCAGACTGGCTTCCAGCATGCGTTCGTTGTTCACCGCCCATACATACACCAGCCAGTTGCTGGCGATCAGCACGCCGCTGGCGGCCAGCACCGCGACGCGCCGGGGGTTGTCCTGCAGCTCGCGCAGCCAGCCTGGGTGCTTCCATACCAGCAGCAACAAGGCGCCGAACAGCGCCGACCAGAGCGCCCGGTGGACGATGATTTCCAGCGCCGGAACCTGTTCGATGGCCTTGAAGTAGAGCGGGAACAGGCCCCAGATAATGTAGGCGGTCAGGCCGAGAAGATACCCGCGACGCAGGTTTGCGGTGGCCATGCAGGGTCCTTGCTTGGGGCGGCTAACGAGAGGCCTGGGATTCTAGTCGGCGCGCTATGGACTTGTCTGGGCGGGCAGGTTTTTCTTGCGTGTCACGGGGCGCTTGGCTGTAACAAAGACGTTACGCCGGGCTGGGCAACTGTAACGGTCTCTCTGTAGGAGCCAGCTTGCTGGCGATCGACGGATAAAAAGCATCGCCAGCAAGCTGGCTCCTACAGATGAAAACAGGGCCTGCGGGATTGGCTCTAAAACAGCCGCAGCGGCTCCTCATCCAGCGCCGCCAGCTGTTCGCGCAGAATCAGAATCTGCTCGCCCCAATAGCGTTCGCTGCCGAACCAGGGAAAGCTGATGGGGAAGGCCGGGTCGTCCCAGCGCCGCGCTAGCCAGGCGCTGTAGTGCATCAGACGCAGGCTGCGCAGGCCCTCGATCAGCGGCAGTTCGCGCGGATTGAAGTCGTGGAACTCCTGATAGCCGTCCATCAGCTCGGACAGCTGGCCGAGACGCTCATGGCGTTCGCCCGCCAGCATCATCCACAGGTCCTGCACCGCCGGGCCCATGCGGCAGTCGTCCAGGTCGACCATATGGAAGGTGTCGTCGCGGCACAGCAGGTTGCCGGGGTGGCAGTCGCCATGCAGACGGATGGCTTGTACCGGATTGCTGGCAAACAGGCCATCCAGGCGTTTGAGCAGATCGCGCGCCACCGACTCGTAGGCCGGCAGCAGGCTGCGCGGAATAAAACCGCCATCGAGCAGGGTGGCCAGGGAGTCGTGGCCGAAGTTGCCGACTGCCAGGGCTTCACGATGGGCAAAGGGCTTCAGTGAGCCCACGGCATGCAGGCGGCCGAGCAGCTGTCCGAGGCGGTACAGCTGATCCAGGTTGCCCGGCTCCGGCGCCCGGCCACCTCGACGGGGAAACAGGGCGAAGCGAAAGCCGGCGTGCTCGAACAGGGTTTCGCCGTCGCGCATCAGCGGCGCAACCACCGGCACCTCGCACCCGGCCAGTTCGAAAGTGAAGCTGTGTTCTTCGCGAATCGCTGCGTCAGACCAGCGATCCGGGCGGTAGAACTTGGCGATCAGCGGCGTCTCGTCCTCGATACCCACCTGGTAGACACGATTTTCGTAGCTGTTGAGCGCCAGCACGCGGGCATCACTGAGGTAGCCGAGGCTCTCCACGGCATCCAGCACCAGGTCGGGCGTGAGTGCGGCAAAGGGATGGGTCATGGTCGGCTCCGATGCAGTAAGGGCGCCGAGTGTAGCGCTTATCCGCAGCCGACCGCTTAATCGCCCGGCTTGGGCGTGCGCGCCAGGCAGTACACATCCACCCGTGCCGCGCCGGCGCTAAGCAGCAGCCGGGCCAGTCGCTCGGCGGTGGCGCCGGTGGTCAGCACATCATCTACCAGGGCCAGGTGGCGGCCCTCGATGCGGCTGCCGGGCGCCAGGGCAAAGGCATGGCGCAGGTTGCGTTTACGCGTGGCGGCGTCCAGTTGCTGTTGCGCCGGGGTCTCCAGCACCCGTTGCAGCCAATGCAGCTGCACGGGCAGGTCGAGTGGCCGGCTTAGCCACTGGGCCAGCATGGCCGCCTGGTTAAAGCCGCGCTGGCGCTGGCGTTGCCTGGCCAGAGGCACGGGTAGAAGCAGTTCGGGGCGTGCCAGGCCCTCGTCGAAGGCGTGGTGCAGGTGTTCGGCCAGCAACTCGCCGAGCAGGCGGCCGAGTGGCCAGCGCGCCTGGTGCTTGAAACGGGTGATCAGGCTGTCGACGGGAAAGGCATAGCGCCAGGGCGCTTCCACCCGGCTAAAGCTGGGCGGCTTCTGCAGGCAGGCCCCGCATACCAGGCCATGGCTGGGCAGCGGCAGGGCGCAGACCAGGCAGTGTTCGCCGAGCCAGGGCAGTTCGGTTTCGCAGGCACTGCAGATGGGGCGCTGGCTGTGGTCGGCGGGCTCGTCGCAGAGCAGGCAGTGGGGGCGGCGCTGGAGCCAGGCCGGGCGTTGCAGGGTAAAACGGGACAGTGGCATGCCAGCTCCTCCTTGAGCGCATGCCCTGAATCTAGACCTGCTTCAGCGGATCAGCCAGCCCAGCAGCATCAGCCCCAGCAGCAACCAGAGTACCCCGGCGACAAAGGCCTTGCGCAGCAGGGCGCGCCCGCTCAGGTACAGCAGAAACAGGCCCAGGGCCAGGAAGATAAAGCTGAAGATCGACTGGTTGATGCCAATGGCCTGGGCCATGCCGGCAAAGAAATCGTCGATGGCATCGGCAATGCCGCCGAGAAAGCCGGACAGCAAGTCGATCACGAAGCGGATAACGCTGCCAATGGCGTGGCCCAGCCAGCCGAAAAAGCCTTCTACCTGCATGGAGCATCCTGCGAAGGGAGTGGTTAATAATTGATCAGGTGTCAACCTGTGCCCTGGCTTTGGTTGACAGCATCCAAGATCCACATATGATGCCCTAAGCCTGAATGCCGCGTCGCCCATGGCGATGCGCGCAGCCCCAGAAGATCGCCACCTGCGTCGAAGGATTTGCCCATGAGCGCCACTGCAGCCATCTCCACCCGTCATGACTGGACCCTCGCCGAGGTCAAGGCGCTGTTCCAGCAGCCGTTCAATGATCTGCTGTTCCAGGCGCAGACCGTTCACCGTCAGCACTTCGATGCCAACCGCGTGCAGGTGTCCACCCTGCTGTCGATCAAGACCGGCGCCTGCCCGGAAGACTGCAAGTACTGCCCGCAGTCCGGCCACTACAACACCGGCCTGGATAAAGAGAAGCTGATGGAAGTGGAGAAGGTGCTCAAGGCCGCCGCCGAGGCCAAGGCCATCGGCTCCACCCGCTTCTGCATGGGCGCGGCCTGGAAGCACCCCAGCGCCAAGGACATGCCCTACGTGCTGAAGATGGTCGAAGGGGTCAAGGCCCTGGGCCTGGAAACCTGCATGACCCTGGGCAAGCTGGACAAGGAGCAGACCCAGGCCCTGGCCGCCGCCGGCCTGGACTACTACAACCACAACCTGGACACCTCGCCGGAGTTCTACGGCAATATCATCACCACCCGCACCTACTCCGAGCGCCTGGAAACCCTGGCCCATGTGCGCGAGGCGGGCATGAAGATCTGCTCCGGCGGCATTCTCGGCATGGGTGAATCCCTGGATGATCGCGCAGGGCTGTTGATCCAGCTGGCCAACCTGCCGGAGCACCCGGAAAGCGTGCCGATCAATATGCTGGTCAAGGTCAAGGGCACCCCGCTGGCCGAGGAGCAGGATGTCGATCCCTTCGACTTTATCCGCATGCTGGCCGTGGCGCGGATCATGATGCCCAAGTCCCATGTGCGCCTGTCCGCCGGCCGTGAGGCGATGAACGAGCAGATGCAGGCCCTGGCCTTCTTCGCTGGTGCCAACTCGATCTTCTACGGCGAGAAGCTGCTGACCACCGCCAACCCCCAGGCCGACAAGGACATGCAACTGTTCGCCCGCCTCGGCATCCAGCCGGAAGCGCGCGAAGAGCACGCCGATGAAGTGCACCAGGCGGCCATCGAGCAGGCCCTGGCGGAGCAGCGCGATTCCCAGCAGTTCTATAACGCCGCTTCGGCATAAACCGCTGTTTATGTAGGAGCCAGCTTGCTGGCGATCGGGTTTGCCGCTGATCGCCAGCAAGCTGGCTCCTACAGGTATGCATATGCCTTTCGACTTATCCGCCCGCCTCGCCGAGCGCCGCACCGCCAACCTCTATCGCCAACGCCCGCTGCTGGAATCGCCGCAGGGGTCGCGGGTGTGGGTCGATGGCCGCGAGCTGCTGGCCTTCTGTTCCAACGACTACCTGGGCCTGGCCAATCACCCCCAGGTGATCGAGGCCTGGCGTGCCGGGGCGCAAAAATGGGGCGTGGGCGGCGGTGCGTCGCATCTGGTGATCGGTCACAGCACCCCGCACCATGAGCTGGAAGAAGCCCTGGCCGAATTTACCGGCAGGCCCCGGGCGCTGCTGTTTTCCACCGGTTATATGGCCAACCTCGGCGCGGTCACCGCCCTGGTCGGACAGGGCGACAGCGTGCTGGAGGATCGTCTCAACCACGCCTCGCTGCTGGATGCCGGGCTGCTGTCCGGCGCGCGCTTTTCCCGCTACCTGCATAACGATGCGGTCAGCCTGGCCAACCGTCTGGGTAAGGCCGTCGGCAATAGCCTGGTGGTGACCGATGGCGTCTTCAGCATGGATGGCGACCTGGCCGATCTGCCGGCGCTGTGCGCCGAGGCACGCAAGGCCGGCGCCTGGGTGATGGTCGACGACGCCCATGGCTTTGGCCCCCTGGGCGCCACCGGCGCTGGCATCGTCGAGCACTTCGGCCTGGGGGTGGAGGATGTGCAGGTGCTGGTCGGTACCCTGGGCAAGGCGTTTGGAACGGCAGGGGCTTTTGTCGCCGGCAGTGAGGAGTTGATCGAGACCCTGGTGCAGTTCGCCCGACCCTATATCTACACCACCAGCCAGCCGCCGGCCCTGGCCTGCGCCACCCTGAAAAGCCTGGAGCTGCTGCGCAGCGAGCACTGGCGGCGCGATCACCTGAATGCCCTGATCCAGCGCTTTCGCGAGGGCGCCCAGGCCATCGGCCTGCAGCTGATGGACAGCGCCACGCCGATCCAGCCGATCCTGGTCGGCGACAGCGGCCGAGCCCTGCAGCTGTCGCAGTTGCTGCGCGAGCGCGGCCTGCTGGTCACCGCCATTCGCCCACCCACCGTGCCGGCCGGCAGCGCGCGCCTGCGCGTGACCCTGTCCGCCGCCCATAGCGCTGAGCAGCTGGAGCTGCTGCTGGAAGCCCTGGCCGAGTGTTGGCCACTGCTGGCTGGCGAGGACACCGTCCATGCGTGATCGCCTGATCCTGCTGCCTGGCTGGGGCCTGGGCACTGCGCCGCTGGAGCCGCTGGCCGCCGCCCTGCGCGGCCTCGATCCGCGTCTGCAGGTGCAGATAGAACCGCTGCCGGCGCTGGATTCGAGCGACCCTGCCGACTGGCTGGACGAGCTTGATGCCAATCTGCCGCAGGACACCTGGCTCGGTGGCTGGTCCCTGGGCGGTATGCTCGCCGCCGAGCTGGCCGCGCGCCGGGGCGAGCACTGTGCCGGTCTGCTGACGTTGGCCAGCAATCTGCGTTTTGTCGCCGAGCCAGACTGGCCGGCCGCTATGCCCAGGGAAGCCTTTGATGCTTTTCGTCAGGGTTGCGCCAGTGACGCGCCCGCCACCCTGAAACGCTTTGCCCTGCTCTGCGCCCAGGGCGCCGCGGATGCCCGTGGCCTGTCGCGGCAGTTGCTCGGCGCCGCGCCGCAGCCCCAGGCCGAGGCCCTGCTGGCGGGGCTGGATCTGCTGGCGGCCATGGATACCTGCGCAGCCCTGCAGCGTTTTGTCGGCCCGCAACTGCATCTGTTCTCCGGCGCCGATGCCCTGGTGCCGGCCGCGGCGGCGCAGGCCCTGCTGGAGCTGTTGCCCGATATCGAAATCGGCCTGATCGATCAGGCCAGTCATGCCTTTCCCCTGGAGCGGCCCCATGAAGTGGCGGCGACGATCCAGGCTTTTTTGCATGAGGC
>Ga0209207_1000399_pt1 | contig 27696 bp, 22 predicted proteins | sample SaghotsprinmetaG_FD_184140 | JGI IMG/M metagenome (GOLD analysis project Ga0209207, IMG submission 184140) | Hot spring microbial communities from South Africa to study Microbial Dark Matter (Phase II) - Sagole hot spring metaG (SPAdes) (version 3) | ecosystem: Environmental > Aquatic > Thermal...
TCGCGCCATATCCGGCAGCGTGCTGGCGATGAGCGGCGAATGGCGGTTGGAAGGCGAGACCCGACCGGTGCGGCTGAGTTACCGCGCCCGCCTCATGCCGCGCGTCCCGCCGCCGCCGCTCTTGTCCGAAGGCTTCATCGAAGACGAGGTGCGGCAGCGCTTCGAGTCCGTCGCCCAGGAAGCGGAACGGCGCGCCGGAAACCGGCGCTAGCGCCGGCCGGGGCCGGAATGCAGCAAGTCGGGTACACTCGCTCGCCTCACCCACGCCCAGACACGAATCAACCCGCATCGTCCCGGGCCTCGCCCCGGTCGCCACAACCTTGGAAATCACCGTCAGCGAACTAATCACCGGCTTCATGGAGCGCCTGGGCGTCGCATGCATCTTCGGCATGCCCGGCGCCCATATCCTGCCGGTGTACGACCGGCTGCACGCCTCCAGCATCCGTTCCGTGCTGGCCAAGCACGAACAGGGCGCCGCGTTCATGGCCGGCGGCCATGCCCGCGCCAGCGGCGGCATCGGCGCATGCATCGCCACTGCAGGGCCGGGGGCCACCAACCTGGTCACCGGCATCGCCAATGCATGGGCCGACCGCCTGCCGGTGCTGGCCATCACCGGCGAGACATCGACCTGGATCTTCGGTCGCGGCGGCCTGCAAGAGAGTTCTGGCGAGGGCGGCAGCATCGATCAAGTGGCGCTGTTCGCGCCCATCACCCGCTATTGCCGCAGGGTGGAACGCAGCGACTACCTCGGCAACGTGCTCGGCCAGGCGGCGCACGCGCTGCTCGGCGAACCGGCCGGGCCGGTGCTGCTCGCCCTGCCGTTCAACGTCCAGAATGAACGGGTGGATGCCGCCATTCTCGACCAGATCCCCCTACGTTCGCCACCGCGCCCACCCGCGCCGGATGTCACGCTGCTCGCCGAGCGCCTGCGCGCGGCGAAGAATCCGGTCATCCTGGCCGGTCACGGCTGCGTCCGCGCCGGCGCCGGCGAGGAGTTGCAACGCCTGGCGACCCGTTGGGCCATCCCGGTGGCGACCAGCCTCAAGGCCAAGGGCCTGATCGACGAAGGCTCGCCGCTGGCGCTGGGTACCCTGGGCGTCACCTCCAGCGGCCATGCATACCAGTACATCCTCGATCATGCCGACCTCATCCTGATCCTCGGCGCAAGCTTCAACGAACGCACCAGCTACCTGTGGGACGCGGGCCTCATCGCCGGCAAGACTACGCTCCAGATCGACCGCGACCCGGCCCAGCTCAACAAGACATTCACCGCCGACCTGGCCCTGCAGGGGGACCTCAAGGCGGTGCTGGCCGCGCTCAACGCGCACCTGGAACGCACGCCCCTCCTCGCCGGGCCGGGCCGGGCCGACCCGGCGAATAGCGCGGTCGGCCGCGATTACGGCCTGTTCCAGTCCGGCTTCGCGCTCATCGAACGGTTCTTCCGCAGCCTCGGCGAACGGGTGCCCGACGCCAGCGTGTTCGACGACAACATCATCTTCGCGCAGAACTTCCTGCGCGCCGGGCCGGGTCTGGCATACCACCCCAACTCCGGCATTTCCTCGCTCGGGCATGCCATTCCGGCGGCGATCGGCGCCCGCGCGGCACAGGCCCGCCCCACCTTCGCCGTGCTCGGTGACGGCGGCTTCCAGATGTGCGGCATGGAGCTGATGACCGCCGTCAGCCATCGGCTACCCATCAACGTGGTGCTGTTCAACAACGGCAGCCTCGGGCTGATCCGCAAGAACCAGCATCAGCACTATGGACGCCGCTTCATCGCCTGCGATTTCGTCAATCCCGATTTCGAGATGCTGGCGCGCTCATTCGGCATCCGGCACAAACGCATCGAAAACGAGGCCGACATCGATGCGCTGTTTGACCGCTTCGATCTGGCCCATGACATCAACCTGATCGAGATCATGATCGATCGGGACCTGTTTCCGAATTACTCCTCACGCCGCTGAAGGGGTTTTCCAGGCATGGCGCGCGACTATATCGTGGTCATCCCGGTCGCCGACCGGCCCCGCCAGCTCGCCGCCTGCCTCGCGAGTCTCGCAAAACAGCGCCGCCGGCACCCCCATGCCGGCGCGGTCTCGGTGCTGATCGCCGAGGACAGCCTCGATGCCGCCAATGTCGCACGCCACCGCGCCCTCGCCGCGGAATGGAGCGCGGCCGGCCTGCCCTGCCAGCACTTCGATGCCGAAGCTCAACGCGATCTCATCGCCCGCCTGCCCGCCGGCCTCGCCAAACGCCTGCGCGGCGTGCTGGGCGATGGCGAAACACCGGGCCACAAGGGCGCCAGCCTGACTCGCAACCTCGCCACGCTGTGGCTGGCGCGACAGGGCATGGAAAACCGGCTTCTCTGGTTCATCGACAGCGACCAGACCTTTGCCGTCGACCTCGATTCAAACGCGGCCGGACAAGCCAGCCACACGCTGGATTATTTCAACGCGATCGATCATCTGTTCGCGGAGGGGCGCCTCGCCATCCTGACCGGCAAGGTGGTGGGCGATCCGCCCGTCTCCCCGGCCGTGATGGCCGCCACCCTGGTCGCCGACAGCGTCGCGCTGCTCGATGCGCTGGGAGGCTGCGAGGCGGACGCAGCCTGCACGTTTCACGCCGGCACGCATGCCCCCCCGGGGGATGCGGCCTACCACGACATGGCGGAGCTGTTCGGCTTCCGCCCATCGACCCAGGCCCTACCCTACCGCTGCCCGCTCGTCGGCGCGCACGACCACGCCGCTGCGCTCGCCGACTTCGGCCGCCGGCTGGAGCGCTTCTTCGCCGGCGAACACCCCACCCGGAAGAGCGCCTGGCAGCCCGCCCCGCCGGCGCATGTCGTGCAGGCGGCGCGCACCCTATACACCGGCAACTACGTGTTCGATCCGGGGCGCTTCACCCCGTTCATCCCGTTCGCGCCCCTGCGCCTGCGCATGGCCGGGCCGACCCTGGGCCGCATCCTGCGCGCCGCGCTGGGGCCGGCATTCGCCTCGGCCAACCTGCCCATGCACCACGGCCGCGCCTTGGCGTCCACCGGCCGCGCCGAATGCCGACCCGGCGTCGAGCGCGCGGGCCCCAGCATCGATCTCACGGATGAATTCGAACGCCAGTATTACGGCGACGTCATGCTGTTCGGCATGGAACGGCTGATCGAACAAGGCTACCCCGATACAGCGCTTTCATCCGCTACCCTTCTCGATGCCCTGGTCGGCACCGAGACCGAAATCGCGGCTCGTTACCGCGCACGCCAGACGACTCTGCGCTCTGGCATCGCCACGCTCGAAAAACGGCTCGCGGACCGCGACGCCTGGTGGCAAGCCGACCGCCTCGCTCCGGCACGCGCCGATCTGGCCCGCTTCATCGCCAATCTGAGGCTGAATTTCGATGCGAACGCCCCCGCTTGGCGCCGCATCCAGGACGCCGACGCCCGCGCGCAACGCCTGACCGCGCTGCGCGACGCGATCCTGCGCCTGCCCGACGAGCGCGCCGCCTGGCGGGAGGCCATTGCATGACCATGAACGTATTCGTGCTCAACAGCGGCCGCTGCGGTTCGACCACATTCATCGCCGCCTGCCGCCACATCCGTAACTACAGCGTCGGCCACGAAAGCCGCGTTCAGTGCCTAGGCGAGGCACGGCTTGCCTATCCGCCCCGCCACATCGAGGCCGACAACCGCCTGAGCTGGATGCTCGGCCGCCTCGACCGCATCTACGGCAAGGACGCGAGCTACGTTCATCTTAGCCGCGCGCCCGCGGCCGTCGCCGCCAGCTTCGCCCGCCGCACCGGGTTCGGCATCCTCAAGGCCTATCGCGAAGGCATCCTGCTCAGCGAAGGCACGCCCACAGACCCGCTCGCCCTGGCGCTGGACTATCTCGACACCGTCGAGGCCAACATCGCCCTGTTCCTCAAGGACAAGCCGCGCGTCATGTCGGTGCGCCTGGAGACCGTCCGCGAGGACTTCATCCGCTTCTGGCACTGGATCGGCGCCGAAGGCGATCTCGATACCGCGCTGGCGGAATGGAACACGCGCCACAATGCGTCGCTGCCGGAGGGGGCCGAATGGGGCAAAGTTCCCTGACGCAACGCCCCCCCATCCAAGCGACGGACTCAAGCGGAGGAGTGCATGAAGATTTATCAGGCTGTTGGACCTAAAAACCGCGGTTGACCGCTTGGATGACTGCGTAGCATGTTGGTTATATTGAGTTTTCAGCCTTCGCCCGACTTCACCGATGGGGTGAGATCGCTACACGCCCGCTTGGCGGCCCGATGCGAGGCGCACGGAGCGCAGCGCCCGAGAAAACGAGCGAAGCGAGTTTCGGCGAAGGCTAAGATCGGCGCAGCCGATCGAGCTAGGCCGCCGAAGCGAGCACCGCGCAACACAGCCGATGGCCCACCGCGGTCGTTTTTCAACCGCCTGGTACAGTCGATGAGTTCATTGCGCATCGATAAACCCGCCGCCAAGGCAAGTCATCCTGCCCAGCGCAGCCACGCACACCCCCGCGCACACTCCATCTCCCGCACGCTCAGACCGGGAAATTCCCCGTGCCAGCGGGCGATGACCTCGCGCTCGTCGGAGCGGGCGGCATCGTCGAGCAGGATCGGCGCGCCTGCGGATAGACGCCCGGCGAGCAAAGGCAGGGCGGGATAGCGCGCGTGCCGGCCAATACGGGCGGGCGGGCCGTCGATGACCAGAAAGTCGATTCGATCCGGCAGGCCGTCGAGGCTGTACCAGGGATAAACCGCCCCGCCTAGGGCATGACCGGTCAGCGGCGCATCCAGTACCCGAGCCTCATCCCCCAGACCAAAGCGGGCCAGCTCGGCACGGGTGGCGGCGGCGAATTCAGGCGCATGATCGAGGCTCAAAAGCCGACCGCCCCAGCCACCGCGCTTCAAGGCCTGGGCCAGCACCACCGTGCTTGCGCCACTGCCGCATTCCAGCGCCACGGCCGGCCGCGTCCGCAGCAGCGCATCCACCGCCAGGGCGAGGAAATCCGCCCCGGCCGACCAGAGCGGATCGCGCGCCGGAGCGTCGGCCAGGCCGATCCGAGCGACGAGTTCGTTCCAGGATTCATCCATCGCGTCTTGGTGCATCCCCCTAAATTCCTCACCACATAGACACGGCATTCGTAGCCCGGATGCAGGCCGCTAGGCCGGAATCCGGGCTACGTGACTGCCCCCCAGTCGATGGAACACCTGCTCTTGGGGTTCAAACGGGCTTTTCAGGAGCATGGGTCCGGTCTTCATGCGGGCCGGGCATTCTATCCGAGTCCGGGCAGGCGATAATCCAGCCCCATGAAATCCATCCATATCCTGCTGCCCGGTCTCGATCCGGATTTCGGTCTCGACACCCCGGCGACCGCGGAGGACGCCGCTGTGCCCGTACGCGGGGCGCTGGCGCGCCTGATCCGCCGGGGCCGAATCCGCCCGCTCGAGGCCCGTGGCCCGAGCCCGCGCCTGGCCGAACTGTTTGGCCTCAGTGCAGCGGAGGACGGCGACGCCCCCCTCGCGCCCCTGCGCCTGGAAATGAGCGGCGACGATCCGGGCGATGCGTACTGGCTGTGCGCCGATCCGGTACACATGCTGGCCATGCTCGATCACCTGCGTCTGGGCGAGGGTGCCACGCTCGCCATCCAGCCGGACGAAGCGGACGCCTTGACGGCCAGCCTGAATGCGCATTTCGCCGGCGAGATCGTGTTCGTGCCCAGCCACCCTGCCCGCTGGCATGCCCGCTTCACCCGCCCGATCCGGGCCGCCACCGCGCCGCTCGACACGGTGGCGGGCGAGTCTGTCCTGCCCCACCTGCCGCGCGGACCGGAGGGCGCCCGCCTGCGCGCCATCCTCAACGAGATCCAGATGCTGCTGTTCGAGCATCCGGTCAACCAGGCGCGCGCCGAACGCGGCCTGCCGGCGGTGAACAGCCTGTGGTTCTGGGGCGGCGGCCAGCGGCCGGCATCCGTGCACGCCAGCTTCGACCGCGTGCATGCCGACGACGTCCTCAGCCAAGCGCTGGCGCATGCCGCCGGCATCGAATCCTTGCCCCTCCCTGTACCTCTGGATGCCGGCGCAATCCGCCCCGGCCGTTCACTCCTCGTCGCCACCGCGCTCGACCGCCCCGCCCGCTACGGCCCGGCCGAATCCTGGCGTGAAACCCTCCGGCGCATCGACGCATCCCTGTTCGCCCCCCTCCTCGCCCTGCTCCGGCGCGGCCGCATCGACCGCCTGCGCATCGACGCCCCCGGCCCCCGGCCGCTGGCCCGCGAACTCACGCCCCTAGATGCCTGGCGCATCTGGCGTTGATTCAACCCGGATTTTCCATGAGGCGGCCTGACGGCCTACACGCGCGCGGGCGGCCGCTTTCGGGCGGCTTCGAGTCCGTGCGCATCGCCCTGGCCCAGCGATGGGCGCGTCGCCCGTCCTCTCAAGAAAACGAAGGGCCGCCCCGAGTTTTATTGTCCCCCTCGGGGGCGGGCTGGGCGTCGCCCGGCCCTGGGGGACGCCAAAATCCGCTCCGAAATCGCCTCGCCGCGAGGAGGGCCCGATGCAAGGCGCACGGAGCGCAGCGACCGAGAAAACGAGCGAAGCGCGTTTCAGAGCGAAGGCGAACTTTCAGGTCATGCCAGAGTTCCATCTCAAGGGCTCCTCGGCCCGGAGGACGAGGGGAGCGCCTCCCTTCCCCCGCCGGGGGAAGGGCCGCGGATTCAGTCCGCGTGTCCCCAAGCCGAGCGGTTCAGGGATTCATGTCGCGCCGGGCGGCCATCCCGGCGGCCAACCCGATCGCGGCCATAAGGCTGCCGGCATGGATCTGACCGCTGCCGGCAAGATCGAGCGCGGTGCCGTGATCGACCGAGGTGCGCACGATGGGCAGGCCCAGGGTGACATTCACCCCGGCGCCGAAGCTGGCGTGCTTGAGCACCGGCAGGCCCTGGTCATGATACATGGCGAGCACGGCATCGGCGCCTTGCAGGTATTTCGGCTGGAACAGTGTGTCGGCCGGCAGGGGGCCAATGAGATCCATGCCCTCGCCACGCAGGCGATCCAGAACCGGCGTGATGACCTCGATCTCCTCTCGGCCGAGGTGGCCGCCTTCGCCGGCATGCGGGTTGAGCCCGGCCACCAGGATGCGCGGCTGGACTGCGCCAAAATCGCGCCGCAGTGCGGCATGCAGGATGAGCAGGGTTTCTTCGAGCCCAGCCGGGGTGATCGCATCGGCCACGGCGCGCAAGGGCAGGTGGGTGGTGGCGAGGGCCACCCGCATCCCGCCCCCCGCCAGCATCATCACCACGCGCGCCACACCGGTGCGTTTCGCCAGATATTCGGTGTGGCCGGTGAATGGATGCCCGGCCGCGTTGATCACGCCTTTGTGCACCGGCCCGGTCACCAGCCCGGCGAATTCGCCGCGCATGCAGCCGGTCACGGCGCGGTCCAGACTGGCGAGCACGCCGGCGACATGGGCCGGATCGAGCCGCCCGGGCGCGACCGGGCCCGCCAGCGGGCAGTCGATGAGGCTCAGAGGCGCATCGCTGCCGGGTCGGTAGGCGGGCGGATCGAAGGCCACGCCCAGACGCGCCGCTCGCCCGGCAAGCATGGCCCGGTCGGCGAGGATCACCACAGGCCGTGGCAAAGGCTTTCCGGCCAGGCCGACCGCAAGGTCGGGGCCGATGCCGGCCGGCTCGCCGGGCGTGAATGCAAGGGGACGCATGGCGTGTTGGGGATGGGGCGAGGCGCGGCCGGATGCGATGCAGCGGAATCCGGGGAAACCGAGGCCTCCGCAGCCCCTCCGATCCGGATGCGCCTCAATTCTCCAGACGGATCTCGACGTAGGCGCGATCGCGCACCTGGCGCACCCAGTCCTCGAACGCTTCCTCGCCCTTGCGTTCGCGCAGGATGCGGCGGGCCTCCAAGCGGCGGCGTTCGTCGGTGACATCCTGGTCGCGCCGGGCGATGACCTGAATGAGATGCCAGCCGAACGGCGAGCGGATCGGTTCGGACACCTCGCCGGGTTTCAATGCATCCATGGCGCGCTCGAAATCGGGCACCGTGTCGCCGGGATTGAGCCAGCCCAGATCGCCGCCCTTGCTGGCGGAAAGATCGTCGGAATGAACACGGGCGAGGCGGGCGAAATCGCCGCCATGCACGATGCGCTCGCGCAGGCCGGAAAGTCGCTTCTTAGCCTCCGAGTCGCTCACTACCTCGTTGGTCTTGATCAGGATGTGCCGGGCCTGGGTCTGCCGCACCACCATAGCGACATCGCGACCACGCTTGTCGAGCAGGGCCAGGATGTGGAAGCCGTTCGGGCTGCGCACCACTTCGGAGATCTCGCCCGGCCGCAGTGCGCGTACCGCCTCGACGAACAGGGCGGGCAGCTTGTCCTCGCCGCGCCAGCCCAGCACGCCGCCCTGGAGCGCATTCTGGGCGTCAGAATAGGCGGCCGAGACCTGGGCCAGGGGCGCGCCGGCGAGCAGTTCGGCGCGCGCGCGCATGGCCTTGGCGCGCAACTGGGCGAGAATCTCCGGCGAAGCGCCCTCGGGGGTGAGCACGAGCAGATGGGCAAGGTTGTATTCCACCCGCGGCGCATCGTCCTGGGCCTGACTGGCGAGCAAGAGCTCGATCTCGGCGTCAGACACCGTCACCTTGCTGTCCACCTCGCGCTCGCGCAAGCGGTCGATGACCATCTGCTGACGCAACTGGGCGCGGAAATCCTCGAAGCGCATGCCATCGGCCTCGATCGCGGCGCGGAAGACCGGCAGATCCATGCCGTTGCGTGCCGCCAGGGACGCCACCGCACGATCGAGCGGCGCGCCGTCGACACGGATGTTGGTCTCTTCGGCAAGTTGCATCAGCGCCCGTTCGGTGATCATGCGCTCGAGCAGTTGCCGCTCCAACACCCGGCGCGGTGGCGGCAGGGTGTTCTGGCGGCGCAACTGGGCCAGGGTCTGCTCGACCCGTGCATCGAGCTGATGCCGGGTAATCACACCCTGATTCACCACGGCGACGATGCGGTCGAGCTCGATCGGCGCGGCAAACGCCGGCGTGGCGGACAGCCACAGTACGGTGAGCAGGGCACAGGCCCTCGCTGCGAATTTTCCCGCCCAGGCGCGGACAGGGCCAAGGCGGGGGAGGCTTGCAGTCTCAGGGTTCGAGTTCATCAGTCTTCACATATCCGGATATGCTGTTGCGCAACAGGCCGAGCGGATCCGGCCCCAGCCGGGTCAGACCGCGCAGTTCGAGTTGCAGGTAAAAGGCCGTGTTCTTTTCGCTCGCGGCGGTGGCGAGCTGCTGGACCACGCCGCGCAATGACCAGCAACCGGCGTTGTACTCGAATCCAAGCAGGCCTTCAACCAGGCGCGCATCCTTGAGCGAGTAGTTGATCCGCCCCAGGCCCGACCAGCTGCGCGCCAACGGCCACTGCCAGGACAGGTCGACCTGATGCAGGCCCTGGTTACCGGTGTACAGGTCGTTGATGTAGCGCAGGCCGGCGTTCACCACCCGGCCCGGGCCAGGCCTGTACTGGGCGCCCAAATGGGCGCGCGCCAGCTCGCCGTCGTCCGGGTTGTACTGCACGCCGCTGTCCAGGCGCCAGCGCGCGGTGAGTTGACCGGACATCTGTGCAATGAGGTCGGTGACGTTGCCGCGCCGGCCAGTTTCCCCCGGCAGGCGCACACGCTGCTCGCTGAAGTAATAGCGCTGGCCAAGCGTGAACTGCAGGCGCTCCAGGCCGCGCTCGGCCTCCATGAACCGGCTGGTGACGGCCAAGGTGAGCTGGTTGGCATCGTTGAGACGATCCACCCCGACATACTGGTTCTCGCTGAACAGCTGGCCCAGAGACAGGTCGGCGGGGCCGGTGTCGAACACCGGGAAGGCGGACTGGTCGCGATGGGGGATGTATACGTAATACAGCCGTGGTTCGAGGGTCTGCATGTATGCCGTGTCGCGCCAGGCGAAGTCGCGCTCCAGGAACAGCCCGCCATCGAGGCTGAAGGTCGGCATGGAGCGGTTGAGCGCGGTGGCGCGGGCGAGCCCGGGGTTGAACGGATCGGGGTTGCGGTCGAGGTCGTAGCGCAGGTAGTTCCAGCCCAGGCGCGGGGTGAGGAAGGTGCTCGCCGTGCGCATCGGCAGGCTCAGGCTAGGGGCCAGATGCAGGCGCTGCCCCTCGGCGCGGTCGGCGCGGTCGATGTGAAAATCCACCAGCTCGCTGGCCAGACTGAAGCGCAGACCGGCCGGCAGGGGCCGGTCCATGTCGACCACGATCTGGGGCAGACGCTGGTAGGGAACGATGTCCGGGTTGTAGGTGGTCTCCTGCAGAGTCTGAAAGCCCTGCACCCGAGCCAGGGCGCGCCAACCCTCGCCCTGGTAGTGCAATGCCGCCTCGCGCGGCAGGTTGACCCGCGCGGTCTCGCTCACCAGGCTGGACAACTCGGTGAAATAACGGTCGTCGGATACGCCTTCGAGATTCAGGCTGGCGGTCAGCCGCGGTCCGAAGCGATGCTGGTGACGCAGCACGCCGCGATAGCGGCTCTCGCCGCGCACCTGGTCTTCCGGCAGCCATTCGAAGAGCAGGTCGCCGCGGTAGGCGGGCTCCATGTAGCGGAACTCGCCCCCCAGCTGCAAACCGCGCTTGCTCATCAGGCGGGGGGTGAAGGTGGCGTCGCGGTTGGCGGCGATGTTCCAGTACCAGGGCACGATCAGTTCCAGGCCACGGGCGTCGGCGACCCCCGCCGAAGGGGTGAGGAAGCCGGTCTTGCGCCGGTTGTCCAGCGCGAAGTCGAGCCAGGGTGCGTACAGGATCGGGGTATCGAGAAACTCCAGGCGGACATCGCGGGCGATGCCCAGGTTGCGGGTGTAATCGAGCTCCAGGTCGCGCGCCCGGATGAACCAGTCGTCGTTGTCGACGCCACAGGTGGTGTAGCTCGCGTCCCTGAGCCGGTAACGGTCCTCGCCTTCGAACAGCAGGACATCGGCCTGGCCGCGACCACGTGGTCGCAGATCGGGGTCGGGCGTATCAAAATCGGCGAACACCGTGCGTTCGGAGCGGGTTTCATGCATCGCCTGGCTGGCGATGCGGTAGCGCACCGCACGCATCTCGCCGAGGCGGGCGGCGAGCTTGAGGCGCAATTCGTCGCCCTGCAGGCGGAACGCATCGCGCGCCAGGCTGACCGCGCCCACGGCATGCAGCACATCCTCGGCCTGATCGTAATGCATCCACTCGGCGCCGATCCGGCCCTGCGGCGCGCTGGCCCGTACCCGGCCGCGGGCTTCGATGTAACGCTCCATTTCGCCCGCAAGCTGGTCGGCCTCGACGAAGACCGGCCGCTCGACCGACGCGCCCGGATCGGGCGCCAATCGCTCGGCGCGACGCAGGCTCAAGGTCTCGGCCGCGACCGGAAAGGCCAGGCTCAGCAGCAAGGGCAGCAGGGCGGGACGAAATGGGGCGAGGGCCATCGAGCGGGACGAATGGTAAACTTCATGGATTCAAGCTGATCCGGAAGTATACCTTGGAACCCCACCCCCCGGCCGTCCCCGGGCCGTCCCACACTGCCCACGAAGACCCGCGGTTTGCCGCATTGCACGCCTGGCTGCCCGGAGTCCTTCCGGCGGCGCTCGAATCGCTCCTTCCAGCCTCCGCCGACGCCAGCTTCCGCCGCTATTTCCGCGCCCGGACCGCCGCTGGCAGCTTCATCGTCATGGATGCGCCGCCCAGCCACGAGGACTGCCGCCCCTGGCTGCATGTCGCCCGTCTGTTCCGCGCCGCCGGTGCAAACACGCCCGAGATCCTGGCCGAAAATCTCGCCGAGGGCTTCCTGCTGCTTTCCGATTTCGGCGACACCACCTATCTCAAGGCGCTCAGCGAGGCCAATGCAGACGCACTGTACCGCGATGCCAATGCCGCACTGCTGAAAATCCAGCTTGCCAGCCGCGAAGGCGAGCTGCCCGGATACGATGCCGCGCTGCTGCGCCGCGAACTGGACCTGTTTCCGGACTGGTATGTGGCCCGCCATCTTGGTGTCAAACTCGATGCCGACCAGCGCGCGGAGCTGAAATCCACCTTCGCACTCATCCTCGAAAACAACCTCGCCCAACCCAGGGTATACGTGCACCGCGACTGGCATTCGCGCAACCTGATGCATACCGAGACCGGCAATCCCGGCGTGCTCGACTTCCAGGACGCGGTATACGGCCCCATCACCTACGACCTGGTCTCCATCTACAAGGACGCCTACATCGCCTGGGACGAGGAACGTGTGCTCGACTGGGTCATCCGCCACTGGCAGGACGCCCGCCGCGCCGGGCTGCCGGTACAGGACGATTTCGGCGCGTTCTACCGCGACTTCGAATGGATGGGTGTGCAGCGTCACCTCAAGGTGCTCGGCATATTCGCCCGCCTGTATCACCGCGACGGCAAGGCGGGGTATCTAGCCGACATGCCGCGGGTCATGCATGCACTGCGCAGCGCATGTCAGCGCTACAACGCCCTCGCCCCCCTCCTGCGGCTGCTTGACGCACTCGAAGGACGTGCCGCCGAAGTGGGCTACACATTCTGAACCCGCCCATGTTCAAGGCCATGATCCTCGCCGCCGGGCGGGGGGAGCGCATGCGCCCCCTGACCGATCACACGCCCAAGCCGCTCCTCACGGCGGGCGGCAAGCCATTGATCGAATGGCAGATCGAACGGCTCGCCGCGGCGGGTTTTCGTGAACTGGTCATCAACCACGCCCATCTCGGTCAGCGCATCGAGGCGCATCTGGGCGACGGCGCCCGTTTCGGTGTGCGCATCGCCTGGTCGGACGAAGGCGAAGCGCTGGAAACCGCCGGCGGCATCGCCCGGGCCCGTACACTGCTAGGCGACATGCCCTTCCTGGTCACCAACGGCGACGTGTACGTCGAATACGACTATGCCCGGCTGCGCCCGGCACTCACCGCAATGGCCAACGACTCCGGACGCCTCGCCCATGTGGTCCTGGTGGACAACCCGCCCCACCACCCGGACGGCGACTTCGCCCTCGCCGGCGAGCGGGTCCAGGCCAGCGGCGTGGACGAACGGCTGACATTCTCCGGCATCGGCCTGTACCGGCCCGAACTGTTCGCCGCCATCCGCGCCGGTGAAAAGGCCCGCCTCGCCCCCCTGCTCCAGGCGGCCATGGCGGACGGACGGGTGAGCGGCGAACATTTTCGCGGCCGCTGGGAAGACGTGGGCACCCCGGAACGACTCTATGCACTCGACCGTGAACTGAGGGCGCGTCATGCGACCTGAATACGAACCCCACCGCGACCGCCGCGAGCGGATCCTGGCCGAGCTCGCGACGCGTGGCGGCGGCGTGCTGGTGCTGCCCACCGCGCCCGAGGTGGTGCGCAATCGCGACACGCACTACCCCTATCGCCACGACAGCCATTTTTATTACCTCACCGGATTCACCGAACCCGAGGCGGCGCTGGTGCTCCTCGCCGGCCGCGGCCGCAAGCGCGCGCGACGCATCCTGTTCTGTCGCCGGCGCGATCCGGAACGCGAGATCTGGGATGGATACCGTTTCGGCCCCGCCGCGGCACGCGATCGATTCGGCTTCGACGCGGCCTGGCCGATCGACGAGCTCGACCGCCGCCTGCCGGCGCTGATCGAGGACCAGCCCGCGCTGTACACCCTGCTCGGCCGCGATCCGGCCTGGGACGCTCGGGTGATGCGCTGGCTGGAACGGGTGCGCGACAGGGCACGCTCTGGGGTGCGGGCGCCGGAGCGGCTGGTGGAAGCCCGTGCGAGCATCGATGCCTTGCGCCTCGTCAAGGACGCCGACGAGATCGGACGCATGCGCCAGGCCGCCGCCATTTCCGCCGCCGCGCATCGCCGCGCCATGCGCGCCACCCGCCCCGGTCTATACGAATACGCCATCGAGGCCGAGCTGATCCACGAATTTCGCCGCCAGGGCGCCGACGCGCCGGCCTACCCGCCCATCGTCGCCGGCGGCGGCAACGCATGCATCCTGCATTACGTCGACAACCGCGCCCGGCTCGAAGCCGGCCAATTGCTGCTGGTCGACGCCGGTGCCGAATACATGAGCTATGCCGGCGACATCACCCGCACCTGGCCGGTATCGGGGCGCTTTTCCGGCCCCCAGCGCGAGGTCTACGAAATCGTACTCGCGGCCCAGGCCGCGGCCTTGGACGCGGTCCGTCCCGGCGAGCCCTGGAACGCATTTCACGATGCCGCCGTGCGGGTGCTCACCCGCGGCATGGTCGATCTCGGCCTGCTCGCCGGCGAGGTGGACGGGCTCATCGAATCCGGCGCATACAAGCGCTTTTACATGCACCGCACCGGGCACTGGCTGGGCCTGGACGTGCACGACGCCGGCGAATACAAGCAGGATGGCGCATGGCGCCGTCTCGAACCCGGTATGACGCTCACCGTCGAGCCCGGCCTCTACATCCGCGCTGGCGAGGGGGTGCCGGAGGCGCTGGCCGGCATCGGCGTGCGCATCGAGGATGACGTGCTCGTCACCCCGGTCGGCCACGAGGTCTTGAGCGCCGCCGCGCCCAAGACCGTGACGGCGATCGAGGAGGAGATGCGCGCCGGAATGGAAGGAAGTCCCGCCCATGCATGACCTGGTCCTCGTCGGCGGCGGTCCGGTGGGTCTTGCCCTCGTCCATGCCCTGGCCGACAGCGGCCTTTCCGTGGCACTCGTCGAGGCCAGGGAAACGCTGTCCGCCGAGGATCCGCGTGTCATCGCCCTGGCGCAGGGCAGCCGCCTGATCCTGGAGCGGATCCGTGTCTGGCCGCATCTGGCCGCACAGGCCACCGCCATCGAAACCATCCATGTATCGCGTCAGGGCGGCTTCGGCCGCGCCGAGCTCTCCGCCGCCGAGGCCGGCGTGCCGGCGCTGGGCTATTGCGTCGAATATGGCGCGCTCTACGCCGCGCTCGCGGCCGGCCTGCCCGGCGGCGCGATCGAGCTCGTGACCGGCGCCCGGGTGGTCGGCCTCGCGCCAGGTGCGGAAGGCGGCGAGATCCAATACCTGCGCGCCGGTAGCACGCATCGCCTCGCCGCCCGCCTGATCGTCGTCGCCGACGGCGGCAAGGGTCTGCCCATGGCCCTCGGCGCATACAAGGATTACCGCCAGAGCGCCCTGCTCGCCCGGGTGCGTTGCGAGCGCCCGATTCCGGGTCGCGCATTCGAACGCTTCACGGCCGAGGGGCCCATCGCCCTGCTGCCGCTGGGTGATGAATACGCACTGGTGTGGACCACTCCGGCGCGCGCCTTGGAAACGCGCATGCGGCTTTCCGACGCCGAATTCCTCCAGGGCCTGACCGATGCATTTGCCGGCCGCCTAGGCCGTTTCACCGCCTGTGGCCCGCGCGCCGCCTTTCCCCTGCGTCTCATGCAGGCTCTGGAGGACGGTCGACCAGGCCTGGTACGCATCGGCAATGCCGCCCAGAGCCTGCATCCGGTCGCCGGGCAGGGCTTCAACCTCGGCCTGCGCGATGCCTGGATGCTGGCCCAGGCCGTGCTCGACGCGCCCGTCGATACGCTCGGCTCGGCCGGCTTCATCGCGGCCCACCTCGCCCGGCGCCGCCGCGACGTGCTGGGCGGCATCGGCATGACCGACCTGCTCGTCGATGCATTCGCCGACCGCCTGCCGACCGGCCTCGCCCCCCTGCGCGGGCTGGCCCTGGCCGCGCTCGACCTGACCCCGCCGCTCAAACGGCTGTTTGCACGCAAGATGATGTTCGGGATGCAGGCATGGTGAGCGACATCGTCATCCTCGGTGGCGGGCTCAATGGCGCCGCCCTCGCCCTCGCGCTGGCCGACGGCCCCTGGCGGATCGTCCTGGTCGACCCCGAGCCGCCCACCGCCCCGGGCACGGAATTGGACCGTCGCATTTATGCATTCAGCCCCGCGAATGTCGCTTGGCTGCGGCAGATCGGCGGCTGGGATGCGCAGATCCGCGCTCAGGTCGTCTGGCGCATGCGCATCGCCGGAGACGCCGGCGGCCGGCTCGATTTCGATGCCCTCGAGGCCGGGCTGCCGGAGCTGGCCTGGATCGCCGGCAACGATGAGCTACGCGCCGCACTCTGGAGGGCCCTGGTCGGCCGCGGCAATGTACGCTGCATCCAGGACTCCGCCGCAGCCGTGCATTGGGACGTGAATCCATCCGGCACGCCGACGCATGAAGTCCGACTCGCGGGCGGCGAGACACTCGCCGCCCGCCTCTTGGTGGCCGCCGACGGCGCCGATTCGTGGCTGCGCAATGCAGCCGGCATCGAGGTCGAGGTCGAGGACTACCGTCACGTCGGCATCGTCGCCAACTTCGCCTGCACCCGCCCGCATCGCGGCACCGCCTGGCAATGGTTCAGGGACGGCAGCGTGCTGGCCTATCTGCCACTGCCAGGCAAATTTGTATCCATCGTCTGGTCGAGCCCCAGCGACGAGGCGCCGCAGCGGCTGGCGCTCAACCCGGACGAATTCGCCCATGCGGTCACCGAAGTCGGCGCGGGTGTACTGGGGCCGCTCAGCCCGCTCGGCCCCGCCACCGGCTTCCCGCTCAAGCGCCGGCTGGCGCGCGAATGGGTGCGCCCCGGCCTGGTGCTGCTGGGCGATGCCGCCCATACCGTGCACCCGCTCGCCGGCCAGGGCGTCAACCTCGGTTTCCGTGACAGCCGCCTGCTCGCGGCCATGCTCGCCTGCGGCGGCGCGCCCGGCGAGATCGGCCGCCTCACATCCTATGCCGCGCGCCGGCGCGAGGACGTGGTGAGCATGCAGTTCACCACCGGCGGCCTGAAAAAACTGTTCGCCGCGCGCAATGCCGGGGTGGCCGGGCTGCGCAACACCGGCCTGTCCATGCTCGATGGGCTCGACCCATTGAAGCAGGCCCTGATCCGGCACGCCGTCGCATGATGGAGCGAGGTTTCGACTTGTCCCCCGCCGGCACGAGCTGATAGGCTCGCGCATACTTTCCCATCCTTGGAGCCCCCGATGCGTTTCATTTCCGCCCTGCTGCTCGTCCTGTTCAGCGCCACCGGTTGCAGCGCCGGCGAGGCCGACATCCGCAAAAACATCGAGGCCCGCTTCCCCGGCGCCAAGGTCGACAGCGTCAGCCGCACCCCCGTGCGCGGCCTGTTCGAGGTGGTGGTGGACGGCAACCAGATCCTGTATTCCGACGCCAAGGGAGATCACGTCATCGTCGGTGAACTGCTCGACACCCGTACCCGGGCCAACCTCACCCAGGCACGCATGGAAAAGCTGATGGAGGTCAAGCTCGACAGCCTGCCGCTGGAGCAGGCCATCAAGCAGGTGAAGGGCGATGGCAGCCGACGCATGGCGGTATTTTCCGACCCCGACTGCACATTCTGCCGCCGGGTGCAGTTCGAACTCGACCGGCTCGACAACGTCACCATCTACATGTTCCCCTTCCCTCTGCCCATGCACCCGGACGCCACCCGCAAATCCATCCTGGTATGGTGCAGCGAGGACCGCTCGCGCGCCTGGGACGACCTCATGCTGCGCAACAAGGAACCCGTGCACGGCCGCACCGACTGCGCCAACCCGATCGCCGCCAACCTCGAGCTTGGCCAGCGCCTCAACATCAACGGCACCCCGGCACTGATCTTCGCCGACGGCAAGCGGGTGCCGGGCTTCATCCCCGCCGCCCGGATCGAACAGATGCTGGCCGCCGCCGCAAAACCCGCCGCAAAATAAGTTTCACCGGATGCCGGAGGAAACCCAGTCCGCCTGCCGCATCCGCGTCGCGGGCCGGGTGCAGGGGGTGGGCTTCCGCCCTTTCGTATACCGGCTGGCGCTCGCACACGGCCTGTCCGGCTGGGTGCGCAACGTCACCGGGGCGGTCCACATCCATGCCGAGGGCGAAGCCGCGGCCCTCGCCCGCTTCATCGCCGCGCTCACTGCCGATGCCCCCGGCATCGCCCGGCCTCAGGGCGTGGACGTCGAGTCCGTCCCGGTGGAGGGGCATGCGGCATTCCACATCCTGCAAAGCGAGGCCGGCGCCCCCGATATCCATGTCCCCCCGGACCTCGCGCCTTGTGCGGAATGTCTGGCCGAACTTTACGATCCGAACGACCGTCGCTACGGCTACCCGTTTATCAACTGCACCCAGTGCGGCCCGCGTTACACACTGATCGACGCCCTGCCCTACGACCGCGCCAACACCCGCATGGCCGGTTTTCCGCTTTGCGCGGCCTGTCGCGCCGAATATGAAGACCCCGGCAATCGCCGCTTCCATGCCGAACCGGTGGCCTGCCCGGCCTGTGGCCCGCATCTGCACCACATCGACCGCGCGGGTCGGGTCACCCGGGGGGACGCGGCATGCATCGACAAGACGCTGGCCGATCTCGCAGCCGGCGCCATCGTCGCGGTGAAGGGGGTCGGCGGCTATCACCTGTTCTGCGACGCCGGCAACGCGGCGACGATCGCCCGCCTGCGGGCCAACAAGCCTCGCCCGGCCAAGCCGCTCGCCGTGCTCTGCGTCGATCTGGAGCAGGCCCGCGCGCTGGTGCATATCGACGCAATGGCCGCCGCACACCTCACCGCATCCTCGCGTCCGATCCTGATTTTGCCCCGCCGTGCCGACACCCCCCTTCCCGAGGGACTCGCCCCCGGGCTTCGCGAACTCGGTGTGCTCCTGCCCGATTCGCCCTTGCATCACCGCCTCGCGCATGGATTTGCCAAGCAATGTGGACGCCCCCTGGTGGCCACTTCCGGCAACCTCGGCGGCGAGCCGGTGCTGACCGACGAAATGGAGGCCGAACAGCGGCTGGCCCATGTCGCCGATGCATTCCTGCACCACAACCGCCCCATCGCCCGCCCGGCCGACGATTCGGTCTGGCGCCCCAGCCTCGGCCGTCCCCGCCCCATCCGCCTTGGCCGCGGCATCGCCCCGCTCGAACTCACCCTGCCGCGCCCCGTGCCGGAGCCGGTGCTCGCCCTCGGCGGCCACATGAAAAACTGCATTTGCCTGGCCTGGGAGCAACGCGCCGTGCTCTCGCCCCACATCGGCGAACTCGACAACGAACGCAGTCTGGCCACCTTCGCGGAGGTGGCCGAAACCCTGCAAGGCCTATATGCGGTCCGTGCCCGTCGCTTGCTCATCGACCGCCACCCCGGCTACGGCTACCGTGGCTGGGCCCGCGCCCGCGGCCTGCCCCGGAGCGAAATCGGCCATCACCGCGCCCATGCCTCGGCGCTGGCCGGAGAACACCCGCAGGTCGAACACTGGATCTTGTTCACCTGGGACGGCGTCGGCCTCGGCGACGACGATACACTGTGGGGCGGCGAGGCATTCACCGGCCGCCCCGGGGCCTGGACCCGACGCGCCAGCCTGCGCCCGTTCCGCCTGCCCGGCGGCGAGACTGTTTCACGCCAGCCCTGGCGTTCGGCCGCCGCACTGCTCTGGGAGACCGGAGAAAAGGCGGCATTCGCCCCGGAACTGCTGCATGCGGCCTGGCAACGCGGCATCAACAGCCCGCAAAGCAGCGCGGCCGGACGCCTGTTCGACGCCGCCGCCGCACTGCTCGGCCTGTGCCACAAAGCCAGCTTCGAAGGCGAAGGCCCGATGCGGCTGGAGGCCCTCGCTGCCACCGACGGCCCGGGACAGGACGATGCGCCGGCCCCCCTCCCCCTCGCGCCCGACAGCGCGGGCGTGCTGCGCGCGGACTGGGCCCCGCTCCTGGCGCTTCTCGGCGACGCGCAGCTCCGCCCGGAAGGACGCGCCTGGCGCATGCATGCCATCCTTGCAGAAACCGTGCTGGAGCAGGCACAGGTGCTTCGAACGGAATGCGGAAGCCACGACGTGGGCCTGAGCGGCGGCGTGTTCCAGAACCGCCTGCTGGTGGAATGCATCGCCGCGCGCCTCACTGCGCACGGATTCAGGCTACACCTCAACCGGGACATCCCGGTCAACGATGCCGGACTTGCATTCGGTCAGATAATCGAGTTCAGCGCCCTCGGGCGGGCTTGATCCCGGATTTTCAGTCATGCGCCCCGAGACCCTCAGCACGCCCTGGCGGCCGGATCGATCCGCCGTACGTCAGCAGGTGTTCACCGCCCGGCAACCAGACACGACCGGCGCGGCCTGCGCCACCGGCCCACCCTCCCGGATCCAGGCGCGGATGCCGTCCCGGGCCTCGTACACGCTGGGATAGCCGGCCTACTGGTTCATAAACAGGCTGACTGCACGGATACGGTTGCCGGTCCGGCAGATCACCGCCACCGGGGTTCCCGGTTTCTCCACCTGCCGGGCCGTGGCGAGCCTAGCCGCAGGATCGGCACGACCGCGCTCGTCGAAGAATGTGAGCGGATGACCGGATGCAAGGCGCACGGAGCGCAGCGACCGTGACACCTCCACAGTTCCCGCGCGCTGGCGGGGACGCTCAGGATGGGGCGCGGCGAATGCGAGCCCCCAGCGCCTCCAGCTTGGCCTCGATCTGCTCATAGCCACGATCAAGATGGTAGATGCGTTCGATGTGGGTTTCCCCTTCCGCCACCAGGCCGGCGATCACCAGGCTGGCGGAAGCGCGCAGGTCGGTGGCCATCACCGTCGCCCCCTGCAGGCCGGCGACCCCGGTGACGAATGCGGTATTGCCATCGATCTTGATGTCCGCCCCCAGGCGGATCAGCTCGACCGCGTGCATGAAACGGTTCTCGAAAATGGTTTCGCGGATCATGGCCGAACCCTCGGCGACGCAGTTGATGGCCATGAACTGGGCCTGCATGTCGGTGGGAAAGGCCGGATAGGGCGCGGTGCGGATTGATACCGCCTTCAGACGCTGCGGTGCGCGAATGTGGATGGCCTCGCGGCCGGGCGTCTTCTCGCTGTCGATCTCGCAGCCGGCGTCCATCAGCTTATCGATGACCGCGTCGAGATAACCGGCCGAGGTGCCGGTCAGGCGAACCTCGCCCGCCGTGGCGGCCGCGGCGCAGAGGAATGTGCCGGTCTCGATGCGGTCCGGCATGATGCGGTGTCGCGCCCCGGAGAGACGCTCCACACCCTGGATGCGGATGACATCGGTACCCGCGCCGGAGATGCGCGCCCCCATGGCGGCCAAGCACTGGGCGAGATCGACCACTTCGGGCTCGCGCGCGGCGTTCTCGATCACGGTCTCGCCCTCGGCCAGCACGGCCGCCATCATCAGGTTTTCGGTGCCGGTGACGGTCACCATGTCAGTGAACAGGCGGGCGCCCTTGAGCCGGGTGGCGCGGGCATGCACATAGCCGTGCTCGACGCCGACCTCCACACCCATCGCGGTCAGTCCCTTGATGTGCTGGTCGACCGGACGCGCGCCGATGGCGCAGCCGCCGGGCAAGGATACGCGCGCCTCGCCGCAGCGGGCGGCGAGCGGCCCCAGCACCAGGATCGAGGCGCGCATGGTCTTGACCAGTTCATAAGGCGCGACCGGATGGTCCAGACCGGAGGCATTAAGCTCGACCCGATGCCCGTCGCGCTCGATCTCCACCCCCATCTGCGCCAGGAGCTTCAACATGGTGTCGATGTCGTTGAGCGCCGGCACGTTTTCCAGCGTCAGGCGCTCACGGGTGAGCAATGCGGCGCACAGGATGGGCAGGGCGGCGTTCTTCGCCCCGGAAACGGCGACCTCGCCGGCAAGGCGCCGGCCGCCTTCGATGACCAGCTTATCCATTGCGCGCGGCCCACTCTTCCGGGGTCAGTGTCTGCATGGACAGGGCGTGAATCTCTTCCCGCATCCGCTCGCCCAGCGCCTTGTACACCAGTTGATGCTGGCCAACCCGCATCTTGCCGCGAAACTCGGGGCTGACGATGATCGCCTCGAAATGATGGCCATCGCCATCCACCTGGATGTGATCGCAGGCGAGTCCTGCCCGAATCCAGTCCTCGATCTGTGTTGGAGTCACCATGCCGGAATCCTGTTCGTGAAAATTCAGTGTCGGAGTTTATAGCCGCTTTGCAACAGCCGCCATGAAAGCGCCGCCAGCGCCAGCGCGAAAGGCAGCACCACGGCGAACGCGTGCCAGGGCGATACGTCGGATTCGCCGAGAAAGCCGTAGCGGAATCCGTCAATCATGTAAAACACCGGGTTGTAATGCGAAAGCGTCTGCCACACCGCGGGCAAGGAGTGTATGGAATAGAACACGCCGGACAGGAAGGTGAGCGGCAGGATGACGAAATTCTGGATGCCGGCCAGATGATCGAACTTGTCCGCCCAGATGCCGGCGACGATGCCGAGCGCACCGAATGCGGCGCTGGCACTGATGGCGAAGGCGAGGATCCAGCCGGGATGGGCCAGCGGCAGATCGGTGAACAGTGCGCCGACCAGCATCACCCCGGCGCCGACCACCAGGCCCCGGACGATCGCGGCGATGAGGTATGCGGCAAAGAATTCGAGATGCGACAGGGGCGGCAACAGGACGAACACGATGTTGCCGGTGATCTTGGACTGGATCAGGCTGGACGAGCTGTTGGCGAACGCATTCTGCAACATCGACATCATGACCAGCCCGGGCATCAAGAATGCGGTGTAGCTCACGCCAGGGTAGACCTCGACATGCGATTCAAGCACATGCGAGAAAATGAGCAGGTAGAGCAGCGCGTTGATCACCGGCGCCAGCACGGTCTGCAAGGCCACTTTCCAGAAGCGGATCAGTTCCTTGTGCAACAGGGTGACGAAACCCACCCAGGCACGCGCGCTCATGTCGACCTCCCGGCCATGATACGCATGAACACGGTTTCGAGATCCGCAGGCCGCACTGCGAGATCGACGACCTGACGGCCGCTGGCGCGCAACCCGGCGAGGATCGCATCCAGCTCCGCGAGGTCCGGCAAGGCCAGCACGAATCGTTCGCCCTCGCGGGAAAGCAGGCGAGGCACGAACGCATCCGGCAATGTGGCTGGAGACAGCACGAGTTCCAGGCGCCGCTCCTGCGCTCCGGCGAGCAGATGCGCGGTCCGGTCGAGCGCGACGACGCGCCCCGCCTTGAGCATGGCCACCCGGCCGCACAGGGTCTCCGCCTCCTCCAGATAATGCGTGGTGAGCAGCACGGTATGTCCCTCGCCATTGAGGCGACGGATGAACGCCCACAGCGACTGGCGCAACTCCACGTCGACCCCGGCGGTGGGTTCGTCCAGCACGATCACCGGTGGCCGGTGCACCAGAGCCTGCGCCACCAGCACCCGCCGCTTCATGCCGCCGGACAGGCGGCGCAGATTGGTATCGGCCTTGTCGACAAGGCCCAGCTCGGCGATGAGTTCGTCGATCCAGGCCTCGTTGTGGCGCAGGCCGAAATAGCCGGACTGGAAGCGCAAGGTCTCGCGCACGGTGAAGAAAGGGTCGAACACCAGCTCCTGGGGCACCACGCCAAGCCGGCGCCGCGCCTCGCGGTAGTCGCGTCCGACATCGAAGCCCAGCACCCGCGCACGCCCGGCGCTCGCACGCGCGAGCCCGGCGAGAATGCTGATCAGGGTGGTCTTGCCAGCGCCGTTGGGACCGAGCAGGCCGAAAAACTCACCCGGTTCGATGGCTAGATCGACACCGCACAACGCATGCGCGCCCGGATAGCGCTTATCCAGGCCCTGGACCTCGATGGCAGGGATCATCCTGAAAACCGCAGTCGACCGCTGATTTGATCTCGCAACATGCTGAATGAATCAGATTTAGCAGGCTGTTGAAAAACGTAGCGAGGATGGCCAGATGCAAGGCGCACGGAGCGCAGCGACCGAGACATATCAAATAGATCGGCGAGGGAGCGAGCACCGCGCAACACAGCAGATGGCCCACCGCAGTAGTTTTTCAACAGCCTGTTAATGCCTTCGTCCCGGATCACCGCATGGCTTACCCCGCTACACCCCCACCGGGCGGCCCAAACATGCGCCTGGCCTTGTGTGGTCCTTCGGCCCATCCCTCGCTGGGCTCGGGACCCGCGCGACGCGCTGTCCTGCGCCCTGCGGGCGGGGCGCGCCAGACCCCCGTTGGGTTCGCCCTTCGGACCTGTTCAACCCGGATTTTCCATGAGGACACGTGAGGATGGCGAGGCGATTTCGGAGCGGATTTGGGCGCCCCCAGGGCCGGGCGACGCCCAGCCCGCCCCCCGAGGGGGACAATAAAACTCGGGGCGGCCCTTCGTTTTCTTGAGAAGACGGGCGACGCGCCCATCGCCATGCCTATGGACAAGCACGCCGACCTGCATGATCGTTGATTATACATTCCCATTCACGGTTTTTCCGCCTCGCTGGGCGGTGGCCGGGCAAACGGATGGGCCACATCCCACGCGCGGCAGGATTTTGTGGCGTTGCCCGCCATCCTGTATCGCCATGGCGTCCGCGCCATGAGCATCAATCCTCCATGGGATTCATTTTCTTGAAAGGGCAGCCGAGCCCTTCCGGATCGCGCCTGCCAGATTCAATCGGCCCGGCCTTCTGGATTGTCGCCGGAGTGCTCGGCCTGGTCTGGCTGCTGATTCATGCCGCGTTTGGCGTCGAGCTCGAACAACAGCTTTCGGATCTCCGCCTGAGCCAGCTCGCCCCGGAAGGTCGCGCGGACAGCGTGGTCGTCGTCGCCATCGACGAAGCCGCGCTGGATGCCATCGGGCCCTGGCCCTGGCCGCGCACACGCATGGCCGAATTCATCGCCCGCCTCGGCACGACCGCCTCCCCTGCGGCGATCGTTCTGGACATGGTGTTTCCCCCCGGCCCTCCAGCAATTGAAGACCGGTCGTTGCAGGAGGTTCTGCAACGCGGTGACCTGCCGCCGGTCATTCTTGGGCAACTGCTGGCCGGGGACGAGATCGGTCGCAAAGGGCGTTTGAGGATCTCGCAAATCGCGGGCGACACCCGCTTGGCGCCGCGCCACTCTGGCCATCTCGGCAACAGTCCCGGTATTGCCGCAGCCGCGGACGGCGTGGGGCACATCAATGCCGTCATCGATGCCGACGGACGCCTGCGCGACATGCGGCCCATCCTGTGCGGTGGCGAAGGATGCACGCTCGCTTTGGGCCTGGCCTATGTATCGGAACTGCTCGGACACCCCCCCTGGCGACTGGAGCGCGCAACCGGCTGGGCAGGCTGGCGCCTGTACCCCGAAGGCGCCCGGGCGATGGCGCTTCCATTGCGCGAAGATTTTCGTATGGCCATCCCCTGGCGCCCAACGAGCCCCCACCTGTATGTCTCTGCGGCCGAGGTATGGCGGGGCGGCCTCCCCCCCGAGATGTTGCGGGACCGGATCGTGCTTGTCGGCGGGCTGGCCATGGGGCTGGGCGATCGCGTGTATGCGCCCACAGGCATGCATGCGCCGGGGGTCGAGGCGCATGCGCGGTTCATTGCCGCGATGCTTTCCGGACAGTTTACCCGTCCCCCGCCGTGGCCCGGGGTTTGGCCGGTCCTGGCGATCCTCCTCCAGACTGGAGCCCTGCTGCTCTGGATGAAACGCCCGGCGCGCATGCTCATCGCGGGCGTGACGCTCGCCGCGGCCTGGGGCCTAGGCAACGGCCTGGCGTACTCGGCCGGCTGGGAAGTAACCATCCTGCCGCCGCTGATCTACCCCGTCATGCTTGCGCTGGCGTTCATGCTTGCCGCGCTTGTTTCGTCGCGTGCGCAACTGCGTCAAGGACTGTTCGCCTATCTCCCGCGCCCCTTGGCCAATCGACTGGCGCGAGGCGAGGAACCCGACAAGGAGGTCGGCTGGTCAACCGTGCTTTATGCCGACATCGTCGGTTATTCCCGCGTATCGCGCGGGATGGATCCTGAAACCGTGGCGGCATGGGGCAATGCCGGAGTGGATGCCATGGTGGAAGAAATCGAAGCGCGCGGCGGCATCATCGACAACATCGCCGGAGATGGCCTGCTCGCGTACTGGCGTGAAGGTGATCCTGCGGCCCAGGCGGAGCAGGCCATCGCGGCGGCGAAAGCGATCCATGGCCGCCTGCAAGGACTGAACCACGATTTTTCCGCGCAAGGCCTGCCCGGGCTCGACATCGGCATTGGCATCCATGCCGGCCCCCTTGTATCCGGAAGCTTTGGCGGCAAACGGCGGCGATATACCGTACTGGGAGAAGTGGCCAATCTGGCCCACCGGATCGAGCGGCAAACACGACACGCGGGCCACCGTCTGTTGATCAGTGCCGAGGTTGCATGCCGGCAGCGCCGACATGCAACCCATTCCGTGGGCCGATACGCGCTCCTCGGGCCGCAGAGCCAGACCGAACTGCATGCCCTGGACGGCGACGCGCCCGCGCCTGACGTCCTGAACAAAGAACCGTCGCGTGCCTGAATGCTTGCCGCGCCCCGGGATCAATGTCTCGACCCGGAGCGGGTGTCCGTATTGTTCTCATCCGTGGCCGCCGCCAGCAGGGCGTCCGGTTTGCGCACGATCAGGCGGCGCATGTCTTTCTGCACCACGCCCTGGCGAATCAAAAGATGGATGGCCCGCGACACGGTTTCGCGGCTGGTGTTGACGGTAATGGCGATTTCCTGCTGGGTGGGGATTTTTTCGATCACCATCAATCCCCCGGGGGCCACATGCATGAAGCGGGACAACAGCGCAAACACGCGCTGGAAGGCATTGGGCATGCTCAGGATGGCCTGGTATTCCGATGCCAGGCGCAGTTTTGCGGCAAAGCGTTTGAGGAGCCGTTCCGCAACCAGCGGTGTGCGATAGAACAGATGCAAGGCCTCGTGCTTTGGCAACAGCAGGACGATGGAAGGTTCGCTCGCCACCACCGAAGCCGAGCGAGGCTGGTCATCGATGATCGCAAGTTCACCAAAGAAGTCCCCCTCGTCGAGGAAGGTCAGGCCGACCTCGCGCCCGCTCTCGGTGATGTCGACGACCTGCAGGCGGCCACGGATCAGGAACAGCAGATGATCGCCTGGGGAACCCTTTCGAATTGCATACTCCCGCTTCGAGAGCGACTTCAACTGGGCATGGGTTGCGAGATGCGCCAACCTTCCCGGATCGACGCCGGCCAGAAGAGGGAGGCTGGCAAGAAGATCCGCGGTTGGGCGGCCTTCCGGAGAGGTTTGTCCATGGACGTTCATGCGCATCCGCTCAACATGTGGGCGCCTCGAAAAACCCGTCCCACCGGCGTACTCCGGTGTGACCGGGGTGTGATTTCATCGGCTCCAGATTTTGCCGGAAAGCGAACCCGGGGATTCGATGCGGCCCCACGGCGGCGCCTCTGAACGCCCCCAAGGCCGGGCTACGCCCCGCCCGCCCCCCGAGGGGCGCAAGAAAACTCGGGGCTGCCCTTCGTTTTCTTGAGAGCGAATTGACGATCCTCATGTCGTTTCGCAAGTAAAAGGAGCGGCAAACGTCCAATTCAACCGAGGTTTTCCATGAGGACGCGGAAAGCCGCGAAGCCGCATCTGCAAGCGCTCCTAGCGTCCTCTGGCACAAAGCGACCGAAGGCATGGGCCGGTCTACCAGGCTGTTGAAAAACGACTGCGGTGGGCCATCGGCTGTGTTGCGCGGTGTGGGCTCCGGCCGCTTCACTTCACATCGGCTGCGCCGAGGTGAGCCTTCGCCAAACGAAGTTTTAGCGCAAGCTAAAACTTCGTTTGCGCGCCCTCGCCGATCGATTTGATCTGTGGCTCCGGCATCACCTGAAGGTGAGCCTTCGCTGAAACTCGTTTCGCTCGTTTTCTCGGTCGCAGTACTCCGTGCGCCTCGCATCGTGCCCTCCTTGCGACGTTTTTCAACAGCCTGCGAATGGAAAATCCGGAATGATATAGTTATAGGCC
>Ga0209207_1000401_pt1 | contig 27639 bp, 25 predicted proteins | sample SaghotsprinmetaG_FD_184140 | JGI IMG/M metagenome (GOLD analysis project Ga0209207, IMG submission 184140) | Hot spring microbial communities from South Africa to study Microbial Dark Matter (Phase II) - Sagole hot spring metaG (SPAdes) (version 3) | ecosystem: Environmental > Aquatic > Thermal...
GACCTCTATCTAAAGCAAGCGATTGGTTTGGACAAGTCGGCTGGATGAAAGAGGAACCCCGCGCTGTACCCCCTAGCCCCCGCACGCGGGGGTTGGGGGCAGCATCAGCGTCGGGAGGATGTCAGTCCTGGATTGGGGCAATCAAGGGGCGACAATCAAGGGACGACAATCAAGGGACGACAATCAAAGGGAAGTGGGGGAGGACTCGAACCCGGTAGAATAGATAATAAATTCTGCCAGGTTTGTAGTGCTAGGTTTGTAGTGCTGGCTTTAGCCGGCAACGACTAAAGTCGTTACTACGAACGTTGCGCAATGACGGCACTAGGCACGATTGCCGTTGGCGCTGTCTTTCTGGGCACGTTGGGCGATGACCGCCTGCCGGAAGCCCAGCACAATCAAAATATTGGCCAGGGTGAGAAACACTTCCGCACTGCCATGCAACCAGTCTACGTTGGCCAGGGCCTCCTGGTAGACCACCTTGGCATAAATCCCCGCCGGAATGGTCACCGCCACAAAGACCAGGGTGGTGTAGAAGCCAATCAGGGCCAAGCGGGGAGCCTGCCGCGATCGGGTCAGGAACCACAGAAAACCGAGGTAGGGAAACAGGGACAGGGCAAACAGGGTGTCCTTAGACGGCAGCGATAACTGGGCCAACGGGCCGCTGCCCAGAGGGATGCCTAGGGCCGCGATCGGTGGCAGGGGAAGCAGGGGAAACAGTTCAGACACCGCCATCATGGTTTCGGCTCCGGCTGACGGGTTTTCCAGAGGACCCAGGCCGCTCCCATCAGCGTGACATTGCCCAGGACAGTGGTGCTGGCTTGCAGGGTGACGAGCCATTCCAGGGCGGGGGTATTGTCAAAGAAATGCCACGTACAGGCACACATGGCACTCACGAGGGCAGGTAACATGGCCAGGGAGACCAGTCGCCATGCCCCATTGCCGCTGAGGTCGGCATAGAGCCAGATCAGCCAGATCGCCGCGATCCACTCAATGACGCTGGAAATATGAATGATCCAGGTGGGGATGGACAGGACATGCATAACGATAACGATCGTCCCGATCGTCGTTCCAGGGGCAGTGTTCCTAGTGTATCGCTAGGGGGTTAGCGTTGGGCCACCGGCTCTAGGGGCCGATCGGCGGCGAGGGTCGCGGTTTGGATCAGTTCTACCTTATAGCCGTCGGGATCGGTGACAAAGGCGATGACGGTGGAGCCATGCTTCATGGGACCCGGTTCGCGGACCACTTGCCCGCCCTTGGCGCGAATGGCCTCACAGGTGGCATAGATATCGTCCACGCCGATCGCAATATGGCCATAGGCATCCCCCAAGTTATACTGGTCAACCCCCCAGTTATAGGTCAACTCCAGCACCGTATGGTCTGCTTCGTCGCCATACCCGACAAAGGCCAGGGTAAATTCGCCACCGGGATAGTCCTTGCGGCGCAAGAGCTTCATCCCCAGCACGTCGCAGTAGAACTGAAGGGATTTTTCCAGATCGCCCACCCGCAACATGGTGTGGAGTAATCGCATCGCTAACGCTCCTGTGTGAAAAACGGCTTCTCGATCGATACCGCGAACTTTAAGAACTGTAAAGGGCCGGGGCGATCGCGGTGGGCTGGGGTTGGTGCGCCGGAATCTCAATCTGGAAGGTGGTGTGTTCCCCCAGTTCCGAGGCACAGTGGAGCCGCCCGCCATGCCGCTCAACGATAATTTGGTAGCTAATTGCCAGTCCTAACCCGGTCCCCTGGCCCACCTCTTTGGTGGTAAAGAACGGTTCAAAGAGGCGCTGGCGGGTTTCTGCCGACATCCCAGTGCCGTTGTCGCTAATTTGTACCTGAATCCAGTCGGGTTCCAGAACGCTAGTCTGGATAGTAATTTCGGGCGTGCGATCGATTTGAATAAAGGTCACATCCCCGCCATCGTCCGTTTCCGGGGGCGTTAAGGTCGCCGCGATCGCGTCGATCGCATTACTCAGGATATTCAGGAACACCTGGTTCAGTTGCCCCGCATATAGCAATCCCAGATGATTCATGAGAGAAGCCAATCCTATATCTACTGATAGAGATTCACTATGTCCCTTCCCATTCTCATAAATGACTTGGGATTGCTATAGCATTCCACCAAGGGTAAATCCCCATAATCTTTAGTAATTTTAATGGGTTTGATTTTGGAGACAGTTTTGAGCTTGTTTTGTAAAAGGATCAAGGTATTATCAAGCCCTTCGTGGATATTGACGGTTTTTAACTCGGCTTCATCCAAACGCGAGAAGTTGCGCAGGGATAGCACAATTTCGCGAATGCGATCGGCCCCCATCTTCATGGAGTTCAACAATTTGGGCAGATCTTCCTCCAGAAAATCCAGGTCAATCCGCTCAATCTTATCCACGATCGTACTGGGGGGCTGGGGAATCTCCCGCTGATAGAGGTTAACCAGGTTGAGCAAGTCCTGCATATAGCGGTTAGCGTAATCCAGGTTGCCGTAGATAAGATTCACGGGATTATTAATCTCATGGGCCACGCCTGCCACCATCTGACCTAAGCTCGACATTTTTTCCGTCTGGATCAATTGGGATTGGGTTTTCTTGAGGTCACGCAGCGCGTGTTTGAGTTGCTGGTTTTTCTCCTGTAACTCCTCCGTGCGCATCTCAACCCGATGTTCGAGGGTATGGCTATAGTCTTCTAGTTGTTGACGGGAGGTTTTCAGCGCGACGGTCATTTTGTTAAAGGTGATGGCTAAGGTCCCTAATTCGTCAGCCGAATCGACCGGGGCCTTCACGTCCAAATCGCCTGCGGCAATGCGATCGCTAATCTCGGTCAGGCGTTGGATCGGGATAGCAATATGCCGACGCAGCAGAAAGGCCATCAAGATCGCCAACATTAGGGCCAGCAGTCCACCCAGCAAGGTCTGCCACTGGGCCATAATCAAGTTCCGGTTGCTGCTCCTGAGTTCCATCACTAGGGCTTGCCGCTGTTGCTCCACAATGTCGGCTAATAGCGCTAGCATTTCTTCCGCTAGGGGTTGAATTTGGGTTGTGTAGAGGAACAGATCTGCCCGATGACGATCGCCCTCGGTCAGCAAGATTACTTTCGGGACTAATAACAAAAACTGTTGGCGATGGGTCTCAATTTGTGCGATCGTCGCTTGTTGCGCAGCCGTCAGGGATGCCTGTCGTTGGCGAATCTCATCCCAGGCTTGTTGATTTTCCTTGGTATGGGTACTGTAGGCAAACCGAAATGTGGGTTCGCGCGTTACGGCATAACTTTGGAGGGTGGCTGTCATGAGCGAAAACGAGCTTTGGAACGCGGACATCTGCTGAAGCAGTTGCATATTATTCGTCGAGGGCGATCGTTGGGTTTGGGCATCCAGTAACTCACGGGTGGCTTGGAGAATTACCTGGGTCAGGATCTCCCCCTCTGTTTCCAATAAGCTTAAGGCAGGTTGATTACGGGAGGTACTATCCCGCAGGGTAAATAACTCTTCGGGATAGGGTGACCAGTCTTGGTAGCGCCTTTTTAATTTTTCTAGCGTCTGATCCGCTTCCAATGCACCTAATTCCGTCAGTAATTCTTCCATCTCCTCCAGGTGTTTTTGAAACGCTTGACGTGACTCCTGGTATTGATAGCGCAACTCTGACTCACCGGTAATCACATACCCTCTCAGGTTAGATAACATACTCAGTAGCTCCTCCTGGGCATAGGAAGAAGCTAAGACCGTGGGCATTCTCAGGGTTTGGGTACGTTGAATGCGTTGCGTTGCTTGGAGGCTGCTCCAATAGTTGCGACTCACGACGAGTAAGGTCACGGCGACCAAAACAGCAAAACTCAAATTCAGTTTTTGGCGAATACTGAGTTGATAAAAGCGAGTTAATAAGCTTTGGAGAGAAATCATAGAATACTGGAGCAGATAACAGCTTCAGACTTTGAGCTTATTCTAAACAATAGTTTCGGGGTTTCTGCATTAAATTACCAGGGAAATATATGCCATCAGGATCAGAACAATTACCTATCATCCTGTTCCCAGATAGATGGGTCCTCGATTGAGGACACCTCAGAAAATCGGGATACTGATTGAGAACAACAGCTATTTTTAGCTATTTTCCGCCACCTTTAGCCCTCTAGAGTATTAATCACGAAGCTGGAAAAGCCTAACTCATTCACCCGATGCCATTGATAAATCTGTTCGCGGAACGATCGCCACTGTTCATAGATTTGCTTGAAGGTCGGATTTTGGGCAGACTGTTCTTCATAGAGCGCTAGGGCTTCCTGTTGGGCCGCCTGGAGAATGGCTTGGCTAAAGGGTAAGAGGCGCGTTCCCCCCGGCACTAAGCGTTTCAGGGCTTCGCCATTGACCGCATCGTAGTGGGCCAACATTTGTAGATTGGCCGCCGCCGCCGCCGCCGTTTGAAAAATCGATCGGTATTCCTGGGGGAGTTGTTGCCACTGTTGCAGGTTTACCTGAAATTCGTAGGTCGTGCCCGGTTCCCACCAGCCCGGATAGTAGTAGTACGGAGCCACCCGGTTTAAACCCAACTTCTCATCATCGTGGGGACCCACCCATTCGGCAGCATCGACGGTGCCTTGCTCCAGTGCCGAGAAAATCTCATTGCCCGGTAAGACCACCACCTCGGCTCCCAAGCGGGTGATCACCTGTCCTCCCAAACCAGGAATCCGCATCTTCCGCCCCCGCAGATCCGTTGGGGTATTGACCTCCTGCTTAAACCAGCCGCCCATTTGGGTGCCTGTGCTACCGCCGGGGAAGTTAATCACGCCAAAGTCGGCATAGACCTTTTGCAGGCTTTCTAGGCCGCCACCATAATACATCCAGGCACTTTGCTGCTGTGCATTCAGGCCAAAGGGAACGGTTGTGGCGAAGGCGAGGGCGGGGTTTTGCTTGATGTAGTAGTAGCCTGCGGTATGGCCACATTCGGCTCGCCCATCCTGGACAGCCTGGAGGACCTCTAGCCCTGGGGCCAACTCACCGGCTGCGTAGGGGGTAATCACAAGGCGGCCATCGGTCATCGCCCGCACCATCTGACACATCTGGTCAACGGCCCCAAAGGTGACATCGACGGATTTCGGCCAACTGGTGGCCATGCGCCACTGTAGATTCGGGCGATCGAGACTGGCGGCCGGACTGGCGGTGGATTCGGGGGGGGACTGGCGGCAGGCCGTCAGGGCGGCAAAGCCGATCGCGCCCGCGATCGCTCGGTTCAAAAAACGACGGTTCATAAACAGGGAATTTAAATAGGGGAACTGAACAGCCGACGTTCGGAAAACGCAACTTCTGTCAGAATTCCCCGAATAGGTCAGAAAATTGCTAGGTTTCGTAACCAAATTAACTGCAAAAATTCGCCAGGGCACACCGCTGACAATAGCTCTGCACCGTATTTTCCAGCAACAGGGCGATCGTCATTGGCCCTACACCGCCTGGAACGGGGGTCAAAAACGCGGCCAGGGGGGCAACGGCCTTAAAGTCCACATCCCCAACTAGGCGACTGGCTCCCGTGGCATCGGTCACCCGGTTAATGCCCACATCAATCACTACGGCTCCCGGTTTCACCATCTCGGCCCCCACTAACCCCGGTCGCCCCACGGCGGCAATCAGGATATCAGCACGCCGCGCCACTGCGGCCAGATCAGGGGTACGGGAATGGGCGATCGTCACGGTGGCATTTTCCTGCAAGAGCATTAGGGCCAGGGGTTTGCCCACCAGGATGCTACGCCCCATCACCACGGCAGACTTACCTGCCACGGGAATATCGTAGGTGGCCAACAGCCGCATCACCCCAGCCGGGGTACAACTGCGCAGTCCCGGCTCCCCCCGCACCAGCCGCCCCAGGTTCACCGCATGGAGGCCATCCACATCCTTGTCCGGATCGATGAGATGGAGCAAGCCCACCGCATCCAGGTGATCCGGTAGGGGCAGTTGCACCAAAATGCCATCGACGCGATCGTCCTGGTTAAGGGCCTGAATTACAGCCTCCAGTTCAGCTTGGGTCGCAGTGGCTGGGAAGTGTTGGCCAAAGGAGGCAATCCCCACTTTGCCACAGGCCCGCTCCTTACCCCGCACATAGGCCGCACTGGCGGGATTATCCCCCACCATCAGCACCGCTAAGCCAGGGGGGCGGATGCCTGGGTATTGGGTTTGGATCGTTTGAATACGTTCGGCTAGCTGGGCCTGAAGGGTTTGGGCAAGCTGTTTACCGTCGAGAAGATGCGCACTCGAAGACATACCGTCAATTTTGCTCCCTATTTGCTCCCTAAGGGATGGGCAAGCTGCCAACCTTGGGCTGATCCCCCGTTGCCCATCGACGCTGACCCATCCTGCTGACCCATCCTAATAGTAAACGCCCCCACTATACACTCAGACCCTGTTGATCGGACTCAATTTTCCCGGACGACTCCTCACTCCCCTGGACTTGAAATTGGGCCGCACGGGCCGATAGGGCATCCACAAGTTGGGGGGCGATCAGCTTGATCCAGGGCAGCATTTTCCCCTTGGGGGTCATGATCACTTCCCGCTGACGGCGTTCCATCCCACGCACAATCTGGGCCACACAGGCCGCCACCGACATCGTTGCCCGACTTTCATCACGGGGACTTTGGCCCAACGGTTGCCCCTGGGCATTTAAGGCCCGCTGGCGCATCTCGGTGGCCACAAATCCGGGCGAGACGACTAACACATCTACCCCGGTCCCGCGCAATTCAATGCGGAGAGTGTCAAAAAATCCCTGCATCGCATGTTTACTGGCAACATAGGCGGAGCGGGTGGGAATTCCTGTCTTGCCGCACAGGGAAGACACGGCCACCAACAGGCCCCGACTGGCTTTCAGGTAGGGCAGGGCATAGTGGGTGCAGGCAACGGCCCCCAGGTAGTTCACCCGCATGAGGTGCTCAAACAGGGAGAGATCCTGAACCTGTTCAAAGGGCGCAATCATGGACAGCCCCGCGTTATTCACCAGGCTATCGATGCGCCCAAAGGTCTGTAGTGCTTGCTGAATGAGGTGTTCACAGGCGGCGGGTTTGGTCACATCCGTGGGCACGACGATCGCGGTGCCCCCCTGGGCTTCACACAACTGGCGCGTTTCCGCCAAGGCAGCGGGATTACGGGCGGCGACGACCACATTCGCTCCCCGATGGGCCAGGGCGATCGCCAGTTCACGGCCAATACCCATTGAGGCCCCCGTGATCACAATGGTTTGCCCCTGAAAAGAGGTAGGTCTCGAAAAACGGATGCTCATACCTTCCCCCTTTGTGACAACACCTGACTATAGCAATCCCAGATGATTCATGAGAGAAGCCAATCCTATATCTACTGATAGAGATTCACTATGTCCCTTCCCATTCTCATAAATGACTTAGGATTGCTATAGTAGATCGACAAGAAAACTCTGTAATGCTTGTAGTGCTGGCTAAGCGCCTGCAACGACTGAAGTCGTTACTACAAATGTTGCGAAACTTTATGTTTACCGTACTAGTCCTTTCAACAAGCTGGCAAGGCTGCTTCCGATCGCACCCCGTTGCTCAGCGGTGAGAGTAGCGGCTGCTGGCTTTGTATGATCTTATTGCGATAGGTTGCGATTCATCACAAACCCCCAAGCTAACCGGTTAGGTATGGTAGCCTACGGGCCTAATCATCACGATGGTTGCCCAAATGATCACCTTAGTTCGGGCAACCAATCATTATAGTTAATCGTTAGGACGCATTCTTTTGTTGTAACTAATCATTGCAATCCAAAGGAAAGATGTTAACGAGTCACGATCGCGATCGTTCGATCGCAGCGATTGCGGAAAAGGGATCGGTGCTGTGGGATTCTCTGTCATTGGTCAAGCGAATCGCACGGTATTGATAGCCTCTCACCGGTACTTAGCAGGAGGCCAACACCCATGCCAGCCCAGAAACTTGATGCCCGTTTCCTTCAGTTTCTCCAGGAAGAACTGTTGGTTTCTGCGGCTGCGATCAAAATTGCCCTACGCTACTGCAATAATGATTTGCACCTGCTACCGGTCACCCTTTGGCGATATGGGCTAGTGTCGCTGGAACAACTGGATCTCATGTTTGAGTGGTTGGCAAGCGCGTGAAGCTCGTGGTCTATCAAGCTTAATGTCTATCAAGCTTAATATTGTCGGTTGGGTCAAACGCCGTGCGGCCCAACAAAGTGCTTGAATGTGTTCGGCCTCGCAGACTCGATACTAATCGACAAGTCCCTATTTTAGGCATGAATCTTAGGCATGACAGTCCCCTTGGTCACCGCATTGCCAACAGTCTGCGAGGAAGTACCCCAATTGGTAACGGCTTGGTTACCGGGGCTAATGGGACAAATCTGTAACCGTTGATTTTGTTGATCCTGTTGTTCTGTTTATTCCGCGAATAGGGGGGTGCTGAGATACCGCTCACCACCACTGGGTTGGAAGGCAACAATCCGGCGATCGCGGTAGAGCGATCGTTGCCCCACCTGGAGGGCGGCGTAGAGAATCGCCCCGGTGGAAATGCCGCTAATAATCCCTTCGGTTTTCGCCAGTTGGCGACTTACGGCATAGGCATCTTCATCGGTCACGGCAATAATTTCATCGATCAGATCAACCCGTAGCACATCGGGGATAAAGCCTGCGCCAATTCCCTGAATGTTGTGGGGACCCGCAGGCTGATGACTCAGAACCGCACTGGTGGCAGGTTCCACCGCAATCATTTGAAGGTGGGGATTTTGCCGCTTCAGGTAGCACCCCGCCCCCGTCAACGTGCCGCCCGTGCCCACCCCGATGACGATCGCGGCCACTTGGCCCTCGGTTGCGGCCCAAATTTCCGGCCCCGTGGTGTCGTAGTGGATTTTGGGATTGGCGGGATTGCTGAACTGTTGGGGTGAAAAGGCATCGGGAATGCAAGCCAAGAGTTCATTGGCACGGGCGATCGCCCCCGCCATATCCGCAGCCGCCGGGGTTAGGACCACCTCCGCCCCATAGGCCATCACAATTTGGCGGCGTTCCCGGCTCATATTGTCCGGCATGGTCAGGATCAGCCGATAGCCTTTGGCCGCACAGACCATTGCTAGCCCAACCCCCGTGTTACCCGATGTGGCCTCAATGATGGTCGATCGTCCCGTCGCAATCAGCCCCACCTGTTCCGCTGCCAGAATCATACTAACCGCAATGCGATCCTTCACCGACTTGGCCGGATTGAACCCCTCTAGCTTCAATAGGATTTCCCCCTCACACCCCCACGCCTGGGGTAACCGTCTGAGTTTGACGAGGGGCGTCCGGCCAACCAGTTCAATCACACTGTTGTAAATCGGCATTGATCACGCGGCCTTAGGGATGGCTCAACATCTGATCAATGAGTTTACACCCCCCGACCACATCAGCAGAGAGTCCCAGGAGGAGAATCAGAAAAGCAATTAGATGGTTGATGAGCCAGATAAAGTAAAAGGCCGTAAACAGGATTGGGAAGAAGAGTAACATCCCAATAAAGACAATAGGAACTTTGGTCTCTTGCATCATCACACACCTCCACTGCTTGGTGTGAACGATGTGAACGATTTGTAGGTGTGAACGCTTTAAACTCAGTCTAGTTTTAAACTCCGTCTCGGGCACTCAAGTCTAGAGAAAGCGCATTCCCCTTCTGATCGTAACCCTTGCGCTCGAGCGAAGCCTAAAAAGTTCACAAGAGTTGATAAAAGTTAGTCTACTAGGCTGGCATCCTTAAACTTAACCCAGCATTAATAATTGCGGTTGCAAGAGCATGAGGCTCCCAAAGAACACCATAAAGAGACCACTGACTAATTTCAGACGTCGGCCCTGGGTTTCGGTCAGCCGGGTTGAGGCAAATGAATAAATGAAGCTCACGAGAATTAACGCCAGCGGAATCATATAAATCAGGGCATAAAATCCCGTCCAACCGGCATAGCATACGCTGGGTAAATTCGCCATTGTTGCCTGGCAGTAGTTAAACAGTACCGTCATGTACACCACGGGCAAAATCGCCGTACAACCCAGTTCGATTAAGTTAACGAGAACCGCCAGGGCGATCGTGCCACCCAAAGCAGCCAGCCATTGCAGGCGATCGTGACTCGATGCCCGCAGTTGCCGGACAATTTGACCTGCTTTCTGGCTAACCGTGCGCTGCTGGGTTGCTGAGAGTGAGAGCGAAACCCCCTGTTTTAACCAGAAATAGTCCTTAAGGTTAATCAGTCCAGCGATCGCAACCCCCAAGCCCAAAACTGTGAGGAAAACTCGACCATATTGTTCTAACAATACTGAACCGACCGCAATCATCAGCAGGATAAATAGAAAATACATCATCGCCGATGTAGCAATAAAAGTACTGCCCACGATCGCCATATCGCGACGTTTTCTCGTATAAGTTAGCAAGGAGAGCAAAATGACTAAAACAGTGAATGCACAGGGGTTAAATCCATCGGCGAGGGCCACGATCGCGACAAAGAGGGGGAAGGGGAACCCCTGGGCAAATTGTTGAATTGCAACAGCCGGCGTGAGGTGAATGAACCCAAACAGGCTGAAAATCGCAATAGCTGCCAGCCCGCCAAACCAGTAGCGACGGGTTTGCAAGGGTTTCTCAGCCACATGGAGCGGGAAAAAGGTGAGGCCATAGAACACCGGTAGCCCCAACACCCACCACCGCCATCTAGCAGCGTTTGACGCATGACTGACTGCATCACTGACCCAATTATCTGCATTATCTGCTGCTACTAGACGTACCTCATGCCCCACTGCCGTCGCGATCGCCGCCAAAATTTGGTTGCGATAGCCAATATAGCCCTCATAGGCCGCAACATATTCCAAAAATCGATCGCAGCCATATTCGTCGATTCATTGCTTCCCCTCTCCTTCTGGTCGTGTAATCTAGCAGCGCACTGATCACACTTCTGGTAATTCAAAATTCAAAATTACCTGTGACCTCTCTTCTCTCTTCTCTTTCCTCTTTTCTCTCTTCTTTCTTCCTACATCATCAAATAGAAAAAAACAATCGTCAAAGCTAGCATCAATCCCAAATGGGGTAGGTAGAACCAGAACAATTCTCCTTCCGAAACCCGCCGCGATCGCTGCACTATCCGTCGCAGGGGATAGACGCTAAATGCTAGGGCCGAGAGCAACGTCACCCCCTGCAAAAATTGCGCCACATCCAGGCTCCAGGTTAGGGTAGGCCAGCCAACACCGCTGAGGCCAAACGTGCGGGCCATGACGGGTAGAATCTGTCCCGCTTCGGTCATTGCAGCGGGGGTATAGTGGGCCAGGTTAGCCGCCAGGGTGAGGGGCAGATAGGCGTAGACGATCGTGGTGTAATCGGGCATGGGGTGATTCTCGGTCTGAGAAGCTACGCGGATGTACCAACGGGTTAGCTGATGGACCCCATAGGTGAGCAGGGCGGGAATACTGAGCAGCACGGTAACAACGGGTAACCCTGTTAGCAGGTGATCGGCATCGATCGCTAGAAACTCCAGATGGAACCAGGTCAGAATTTGCGGCGTATGGTGCATGAACACGCCCCCCAGGAGCAGCAGCAATAGGGCCGCCTCGGCTCCGGAAACCTGGTGTCCTTCCAGCAAATCGGTGGCGGGAAAGCGCAGATTTAACTGCACTGATCGGTGGGGACAGGCTTTCAAACAGGTCATGCACAGGACGCAATCCCGATTATCCGGCAGGTGGGCCGGGTGGGAGTACAGGGGACAGCCGTCGGTGGCTTGCCCTTCCGTGGGTAACGCATCGGCCAAGGGAACGGGGGTGGCCCCACTGCCCTTGTAACAGCCAAAGGTTTGACACTGACTACCGCACACCTGTTGCAGCGATCGCAACTCCACCATCGCCAACTTGGCAAACATGCCATTCATGCCCCCGATCGGGCACAGATACCGCCACCAGAGCCGCCGCTCATAGATCTGGCTAAAAATCACCGCCCCTGCTGTGATGCTCAGCAGTAACCAGGAGGAGAGGTAGGGGGTATGGGGCAAATCCCACAGTTGTTCCCACAGGTAAATCACGCCAAACCCGGCAAACAGTACCCAGCCCCCCCAGCGGTTCAGCCATTGCGTTGGCCAGGGCCGAAGTTGACGGGGCCAGATCCACAGGGACAGGGTCCGCAGCCACTCGCCCGTAATCATAAAGGGACAGACCGCACACCACAGCCGCCCGATAAAGGCGAACAGGAACAGGTAAAACGGCCACCACCAGGCCCAAAATAGATTCAGCGTCAAACTACTCTCGCGGCTTTGTGGCCCCAGAAACCCCAACGCTGTGACCGGGATGAATAGGACCATCACCAGCCACCAGACTCCCTCCGGCCACCAGCGACTCAGCAACCAACGCCGTAACCACGGCACCTGGGTGAGCAAATCTACCCGAAAGGCATTCTTGGGCGACTGCACCGACCACAGCACGGATTCCGACACGATCGTTTGTTCCGGCAGGGTCATCATCACCGCCCGTCGTAAAATCGCCGCCAGTTCTCCCAGGTTGCCGGGATAGTCATAGCTAATCAGCCGCCGCATATTAGCCGGATCGAGGTGCAGCGGTTGGTGCCCCAACTCGCGGCAAAACCGGGCCAGAAACGCCTGGGCCAGATCAGGAATATCCCGCTTGCGCTGGGACAAGCTAAACAGTTTCAGGTGATGGCACTTGATCCCCGGTAGGTCAAACGCTTGGGGACTGGCCACAATCACCCGCACCCACGTCGCTAGCGCTGGGTTGTCCGCGCTAGGGGTGAGGGGTGAGGCGATCGCGTTCCCCACGCTTTCTGGAAGAGGGGAGAGGGGAGAGGGCAAATCAGCAGGCGGACTGAGGGTCCCGGTTCGGAGGTAATGGCAAAGGCGATCGCGATCGTGGGCCGACAGGAGATGCGCATTCTCAATCAGCAGCGTCCCCCGCTCCAGCAAGTCGATCACCCCCAGATTGCCCGCCCCATTACCAAAGAGGACATCGGTTTGCACCTGACCGAGGGCATCGCGTGGTAAAACCGCACAATCGACCTCCACAAAGGGATGGTCCTTAACGCGCGAACGCCGATGAATCAATCCGGCCACAAAGGTTTTCCCAGTGCCGGAGGCCGCGTGCAGAATCACAGGGGCTAGGTCCGCCGCCGCTGCCATCACCTGTTGGGCGAGTTTCTGGGCGGGTTTACTTTTGCCAATGAACGCGTCCGGGTTGGGGATGGGTTGGATATAGGGTTGGAGACCCTGAATGCGGCCTTGCTCGTGGGTGAGACGCTGGGAAAAGTGGTAGAGGTCTTGGGTGAGCAGGTGATTGATCGGGGTTTGGATATCGGGATGGGTTGCCATCAGGTGTTCAAACTCCCGGCGATCGAGGAACCACACTTCACTGGCCGTCAGGGCGATCGCGCTGGCTTCGTAGCCATCCTCGTTTTGCTCGGCAAAGAGGGGCATATAGCCACACACATCCCCCGTATTGCGATACAGGATATGGGTTTTACCGACCGGGGACTGGCGATAGATTTCCACCGATCCCCACTTCACCAGATAAAGACCGATCGGCATCTGCCCCGCTTCGTAGAGATGGGTACCCGCCGCCACCGGGAGCGATCGCAGCGATCGGGCCAGGACGTGTAGGGTTTCATCGGGCAGCACCCCCCACAGGCGATGGAAGCTTAACTAATCAACGGTTGCCTGCACGGCTGGCTCATCGGGCATCGGCAAGGAGGTATCAGCGCCTAGGGGCAAACGTTCGGGCTGTGTCGCTGCCGGAGCATCTCCCCCCATCAGCCCCTTGTTTACTAACCCACGATCCAGCAACCCGCTATCCACTAACCCGCTATCCACTAACCCGCTATCCACTAACCCGCTATCCACTAACCCGCTATCACGATCCGCCGACCCAGGGTCCACCAACCCAGGGTCTGGGGATGTGACCTCTGGGGCAATACCGGGTGTCATCTTGAAGGGATCTGGGGGTGGCATGACCTCACACCCATACGCGCTGTGCCCCCCATTCTAGGCGGATTGGCACAGGCTGGACGGAAGGCTTAACAAAAGCCTCAACATATCTTGAACGTGATCAGGGCTTACCTACCCCCACATCAGGATTGAACCTGAGACCGTCCAGAAATTTCTTAAGACTTTACTTAAGATACTGTATCGAAATCTCGTTCATCTTTTTCTGGATTTGCTTTTGCCAAGGTTGAAAAGGAATCACCCGTCGTGTGAGGAAGTCGGCTATCACTAAGCCGAGGCCAAAACGCTTAATTCGGAACAGTAATTTAGCCCACCTGTCTTGCAGCTTAAGTTTTTTAGCCAACCAGGGACTAACCTCTAAAGGCTCCAAATTGCTGAGGGCATAGCCCCGTTCAGCCAGCATCTCCGCACTCCGTGATTCGACCAATCGAATCTCCCACTCGGAGAGTTTACGACGCCATTGTTCGATCAGTTTCGGATCAGGCGAACTATAGGTCGTATCTTGCGCATAGCTGAGCATGGCTGGGGTATAGTCAATTCCCAGAAATTCACATACTTGGGTCAAGATTGTCGGCGAGTCGGTGATGAGAGACTCATATTTAACTTCCATCCAGCGATCGCGGGGTAAGGTTTGCACGAGGGATTCCCAAAGTTTTTCAGCCTCGATCCAACGCTCTACACCTGTCCACACATTACCAGCCCAGCCCATACTAATACAGGAACGAGCTACATCACGAGCATCTCGCATCAAGTGAATAAATCGAGCATCCGGCCAAATCCGCAATAGACGATAGAAATGACGATGAACCGTCGCCCCAACCATTTCTTTTTGGGTTTGTGTGCGTTTCTGGATCAGGAAGCTATTAATCAAGTGGGGATAATCTAACGTGCGATCGAGGGTAAATCCCGTCGCCAGAAAAATTCGATGATTTTCTAACCAATCATAATAGCTGTCCAAGGCTGGCCAACCCTGTTCGGGTATCAGATCAACGGCATACTCAAATTCATTGCACCAAGCCAGTTGGGGATGATGGGATAACATTAACCGTAGTAGGGTTGTTCCCGATCGCTCAGCCCCCACGAGAAAATAGGGACTTGCAATCCAATCGGTTTGGGCCTTGTTGAGGTTTGCTGTATCTACCATTGCGGCTCGATCTGCTTGAAAATTGCCAACGATAGCCGAAGCTGGCCTTACTGTACCATTAGCCGATCGATTTGTGTCCGTCGGATAGGTATCGAACTGGCAATTTCTGAGTATTGCCTAGTCGAGAATGATCGGGTTGGCGATCGCGGATGGGTCGCACTTAGGAGAGAGCCAAGGGGAATGGCCCCCTCAGCTCTCTGTAGCGAGATGGCTGATTAATCGATGATTTGACCACTCATCAACGGATTAATCAAGGTCCCGGATCACTAGCAAGATATTGAATCAGGCCACCGCCAGTTGTTGATCTCGTCCTTGTCAATGCCATGCTCGTGGGCATAGTTGCGGTGGTCAATGATCGCATTCTTCATCCGTTCCCGCACGTGGGCACCCCGCGAACCGAGGCTGGGGACGCGATCGATAACATCAATCACTAACTTAAAGCGATCGATTTCATTATTGATGGCCAACTCCAGCGGTGTGTTGATATTGCCCTTCTCCTTATAGCCGCGCACATGGATGCGATGCTGATTAGTACGGCGATAGGTCAACTTGTGGATCAACCAGGGATAGCCGTGGAAGTTAAAGATCACCGGTTTATCCGGGGTAAACAGGGTGTCAAACTCCCGTTCTGACAGACCATGTGGATGTTCCGATGCCGACATCAGGGTGAGCAGATCGACCACATTGATAAACCGCACTTTCAGGTAGGGAAATTCTTCCCGCAAGATTGCTGTAGCAGCCAGGGCTTCTTTCGTAGGAATATCGCCACAAGCCGCCATCACTACATCCGGTTCATCCGGTTCCGTGCCACAATCGTCGTTACAGGCCCAATCCCAAATGCCAATGCCCTTGGTGCAGTGCTTAATTGCCTCGTCAATGCTGAGGTATTGCAAATGCTTCTGCTTATCGGCCACGATCACATTGGTATAGTTAGTACTGCGCAAACAGTGATCTGCGACCGACAGTAAGCAGTTGGCATCGGGCGGAAAATAGATGCGTACCACATCAGGACTCTTGTTGGTGACCAGATCGACAAACCCCGGATCTTGGTGGGAGAAGCCATTGTGATCCTGCCGCCAAACCGTTGATGATAGCAGGATATTCCAGGACGAAACCGGTGCCCGCCACGGCACTTCATTGCGACAAATATCTAACCACTTGGCGTGTTGGTTAAACATCGAGTCAATCACGTGGGCAAAGGCTTCGTAGGTGTGGAAAAAGCCATGCCGTCCAGAGAGCAAATACCCCTCCAGCCAACCCACCAGGGTATGCTCACTCAGCATTTCCATGACGCGACCATCCACGGCCAACTCGCTGCCATCGGCATCTTCGGGGAGCATCTCCGCCAGCCAGGTTTTCTTGCTGACTTCATAGACCGCATTCAAGCGGTTCGACGCGGTTTCGTCGGGACCAAATAGGCGGAAGTTGTGCATATTATTGCGCATCACATCCCGTAGGAAAGCACCCAGAGGTCGGGTGTTTTCAGCTTCTGTGGTACCCGGTTTATCGACAGCAACAGCATAGTCGTGGAAGTTGGGCATCTTAAGTTCCTTACGCAGTATACCGCCATTGGTAATGGGGTTCGATCCCATGCGCAGGTTGCCCGTGGGGGCCAGTTCCTTCAGTTCCGGGATCAGGGTGCCGTTCTCGTCAAAAAGTTCCTCTGGCTTGTAGCTGCGCAGCCAATCTTCCAGAAGCTTCAAATGGGCCGGATTGGTGTGCATATCGGCCATTGGCACTTGGTGCGATCGCCAGAAGCCTTCCACCTTGCGACCATCAATCTCCGCCGGAGCCGTCCATCCCTTGGGCGATCGCAGCACAATCATCGGCCACTGGGGGCGTACCACTGGCCCACCCCTGCGGGCCGCTTGCTGGATCTGCTTAATCTCCGCAATCACCGTGTCGAGGGTTGCCGCCATCGCCTGGTGCATAAACTCAGGATCGGAACCTTCGACAAAATAGGGTTTGTAGCCATAGCCTTTAAACAGGTATTCCAACTCCTCATGGCTGATGCGCGACAAAATCGTCGGGTTGGCAATCTTATAGCCATTCAGGTGCAGAATCGGCAGCACGGCCCCATCCCGTGCCGGGTTGATAAACTTGTTGGAGTGCCATGCGGTGGCCAAGGGACCAGTTTCCGCTTCACCATCGCCCACCACTGCCGCCACGATCGTATCCGGGTTATCCAGGGCAATCCCATAGGCGTGGGAAAGGCTATAGCCCAATTCGCCGCCCTCGTGGATTGAGCCGGGGGTTTCCGGGGTGCAGTGGCTCCCGATGCCACCAGGGAAGGAAAACTGCTTGAAGAACTTGAACAGTCCCTCTAGGTCTTCGCTCTTGTCGGGATAGACCTCGGAGTAGGACCCTTCCAGGTAAACCGGGGCAAGGATACCGGGGGCACCGTGGCCGGGACCCGCGACATATACCATGCTTTGCTGGTACTGCTTGATGATCCGGTTCAGGTGGACATAGATAAAGCTGAGGCCGGGACTCGATCCCCAGTGGCCCAAGAGGCGGTATTTTACGTGTTCGGCCTTGAGCGGCTCCCGTAGCAGGGGGTTATCGCGGAGATAGATCATGCCCAGGGCCAGGTAATTGCAAGCCCGCCAATAGGCATTGATTTTGCGCAGTTCTTCCGCCGTGAGGGATTGCGTACTCGCACCCGCTGCGGGAATGGATGTTGTTGTCATAACATTGGTCGCTTTTAAAAACGATTTTTGACATCGCTTCTATGATAGACGGCTGATTTTAGTCTCGTATCATAGAAATTGGTAATTCCCAACTACAAGGAAAACCCACCTTTACTTAAGCACACCCGCTATGAACCTGTGAAGTAGACCTACTAACAAGGGACATAAATGGGAATATTTTTTAGATTTTCTTTAGATAATCAGGTAGGTTTGACTACCTAGTAGACCACGCAACATAGGCCAGAGAATATCGACCCATCGGCCAAATAAATATGTCAAGCTTAGTAGTGCTAGCTCTAGCCTGAAACGACTCAAGTCGTGACTGTGAGCGTTGCAAACCTTCATGTTTGCTGCCTTCGGATCAGCCTTGACCTTAGTCTCGGTAAGTTAATGTTGTCTGGATAACAAACGAAATGGACGATCGTCAAGTGGCCATAAATTTTGTTTAGTTTTACATTAATGAAAGATTAAGGCTTGTCCACGATCGCCCCACCCCGTTGTTGATAGCTGTCGGTACTTTTCTCGTTAACGTAACAGGCACTCAGAGAGCCTCCCGATCAATCTAAAAACATTCTAAAAACATTATTTAATTCGCTTGTGTTGCTCCAGTTCAATCTCCGTTGCCCGCAATCTATCGCAATTCTCTTGGGAGAAACCTATGACACCCACCATTCAGTCTTTGCAAGCCCGCGAAATTTTGGATTCACGGGGCAACCCCACCGTCGAGGTGGATGTCACCCTGGCGGATGGTAGCCGAGGACGAGCAGCCGTACCCTCGGGGGCCTCGACGGGCAGTCGCGAAGCCCTGGAACTGCGGGACAATGATCCCCAACGCTATGGGGGCAAAGGGGTACGTGTTGTTCTGGCCAGTATCCAGGAGACGATCGCCCCGGCGATCAGGGTATGGTAGCCACGGATCAAGCCGCGATCGATGCCAAATTACTGGCATTGGATGGTACGGAACTGAAGTCCAAACTGGGGGCAAACGCGATTTTGGGCGTGTCAATGGCAGTGGCCCGTGCCGCTGCGATCGCCCAAGACCAGCCCCTCTACCACTGGCTCGGTGAACTGGCAGGCGTCGAAGCGACCTTGTTGCCGGTGCCCTGCTTCAACATCCTTAACAGAGGGATGCACGCCGATAACAGGGTTGACTTTCAGGAATTCATGATTGCGCCCGTGGGTGCCCCGAGTTTTGCGGAAGCCCTACGGATGGGGACCGAGGTCTACCATGCCCTAAAGCACATTCTCAGACGATATTTTTGTGACGAATCCTCAGATGATCCAACCGGCGATCGCAACGGGCGTGGGCAATTCGTCGCTGATTTGGGAGAGGGGGCTGGGGGGTGAGAGCAATTGGGCTGTTGCAGAGGACGCTATCCCCTCCACGCGCGATCGGCTCAGGTGAGACTGGCCTGCTGGAGCGCCCAATTCCGGGTCAAAACGGTACGGGGATGGATCAAGCGTCGGGTGGGAAGCAACCGCTGGACCCCATAGGCACTGGTCTGGGCGACGGCCAGGTAGAGATCCTGCTGGCTTAATTCCCGGAGGTGAACGAGTTCCGGCGTGTCTCCTCGCCCCGGTTCCAGCGTATCCGCCAGGAAGACCACACAACTGAGTCGATCCATCCCTGGCGAACCGAGGGTATGGTTACGGATGGCATCAAGGATCGCCGGATCGGTTACTCCAAACTGCTCCCACGCCACGATCGCCCCCACGTCCGCGTGTAACAACTGGGGAGCTGCCGTCAAGATGGCATCCAGGGGAATGCCCGCATCCGTGGCCATGTGCAACAGTTGGGCCGGGGGAAAATGCTTCGCAACGTCGTGGAGAATCGCGGCTTGGGCGGCCTGTTGGACATCTACCTGATGGCACTGGGCTAGGGCGATCGCCATCTGTTCGACCCCCAAAATATGGTCTAGGCGCTTAGCCGACACTTGGGGGGTCAACCAAGCCAGCACCCGGTCCCGGAGCGTTGGGGCAGGCGCAGTATTAGATATCGGTGGGGGGGCGATCGGCGATCGCGGCGGCACATCCGTCATGGCTTAAGGCAGATCCGGGCGCTCAATAATAAACTCTAAGGCTTGCCCCTGGGAACTGCCGAACTTGATCTGCACACCCGACTGGAGGTGGACCTCCTGGTTATGGACCCGCTGCCAATCCCCGGCGGTCGAGACATAGGTGCCATAGCGGGAAAAGTCGCGCAGAAAATAATCGGGTACGGCGGCATCCCCCACCCCCGTATTGCGGCAAAAGATTTCCGCATGGTTTTGCGAAACCCACTGTTCCGGGATGATCAGATCATTTCCCTTGCCCTCGGACCGCCCCACTCGGATACGCCCCGTCCCGATCGACCAGATGCGGGGTTGGGTTTCCAGCGATCGCAGGCAGGCGTGGATAGGCACATCCCCCGGTAATTCCGTCACCCCTTCATCCGGTGGCCCCAGCAGGCGACCATCAAATTCCGGATGGAGGTAGAGAACCGGCAGCGTCCAAGCAGGCTGGTTGAATTTGTAAAGGGTGAGCAGGTGTTGACGGGCCACCGCCACCGCCGCATCGATCGGCAACCGCTCGGCCAGCGCTTGGGCAAAGGCCCGGATAAAGCTCAGGGCTTCCGGATCAGCGATCGAATCTCGCATCGCTAGCACCGCTGGCACCCCATGATGGATCAACACCTCCGCCAAACTACTGCGGGCAAACGCGGGCGGTCCCTGGCGCAGGGGGGAGACCCGCTCCCCGGTTGGCGGGGTCGTGGCAGTCATGGGCAGATCCCCCAGTACCCCCGCATCAGCTAATTCTGCTTGCAGGCGATCGGGCTGGGCACCCCAACAGGCATTAAACACCGCCAAACTGACCTGACAGCGGGTGAGCACCTGGGCCAGTTCCGTGCCGCTGAGGGTATCCGTACCCAGGAACAGGACCCCGCCATCGGGACCCGGTACCCCATGCCCTGCATAGAAAAAGACATTATAGGAACCGGTTTCCAAGTACTCGATCAGCGTCGCTGGGGTCGGTTGGAGCAGCACATCAACCCGACAGGGAGCAGGGATCACATCGGGGTTATTGATGGCCTCGGTGCCCGCCATCGTTAACACCTTGCGGATGCTGGCTGCCTCCTCCTCCAGGGCCAACCGGGACAGATCCCCCGCTTCGGCTTGCCCCAACACCAGCAAGATGCGCAGAGAAGCGCGGTGGGTGGGCGACACCAGGGGATCAACATCGGTGGTGGTGCGGCTAAAGAGTACCTGCTGATTGAGGGCGATCGCCTGTTTGCCGATTTCGGCTTGCATAATCTCCCAGGGCAGGGCGATTAACTCTGGATCACGAATATCCAGGCGGAGACGGAGGGGTTTCCCTTGCCCGATCGCGATCCCCTGGCTTTGGCTGAGACTCTGTTGCACCGAACCGTCAAAGAGCCACTGCCAGAGGGCAATCCCCAGATGTTGCATGAGCCGCCCGCTATAACTCCCGGTTTGGGGCGTTAGGGGCCACTCGCCTTCCGCTAGGGGCAGGGGGGACGGGGTTGGCAACACCGCTGCTGGGTCCGTGCTACGTTGGTCCAAGCGTTGGAGGGAAAACATCTCCTGCCAAGCCAGCCAAGTTTGGTTGAGGGCTTCTGTCCAAGCTCGATCCTGGTGTACATAGCCACCGGGATAGGGAGCCTGCATCACCCAAATGGCAAAATGTCCCCCCCCGAAGTTTTGCAAGGGGGCGATCGCGATACTTAGACAGGGAACCTCAGAGATTGACATGGAGCATTTCCGAGTTGCGAGGCAGCAGGCAGTCAGGGGACGAGAAGGGTTGGCCTAGCCACGCCCGTAGCCTTGGCCCGTCGCACCCCCTGCACCCACGGTTGCTGACGATGCCCACGATTGCCCACTATCGCCCACTATTGTATCGCCCCCTATTGTGACAAAAACGACGCTCAATCGTCTGGCCCGCCACTGGGGGGACAGAGTTCAAAAACCGAGAGGGGCTGGGATTTACCCTTCAGGGCCAGTTTACCCAGGGGAATAGCCGGAAAGCGATCGACCACGGCATGATAAACCGATTCCGTCAGTAAAATCTGGTTGAGGCCCGCCTGTCCCATTAAGCGAGCCGCCGTATTGACCGCATCTCCTAGAATATTAAACTCACGACGGCCCCGGGCTTCCCCAATCTCAGCGGCAAACACAGGTCCCTGGGCAAGGCCAATCTGGCAACTGAGGCACCGGAGGGTGTCGGTGGCGACGGGGATGGGAGTGTTTTGGATCAGGGTCCGAATGGTCAGCAAGGCCGTGGCGGCCCGCAAAGCATTGTCACTATAGTAGTGGGGAATGCCAAAGTAGATCATCATGTCGGAACCAGCCAAGTGGTAGGTAATTTTTTTGAGGATACCGCCCTGGCTTTCCGTTGCCGCATTGATCAGGGCAAACAAACGGGTGAAGGTTTGGATCAGGGCCGGCAGGGCCTCTGGTGCAGCCAAGTCCGCTTGCTCAGACAGGCCGCGAATGCTAACAAAGGCAACGGTGGGGGTCGTAAATTGGGGGGGAATCCGACGGTTGGCCGTATGCTCGACCACATGGGTGAGCAGGACAGGTGGCAGGTAGCAGGCGAGGGGTTCCAGTTGGTCCAGGGTTTCGGTAATGGCCGCCACGATCGCGGGGGGGCTGCGATCGAACAAAATGTTACTGGCGGCGCGACGGCGGGGGGGAACCAGGTCGTATTCGCCCAATTGCTCCGGACTCAGATCATCCCGCACCAGAGCGTAGCCCGGATGCCAGGAGTCGAAGCGGAATAGACCGGCAACTTGCTGGGCAGTGGCCTCTGACAGACAAACGCGCCCCACCTGCCCATGCCCTTCACAGGCTTTGGCCCGTTGGACCGACTGTCCGAGGAGGACGTGTTCCATCCGTAGTGGTGTGCCGATATCGGCCCGCAGAAACCGCCCCCGGTGAATCCCGACCCGCATCCGCAAGGCATACACCGCCCCCGCGATCGGGAGTTCGGTAAATTGTTCCATCGCCCGTTGCATACGCAGTCCCGCCCGGATCGCCCGCTTAATATCGTGATGCTGGGGATCGGCAGGAAATTGGACCAGCATGGCATCCCCCGTAAACTCCAGCAGATTTCCCCCAGACTTACTCAGGATCTCGATCATGGCGGTAAAGTAGGCATTGATCTGGGCCAGCATCGCCTCAACGCCCGCCTGGCCACAGCGGGCGTTGGCCTCCATCAGGGGCGTAAAGCCAGCGAGGTCCGTAAACAGCAGGGTGTCTTCCTGCCATTCCCAGCGCAGTTGGCCAGGACAGGGGGGGGATTGGGCCACTTGGCGCGGGACATAGTCGTGCAAGATCCAGTGCAGCGATCGCAGATGCTCGAATACCTGCATAGCAACCTCTGGGGACCCATCCAGCCAAGCGGCAATGTATAGCTCTGGGGGTAAGAGCGGTCGCAGGCGCGGCGCGATCGACCGGAGCAATACGGAAGGATCATCGGGATGCATAGGGTAGCCCTAAAAACCCCCGGCTAGTGCGGGGTGAGGATGGAATGGGAGGTACAGGATTCGGGACCGGGATGGGATGCACCACACCATCCCCGCCGTTGGGGTCTCTGCTCATTCAGCCACTTAGTGCAGCCATAGAAGTGCGCCTAAGATTAGGGTAGCGGCTCCCAGGGCGACCCAAACAAACTGGTTATCGGTTGTGGCAACGGTGTCTGGATCGACGGGCAATTCCAGGGGGCGCGGGGAGGGCGATCGCGGCTGGGTTGGGTTGGAACGACTGCCCCAGTCACCCGCAATGGGATTCTCCGATAACCGCGATAGATCCGGAATCTGGCTACACCATTCGGGATGACGGCAGAGGGCGGGGGCTTCCAGGATATACAACAAGCGCTTACCCTGTCGCCGCACGGTTACGCTCGGATGTTGACTCAGTTGCCGACAAAGCTCGATCGCTAAGGCGGGTTGTTGGGTGGCTTCATAGGCGATCGCCAACCACAGGCGCACTTCACCCCCCAAGGGTGATCGGGGTTGGGTGAGGGTAGCCGCCGCTTGCAGTTGGGCGATCGCCTGTCGATAGGCCCCCCGTTCTACATAGTTTTTCCCATCACGATAGTGAGTGCGGGCCATATCCAGGCTAGCCGTTTCAGTCATGGTGCGTTTTTGCTCCCCTTGCGTCCGGTAGCAGTCGCGATCGATTCAGCCGTCATAAAGGGCCTTGAGCTTGATCCTATAGCAGTTTTAACGTCCCGTTTACTCCACCCGTTTTGCGGGAGTCCGATCGCTCACCGTTTCGGGCTGACAGCCCCCTAATAAGCGGCGCCAAATGCGGTACACCCCAATCAAGCGAATCGGCTGTCAAGCTGAATTGAGTCGGTTGGGTCAAACGCATTGCAATCCAACAAAGCCAGTCAATACCTTGGGCCTCGCAAACTTGCCCCCCGCCGATAATCCCTTATTTTAGGGATGACTGTCTACTGAATGCTCGATCAGGCACACCGTCAACGTGGAGCCGTCTGGGTATATCGAAGACTCGGCGGTCTGAGTGGCCCTAGTATAGTAAACATAAAGTTTCGCAACGTTTCTCCTGCGGAGACGCTGCGCGAACGTAGTAACGACTTCAGTCGTTACAGGCTAAAGCCAGCACGACAAGCGTTGCAGAATTTTCTTATCGATCTACTAGCGCACGGACTTGATTGGGTTCCCCCAGCACACCCGGCTTACGACAGACGACCTGCTAGGTGGGTGAGGTTCTTGAGATTGAGCAACTGAATCACCTGCTGCTGTGGGTCGTACTTGAGCCAACCCTTCTCCTCCAGCTTTTGCATAATTTTCTTGGTCTCCTCCAGGTTAATATCGGCCACATCTGCCAAATCCTGGTAGGGAATGCTAAACAGATCCGTACCATCCGCCCGCTGATCGCCATAGCTTTCCCCCAGGGAGATCAAGGTATTCGCTAGCTTCACGGCAGGGGGTTGGCGCTGAAGTTGCAGCCGCATATTCGTCTGGCGCAGGCGGTGGACCATCAACTGCAACATCCGGTGGTGCAAGTGGGGGTCCTTAAACAGGGTTTCAATAAACCGCTGGGCTGGAATACTGATCAGCTTGACGCGGGACAGGGCAATCACGTCCGTCGATCGCGGCGACTCATCCAAAATCGCCATTTCGCCAAAGAAGTCCCCCTGACCCAACACGGCCAAGGTCACGACGTTTTCACCGGAGAGCCGCCGGACCTTAACCCAACCCGACAGAATAAAGTAAACCGCATTCCCCCAAGCATCCTCCATCAGCACCGCACGATTGCTGGGGTACTCAAGCTCGGTAGCCGCGGCCAACAACCACTCTAGGGTTTCAGGGCTGACCGTGCTAAAGAGGGGGAAGGTCTGAGCAAACGATTCAGTCTGCATGGAAAGGGATACACGCAATGACAAACGTACCGCCTCCATCTTAGAGGGTATTTATGGTGTTTGTTCTCTGCCCGCCGTCAGGGATGGGGAAACAAACCCCCTGCTCCTTAATAGCGACCCAATCGCTGCTAACCCGGATCATTCGCTCTGTAATTAATCCAGATTGCTTAACAATGCTCAACATTAGGAACTCAACCTCAGGGTCGGCTTGGGAGCGATCGCCATACCCACGCAACCCACACAACCCACACAACCCACTAAAAAAACACTAAACTGGGTGAAGCCATGAAAAAACGGGTTAACCCCAGATTTGGCTAACCCGCTGACTTGGGAACGCGCTGAGAGCTTATTTTTGCAGCACGAGCTTGACGTTGGCGTTTTGCAAGCCGGGGCGCTTGACTTCGGCCAGGGTCTTGTTCACGGCATACTTCTGGTTGATCGCATTGATCAGTTCCGTCTGGTTGTGCTTCTTGGCCACACCCCAGAGGTCAGCAATCAGATCGTAGGTTCCTTCCGTGTTGCGGGTCCAACCCAAATCATATTCACCTTCGAGGACAGCCACCAGGTCGGCACGAACCCGCTGGCCGTTGTACCCCCGCACGTCTGCGTTGGTCTTCACAGAGATCCCAAGACTCCGCAGCGAATCTTTCAGGATTTCAACATCGGTGATCTTGGTGCGCAGTGTGCTGAAATGAGACATTGGAATTTCCTCCTGTAAGGACGTTAGAGAGAACGACGAGTTTAGAGTTGAGTTACACTACCCACTGCCAATGGTTGAGCCAGTGATAGGGATAGCTGTTTTGGGTGTGACTGTCAGCAAAGTGTGTGAACTAGCCTTGCTGACCTTTGCTCTCCCGTTGGGGGCAGGAGAGAAAGCCTGTTAGAACTCCAACCGCTGGTATTCGGCGTCGGAGATGGCAGCGGGGCGGGTGCGTTGCCGTGCCCAGTCGCGTAAGGCGGACACCTGCTCGCTCATGGTGCGGGAGAGCGGCCAAGTGGCCTTAATCGCTGCAATAATGTCGAGTTGGGTGAATTCACGATCGTCGGCAAACGCTTCGTACATCGCCGCCACGATCGCCTGTTCAATTTCTGCGCCGGAGAGGCCATCGGATGCCGTTGCCAGTTGCTCTAGGTCGAAACGGGTGATATCACGACGGCGCTTAGCCAGGTGAATGCGGAAGATATCCTGCCGCTCTTCGGCATTGGGCAGATCCACAAAGAAGATTTCATCAAACCGGCCCTTACGCAGGAACTCCCCAGGGAGACGCTCCACCCGGTTGGCCGTTGCCATCACGAACACGGGGGACGTTTTTTCCTGCAACCAGGTGAGGAAGGAGCCAAAGATCCGGCTGGAAGTGCCGCCATCAGAATCGGCGGAACCGGCCCCACCAGCAAAGGCTTTGTCGAGTTCATCGATAAACAAAATCGTCGGCGAGAGGGCTTCCGCTGTGCGCAGGGCACCGCGCAGGTTAGCTTCCGATCGCCCGACCATCGAGCCATCGTACACCCGACCCATATCTAACCGCAGCAGCGGCAGTCCCCACAGGCGGGACGTGGCCTTGGCAATCAGCGACTTCCCACAACCGGGAACGCCCAGCAGTAAAACACCCTTTGGTTGGGGGAGACCGTATTCCCGCGCCCGTTCGGTAAAGGCATTGGCCCGTTGCCGCAGCCAAGTTTTCAGGGCATCCGAACCCCCAACGTTGTCGAGGGTTTCTGCCTCTTCAATAAATTCCAGAATGCCATTGCGGCGCGTAATTTGTTGCTTTTCCGAGAGGACAATATCGACTTCGGCTTCCGTCAGGCGACCACGGGTGACATGGGCCTTGCGGAACACCTTTTCGGCTTCATCCTCGGTTAACCCTAATGCAGCCTTGAGCAGTTTTTCTCGACCATCGGTACTGATGCGCTTCGTCCGCGTTTGCTCCAGTTGACGGGAGAGCACTTTGTTGAGTTCCGTGAGATCGGGGACGGGATAGTCGAGAACGACCACTTCCTTTTCCAATTCCGTTGGCACGGTTTGTAATGGTGACATCAGAATCATAGTTTTCTGGCTGCCCTTGAAGTTAGCAACCGCATCCCGCAACCAGCGCGTAACCGGGGGGGAGTCGATGAAGGGATGTAAGTCTTTGAAGATGAAGATGCCGGGTTCCCGTTGCCGAATGACCCACTCGATCGCTGCTTCTGGCGACACCGTATTGTGTTGTGTCGTATGGCGAGGTTGGCCGTATTCAATAATGCCGTGGGTGACTGTCCAGATATACAACCGTCGGGGGGGTTTCTGTTGCACCAGACTCGCGATCGCCTGTTCCGCCCGTTCCTCTTCCGAGGTGATGAGGTAGACCAAGGGGTACTGAGCTTGGATTAATATGTTTAGCTCTTCGTACATGGATATCGACCTGGGGGTAGGAGGAGACAACAGGCCCTCGCGGCACTTACAGAAAGCACAAATTCACGAGAACGAAACAAAACGAAATAAATTACAAGAACAACAAAACAATAACAA
>Ga0209207_1000407_pt1 | contig 27041 bp, 25 predicted proteins | sample SaghotsprinmetaG_FD_184140 | JGI IMG/M metagenome (GOLD analysis project Ga0209207, IMG submission 184140) | Hot spring microbial communities from South Africa to study Microbial Dark Matter (Phase II) - Sagole hot spring metaG (SPAdes) (version 3) | ecosystem: Environmental > Aquatic > Thermal...
GATTACTGGCATATGGACAATGTCATCGTTCGCGAGAAGACCGGGCCTTCCTATGTTGGCGCTTTCTGCGACAATTTCGAGGGCGGGCTTGGGCGCTGGAGCACTTCGGCGGAGAACGCGCCGGCGAGCGCAACGATTGGCGATGCCCGCGCGATGACACTGACTGCACTGTCGCCGGCCAATTCTCTCGCGCTGCGCTGGGGTTATGTCGTCGCTTCGACCTTCAAGACCGATTTGAGGGGAGTAACCGGCAACATCACCTACTGGGTGCGCAGTGGCACGACCAGCTCCAACGACAATCTCGATCCGGACAGCGGCGAGAATCTGGTCGTCGAGTACCTCGATAGCGCGGGTGTCTGGCGGGAATTGGCCACCTATCCGGGAACGGCGACTGGTGGGGCGACTTATAACGCCAGTCATCCGATTCCCGCCGATGCCCGGCATGCCAACTTCCGCTTGCGCTTCCGCATGCTGGCGGGCAGCGGTTACGACCTCGACTACTGGCATGTGGACGATGTCTGTGTCGGCGATCCGCTGCCGACGGCCAATCTGGCCCTGAGCAAGACCGGCAGTCCGACGCTGGTTCCCGGCACGAGCACCAATTACACGCTGACGGCCACCAATCTCGGCCCCGGCACCCTTTCAGGCTCGCTGGAAATTGTCGATACGTTGCCTGGTGGCATCAGCTATCTCGGCAGTTCCGGCTCAGGCTGGAGCTGTGGTGCGGTCGGGCAGATCGTCACCTGCAACTGGTCCGGCACGCTGACGGTCGGCGCGGCGGCACCGGTGCTGACATTGATAGCCATGGTCGGCAGCTCGGCGAGCGGTTCGCTGACCAACACCGCGACTTTGACCGGCACTGTGGCCGATCCGGCGACGGGCAACAATACCGCGACCTACACCGGCGTGGTGTTCAGCCCGGCCTATGTCTTTACCGATAGCGCCTGCATCAAGGGGCTGGCCTTCGACAATCCGGCGCAGACCTGCCGTCGCGTGAGCTGGGACGGGCAGGTCGCTGGCAAACCCTTGACCGGAATTTATGTGACGGCAGTGGGCAGCGATGGCGTTCCCAAGGAGTTGAGCGCTTCTTCGTCGACGACGATCAGCCTGCAATTCGGCCTGACTTGTCACGATCCGGTGGCCAATGCCGGTGTGCAAGCGACGTTCTCAGCCGTCGCGGCGGCCTTGCCGCTGGGCGCCAGCAATGGTGCCGTGCCGACGAGCTGGAGCAGCGGCGTCAATGTCGTCTTTGCCGCCAATGCGCCTAGCGTCGGCCCCTACAGATTCAACTACAACGATGTCGGCAAGGTCGAGCTTTATGTGCGCAACAGTGCCGTGACGACGCAGATCGGTTCGAGCGGCGCTTTCGTCGTCAAACCCTACGGCTTCAAGCTTGCATTGAACTGCGCCCATAATTTCAGTACCGCGAGCGCGACCAGTCCGGTCTATACCTTCTGCCCGGCGGGCGAGACGGTGAGCGGCACGGTCACTGCGGTGCGTTACGACAGCAGCGCGACCAACAATCTCGGTGTTGCGACGCCGAACTTCGGCAAGGAGACGACGGTGCAGACCGTCGGGCTGGCACCAAATCTGGTCGGGCCGACGGTGGCCGTTGGTGGAACGGCGACAGCTTTTGCTTCCTTCACGATGGTCGACAGCAACGGCAATGGCAAATGGGACAACGGCGAAGGGTTGTCCTTCAATTGGCCGGAAGTGGGTACGATCAAATTCACACCAACCCTCAACTATCTCGGCGCCGGCGACATTGCCAGCGACGGTAAGACAAGCAGCGAGGATTTCGTCGGGCCGAGGCGGTTTTATCCTTACCGCATGGCGCTGGCCAATAACGGCTCGCAGGAGGGGGCGCCGGGCGACGATCTGACTTATGTCGGTCAGCCGTTCCATCTGGGCTTCACCCTGACCGCCGAGAACAAGGCCGGTGTGGCGGTGAAGAACTATGGTCTGCCGGGTTACGGCCAGCGCAGCAGTGGTGCGGCGCTGTCGATCGCTGCCGAAAATGCCGACGACGGCAATCCGCTGGGCAGCCACATCAAGACTCACCCGGGGGGAGCGACGCCCAGCTTCACGCTTAACTGGCCGGCCGCAGCCGGTGCCGGTGCCGTGGCCAGCGTCGCCGTGGCCGACTATCGCTATCAGCGGAGCAATCCGTTGGCGCCACTCGATGCGCTGAAGATTGGCATGCGCTTTGTCGATGACAGCGTTGACCGGGTGCCGCTGCGCAATGGCAATATGAATCAGGCGACAGCCGGCAATTGCCTGCCGGCTTCATGCGATGCACTGTCCCTGATCGATACCAGAATGCGTTTCGGACGTTTGCATCTGGTTAACGCCTATGGTTCCGAGCTGCTGCCGCTGCGCGTCGAAGGCCGGGTCGAATACTGGGATGGATCGCGCTGGCTGCTCAATGCCATCGATTCGACGACGAGCATCGCGCAGAACGGCGTCACGAAGGCCGGCCCTTTGGCGGGCAGCGTCTGCTTTCTGAACAATCCACCGCCCAGTGCGCCGACGGCGGCGAACTGCCTGCCTGCGACGGGTGGATCCGGTTCGCCAGTGACAACGATGAATGGCGGTAAGGCGCAGTGGATCGTCTTCAGTAACAGAGCCGTTGGCTATGCCGATTTGAGTGTCGATCTGACCGGCATGCCCTGGTTGCTGGGACGCTGGAGCGGCGCGGCCACCGCCTTCAACGAAAATCCGGTGGCACGCGCCCGCTTTGGCTCGGCGCGTGCGCCGTTTATTTATCTGCGTGAGCGTTACTGAACTCGATCCCGTGATTCTGAGGCTAACGAACGATGTCCCTGGCTTTACGCCTTGATACGCATTACACCTACGCCGACTACCTGCGCTGGCCGGAGGGCGTGCGCTATGAATTGATCGACGGCACGGCCCATGCGATGGGCCCGGCGCCGCTGCGCATCCATCAGAAGGTCTTGTTGCAGATCGCCCGACAGGTGGCCGATGCGCTCGAAGGCAAGCCTTGCGAGCCTTACATCGCGCCTTTCGACGTGCGTTTGCCGCAAGCGGACGAGGCGGATGAGCAGGTGGATACCGTCGTGCAGCCCGATCTGGTGGTGGTCTGCGATGCGGCCAAGCTCGATGAGCGTGGCTGTCGCGGTGCGCCGGACTGGGTGGTGGAGGTGCTGTCGCCGGCTTCGGCGAGCGTCGATCACATCAGGAAGCGGGCGCTTTATGAACGGGCCGGGGTGGGCGAATACTGGCTGGTGCATCCGGTCGATCGGCTGCTGACCCGTTATCGGCGTGCTGGCGATCGTTTCGGCGGGGCCGAGATTCTGCCGCTGACCGGCTCGACGGCGGTCGAGGTGCTGCCCGACGTGGTCATCGACTGGGCGCGCGTGCTGCCGGAGGCCCCGGCTTGACGCGATGCGCCAAAGTCAGCCCGGTCGGCACGGCGTGGGGACGTGCAACGGCGCATGGACCGAGGTCAAGGTTCCATAGGTGAGGGGCCGAACGAAGCAATATCCCAAGAAGCCGGCATTCTACGGTGTTGGGCGTTGGTGTGGAAATCGCTCGAAGGGCATCAGTCTTCGTGGGAGCGGGCGTGCACGCGATTGGGCGGTCAATTGGTGTGGAACGAATGATGGCCGGTACCGTTTCGGTTCCATTTTCCCGTGGGGGGACACTGAACCGGCCATGCGTCGTCATGGCAGCAGGCCGCTGTCTTCGTAGAGATCTTCGAGGGTCAGGATCAGTTGGGCGTCGCCGCAGGCGATGGTCAGCGGTGCCGCGGCGCTGATGGCTTGCTCGAACCACGGGCCGCCATGCTCGAGGCGGAGGTAGGCTTTGGCCCACAGCCGTTCGCTGTCGATGAACAGGCAGTAGCGCAGGCTGGGCAGGTCGCGGTAGTAGAGCCATTTTTCGCGCTGGTCGATTTTGGCCGTGGTGGGCGAGAGCACTTCGGCAACCAGGCAGGGCGATTGCTTGTAGAGCGGATGATCGTCGGCCTCGTCGCAGACGAGCATCGCGTCGGGGTAGTAGTAGAGCGCGCCGCCGGCCAGTCTGAGCTTCATGTCGGCCATGAAGGCGCGGCAGCGCCGACCGCGCGTCGCGGCGCGCAGGTGGAAGAACAGGTTGCCGGCGATGCGGTTATGGCGTTCGCTGGCGCCGGCCATGGCGTGCAGCTCGCCGCCGACCAGTTCGTGGCGGATCGTCGCGGCTTCTTCCAGGCGCAGGTATTCGGCTTCGTCGATGAAGTGGCAGGCGATGGCGTTCGACATGGCGGGCTCCGGCAGGGGATAGAGCGGTAATCGGCGCGATGGCGGGCACGGCGGCAAAGTCAGCCCGGCCGGCACGGCGGTCGGCGGTGGCGGCCAGCCATTACGGGCGCGGCCGGTATGCGCGCAGCGCCTCGGGCAGCCAGCCCTGAATCTGGCGGATGCGGGTATCGTCGGCCGGATGGGTAGAGAGGAATTCCGGTGGTTTGCCGCGGCCCTTGCTCGCTTCGGCCATGCGTTGCCAGAGCGTCACCGCAGCGCGCGGGTCGTAGCCGGCGCGCGCCATGTAGATGAGGCCCATGCGGTCGGCTTCCGATTCGTGCAGGCGCGAATAGGGCAGCAGCAAGCCGACCGCGGCGCCGGCGCCGATCAGCCCGGCATAGAGGCCGGCTTTTTGTTCGTTCTTCGCCGACAGCACGGCGGCGACGGTCAGGCCCTCGACCAGCAGTTGTTGCGAGACGCGCTCGCCGCCGTGGCGGGCGATGGCGTGCGCGACTTCATGACCGATGACCGCCGCCAGTTCGTCTTCGCTGCTCACCACCTGTTTCATGCCGGTATAGACCGCCACCTTGCCGCCGGGCAGGCAGAAGGCGTTGATCTGTTTGTCGTCCTCGATGACCTTGAATTCCCATGCGTAGTTGTTCTGGCCGGTGGCGGCGGCGATGCGCCGGCCGACGCGCGTCACCAGTTCGTTGAGTGCCGGATCGTGCGAGACTTTTTCCTTCTTCAGTACGTCCTGATAGGCCGCCAGTCCCATCTTCATTTCTTCCTGCACCGAGATCAGTTGCAACTGGCTGCGGCCGGTGAGTGGTACGTTGCCGCAGGCGGCGATGACGAGCAGCAGTAGCGCGGTGAGCAAAAGTCGCTGGATCATCGTTCGTTCTCCTTCGGTTCGGTGGGCGGCGGTGGGGCGGTGCGCAGCATGACGGCGAGGCCGAAGCCAGCGAAGAGCGCGGCCAGGCTGTAGGTCCAGCCGGCGCCAAGCGGGCTCCAGGTCTGCCCGGCCAGCAGACCGCCGATGAGACCGCCGGCACCAAACGAAATGCTGCCATAGATTGCCTGCGCGCGCGCCTGCTGCCAGGCCGGGAAGGCGCGGTGCAGCCAGGCCACCGCCGCGGCATGGAAGGCGCCAAAGGTGGCGCCATGCATCAGCTGCGCCAGCAGCAGCACGGCTGGGGCGCTGGCGCACCAGCCGATGAGCAGGAAACGCACGACGGCGATGGCCAGGCTGGCGGCGAGAATGGAGCGCAGCGTGTAGCGGCGCTGGAGCAGCGGCATGACGAGGAAGACGAGGATTTCGGCGATGACGCCCAGCGACCAGAACAGGCCGATGCTGCTGCGCTCGTAGCCATGATCGGCGAGATGGATGGAATAGAAGACGTAAAGCGGCCCATGCGCGACCGACATCAGGAAGCAAGCAGCGAACAGGCCGAGCGCGCCGTGCAGTGCCAGCGGCTGGCGGACGGCGGCGGGGGCAGCGTCTTGCCCGTGCGCTGGCGCTTCGGGCAGCGCGAGCGCACTGATCAGGATGCCGACGAGCAGCGCAAGGCAGATCCACGGCACGGCGGCAAGCGGCCATTCGTCGAGCAGGCGGCCGGCGAGCAGCGTGGCGACGATGAAGCCGATCGAGCCCCACAGCCGGATGCGACCGTAATTGCCGGTGCGCTCGCGCAGGTGTTCGAGCGTCAGCGCTTCGACGAGCGGCAGCGCGGCGCTCCAGAAGAACATCATCAGCGCCTTGGCGACGAACAGTCCGGCAAAATCCTGGCGGAAGAAAACGAGGGCAAAGCCGGTGGCCGAGAGCAGGGCGGCCAGACGGACGATGTACAGGCGATGGCCGGTGCGATCGGCGAGCAGGCCCCACAGCGGCGGCGCGACGAGGCGCATGACCTGCGCGATCGACATCAGCACGCTGATCTGCATGGCACTGAACCGTAGTTCCTGCAGGAAGAGCGTGAAATATGAGGCGTAAGCGCCGACGAAGGCGAAGTAGAAGAAATACCAGCCAGAAAGGCGTAGGTGCCGCCAGCGGATATTCATTGCAAAGAGGGGCGGCAGGGAGGAAGCGGGCGATCGCACCGCTTCCCGAAGAGCGTGGTTTAGCCTGCTGCGTTGGCCACCAGCATGTTGTAGAGGTCGTCCTTCAAATGAACGCGTTTCTTCTTCATCTCCTCGAAGCGCAGGTCTTCGATCGGAATATCGGCTTCTTCGAGTTTCTCGATCTCGGCGGTCAGTCGGTCATACTCCTCCCACAGCTGGGCGAAATGGCTGTTGCCAGCCTTGAGCATCTTCATCGTCTCGACATACTGCGGGAATTCGTGGGCCAGATCGTGGTGTTCGACTTGCATTGCAGGGTCTCCAAGGAGGGGGCCGACGAGAGGCGTAGACAAAAACGGCGATCCACGCGACGCCGGTGTCACTGGCGCCAGCAGGATGGCCTGAATGGAACGGATCATTCTATCAGCCGGCCGGGAATGGGCGGCGTCGGGCAGCGTACGTCGGCACACTGGGCGCGTTGCTGCAAGGCGGCGTCGCACAGTACCAGCGCCAACATCGCTTCGAGGATGGGGGTGGCGCGGATGCCGACGCAAGGGTCGTGGCGGCCGTGGGTGATTACCGTTACTGGCTGGCCGGTGAGATCGATCGAACGGCGCGGCAGGCGAATGCTGGAAGTCGGCTTGATCGCGACGTGGGCGACGATGTCCTGGCCGCTGGAAATACCGCCGAGGATGCCACCAGCGTGATTGCTGGCGAAGCCCTGCGGCGTCAGTTCGTCACCATGCTCGCTGCCGCGCTGGGTCACCGCGGCGAAGCCGGCACCGATCTCGACGCCCTTGACGGCATTGACGCCCATCAAGGCGTAGGCGATGCGCGCATCGAGACGGTCGAAGACCGGTTCACCCCAGCCCGGCGGCACGTTGCGGGCGATCACGGTCAGGCGGGCGCCGATCGAGTCGCCGCTCTTGCGTAACTCGTCCATGTAGGCTTCGAGTTTGGGCACGCTCGCCATGTCGGGCGCGAAGAAGGGATTGCGCTCGATCGCCTCTTCGTCGGTGTAGGGAATCTCGATCGGTCCGAGCTGGGCAAGATAACCACGGATGCGGATGCCGTAACGTTTGGCCAACCATTTTTTGGCGATGGCGCCGGCGGCGACGCGCACCGCCGTTTCGCGGGCGCTGGAGCGCCCGCCGCCGCGATAGTCGCGGATGCCATATTTCTGCCAGTAGGTATAGTCGGCATGGCCGGGTCGGAAGGTGGCGGCGATGTCGGAGTAATCCTTGCTGCGCTGATCCTCGTTGCGGATCAAGAGGGCGATCGGCGTGCCGGTGGTGCGGCCCTCGAAGACGCCAGAGAGGATCTCGACGGTATCTGATTCACGTCGCTGCGTGACATGGCGCGAGGTGCCCGGCTTGCGGCGGTCCAGCTCCGGCTGGATGTCGGCTTCGCTCAGTTCCAGCCCCGGCGGGCAGCCATCGACGATGCAGCCGATGGCCGGACCATGCGATTCGCCGAAAGAGGTGACGCGGAAATGGGTGCCGAAAGTGTTGCCAGACATGGTCGAACTGCTTTCCGATCCGTCAGCCAAAGCCTGTTGCCGTTGCGCTGGCCGTGTCGAAGCAAATGCTGAATGCTGCGCGGATGCGCGGGCAGCATTGTGCGGTGCCCGCTCCTTCCTATCTGCTCGATAGACTGCGGTCGCTGCGCGCCGCGCGCTCGCGTCCCACCCGCTCGCGGTTTTTTCAGCGTTTCCAAAGAAAAAAGGCCCTGACTCACATCAGGGCCTGGTATCACTGGCGCGCCCGGCAGGATTCGAACCCACGACCCCCTGGTTCGTAGCCAGGTACTCTATCCAACTGAGCTACGGGCGCGCAGAGACGGGCAATTATACACGGGTCTCGTGACTGGTGTTAATTTTTTTTCTACCACTGCATCGATGGCGGCGGCGCTCCGGTCCGCGCATCAGTCGAAGAAGCGCCGTGCGTTGCGGAACATGGCCAGCCACGGGCCATCGTCGCCGTGCTCGCGTTGCCAGTCGTCGGGCAGCCAGGACATCTGGCAGCTGCGGAAGACGCGCTCGGGGTGCGGCATCATGATCGTGATGCGCCCGTCCGGGGTGGTCAGGCCGGTGATGCCGGCGGGCGAGCCATTCGGGTTCAATGGGTAACGTTCGGTCACCGCACCGTGGTGGTCGATGTAACGCAGCGCCACCAGTGCGCGCGCCTGGGCTTCGGGCGAGGGAAATTCGGCGCGGCCTTCGCCATGCGAGACGACGATCGGCAAACGGGAGCCGGCCATCTCTTTGAGAAAGACCGAAGGCGAGGGCGGAATTTCGACCATCACGAAGCGCGCCTCGAAGCGTTCGCTGCGGTTGGCCTTGAAACGGGGCCAGTCGCCGGCACCAGGAATGATCGGCGCCAGATGGGCCATCATCTGACAGCCGTTGCAGACGCCAAGAGCGAGCGTGTCGGGGCGGGCGAAGAAGTCGGTGAAGGCGACGCGCAGGGCTTCATTGAAGAGAATGGACTTGGCCCAGCCTTGTCCGGCACCAAGCACGTCACCGTAAGAAAATCCGCCGCAGGCCGCCAGAGCCTGAAAGGCAGCCAGGTCGGCACGGCGTTCGAGGAGATCGGACATCGTCACATCGACGCAGTGAAAGCCGGCGCGCTCGAACGCGGCTGCCATCTCGACCTGGCCATTGATGCCCTGCTCGCGAAGGATGGCGATGCGCGGCCGTATGCCGCCGATGGCTGGCGCGGCGCGGTGATTGTCGAAACTGACCTGGAGCGACAGACCGGGATCGTCTACGTCGAGCAGCAGGTCGTATTCTTGCTGGGCGCAGTCCGGATCGTCGCGCAGGCGGGCGATTTCATAACTGGTGCGTGCCCACAGCCGTTGCAGTTCGCTGCGCGGTGCGCCGAAAACCAGCTTGGCATTGCGCCACAGGCGGATTTCGTCGCGGTTGTTGAGCGTGCCGATCAGGTGGGCGGCGCGGGCGAGGCCGGCTTCATGCAGGGCGTGCATCACCGTCGGTCGGTCATCGCGCCGCACCTGGATGACGGCGCCGAGTTCCTCGTTGAACAGCGCGGCCAGTAAGAGTTCGTGCAGCCGGCCAGAGATCAGCTCGGGTTGCCGTTCGAGGCCATCGACGTCGTTCATCAATGGGTCGTAACACAGGCCATCAAGATTGAGCGAGACGCCGACATGGCCGGCGAAAGCCATTTCGCACACCGTGGCCAGCAAGCCGCCGTCGGAACGGTCGTGATAGGCGAGGATCAGTCCGGCGCGTGCCAGTTGCTGCACGGTGGCGAAGAAAGCGGTGAGCAGGGCCGGATTGGCATCGGGAACCGTCGTGCCGACCTGGCCGCTGACTTGCGCCAACACCGAGCCGCCGAGGCGATTGCGCCCTTCGCCGAGGTCGATGAGGATCAGTTCGGTCTCGCCGACTTCGTTGTCGCGGCGCAGCGTCGGCTGCAGGGTCAGGCGCACGTCGCGGCAGCGAGCGAAGGCGGTGACGATCAGCGATACCGGGGCGCTGACTTCCCGCACGTTGTCACCGTCCTGCCAGCGCGTGCGCATCGACAGCGAGTCCTTGCCGACCGGGATGCTGATGCCGAGCTGCTGGCAGAACTCGCTCACCGCGCGTACCGTGTCGTAGAGCGCGGCATCTTCATGCGCATCGCCGCAGGCCGCCATCCAGTTGGCCGACAGCTTGACATCGGCCAGTGGCGCGTTGAGATCGCCGATGCTGGCGGCGGCGAGATTGGTCAGCGCTTCGCCGATGGCGATGCGTCCGGAAGCTGGGGCGTCGAGCATGGCCAGCGGCGTGCGCTCGCCGAGCGCGAAGGCTTCGCCATCGAAGGCTTGAAAACCGCTCGCGGTGACGGCGACATCGGCCACCGGCGTTTGCCAGCGGCCGACCATCTGATCGCGCGCGGTCAGGCCGCCGACCGTGCGATCGCCGATGGTGATGAGGAAGTTCTTGCTGGCCACCGTCGGATGGGCCAGCACGCGGCGTATCGCGTCGTCGAGACTGATGCCGTCGAGCGCTAGCGCTTCACCGCGCTGTGCACGACGCGTCGCCCGACGGAGCATGCGTGGCGGTTTGCCGAGCAGCATATCGAGCGGCATGTCCACTGGCCGCTCGTCGAAGTATGCGTCGTCGACGATCAGCCGGCCATCGGCGGTGGCCTCGCCAACCACCGCGAAAGGGCAGCGCTCGCGTTTGCACAGCGCGGCGAAGTCGTCCAGCCGTTCGGTGGCGATGGCCAGCACGTAACGTTCCTGTGCCTCGTTGCACCAGATTTCGCTCGGACTCATGTCGGCTTCTTCGACCGGTACGGCGCGCAACTGGAAGATCGCGCCGCAGCCAGCATCGTGCACCAGTTCGGGAAAGGCGTTCGACAGGCCGCCGGCGCCGACGTCGTGGATCGAGAGGATGGGATTGGCTTCGCCCAGCTGCCAGCAGCGGTCGATGACTTCCTGCGCTCGGCGCTGCATTTCCGGGTTGCCGCGCTGTACCGAGGCGAAATCGAGTTCGGCCGTGTTCGCGCCGCTGGCCTGCGAGGAGGCGGCACCCCCGCCGAGACCGATGAGCAGGCCCGGTCCGCCGAGCTGGATCAGCTTGCTACCGGGGAGGAACTTTTCTTTGCGGCAATGGTGGGCGGCAATGTTGCCGATACCGCCAGCGAGCATGATCGGTTTGTGATAGCCGTAACGCCGGCCGGTGTACTCCTGCTCGAAACAGCGGAAATAGCCGGCGAGGTTGGGGCGGCCGAATTCGTTGTTGAAGGCGGCCGCGCCCAGCGGGCCTTCGATCATGATGGTTAGCGGCGAGGCGATGCGCTCCGGCTTGCCATACGGGGTTTCCCACGGCTGTGGCCAGGAGGGCAGGCGCAGATGCGAGACCGAGAAGCCGCACAGGCCAGCCTTCGGTTTCGCGCCGCGCCCAGTGGCGCCCTCGTCGCGGATTTCGCCGCCAGCGCCGGTCGCCGCGCCGGGAAACGGTGAGATGGCGGTCGGGTGATTGTGGGTTTCCACCTTGGCGAGCAGATGGGTCTCTTCCTCACGCCAGATGTAATGACCCTCGCCATCCGGAAACAGGCGTTTGACCTTGCCGCCGGCGATCACCGCCGCATTGTCGGCATAAGCGACGATCGTACCCTGTGGATGGGCGGCGTGGGTGGCGCGGATCAGTTCGAACAGCGAATGATCCTGCTCGACGCCATCGATGATCCAGCGGGCATTGAAGATCTTGTGGCGGCAGTGTTCCGAATTGGCCTGGGCGAACATCATCAGCTCGCTGTCGCTCGGTGCGCGTCCGGCCTGGGCAAAAGCGGCGAGTAGGTAGTCGATCTCATCCTCGGAAAGCGCCAGGCCGAGGCTGCGGTTGGCGTCGACCAGCGCCAGCCGTCCCGCGGACGCCAGATCGATGCGCTGGCCGGGGCGTGGCGGCGCGTGATGAAACAGGGAGAGCGCGTCGCTGACACAACCGAGCACGGTTTCGGTCATGCGGTCGTGGATCACCGGCAATACCGCCACACGCTGCGCCTCATTCAGTATCGGCAGATGGTAGGCAAGGCCACGCTCGATACGGCGGATCTGGGTAAAGCCGCAGTGACGGACGATGTCGGTGGCCTTGGACGACCAAGGCGAGATCGTGCCCAGACGCGGGGTGACGAGCAGCATCTCGCCTTCCGGCGTCGGCGGCAAGTTCGCCGGTACGCCGAGCAGCTCGCACAGGCGGCCGAGCGCCGCGCCCGACAACTCGTCGTCCAGTTCGAGGAAATACCAGTGTTCGACGACGAGCGGCAGGCCGATCCGACGGGAAAGGCGGGTGAGGCGGGCGGCGGAGAAGGCGGCATCGCCGCGCAGCGGTAGATAACGGGACATGAGCGTGGGCGGACGGCACGGTCGAGCGGCGAGGAAGGGCAATTATAGACGCCGAGCCGGCCGGACTGACTTTCATTGCTGGCCGGTCGATAGCGGTGACCGGCTGCGGTTCGCCCTCTCTCGTCGCGCGGCGTCGAATCTCCTGTTGGTCCCCGCTCGGTAGGTGTCACATCCCGGATGATACTAACGATCATGGTGGTGGTTGCCCCCACCCCTAAAAGATGAAAATCGGCACTGCCGTGGGAGCGGCCTCCGGGTCCGGGGACATCGATCACAGCGGTGGCAGCCCTTTCGACCGCCCCAATCGCGGGCAAGCCCGCTTCCACGGAGAGATATGCCTTTCGAGTAATTTTCACACTGACTTAATGGCATTGGCAATGCGGTAGATTGCATCGATGGACGACTGGCGTTTGCGGAAAAAACGCTGAAGAAAGCCGCGAGCGGGATGCAGTGCAAGGCGCGCGGCGCGCAGCGACCGAGACATATCAATAGGATAGGCGATGGAGTGAGCACCGCGCAACGCCGCGATGCGCCCGCGCAGCTATTTTTCAGCGTTTCCCTGACAAGGACCGATTTTTATTGGACGAACGGTCATATTGTCGATTGGCCTTTGCGGTCGGCGCCGATTGTGATTAAATGAATGGCGATCCCGGGTTCGGGCAAAACGCCAATGAAGGCAGAGCCGGTTCCGGCAACCGCTTGACCCCGTCGATCGTGACGTGACTACAATCCTTAAACGATCTTCATTTCCGGAGCATTCGATATGTCCGAAGAAAATCTGAGTTACGACGAATTGCAGCGCCGCATCACCGAATTGCAGGCAATAGCCGACAGGAAGTTGCGGGAGGAGAAAGGCGCCGTCATTGCCGTAATGCGTGAAAAGATTGCCCGTTACGGCATTACGGCCAGCGAGCTCGGCTTTGGCGGCGACGGCCGTCTGCGCTCGACGCGATCCTCGGCTGCGCCGTCGGTGAAACTGTCGGCGGGCAAATACCGCCATCCGGAGACTGGCGAGATTTACGAATATGGCGGCCGCGGCCGCAAGATGCCGTGGATTGCCCGCATGAGTGCCGAGGAGATCGAGGCCTGCCGCGTCGGTTGATCGGATGGTTGATTATGGTGGATAATTATCGACGGCCGGTAGTCGGATAACCCCGCTGGTCGTCATGACTTGAAAGGACGGCACATCTGGCCCCTGGTGTGCCGTCGGTTCTGACGACGCTTGGCTGGTTTGTGTCTACGGTCGATGGAACGTCTGCGTTACCGGCGAGCGCGTCGTTTTTCGCGAAGCGCAGAACGCGGCCATGTTCGTCGCTTCGCCCGCCTACGGCTCAACGCGTCGATGATTACGCTTCATCGAGGTCATTGGGCATTCCCTTTGCTTTCTTTCTCTGCCAATTCGCGCCGCAGCGCTTCGTCCCGATCCAATTCCAGCTCCATTTCAGCGTCGGACATTGGTTGGTAGTCGCTTTGCCCGCTCGTGGTCGGTCGCGGTGCGACGAACCGTGCCAGGAAAAGTCCCAATTCGAAAAGCAGGCACATCGGCACGGCGAGCATGAACTGAGAGATCACGTCCGGCGGCGTGAAAATAGCTGCGATGACGAAAGCACCGACGATGACATAAGGGCGCATTTCGCGCAGCTTGTCGACGCCGACGATGCCAAAGCGCACGAGCAGGATGACCAGGACCGGCACTTCGAAAGTGATGCCGAAGGCGAGGAACATGGTCATGACGAAAGATAGGTATTGCTCGATGTCCGGCGCCGGTGTGATGCTCTGCGGCGCGAATTCCCCGATGAAGTGAAAGACTGTGCCGAAAACGAAGAAGTAGCAAAAGGCCATGCCGGCTAGAAAGAGCAGCGTGCTACCGACGATGAGCGGTAGCGCGAAGCGTCGCTCATGCGCATAAAGGCCAGGAGCGACGAAGGCCCAAGCCTGATAGAGCACATAAGGCAGCACCAGCACGAAGGCCGCCATCAGCGTGACTTTCACCGGCACCATGAACGGCGTGACGACGCCGGTAGCGATCATCTTCGTGCCCGCCGGCAAGGCAGCGATCATCGGCATGGCCAGCAGGTCATAGACGCCGCCGGCCCAGGGCATCAGGCAGAGAAAGACCAGCATCACCGCGACGAGGGCCTTGAGCAGACGATCGCGCAGTTCGACCAGATGGCCGATAAAGGAGTCCGTCCCCGGCGCGCTGGGCTCGCTCATGTCGACCGGCTTCCGGCAGCGGGATGCGGCGGTGGGGCTGGTTCGCTGGGCTCGGTCGTGGCGGCCGGTGTGGCTGCAGGGGTGACCGATGGCGCCGCTGTGACAGCGGAGGCGGCGGCTTCGCCGCCGGCCAGTTGGGCGATCTTTTCGGCGCTCAATTCTCCCGGTCCCCGCAGCAGCGAGTCGTTCAGTTCCTGTTCGAAAGCGCGCATGCGCTCATTGACCGAGCGTTCGACGTTCTGGGCCTGTTGCAGCACGTCCTGTTGCAGTTTTTTCAGCTCTTCAATCTGGATTTCGCGTTCTACGTCGGCCTTGACGTCGTTGACATAGCGCTGCAGGCGACCGAGCAGGGCGCCAGCAGTGCGGGCGACGCGCGGCAGGCGCTCGGGACCGATGACGATCAGCGCGACGACGGCAATGACCATCAGTTCGGAAAAGCCGATGTCGAACATGCTGCCTGGCTCAGCAATGTAGCTCGCGGCTAGGACGTCATGCCGCTCAAACCTTTTCTTTGCGCGCTTCGCCCTCGATGGTCTGGCCGCTGGATTGGCTGGCCGATGCCGGAATCTCGCCCGGCTTGCCGGCCTGAGCTTCGCTGCTCGTTTCCCTCATGCCCTCTTTGAAGCCTTTGATTGCACCACCGAGGTCCTGACCAATGTTGCGCAGCTTCTTGGTGCCGAAGACGAGCACGATAATCAACAGAACGACCAGCCAGTGCCAGATGCTGAAACTACCCATGTTGTTTCTCCTTAGCGGCGGCTGCAAAGCCGCCCGGTGGTGCTATGGTGAAGAGCCGTTCGCTTGTCCGATCAGGCGTGACGGGGCAGCATGGCGCCGAGCGGCTGCGGGCCGCCAATGATGTGGATGTGCAGATGCGGCACTTCCTGGCCGCCGACGCGGCCGTTATTGATGATGAACCGAAAACCATCGCTCAGCCCTTGCGCCCGCGCCAGTTCGCCAGCCTTGACCATCAGCCGGCCGAGCATGGCCTGATGCGCGTCGCTGGCGTCGTAAAGCGACTCGATGTGCTGTTTGGGAATGATCAGGAAATGCACCGGCGCTTGCGGTGCGATGTCGTGGAAGGCGAGCAGTTCGTCGTCTTCGAAGACCTTGCGGCAAGGAATCTCGCCGCGCACGATGCGGCAGAAGATACACTCACTCATACGGTTTCTCCCCGGCTGCGTTTTTCGTCGATGCCCGAGATGCCTTCGCGGCGGCGGAACTCGCCGATCACGTCGTCGACGCCGAGATCGAAATGGCCAAGCAGTACCAGGCTGTGAAACCACAGATCGGTGACTTCGCGTACGAGATGCAAGCGGTCGCCATCTTTGGCGGCCATGATCGTTTCGGCCGCCTCCTCGGCTACCTTCTTGCAGATGGTGTCGAGGCCCTTGGCATGAAGGCTGGCGACGTAGGACGATTCCGGTGCCGCTCCCTTGCGTTCATCGAGCGTCTGTTGCAGACGGTGGAGCACTTCGAGGTCGATCACGGCTGGGATCTCCGGACAAGACGGGATGACCATTCTAGCAGCGGGCGTTGCCGGCTCGCCTGTGCGCCGTGCCGAAGACGCTGACTTTCGCCACCAAAGAGCAGGGGGCGAGCGGCGAGGAAGTGGCTTGCATCACTGGCAGGACGTGGCGACATTGCCGCGCCAGGGCTTGCGCAGCACGACGGTAGCGACATCCCAGGCATCCCAGGTCGCCGGATCGTCGAAATCGAGCGTGGCGCTCTTGCCGTCGGCGACGATGCCGATCAGCTGCCAAATGCCGGAAGTCGCGCCCTGCGTCGAGATCACCGAACTGATCAGGACCTCGGTGACTGCCCCGGCCGTGCTCAGGTTCTCGCCCCGCGGCAGATAGACATCCTCGCGCGGATCGATTTCGCTGAAATCGTTGCGCCAGCGGATGACCAGGGGCGAACCAATGTTTTGCTTCTTCAGCACCATGAAGCGCGGCGCACCGATCGCTTCGGGGTTGAAGAGCATCAGATAGACGTCGCGGTCGACTTGCTTGCTAGCGTTGGTCGCATCGTAAGTCGCGGTCATGGTGATGGCGTCGAAGCCGGGCCCATCGCAAGGCAGGGTGCGCGTCGTCACCGGATACTTGGCCGGCGGCTTGTCGCCGGAAGAACCTTTCGGCGAGGTGATGGCGACCCTCATCGTGTATGCGGCCTCGCTGCCCGCTGCGGCGAGAAAGTTGCCGACGGCGACGAGCAAAGCGAAGGCCCGACGCCAGTGGCCACGGTCAGCCCCCACCCTGTGCTTTTTCTTCATCGCGGCGATAAATGGCCTGCGGATCCTTGAGCACCGGCTCGGCATCGAGCCAGCGCACGCCGTCGAGCCGACGGAAGAAACAGCTGCGGCGACCAGTATGGCAGGCGATGCCGCCCTGTTGTTCGACCTTCAGCAGGATGACGTCGTTGTCGCAATCGGTGCGAATCTCTCGCACCAGCTGGAAATGACCGGATTCCTCGCCTTTGTGCCAGAGCTTGCCGCGCGAGCGCGACCAATAGACTGCTTGCCCGCAGGCTACCGTCTGTTGCAGCGCCTCGCGGTTCATCCAGGCCACCATCAGCACCTCGCCCGTGGCGGCATCCTGGGCGATGGCCGGCAGCAGACCCTGATCGTCCCAGCGCAATTCATCGAGCCATGCACTCACAGCCGCACCTCGATGCCACGGGCGGCCATGAACTCCTTGGCCTGCCGCACGGTGTATTCGCCGTAGTGGAAGATGCTCGCTGCCAGCACCGCGTCGGCGCGCCCTTCGCTGACGCCATCTGCCAGATGCTGCAGATTGCCGACGCCACCAGAGGCGATGACCGGGATGGTCACCGCATCGGCCACGGCGCGCGTGAGCTGAAGATCGAAACCGGCCTTCGTGCCGTCGCGGTCCATGCTGGTGAGCAGAATCTCGCCGGCGCCGAGCGCTTCGGCCCGGCGTGCCCAGGCGATGGCGTCCATGCCCGTATCGTTGCGCCCACCGTGGGTGTAGACATGCCACTGGCCGGGGGCGACGGCTTTGGCATCGATGGCGACAATGATGCACTGGCTACCGACCTTGCCGGCGGCTTCGGCGACCAGATCGGGGTTATTCACCGCCGCGGTGTTGATGCTTACCTTGTCGGCGCCTGCGTTGAGCAGGCGGCGCACGTCGTCGACCTTGCGCACACCGCCGCCGACGGTGAGCGGGATGAACACCTGAGCGGCAACCGCCTCGACGACGTGCAGGATGATGTCGCGCTGATCGGAACTGGCGGTGATGTCGAGAAAGGTCAGCTCGTCGGCGCCCTGCTCGTCGTAGCGGCGGGCGATTTCGACCGGATTGCCGGCATCGCGCAGGTCGACGAAATTGACGCCCTTGACGACGCGACCGGCGGAGACGTCGAGGCAGGGAATGATGCGCTTGGCGAGCATGGAATGCTCTGCCTCAGTGCCGGGCGCACTGCTGCGCCAGTTCCTGGGCGGCGCGGAAATCGAGCCGGCCCTCGTAGATCGCCCGACCGGTGATCGCGCCCATGATGCCTTCGTCGGCGACCGCACACAGCGCCTTGACGTCGTCGAGCGCAGCGATGCCGCCCGAGGCGATGACCGGGATGCGCAGCGCCTGCGCCAGCCTGACGGTCGCCTCGACATTGATGCCGGAAAGCATGCCGTCGCGGCCGATGTCGGTATAGACGATGGCTTCGACGCCATAGTCCTCGAATTTCTTCGCCAGGTCGATGACGTCGTGACCGGTCATCTTCGACCAGCCATCGACGGCTACCTTGCCGTCCTTGGCGTCGAGGCCGACGATGATGTGGCCGGGAAAGGCATTGCAGGCATCGTGCAGAAAGCCGGGGTTCTTCACTGCCGCCGTGCCGATGATGACGTAAGCGATGCCATCGTCGAGGCAGCGTTCGATGGTGTCCAGATCACGCAGGCCACCGCCGAGTTGTACCGGTATTTCGTCACCGACTTCGGCCAGGATGGCCTTGATCGCCGGCTCGTTTTTCGGTTTGCCGGCAAAGGCGCCGTCGAGGTCGACCAGATGCAAGCGTTGCGCCCCCTGGTCGATCCAGTGGCGGGCCATCGCAGCCGGATTTTCCGAAAAGACCGTAGCGTCGTCCATGTCACCCTGGCGGAGGCGGACACAGTGACCGCCCTTCAGATCGATGGCGGGGATGAGCAGCATAGCTTCGTGGCAGTGGCGAGATTGCGGAAGGGTGGAAGAAGTGGGTGGGTCGGTCAAGGGCGCCAGTTCAGGAAGTTGCCGAGCAGGCGCAGTCCGGCTTCGGCGCTCTTTTCCGGATGGAACTGAACGGCAAAGATGTTAGCGTGCGCCACGGCACTGGTAAAGCTGAGGCCATAGTCGGTGACGCCGGCGGCGATGGTTTCGTCCTGGGGCACGACGTGGTAGCTGTGCACGAAATAAAAGCGCGCGCCATCGTCGATGCCCTGCCATAGCGGGTGTGGCAGCCGCTGCGCAACCCGATTCCAGCCCATGTGCGGCACCTTCAGGCCTTGTGCGGTGGTCAACTCGGGCGGAAAGCGGCGCACCTCGCCAGCGAGCAGCCCCAGTCCCGGCACGTCGCCTTCCTCGCTGTGTGTGAACAGCATCTGCAGGCCGATGCAAATGCCGAGCAGGGGTTTAGCCTGAGCGGCTTCGATCACGGCCTCGCGCAGGCCGCGCGCGGCGAGTTCGCGCATGCAGTCGGGCATCGCGCCCTGGCCGGGAACGACGACGTGGTCGGCGGCCCGCACCTCGGCGGCCGTCGTGGCAATGACGGCCCGGGAATGGGGTGCGACATGCTCGATGGCCTTGGCCACCGAGCGCAGGTTGCCCATGCCATAGTCGACGATGGCGATCTGGTTCATCGGTCAATCCATTCTTGCTGACGGGCCGTTACAGGCTGCCTTTGGTCGAAGGCACGGCGCCGGGTGCGCACAGGTCGGGTTCGGCGGCGGCGCGCAGTGCGCGGCCGAAGGCCTTGAACACCGTTTCGGCCTGGTGGTGGGCGTTTTCGCCGCGCAGCGCATCGACATGAACGGTGATGGCGGCGTGATTGATGCAGCCCTGGAAGAATTCGCGCACCAGCTGCGTGTCCAGTTCGCCGATGCGCGCGGCGGTAAAGGGCACGTGGAAGAACAGACCCGGCCGGCCGGAAAGATCGACGACGACCCGCGACAGCGCCTCGTCGAGCGGCACATAGGCGTGACCGTAGCGGCGCAGGCCGCTCTTGTCGCCGAGCGCCTGCTTGAGCGCCTGACCGAAGCAGATGCCGACATCCTCGACGGTGTGATGGCCATCGACCTGCAGGTCGCCCTGCGCTTCGACTTCGAGATCGAAGAGGCCATGACGGGCGATCTGTGCCAGCATGTGATCGAAAAAGCCGATGCCGGTGGCCAGGCGCGCCTCGCCCGAGCCGTCGAGATCGAGACACAGACGGATGCGCGTTTCGAGCGTGTTGCGTTCTATCGTGGCCTGACGCATGCCTTCCTCAGCTGTTCGGAACGGATTCGGTGAGCATCAGTGACCCAGCAGCGGCGCCGGATCGATGTCGAAGCGCGAGCTGGCCAGTTCGCCGTCGGTGCCGAAGTAGCGCACGCCGCCTTCCTCGCTCACCACCCAGACCTCGCACGCGCCGGCGGCCAGATACAGCCGGCTCTTCCACTCCATCTCCTCCATCGAGTTCGACGGCGAGCGGATCTCGACGCACAACTCGGGCGCCTGCGGATAAGGTGTGGTGTAACCGTGGCGATCGAAGAAGGCCTGCGAGCCCCAGGCGACATCGGCCACCTTGACCCCCTCGGCGGTGGCGATCGAGCACTCGATCAAGGCCTGCCCCTGTGGCAGATGCTCGAAAAGCGCGGCCAGAACGACTTGTAGCCGACCATGACGATTGCTCGACGGACTCATGACGATATTTCCCCAGCGGTCCTGTTCGATCTTGTAGGGCAGATCGGCAAGCGTGCGATCGGCCAGCATTTCCGACCATTGCATGATCCTGCGGTCTCCGGCAGCGATAGCCTGGGCAAACAGCCCCAAGGCCAAAGTGATTGAAGCGAGCCATGATACCATTTTCGCCCGTTCTGCCCAGCGCCGGACTACGGCCACCCGTCCTCGCCGTGGTGTTCTTCCCGTGCCGTTCCCTACCGTTTCTATGAGCCCCTACTGGAGTGAAGTCGTTCGCGCGCTGACCCCCTATGTGCCGGGCGAGCAGCCTCGCCTACCCAATCTGGTCAAGCTGAATACCAACGAAAACCCCTATGGTCCGTCGCCGCAGGCGCTTGCCGCCATCGAGCGGGAGATCGGCGATGGCCTGCGCCTTTATCCCGATCCGCAAGGCATGCCGTTGCGCGAGGCGATTGCGGCAGGGCATGGCGGAATATCGCCGCAGGAGGTTTTCGTCGGCAATGGTTCGGACGAAGTGCTGGGCTTTGCCTTCCTGGCCCTGCTCAAGCAGGCGCTGCCCGTGTTGTTTGCCGACATCACCTACAGCTTCTATCCGGTCTACTGCCGGCTTTACGGCATCGAACATCGCCTCGTGCCGCTGCGCGACGATTTCTCGCTTGCCGTCGAAGACTATCGCCAGCCCAATGGCGGCATCGTGCTCGCCAATCCGAACGCGCCCACCGGCCGCATGCTGCACCTCGAAGAAATCGAGACGTTGCTGACCGATCATCCCGACTCGGTGGTCTTGGTCGACGAGGCTTATGTGGACTTCGCTCAGCCGCCTTATGCTTCGGCGGCCGTGCTGGTGCCGCGTCATCCGAATCTGCTCGTCGTGCAGACCTTTTCCAAGTCGCGCTCGCTCGCTGGTCTGCGCGTTGGCTTCGCCATCGGTCAGCGGCCACTGATCGAGGCGCTGGAGCGGGTCAAGGACAGTTTCAATTCCTATCCGCTCGACCGCCTGGCGCTGGCGGGCGCTACCGCCGCACTCGCCGACCGCGACTGGTTCGAGCGTACGCGGCAGGCGGTCATCGCCAGCCGCACGCAGCTGAGCCGGCAACTCGCTGCGCTCGGCTTCGAAGTGCTGCCGTCGCAGGCCAATTTCGTCTTTGCCCGTCATGCGGAGCGCGATGCCGGCGAACTGGCGACGGCCTTGCGCGCCCGCGCTGTCCTCGTGCGCCACTTCCGCGCGCCGCGCATCGATCAGTTTCTGCGCATCACGGTCGGCAACGAAGCGCAGTGCCAGGCCCTGATCGCCGCGCTGGGCGAATGTCTGGGCGCGCACTGACCGCCTGCAGCACAAAGTCAGTTCCATCGACACGGCGGCAACAATCGCTTACATCGTTGCCGCGCCGTGCAACAGTGCGCTTACGCCGGCGTGATCGAATACGTCCATGCCAATGAGGCATGAACCGACAGGAGAGAATCATGAAAAGCGTAATCATCAGTTCCGTCCTTACCGTCAGCGCCGTCGCGTTGGGTTTGCCGCTCACCGCTGCCGCTTATGGCCCCGGCATGGCTGATTGCGATGGCAGCGGTCCGAAAGCCTTTGCCGGTGTTGGCGATCCCGCGAGCCGTGTGCAAGCGCGCCTCGAACGCTTCAAGCAGCAGCTCAATCTCAGTGTCGAACAGCAAACGGCCTGGCAGGCCTTTGCCGACAAGGTCGCGAGCGAAGCCGGCCAAGCGCGTACGGCCATGCTCAGCCTGCGTCAGGATCAGACGCTCACCGCGCCGGAACGCATGGCGCGCATGCAGACTTTGATGCAGGAACGCCTGCAAGCGATGGCCGGTGTGCATGAAGTCTTCAACAACCTCTACAACCTGCTCAGCGCCGAGCAGAAGAAGATCGCCGATGCGTACGCCCAGGCCTGGCCGCATGGCGCAGGTCTCGGCAGCCCAACCAAACCGGCCGGCGGCCCGGCGAACGCTCCGGGTAGCGGTCCCGGCTACGGCCGCGGTCGCTGAGAGCGCCGAGCCGGAGCGCGGCGCGCCGCGTCTGCCCGCAGAGGGAGAAGGCAGTCCTTGCTCCCGGGCGCGCCGAATGGCTGCGCGCGCAGCGATTCGATTAGGAAACGCCGAAAAGGAGACATTGAAAAAACAGCCGCGAGTGGGATGCAGCGCGAGGCGCGCATCAATTAGCGGCCGAGACTTATCAGATCGATAGGCGAGGAAGCGAGCACGGCGCAACGCCGCGGTGCGCCCGCGCAGCAATTTTTTCAGCGTTTCCTTAGAATCCAACGCTTTCCGACTTCCGCTCCGGCTCGATGTCTCTCCGCCCATCGTTCGGCCTATTGCTGCTGTCCTGGGGTGCCCAGGCCGCGCAAGGCTTGCCGCCGCTTGCCGTGTCGGTCGAACTGTTGCGCGGAACGGCCGCTCCCCCGCCATCCCGCCCGGCCGCAGCAGCTAGTCCGACGATGACACCGTCCGCCGCTGCGACGACGATCCCGTCGGCGGCGACCTCCGTCGTTCAGCCCACGACGCTCCTTCCCGCTGCGCCGCAGGCCGCCGACCGTGCCGTCACGCCGGCGATGTCGCCGATCCCGGTCAGAGGTGGAGCGCCGCCGTCATCGGATGCTGCCCGCGCCGCAGCGCAAACGGCGAAAGTCAGCTCCGCCGGCACGGCGACCGGCGCGACTGCTCCGGTCGAGACGGCCGGCATGGAAGTCGATCTTGCTGCCATCGTCGGGGATGATTTTCCCGCGCCGGTGCGCATCGATGCCGAATCGCGCCTGCTGCACGCCGAGCGTATCGAAGGCGTCGTCGATGACTGGCTCGAAGCCCAGGGTGAGGTCGAACTGTGGCGCGGCGAGGATAAGCTGTTCGCCGACCGTCTGCTCTATCGTCAGGTGCAGGACGAGGTGCAAGCGAGTGGCGATGTGCGCCTGCAGCGCGGCGCCGACCTTTTGCGCGCGCCGCGCATGACCCTGCAACTCGAGGCGATGACCGGCACGCTCGATGAGCCGACTTATGTCCTCAACCGGCCGCCGAAATCGGTGAGCTGGCATAAACCCCGGCCGGCGGTCACCGCCTATGGCGAGGCCGAGCGCATCGATATCGAGGGGGAGAACCGTTACCGCCTGCAGCGTGCGACGCTATCGACCTGCACGCCCGAGCAGCGCGACTGGTATGCCCAGGCCGACGAGATCGAGCTTGATTACGAGGAGGAAGAGGGCGTGGCGCGCGGTGCGCGCATCGTTTTCCGCGATCAAACCATCCTCTGGGCGCCCTATCTGAGTTTTCCGCTCAACGACAAGCGCAAGAGCGGCTTTCTCGCGCCGACGCTCGGCTCCTCGAGCAAAAGCGGCCTCGAGCTGACCGTGCCCTGGTACTGGGCCATCGCACCGAACATGGACGCCACCTTCGCGCCGCGCCTGCTCTCGCGCCGCGGCCTGCAGATGAATGCCGAGTTCCGCTACCTGATGCCCAGTTATCAGGGTCAGTGGCGTGGCGAGTATCTGCCGCACGACCGTCAGGCCGGACGCACGCGCTCCGGCTATGCGCTCCAGCACCAGCACCACTTCGGCGCGCTGTTCGGTGGCCATCTGACCGGTCAGCTCAATGTGAACGGCGTCTCGGACGATACCTATTTTAGCGACCTGTCTACCCGCGTCTCGGCGGTGACGCAAGGCAACCTGCTGCGTCAGGGCCAGCTGATCTATGGCACGCCGTGGTGGCAGGTGACGCTCAACGTGCAGCGCTATCAGACCTTGCAAGATCCATCGCGGCCGACGACGCCGCCTTATCAGCGTCTGCCGCAACTGCTGCTCACCGCCAACCGCTACGACCTGCCGGCGCAACTCGCCGGCCATCTGCGCGCCGAATACGTGCGCTTCACGCACATCCGCGATGCCGAGGGCCGGCGCTTCAGCTTCTATCCGCAATTCTCCCTGCCTTGGCAGACCGCCGCGCTGTCGGTGACGCCGAAGCTCGGCGCGCATTACACGCGCTACGATCTCGATGCCCATCCGGCCCGCGGCGCAGCGGCCGATCGTCAGATCGACCGCCGCCTGCCCATTTTCTCGTTCGACGCTCAGGCCGTGTTCGAACGGCCCGTACACTGGTTTGGGCAGGATTGGCTGCAGACGCTCGAGCCGCGCCTGTTCTACCTCTACGTGCCCTACCGCGAGCAAAGCGCCTTGCCGGTGTTCGACAGCGGTCTGGCCGATTTCAATTTCGCCCAGATCTTCGCCGAGAACCGCTATGTCGGCGGCGATCGCATCGGCGATGCCAACCAGCTGACTTTGGCTGTCGTCTCGCGCCTGATCGATCCGGCCAGCGGCGGCGAACTGCTGCGCGCCGCGCTCGGCCAGCGGCTGCATTTCGCCGCGCAGCGCGTCACGCTGCCCGGCGAAGCGACGCGGCCGGGTGGCATCGCCGATGTGCTGGCCGCGCTCTCTGGCCGCATCACGCCGCAGCTCACCGCCGATTTTGCGCTGCAATACGATCCGCGTCAGCGTCAGCTCGAACGCTTCAACATCGCCGGTCGCTGGCAACCCGAGGCAGGCAGGCTGTTCAATACCGCCTACCGCTACACGCGCGAGGCGCTCGGCAACATCGACTTCTCCGCCCAATGGCCGCTCGGCGGCGGCTGGCATGGCGTCGGCCGCTACAACTGGTCGACGAAAGAGAAGCGCGCCATCGAATTGATCGGCGGCATCGAATACGATGGCGGCTGCTGGCTGTTCCGCGGCGTCTTCCAGCGTCTGGCGACGCAGGTCGGCAACGCCACCACCGCCTTTTACGTCCAACTGGAGTTGAACGGTTTTTCCCGTCTCGGCTCCAATCCGCTCGAACTGTTGCGGCGCAACATCCCCGGTTACGGCATCGTGAATCAGCCGACCGCTGATCCGGTGTTCGCCGCGCAATGAACAGGGAGTCTCTATGTCGCGTTCGATCCTGCTTTTCGTTGCCGGCCTGTTGAGCGCGCTCACCGCCTTCGCCCAACCGCCGCGTTCCATCGAGGTCGACCGCATCGTCGCCATCGCCGGCAACGAAGCGATCACCCTCGGCGAACTGAAGCGGCGCATGGCCGCCATCGAACGCCAGCTGCGCGCCCAGAACCAGCCGCTGCCGCCCAGCGATGTGCTGCGCGAAAAATTGCTCGAACGCATGATTCTCGACACGCTGCAATTGCAGGTGGCACGCGAGCTCGGTGTGCGGGTGAGCGAGGCCGATCTCGATGCCGCCTTGCAACGCATCGCCAGCAACAATCGCCTGACGCTGGACGAATTCCGTGCCCTCATCGAACGCGACGGGGTGAAGTGGAGCCGTTTTCGCGACCAGATGCGCAACGAGATGATCATCGCCCGCCTGCGCGACCGCGAGCTCGATGCGCGCATCAGTGTTTCGGAAAGCGAGATCGACGGCTATCTCGCCGGCGAAGTGCCGATCAACGAGGAGGTACGGCTGGCGCACATCATCGTGCGCGTACCGGAGAAGGCGAGCAGCGATGAGCTTGCGCGCCTGCGAGCGCGCGGCATCGAGGCGCTCGCCCGGCTGCGCGCCGGCGAGGAATTCGCCCAGGTCGCGGCGCGTTACTCGGATACCCCGGACGGCCTGTCCGGGGGGCTGATGGCGCCGCGTCCCATCGACCGCTTGCCGGCGCTCTATGCCGACGCGGTCAAGGGCATGAAGGTCGGCGAGCTCTCTGACCTTTTGCGCTCGCCGGCTGGCTTTCACATCATCAAGCTGATCGAACGCCGCGGCAGCGCGCTGCCGGGCAAGGCACTCACGCAAACCCATGCCCGCCACATCCTGATCCGCGTCAATGAACTGACCAGCGAAAGCGAGGCGCGTCACAAGCTCGTCACGCTCAAGGAACGCCTGGACAACGGCGCCGACTTCGCCGAACTCGCCCGCCTGCACTCCCAGGACCTATCGGCGGCCAAAGGCGGCGATCTCGGCTGGCTCTATGACGGCGACACAGTGCCGGAATTCGAACGGGCGATGAAAGCGCTCAAGATCGGCCAGACCAGCGCGCCGGTGCGCACGCCCTTCGGCTGGCACCTGATCCAGGTGCTCGAACGCCGCACCGAAGACGCTTCGAGCGAACGCAAGCGGCAGCTGGCGCGGCAAGCGCTGCGCGAGCGCAAACTCGATGAAGCCTATGAAGACTGGCTGCGTCAGCTGCGCGACCGCAGTTACGTCGAGATCCGCCTCGGCGAGTGAGGGGCCGGGTACTGCCGGCATGCGCCGCAAGACTGAAGCGGAGGCGATGGCTCGTGGGAGCGGGCTGGCCGGCGATGGGGTGTTGGCACGGCTGGGGGCACCGCAACGGTGTTGACTTCCGATTGTCGAAAACGGGAAAGTCCACATGATCGACTACCGCAACATCGTCACAACCGACCCGCAGATGCTTGGCGGCTAGCCTTGCATTCGTGGCATGCGCATGGGCGCGCATGACGTCCTCGACTACCTTGCATCGGGCATGTCGATCGAAGAAATCCTCGCCGATTTTTCCTGTCTCGCACGCGAAGACATTCAAGCCTGCCTGGCCTACGCCGCCGATCGCGAGCGGCACCTGCTGGCGATTCCGGCGTGAAACTGCCATTCGATCGGATTCTCTCGCCGCGACGGCTGCTCCTGATGCTTTACTGAGCCATGACCAAGAAACCTGCCACCAAGCAAGCCGACATCCTCAGCTACCGCCATCCCGACCGGCGCAAGAACAATCCCGAGGTCGGCATGGTCACGCCGGCCACCGACCCGGACGGGGGTAAAACGGTGTGGCGGCACGACCCGCATCTCGACCCGA
>Ga0209207_1000410_pt1 | contig 26992 bp, 28 predicted proteins | sample SaghotsprinmetaG_FD_184140 | JGI IMG/M metagenome (GOLD analysis project Ga0209207, IMG submission 184140) | Hot spring microbial communities from South Africa to study Microbial Dark Matter (Phase II) - Sagole hot spring metaG (SPAdes) (version 3) | ecosystem: Environmental > Aquatic > Thermal...
GTTCCCCTCGCCGACGAGCACGAACAGTTGCGTCAGACGGGCCTCTGCGCCCTGGCGCAGGGCCGACAACTCCCCCAGCTGCGCCCTGGCTTCCGGCGCCAGGGCCATGTCGGCCAGTTGCCGTTCGTTGGCCTGGTAACGCTTGATCGCCAGGTCGACACCCTGCCGCTCCTCGCGCTGCCGGCTGATTTCTTCATAAAGCAAGGCATTGCGTGCATGCAGACCGATGTTGCCGAGATAGCCCTGCATTTCGTGGGCCAGTTCCATGCCCTGATTGTTATCGACGGCGATGGTCTGCACCTTGTCGCCGATCAAGCCAAGGCTGACCAGGGCAATCACGACGAAGGCAATCATCAGCGCCAGCGCGCCGACCGTGGTGGCGATCAGCCGGCTGCCTATCCTGAAATTGCGCACATTCAACATTTCGCCCTCCCGAAACGTCCGTTCACTCGGCTGCCGCCTCGATCAACTCCATATCGGCGCTGGTCATCAGGCGCTCGATGTCGGTCACGATCAGCATCCGCGCTTCGACGCTGGCCAGACCGACGATGTACTTGGTATCGAAACTGCCGGAGAAGTCCGGTGCCTGGCGGATTTGCGCGGGGGTCAGCGAAAGCACGTCGGAAACGCTATCGACGACGACGCCGATGACCCGCCCGGCGATGTTGAGGATGATGACCACGGTAAACGGGGTGTACTCGACCTTGCCCAGCCGGAACTTGATGCGCAGATCGACGATGGGAACGATGATGCCGCGCAGGTTGATCACGCCCTTGATGAACGGCGGTGCATTGGCGATCAGTGTCGGCGTCTCGTAACCGCGAATCTCCTGAACCTTCAGGATATCGATGGCGTACTCCTCGCTGCCCAGCGTAAAGGTCAGGAACTCGCTGGCCACCTGCTCTTCGTCGCCGGCGACCGCTCCTGCGGAAATCATGGCTTCCATCATCAACTCCTCATCTGCCGGTCACCCGGCCTTCTGCATGCTTGTCCTGGCCATCGCAGCGATGGCCGATACATCGAGAATCAAGGCCACATGACCATCGCCCATGATGGTCGCGCCGGAGACACCCGGCACCTTGCGGTAATTGGCTTCCAGGCTCTTGATCACGACCTGGTGCTGACCGAGCAGGGCGTCGACGAACAGGGCGACGCGGGCACCGTCGGCGTCGAGCACGACCATGATCCCCTGGGTGAAATCGGTCCACGCCGACTTGAGATTGAACATCTCGTGCAGCACGACCACCGGCAGGTATTCGCCGCGCACCTGGACCACCCGGGCCTGGTTGGACAGTGTCTTGATGTCACCGGGCGACGGCTGCAGCGATTCCAGGACATACGACAGCGGCAGGATGTAGATCTGGTCGCCAACCGCCACCGACATGCCGTCGAGAATGGCCAGGGTCAGCGGCAGACGGACCGTCATCCGGGTGCCGATCCCGAGCATCGAGTCGATTTCGACACGCCCTCCCATGGACTGGATGTTGCGGCGGACAACGTCCATGCCGACCCCGCGTCCGGAAACATCGGTCACCTGGTCGGCGGTCGAGAACCCTGCTTCGAAGATCAGGTTGAACACTTCCTGATCGCTCATCTGATCGGAAACCGGCAAGCCGCGCTCGCGGGCCTTCTGCAGGATCTTATCGCGCGGCAGGCCGCCACCGTCGTCACCGACCTCGATGACGATGTTGCCGCCCTGATGATAGGCCTTCAGGGTAATCGTCCCGGTCGGGCTCTTGCCTGCGGCAATGCGTTTTTCCGGCGACTCGATGCCGTGATCCAGGCTGTTGCGGATCAGGTGGGTCAGCGGATCGGTGATGCGCTCGATCAGGCTCTTGTCGAGTTCGGTCGTCTCACCCAAGGTTTTCAGCTCGACCTGCTTGCCGAGCTTGGCCGACAAGTCGCGAACCACCCGCGGGAAACGCGAGAAGACAAAGGAAATCGGCATCATCCGGATCGACATCACCGATTCCTGGAGGTCGCGGGTATTGCGTTCCAGCTGGGTGAGTCCGTTGAGCAGGCGCTCCGGTGCGGCATCCTGCATCTGCGCCGAGGTCTGCAGTAGCATCGCCTGGGTGATCACCAGTTCGCCGACCAGGTTGATCAGCTGGTCGACCTTTTCGATGCTGACACGGATCGACGAGTCCGCCGATGCGCTGACCGGCGTCTTGGCTTGCCGCTCGGCGCGCGCCGGGGCAGGCTTGGGCGCGACGGCTTCCACCGGCGGCGTCACCGGAACCGGCGGCGTCAGCGGCGCGAAGAAACCGAAGCCATCGCCCTCTTCGGCCATCGGCGCCGCCGCGACCGGTTCAGCCGGTGCCGGCGCAGCAGCCGGCAGGGGTTCGAAGAAGCCGTAGCCGGCGTCGTCGTCCTTCTTCTCCGTGGCCACCGTCGGCAGAGGCTCGAAGAACCCGTAAGCTTCATCCTCGACCGTCGTTGCCGGCAACGGCTCGAAGAAGCCATAGGCCTCTTCTTCCTTGGCGGCAGACGCGTACAGGCCGTAACCGCGCGCCTCGTCCGGCAGTCCCGGAGAATCGGGGAAAAACCCGAAAGCCGTCGAACCGTCTGCCGCCACGGCGGTGTCTTCGGTGATGCGCCAGGCGCCGTTCTCGGCGATGAAATCGATCTGGTCGACAAAGGCCTCCTGCGGCTTGTCGGTCAGCAGGCGCAGTTCCCAGTAAGCGGCACTTTCTTCGCCCGGCTCGCTGCGGCTGACAATTTCCAGTTCGCCCAACGAGCGCAGTTCATCGAGCAGATTGTCCAGGCCGACGCCCTGCACGGCAATCTCGGTGGGCACGAACTGGATGTCGAACAGGCGTCGGCCGGTTTCCTCGGGAATCCTTACCGCCACCTCGTCATCGGCTGGCGCCACCGGCGCCGCTTCCGGCGAGGGCGCAGCAGCCGGTGCAGGCGCATCGGACAACTGCCGCAAGCGGCCGCAAATCCGCGTCACCAGTTCAGGATCGACCGAACCGCGCCCCTGATGCGCTTCGAGCATGCTGCGCAGCACATCACCGGCTTCGAGAAAAGCATCGACCATCTCGGGGCGCAGCGACAGCTCCGCCTTGCGGATGCGGTCCAGCAGGTTTTCCAGGATGTGCGTGGTTTCGGCGAGGTCGGTGAAACCGAACGTACCGGCGCTTCCCTTGATCGAATGGGCAGCCCGGAAGATGGCGTTCAGTTGCTCCAGATCCGGATTGTCGATATCCAGATCGAGCAACAAGGATTCCATCGCGGCCAGATGCTCCTCCGATTCCTCGAAGAAGACCTGGTAAAACTGACTCATGTCAATCGACATGCTTTCTCCTCAGACGACCGCGATCAGACCGGCGGCCAGAAACGGATGCATCCGGGCGTGCGCCCCGGACGAGCCAGATACTCTCAGCCAATCACCTTGCGTACGACTTCGATGAGTTTTTGCGGATCGAACGGCTTGACCAACCAGCCGGTGGCGCCCGCCGCGCGCCCCTGCGACTTCATCGCATCGGAAGACTCGGTGGTCAGCATCAGGATCGGTGTCGAGGCATATTGGGGCATGGCGCGCAGATTGCGGATCAGGGTCAAGCCGTCCATGCGCGGCATATTCTGATCGGTCAGCACCAGGTTGACGCCGCGCGACTTGGCCTTGTCCAGGCCATCCTGCCCATCAACCGCCTCGACCACTTCATAACCGGCACTTTTCAGCGTGAACGAAACCATTTGGCGAATGGAGGCGGAATCATCAACAGCAAGAATGGTTTTGGCCATTTTTCCCTCATCTCTCTACAGAAACTCAAATTCATCCCGGATAACGACAGTTGTTCCGGGAACCGCGTATGCAAAATGCGCCCGGATCAGCCAGCTCGCCCGTTGGGTGTCGTTGGCAACTGCAGGACGGGCGGCGCAATATCATCTCCCTCGACATCGTCCGGACTGCTATCTTCATTCAGGATCGCCCGCTCGGTACGCTGATTCAATACCACGATACTGATCCGGCGGTTAACCGGGTTCAAGGGGTCGTTCTTGTCGAACAACAGCGTCGATCCCAGTCCGACCACGCGCAGGACCTTGTGATCGTCCATGCCGCCGGCGACCAGCTCGCGCCGCGAGGCATTGGCCCGGTTGGCCGACAATTCCCAGTTGGAAAAACCACCGACGCCGCCAACGAAGGGGGCCGCATCGGTATGGCCGGCAAGACTGATCCGGTTGGACACGCCGTTCAGGGCCAGACCGATCTGCTGCAGCAGTTGCCGGGTATAAGGCTTGACCGTATCGCCGCCGGAATCGAACATCGGCCGGTTCTGTTCATCGACGATCTGGATGCGCAAGCCTTCGGAAGTGATGTCGAGCAACAACTGCTTCTTGAACTGGGCGAGTTGCGGACTCTGCTCGATCATCTTCTCGATGTCCGCCTTCAACAGTTCCAGGCGCTCCTGTTCCTTGCGCCGGAATTCCAGCTGGGCTTCTTTGGAGAAGGTCGTGCGCTTGGCTTCGACGTCGCCCTTCTTGACCTGACCGGACTGGCGGGTCAGATCCTGGCCGCCACCCTTGAGAATGCTTGTTGCGTCGCCTGAGCCCGCACCGCCGGACATCGACACCTTCATCGGGTTCTGAAAATAGTCGGCAATGCCCTGCAGATCGCCCTTGGACGTCGAGCCAAGCAGCCACATCAGCAGGAAGAAGGCCATCATTGCCGTCACGAAGTCGGCGTAGGCGATTTTCCAGGCGCCACCGTGCGCGCCGCCGGCAACGACCTTCTTGCGTTTGATGATAATCGGGCGGGTGGAGTCGTCGCTCATCTATATTCGCTCTGTGTCGGCAGCATGTGCCGCTTACTTGCCCTTGCGGGCCTTGAGCTCTTCCTCGAGTTCACGGAAACTCGGACGCTCGTGCGCCCCCAGGGTCTTGCGCCCGAATTCGATGGCCACCTGCGGCGCGTAGCCCGACATCGACGCCAGCAGGACCATCTTGATGGTCTTGTAGATCACGCCGGATTCGTTGGCCTTCTGCTCGACCTGACCGGCAATCGGCGCGACGAAACCATAGGCCAGGTAGATACCGAGGAAGGTACCGACCAGCGCACCTGCAATCATCTTGCCCAGCACGGCCGGCGGCTCGCCGACCGAACCCATCACGTTGATGACCCCCATGACCGCGACGACGATACCGAAGGCGGGTACGCCATCGGCCACCTTCTGGATGACGTGCGCCGGCTCGGCCATTTCGTGGTGATGGGTTTCCAGTTCGACATCCATCAGGCTTTCGATTTCAACCGTGTTCAGGTTGCCGCCGACCATCATGCGCAGATAGTCGGTCATGAAATCGAGCACATGGTGATCGGAAACGATATTCGGGTACTTGGAAAAAATCGGACTGGCCTCGGGATTCTCGACATCGTTTTCAATCGACATCAAGCCTTCCTTGCGCACCTTGGACAGGATTTCGAACAATAGCGCCAGCGCATCGACGTAGTAGGCCTTGTTGTAAGGCGAGCCTTTGAGCGCGCCCGGGATGGCCGCCACCGTGGCCTTGACCACCTTGATGTTGTTGCCGGCGACGAAACTACCGACGGTCAGGCCGAAGATGGCGATGTATTCCAGCGGGACCCAGAGCGCCAGCAAGCTGCCGTGCACGGCATAGGTGCCCAATGCCGAAGCCAGGATGATGACGTAGCCGACGATCAAAAACATGTGAAACCCCTTTAGCGCCCCCTGAGGCGTTACCGACAGGTCGTTCTATCTATATTGTGTTCGCTATTGTAGCCACAGGCTTCCGGGAAGCGCAAAGGAAGTTGCCACCTGCTACAGCGAGGATCGGCAGTGATAGACTGCAAGTCCACCGTTTCCTAACACCTCCGGAATGTCGTACTGCACCCGCTGCGGCAGCGCTGCCTCCCTGACCATCCCTGCCGGCGACAATCTGGCGCGACAAGTATGCACGAGTTGCGGGCATATTCACTACGACAATCCGCGCATGATCGTCGGCTGCATTGCCGAATGGGAAAACAGGATACTGCTTTGCCGGCGCGCCATCGAACCCCGCCTGGGTTACTGGACGCTACCGGCCGGCTTCATGGAAAACGGTGAAACGACAGCCGAAGCGGCCCGGCGCGAAACGCTCGAGGAAGCGGGAGCGGAGGTCAGCGTCGAGGCTGCCTTCGCGCTGGTCAGCATCGCCCACATCAATCAGGTCCACTTGTTCTATCGTGGGCGGATGACCTCTCCGTCGTTCTCCGCCGGCGAGGAAAGCCTCGAAGTCGCCCTGTTCCGCCCGGAGGACATCCCCTGGGAGGACCTTTCCTTTCGCAGCGTACGCCTCTGTCTGGAGCGCTACCTGGCCGATCGGCAGCATGGCGGTTTCGGCTTCCACGAACACGACCTGGAACCGTAATCTCAAGCACCGACCACCTGGGCCCGCAACTCCAGTCGATAGCTCCCTGACTGCCAAGACGACGGCAAGGGAGTCATGGCGACGGCCCGAGCCATCGCATCCAGCAGACGCGCTGAAATCGCCGGGGCGACTCCCGCCGTCAGGCGCATGGAAGGGGGCACCGGCCCCGCCCGATAGTGGATACGGAAAAGCAACTCCCCGGGCGGCAATACCCTTCTCAATTCTTCGTCGAGCAAACTGCCAAAAGCCCGTCCCAGAGCCAGCCGGTAAGCCGACAAGTCCTCACCGGGAGGCAAGGGCTGCAAATCTTGATCAAGCCCGGATTGTCCGCTTTGGGTATGGGACCGCGCGCCCGAACGCCTCTCAGGCATATGGGTCGGCTGCACCCAGGCCTCCTCGTGAGCGTGTAAAGGCTGGGCAGAATTTGCCGCAGGCCGGGCCGAATCCTTCGGCTCGCCAATCACCGCACTGAGCTTGGCGCGCCCTTCCGGCTGTAGCGGCCGGGGAAATTCCGTACCCCACAACACAAGTGCATGCAGGACCAAGGACAAGACCATCGCCCTGCCCGCCGGAAAAAAACAATCCCCGCCACTCTCCTTGAAGCAGCGGGGATCGTTCATGACCGAATGCCGGGGATTATTTACCCTTGGCGTTCAGTTCCTCGTTCATCTTGCTCGAGTAGAGCTTGCCCATGACGGCGCCGATTACCACCACGCCGACAATCACTCCCAGGCTCATCAAGCCGATATCACTCGTCAACAACAGTTCCCAAGCCATAAACACCTCCCACTAACAAAAAAATCAACCCGCTTTCGCATCCAGGCGCAGCGGCTCATCAAAGCCGGCCTGCCACTCCCCTTGAAGACGCCATTGGCCCGCAGGATCTTCAAGCGTGACATGCCAGCGACCGGCCAAATCCTCGGCCAGTACCCCACCGTAGAAACCCGCCCCTTCGGATTTCAACGCAACTTTCTGATCCTTGCCGTCGATCGTCGGATGCGTCAGGCGCAAGACAATCTCTTCCGGCAAGGCCACCGTTTCCTTGGTCGTGATCAACAGACGGATATTCAGACCGGCGCGCATCACATCTGCATGCAGCCCCAGCTGCGAGGCCTGATGATCGCGCTCCAGGCGCTGATTCATGGCCAGGCCTTCCTTGTAATAATCGTCGGAAACCAGACCGTCGTTAGTTGCAATGGCAGTCCACAGCAAGTTCATGCAGGCAATAATGACGATGAATGGGCCGGCCATGAGAATCCAGGGCCAGGGTTCCTTGTACCAAGGTTTGGTATCGTTTGTCATACTAACGCTCATAATTCCTCAAGGCATCAAAAAAGAGGCTTTTTCGCGAACGGCAATTTTTTCGTCCGACTCAGCCTGAATATTGAAATAGATGGTGTTCGCCCCGCTCTTGCCAGATTCCGGCGGGACACGGACAACCACGGTGAATTCGAGATTCTCTGCACTACCGACCTCAAGCGAACGCTCTTCCGCCAGATGCACGCCGGACAGTCCGTCAACCGTGATCCGGTAGCGTTGCGCCTGCTCGGTCGTATTCATGAATTTCAGGTTATACACATTCTCGATCGAACCGTCGTCGGCTTCCCGAGACAAGGTTGATCGATCACGAATGACATCGACCATCAAGGGGACCCGGGTAGCCAGCGACCAAGCGGTTGCAATGCAGATGAGAACGAGAATGACCGTATACAACAGGATGCGCGGACGCAGGATGTGGCTGACGACTTCCGAAGCGCCGAATTTCTTTTCCAGGGCATTCTCGGTGGTATAGCGGATGAGGCCATGCGGCTTGCCGATCTTGTCCATGACCGGATCGCAGGCGTCGATACAGGCCCCGCAACCGATGCACTCGTACTGAATGCCTTTACGGATGTCGATTCCGGTCGGGCAGACGGCAACGCACAGGCCACAATCCACACAATCGCCGAGCGCCGACGCATCGCCATCCTTTTTCCTGGCCCCCCGCGGTTCGCCCCGCTCCGGATCGTAGGTGATGACCAGCGTATCCGGATCGAACATCACCCCCTGGAAACGGGCGTAGGGGCACATGTACTTGCACACCTGCTCACGCAGGAAACCGGCCTGCATGTAACAGAAGCCGGCATAGAACAGTGTCCAGAACATTTCCCAGCCGGACAGACCGAACGGCAGGGCAGCGAGCAGTTCCTGCATGGGCGTGAAATAGGCCACCAGCGTGAACCCGGTCCACAGCGACAGGGCGATCCACAACAGATGCTTGATCGCCTTCAGCCGGAACTTCCGCGCCGTCATCGGCCCTTTATCCAGTTTCATCCGCGCCGAACGATCACCTTCGATGCGGCTCTCTATCCACATGAAGATTTCGCTATAGACCGTCTGCGGGCAGGCATAACCGCAGAACAGCCGCCCGGCGATCGCGGTGAACAGGAACAGCGCGTAGGCGGAAACGATCAGCAGGACAGCCAGATAGAACACATCCTGCGGCCACAGCACCAGACCGAAGAGGTAGAACTTGCGTTCAACCAGATGGAAAAGCACTGCCTGACGATCATTCCAGACCAGCCAGGGGGTCAGGTAGAAGATGATCTGGGTCAGCCAGACGAATACCCAGCGCCATGACGTCCACCAGCCCTGGACATCGCGGACATAAATCTTCCTGTGCTTTTCGTAAAAAGACACTTCGGCCGCAGGCTTTGCCTCCGGTTTTTTTTCGTCGCCAGATTTCATCTTATCTCTTTATCAAAATTACGCTGCTGCAGGCAACGCAATTTTGATAAAACCGCTTCGACATCGCAAGAAAAGGGTGGCCCTTTCCGGCCACCCTTTTTTGTCAAACGCGCTTACTTGCCACCCAGGCTGGTCACGTAGGCAGCCAGCAGATGCACCTTGGCGTCGCCCAGGAATTCCTTCCAGGCCGGCATCTTGTTCTGACGACCGTTGGTGATCGTCTCGATGATGGTGGCTTCGGAAGAGCCGTACAGCCAGACCTTGTCGGTCAGGTTCGGCGCACCGAGGGCCTGCATGCCCGTACCGTCAGCACCGTGGCAGCCGATACAGCCGGCTTCGGTGTAGGCAGTCTGACCCTTGCCGGCACGCACGGAGTCATGCGGCAGACCGGACAGGGAACGGACGTAGTTGGCCAGATCCTTGATCGTCTCGCCACCCAGTGCGGCATGCGGAGGCATCACGCCCATGCGGCCGTTGGCAATGGTCTCGACGATCTGCTCCGCCTCACCGCCCCACTGCCAGTCGGCATCGGTCAGGTTCGGGAAGCCCTTGGAGCCGCGGGCATCAGCACCATGACACTGCATGCAGTAGGTCAGGTACAGACGCTTGCCCATTTCCATGGCCTGCTTGTCGGCAGCGACCGCCTTGAGGTCCATGGCCATGTACTTGTCGTACAGCGGCTTGACCTGGGCATCCATCTTGGCCACTTCCGCAGCATGCTGACCGGCAGAGGTCCAGCCCAGCATGCCCTTGAAGTTGCCCAGCCCCGGATAGAGGGCCAGATAGACCAGCGCGAACACCACGGTGATCACGAACATCCAGCTCCACCACTTGGGCATCGGATTGTTGTATTCCTCAAGGGTTTCATCCCAGACGTGACCCATGGTCTTGCCCGGCGTGAAAGTCGCCTTGCCCTGGACGATCAGGAGAACCGCACAGGCCAGAATACTGACCAGCACGATCACGATGACGTACAGATTCCAAAACTCGCTAACGAAATCGCTCATTTGCTTTCCTTTATTTCAGCGCGGGTGCGACGTACGGGACGCCGCACCATCATCATCACCTTCTGCGAACGGCAGGTTGGCAGCTTCTTCAAACCCCTTCTTGCTGCTCTTGCTGACATATGCCCACCAGACGATTGCCAGAAAACAGATCAATCCGGCAACCGTAAGTAGCGAACGCAGATCGTTGATGTCCATGGCCATCACTTCATCTGGCTCAATGCAGTACCCATGCCCTGGAGATAGGCAATAAGCACGTCCATTTCGGTCATGTCGCCGATATCAGCCTTGGCCGCCTTGATTTCATCGTCCGAGTAGGTCGGAATGCCGCGCATGTTGGCGTACATGCGCATCACGCCCATCTTGTCCTCGATCTGCGCTGCCACGCTGTCCTTGGCCTTGGTGGAGGCAAGGAATGCATAGGCGGGCATGTTCGATTCCGGCACGACGTCGCGCGGATTCATCAGGTGGGCACGCTGCCATTCATCGGAATAGCGACCGCCGACACGATGCAGGTCCGGACCGGTACGCTTGGAACCCCACTGGAACGGGTGGTCATAGACAAACTCACCCGCCACCGAGTAGTGGCCATAACGCTCGGTTTCGGCACGGAACGGACGGATCATCTGGGAGTGGCAGTTGTAGCAGCCCTCACGCAGATAAACCTCACGACCGGCCAACTGGACTGCCGTGTAGGGCTTGACCCCTTCAACCGGCGTCGTCGTGGACTTCTGGAAGAAGAGCGGCACGATTTCCAGCAGCCCACCCCAGAGCACCACAAACAAGGTCAGAACGAAAAGCAGGCCTACGTTCTTCTCAATTTGCTCATGCTTCAACATTGTTTTCTCTCCCTAATCAGGCGTGATGAGCAGCCGGAGCGATCACCGGCGCATCCTTGGTGTTGCCACCAGCCATGGTCTTGAACATGTTGTAAGCCATGATCAACATACCGGACAGGAACAGCACGCCGCCGAGCCAACGAATTGCCCAGAACGGATAGGAACCCTTGACCGACTCGACGAAGCTGTAAGCCAGGGTACCGTCGGCATTGACAGCACGCCACATCAGGCCCTGCATCACACCGGCAATCCACATCGAAGCGATGTACAGAACGGTACCGATGGTGGCGATCCAGAAGTGAACCGTAACCAGGGCGGTGCTATACATTTCGGTCTTGCCGAACAGACGCGGCAGCAGGTAGTACATCGAACCGATCGAAACCATGGCCACCCAGCCAAGCGCACCGGAGTGCACGTGACCGACGGTCCAGTCCGTGTAGTGCGACAGCGCGTTGACGGTCTTGATCGACATCATCGGGCCTTCGAACGTCGACATACCGTAGAAGGACAGCGAGGTGATCAGGAACTTCAGGATGGGATCGTCGCGCAGTTTGTGCCAGGCACCCGACAGGGTCATGATGCCGTTGATCATGCCACCCCAGGACGGCGCCAGCAGGATCAGCGAGAACAGCATACCGACGGACTGGGTCCAGTCAGGCAGCGCGGTGTAGTGCAGATGGTGCGGACCCGCCCACATGTAGGTGAAGATCAGCGCCCAGAAGTGCACCACCGACAGACGGTAGGAATACACCGGACGGCCAGCCTGCTTCGGCACGAAGTAGTACATCATGCCCAGGAAGCCTGCGGTCAGGAAGAAGCCGACGGCGTTGTGACCGTACCACCACTGGATCATTGCGTCCTGCACGCCGGAATAGACGGAGAACGAACGGGTCAGCGAAACCGGGACGGCGGCGCTGTTAACCAGGTGCAGCAGGGCAACGGCGATGATCATCGAACCGAAGAACCAGTTGGCCACGTAAATGTGGGAAACCGTGCGCTTGGCGATGGTGCCGAAGAAGACCAGACCATAGGAAACCCAGACCAGCGTGATCAGGATGTCGATCGGCCATTCGAGCTCGGCGTATTCCTTGCCGGTCGTGAAACCGAGCGGCAGCGAAATCGCAGCCAGCAGGATGACAATTTGCCAGCCCCAGAAGGTGAAGGGAACCAGCGGGCCGCCCCAGAGGCGGGCGTGACTGGTACGCTGTACGCACCAGTAAGACGTTGCAAACAAGGCGCAGCCACCAAACGCAAAAATAACCGCGTTGGTATGCAGCGGACGCAGACGACCATACGTCAGCCACGGCCCCAGATTAAGCTCCGGCCAGACAAGCTGGGCGGCAATAATGACACCGACAAGCATGCCGACGATGCCCCAGATGACAGTCATGACGGCGAATTGCCGTACGACCTTATCGTTGTATGTGGTTTGTGTTCCAGACATGAACCCACCTCTCGTTAATGAAAAACGGAATGCCCACCTCCCTGAACCCAAGGGGGCACATAAAAGCGGATGGTATTCTAGTTGAGACGGGGTGTTTTGACCTAGATCAAGCTACTGACTATCTTGACCCAAAAGCAGAGAAATCCGGTCAACCACAAGCCTTTCACGGTATGACGGCGCTACCCAAAACGGCAAAAATGCGGCGAAAAAGCACCAAATGGTATACCCGTCAAAATCCATGCCCTCTGAAAAAGGCGGACAAAAAAAGGGTGCGTCGCAACGCACCCCAACCCCAACAGAGAAATTTCGCAAGACTCTCGACTTGCATCGCCGGGAATATTGACAGCCACGACGGCCCCGGGTGTTGACACAGGTCAAATTTCGTCTTTTTTCTCTTCCTTTTTCTTTTCCTGCTCAGCCACCTTTCCCTGCGCAGCCTCGTCATCGTCCATCAATACCTTGAATCCCGGCCCCTCCAGATCGTCGAACTGCCCGCTTTTGACCGACCACCAGAAGGCTGCCGCGATACCGAAGACCAGCAGCACCGAAATCGGCACCAGCAAATAGACACTTTCCATCAATCGTTCTCCAGGCGCTGGATGCGCAGCGAGTTGACCACCACCAGCAAGGAACTCAGGGACATGCCGATTCCGGCCATCCACGGGGTTACATAACCGGCAATCGCCGCCGGCAGGGCCACAACATTGTAGGCGAAGGACCACCACAGGTTCTGCCGGATGACAACCAGCGCAAAGCCGGCCCGGCCGAGTCCCTTGTGCAAATGCCCGAGATTTTCCGAAAGCAGCACGAAATCGGACTGCGTCCGCGCCAGTTGCGCGCCACTGCCCATGGCCACCGACACCTGGGCCTGCGCCAGCACCGGTGCGTCGTTGACCCCGTCACCGACCATGGCGACGATGGCCCCTGCCGCCTGCAATTCGGTCACGGCGGCATGTTTGCCGGCCGGCGTCATGCCGGCACGCACGTCGTCGATCCCCAGCTCTGCCGCCACGCGGGCTGCTACCGCCGGCGCATCGCCGGTCAACAGGACGACCTGACGTCCACCTCGGCGCAGGTCCCCGACCAGTTTGCGCGCCTCGGGGCGTAACTGGTCACCGATGCGGAACAGGGCCAGCGCCCCTTGCTCATCGGCCAGCAGGACCACGGTATCGCCGCTTTCCAGCCAATCGCTCGCCACTGCCGGCAGGGCGCCATTGCTGATCGCCAGCGCATACGCCGGGCGGCCAATACGATAACGCCGGCCGTCGATCAGCGCCTCGATCCCCTGGCCCGGCTCGCTGATCGAATCCATCGCCTGCCAGCGGGCATCACCGGGCGCCGCATGGCGCAGAGCCATGGCCAGGGGATGTTCGGAAGCCTGTTCCAGCGCCGCCGCCAGATTCAGACAATCCTCCCGGGACATTTCCCCGAGAACCAGGATGTCCTGCAGATGCATCTGCCCGGTAGTCAGCGTTCCCGTCTTGTCGAAAACGAAATGCGTCGCTCGCGCCAGGGTTTCGATCGCGTGACCGCGCGTGACCAGCAGGCCGTCGCGGGCCAGCGAACCGGCGGCCACGGTCAGGGCGATCGGGGTAGCCAGCGCCAGCGCACACGGACAGGTCACCACCAGCACAGAAACGGTGATCCACAGGGCACGCGAGGGCTCGACCAGGTACCAGCCAAACGCAGTCAGGATCGCCACCACCAGCAGCGCCGCCACGAAATAGGTGGCGATCCGGTCGGCAATTTCGACGATGCGCGGTTTTTCCAGCGAAGCCCGCTCCATCAGGTCGATGATTGCCGACAGCCGGGTTCCCTCGCCGACCTGCTCGACCCGCACGACCAAGGGGCTCTCGGCATTGACCGAACCGCCGGTCACCGGATCGCCGGGCCGCTTCGGCACGGGCAGGCTTTCCCCGGTGAGCAGCGCTTCGTTGGCACAACTGATGCCTTCGACCACCCGCCCGTCAGCCGGAACGATGTCCCCCGGGCGAACCAGCACATGGTCGCCGACCCGCAGATCGGCCACGACCACTTGCGTCGCCTCGCGGTCGGCAGGGAAGTTCACGATCTTCTGGGCAAAGGCCGGCAGCAGTTTGGTCAGCGCCTCGGTCACGCTCAAGGCCTTCTGGCGGGCGGTCATTTCGAGGTAGCGACCACCGAGCAGGAAGAAGACGAACATCGTCACCGAGTCGAAGTAGACTTCGCCCCCCTGAATGAAGGTAGCCCAGCAACTGGCGGCAAACGCCAGGCCGACGCCCAGCGCCACCGGCACGTCCATGCCGACGCGCTTGAGCTTGAGGTCGCGCCAGGCGTTGCGGAAGAATGGCGCCGACGAGTAGAAAACGACCGGGATGGTCAGGATCAGGCTGGCCCAGCGCATCAGGCTCTCGATGTCGGCGCTCATGTCGCCGTCGGCGATATACACCGGATAGGCGTACATCATCACCTGCATCATGCCGAAACCGGCGACCCACAGACGCCACATCGCGCCACGTCGCTCATTGCGGGAAATTTCCTCGTTCTTCGCCGCGTCGTAGGGATAGGCCCGATAGCCAATGGCGGCGACTGCCCGCAGGATGTCGGACAGCTTGATGCGCGACTCGTCCCAGCGGACCCGCGCCCGCCGCGAGGCGTAATTGATGTCCACGGCGATCACGCCGGGCAATTTACCGATGTGCTGCTCGTTGAGCCAGATGCAGGCGGCGCAAGTGATGCCTTCGAGCAACAGGGAGGCTTCCCGCTCGTTCTCACCGAGCGCCTTGACGAAACTCTTCTGGAACTCGGCGTGATCGTAGAGCGCCATCTGCTCCAGGATCGCCGGCATGGCCTCGCGCGGCGACTCGGGCAGCGCGTCGCGACTCCGGTAGTAGTCGGCCAGACCGTTGTCCACGATCGACTGCGCCACCGCCTGGCAACCGTAACAACACATCGCCTTCGTTTCGCCGTTGATGACAACCGGCAGATCGACATCATCCGGAATGGGCAGACCGCAGTGATAACAGGAGGCTTGTGACATGCAACAAAAAAGGCACCGGAGTGCCTTTGCGGGTCAGGATGGACGCCAAGTATAGATTATTTGGTCCCCATCCGGATTGCTCCGTCCAGACGAATGACTTCGCCGTTCAGGTAAGCGTTCTCGGCAATATGCCGGACCAGCGCCGCATATTCCGCCGGCTTGCCCATGCGCGTGGGGAAGGGCACCATCTTGTTCAGCGATTCCTGGACTTCGGCCGGCATGCCGAGCAGCATCGGCGTCTCCATGATCCCCGGCGCAATGGTCAGGCAACGGATACCACTGCGCGCGAGCTCGCGGGCCACCGGCAGGGTCAGTGCCACGATCCCGCCCTTGGAAGCGGCATAGGCGGCCTGCCCGAGTTGCCCCTCGAAAGCGGCTACCGAAGCCGTATTGACGATCACCCCGCGCTCGCCGCCGGCATCCAGCTCGTTCTTCATCATGGCCTCGGCGGCAAGGCGAAGCATGTTGAAGGTGCCGACCAGGTTGATGTTGATGACCCGGGCAAAGCTGTCCAGACGATGCGGGCCTTCCTTGCCCAGCACCTTTTCGGCCGGAGCCACACCGGCGCAATTGACCAGGCCGTGAACGGCACCGAAGCGCGACAGGGCGGCGGCAATGGCGTTCTGTGCCGAAGCTTCGCTGGTGACATCGGTTTCGACAAAGATCGCGTTCTCACCCAACTCGCTGGCCAAGGCCTCGCCGGCATCGCGATTGACATCAACCAGGACTACCCGCGCCTCCGCTTCGAGCAGACCGCGCGCCGTCGCCGCACCCAGACCCGAGCCACCGCCGGTAACCACAAACACCTTATTTTTCAGTTGCATATGCTTTCTCCTGTAATTATTCGACAGCCCAAACCAAACGGTAGCGTATGGACTGAAGCAGCATATTAACCCTCCCAGCAACGCCAGCCAAATCCGCAAGCGCGATGCAGATGCTATGATTTGCCCACATCATTTTTCGCCCGGACGCGATGCCTGCCGGAAAGTACCAACTACTCGTCGTCGACAGTTCCAGCGCCAATCGCAAGCTGATCGGCGAATGCCTGTCCCAACTCGACGACGCCAGCGTCTCCCTGGCTGCCGACGGCCAATCGGCCGTGGAACTCATCGCCAGCACCCGACCGGATCTGATCCTGATCGACATGAACCTGCGCGACACCGACGGCATCAGCCTGGTTCGCAGAATACGCAACCGGGAATTGCTGGGCGCGGAAAACGACCTGAACCTGTGGACGCCGGTCATTTTCCTGTCCTCAGTCATGGATGAAGACATGCTCGCCCAAGGCATCATTGCCGGCGGCGACGACTTCCTGCACAAACCGGTCTCCGAAGTCATCCTGCTGGCCAAGGTCCGCGCCATGCTGCGCATCGTCGGCATGCAGCGCGACATTCACGCCGCCCACCGCCGACTCAAGCAGATTGCCACCCTTGACGGGCTCACCTGCATTCCCAACCGGCGTTACTTCGACGACACGCTGACCACCGAATGGAAACGCTGCCAGCGCGCCGGCGCACCGCTCAGCCTGCTGCTGATAGACATCGATTATTTCAAGCAATTCAACGACGCCTACGGCCACCAGGCCGGTGACCAATGCCTCAAGGCCGTCGCCTCGGCGCTCAACGAATCGCTGTTCCGGGTCGAAGACAGCGTCGCCCGCTACGGCGGCGAGGAATTTGCCGCCATCCTCCCCGGCACCGACGCTGCTGGCGCACTCGCCGTCGCCGAACGCATGCGCGCGTCGGCCAGCGAACTGCGCATCCCCCACAAACACGGCGTGGATAGCTTCGTTTCCTGCAGCATCGGCATTGCCAGCATCCACCCGGCCGCCGAACAGACGGCAGAACAATTGCTGCAGGCCGCCGACCACAGCCTGTACGAAGCCAAACACGCGGGCCGCAACCGTATCGTTCTGCATCCGGAATGCCGGACCTGAGGCAGGAAGCGCCGAGAAGGCCACGGGAGGCAGCGTGCGTAAACTGATCTACCTGGTCGCCCTTGCCGCAACCGGCACACTGGCCTGGCACTATCCTTTCCTGTTCGAACTCCCACTGATCATAGCCATCGGCGGCGCCTGGTGGGCGTTTTTCGCGCCGAACGGAGCACAGGAAAAGTAAAAAGGGGTTACGGCTTGACCGTAACCCCTTGAATTCTTTGGTGCCGTTGAAGTGAATCGAACACTCGACCTACTGATTACGAATCAGCCTCAATGGGTTGGCAGTGATAATCTGGGACTCGCCCGGATCAATGAAATCAACGACCTCCAGCACCAACTGAAGGTTCGATTATCCCTCAGAATCGCAGGTTTTCATAGCCGCTGTGCCACGAGTGTGCCACGGAAATTCGCCGCGGATCAATCCGGCAGCCGTTGAGCTTGTGCCGCAAGGCATGCGAGGAATGCTGTCTATGACCATACCGATAACAAGATTCGGGGCTGCTCTTCCCAACGTGTTTGCCCTGGCAGGCACTGACGAAAACTCCGCCACTGGCGCATTGGGTTGGGCGCTGTCGCAGTCTCCGGCGCTGCTCAATCTCTTGCTGGACGATCTCGGCTTCGTCGGCAGCAGCGAACTCGATGCACGCATCGACCTTCAGCGTCGCACAGATGACGCGGGGTTCACGGACATCGAAATCCGAGCCAAAGACCTTCACTGCATCATCGAGGCCAAGGTCGGCATTGCCGTAGCTCATTACCCCCAACTGGAACGATACGTTGATCGGATGGGCCATGTCGGCTCCCGAGTATTCCTGTCGATCAGTGATGCACCAGCCGCCTTTGCAGCCCGAAGCCTCCCACCGGAGATTCAAGGCGTCGCTGTCAAACACAGGACATGGCGAGATATTCAATCTCATGTGCGACGAGCAGCAGGAATAGCAACCAGTCCGCTTGAGAAACTATGGCTCAGGCAGCTAGAACAACATTTGGAGAAGTACGTGACCGGCAACCGCATCACCGATAACACCGTCTATGTCGTGTCCTTGAGCACCGCGCCGATTGAGGACGGCAGCACATACACATGGGTTGATGTGGTCAAGGAGGGCCGCTACTTCCACCCGGCCGGAAAGGGCTGGCCAGCGGAGCCGCCGAACTACATCGGCTTCAGGTACAACGGAAAGCTGCAAGCTATCCACCACGTCGAAGATTGGCATGTCGTTGACCGTCTGAAGGACGAACATGCGTCGTGGCCGGAAAACGATGGGCCTCACTTCGTCTATCGGCTGGGGCCAGCCATCATCCCAACCACCGAAGTCCGAAGCGGCAACATCTGGAGCGCCAGGAACTATGTCGCCATCGACCTGCTGTTGTCGGGAGCCTGCCAGAGCATCAGCGAAGCCGTTGCAGCGACCAAAAAGCGCCTTGAGGGCAACTGATCGCACGAACGCGAGGCACAAAAGGAAAGGGGCCCTCTTTTGACGGAGAGCCCCTTCGGGAGTTGGTGCCGATGACCGGGATCGAACTGGTGACCTACGCGTTACGAGTGCGTTGCTCTACCAACTGAGCTACATCGGCGTTGCCTCGAACCTCGTTCGGTGCAGCCTCGCAGTATAGCAAGAGTTCGCCGGTGAATGGAAGTCCTTTGTGCTGTTGCTTCCGGTCAACGGCGCGGCCAGATCATCTCGCCCACGCGGCAGCAGATGAAGGGGTAGCGGTTCACAGTGAACAAGGTCGCGTCCTCGGCGTCTTGAGTGCCAACGAAGAACAGCCAAGCCTTCTCCGGCTGACCGGCCTTGCCCTTCACCGCGTCCTTGGCGATCTCGATTTCCTCCCGCAAGGTGTTGCGCTGCCTGTCGGTCCACTCAGCCCACATCACGCGAACCTTGTAGAACCGTGTAGGCCGCTTCTCACCCTTCGGCCACTCGCCTGCATCCAAGGCCCACTCGATGTAGGCTTCCGTCTCGACTGCGGAGCCCCAACGCAGTGCAGCGCAGAACAATCGCGTCGGAGGTTGCTGCGCTTCGATCCCGAAGAAGCCAAGGCCACGAAACACACCCGCATAGGTCGTGCCGGGACAGCCCGGAATTCCCAGCGGCAACTGTGCCCGGTCGTTGGGAAAGTCCATGAAGACACGGCAAACCGGCCGGATGGTCGTGACCGTGTGGCCGTGGTACGCCGCGCCGCGCTCACCGTTGGCGCGGGTTCTCGTGCGGCCTGCGCCACCTACAGCGCCGGGCACATCCCCGCCAGCCGTAACCGGGCGCTCTTCATCAAAACGAAGGCGATTCGGGAACGGCACAGGAAAGCCTTCAGGAGTACCGACCTGTTCGCTCTTCGCCTTCTTGACCAGCTTTTCCACACCATCGACACCGCACGGCTGGATGTGCTTGTTGTCCATTGGCGTGAAGTACGGGCGCTTCTTGTTGATGTTCTTCCGGTACGAAGCCGGGTAGACCTGAATGCCGCATCCGGGGCACTCGTAGGCCTCCTTATCCACGACTTCCAAATCCCAAAGCTGCTCGGCGTCGATGATTTCGCCGGTGCGTTTGTCACGGGCACTATCCACTGATTCTCTCCCTTTGGTTTCTGCGGGCCGCGGATTGAGCGCAGCCCCAAGCTTGTGTCTGGCGAAGTTACCAGCACGTTGATCCATTCGTGCCAGGCGGTTAGCTTATTAAAACGCGTCAACCGGCTTGCCAGTTGACGACGGCACCAGCAGCGTTCGCTGCGCATCCCCAACCCCGCCGCCTTCCGGACAACGTAGCCATGCTGATTCCCCAGCAAGGAGGGCGGCGCTTTGCCAAGGAGATTTCACATGGTTATCAAACTCGTCACACAGGCCAATCTGACCGACTGCGGTTTGGCATGCTGCGCGATGGTCGCGGGCAAGTCGCTTGACGCGGTGCTGCGCGTCGCCATCAAAGAATGCGGGTACCCCAAAGACGGGCCGCACACCACCTCCGACGAAAACCTCTTCAAGCTACTCGACCACTTCGGGATTAAGTACGGCAAGAAGCAGAAAGTGAAAACCGTCGAAGCCTTGCCGCCGGTTGCCATCATGGAAACCCGCAAGATGCCATCGACCGGCAATTCGCATCTGGTGGTATTCGAGCGCACGCCCGAGGGCGATGAACATGCCCTTGATCCCGGCTGGTGGCTCAAGCAGCAGATTCGCAGCGACTGGAACCGTATCAAGCTCGACACGTTCATCCCGATCTACCTTCCCGAGCCCGCAGCCAAGGCAGGCAAGAAGAAAACCGCAGAGCTGGCCACGGCAACCGAGGCGGGGGAAACATCTTCCAGCCAAGCACCTGCCAAGAAAGCCAAACCGCCCAAGAGCAAGGCAAGCGGCAAGAAGTCGGCAGCAAACACCTCCACCAATACGGAACAAGAACCCGCCGCCAATGATGCTCAAGGCGATCTACATGCGGAAGCAACCGCCCTTGTTCAGCCAGAGGAAACAGCTTCCGCTCTCATCGTTGGCGTTGGCGACAAGACGGACAACCCACCAGCGCAGGAGGCGGGTGATGTTGCCTGACTGGATGTTGTTCCAGTCACTTCGGCGTATCGAGTTGATTGACCCGTGGCGCATGTCTGATGGCACCGTTGGCAAGGTTGAGCGTAGCTTGCTGGCGGGGGCCATCGTCTTGCACTTTGAGCAGGCAGCGGCCGTTTTCACGTCACCGCTGCGCTATTCGCGTTGCCAGCGCGGCACTGTTGTCGATGCGCTGGGCGACGGCGCACTGTCAGACCTGGGCTATCGCCTCACCATATTGGAAGCCGAGGACGCAACCCGCTGGGTGCTGCCGTGCTCACTGTGTCGGCTGACCGTCGATGCTGAGGACTGGCTCCCGCCGCCACAGTCAGGCCAGCCGCCGCCACCGTTGCTGCTCTCGACAACCTTGACGGACAACGTTAATCGGCCATCAGTAGGGCTTCGACTGCTGCGCGGTGGCTGGCATCAACTGACCTATCGCCTCGATCTTGACGGCTGCATCGAGTTCTCGCCTACAGGGCATCACATTCACCCCACAGAGCCTGTCGTCGTCCCCAGCCCAGAGTCGGAATTTGGCTGGTTGCACCCGGCCAGCCCTTATCCGTTTGCGTTGGATGGCAGGTGTTGGCGCAGTGCGCATCCCCGCGATTGGCCGTGGCCTTTGCAGCGGGCGTGGCGAAGTCAACTAACTGATCAGGGATACCGCGAGGCGATGCGGCGTGCATTGCAGACCCGGTTTGCGCAGCATGACCGGTTGCGAGAGCGGCTGTTCGCCTTGCGGCACTCAGTCAGTGTGGAAGGCGTGCCGGATGGCCTCATTGAAGAGGTTGCAGCCGACTTGCTGGCACTACACGGACAACGGGCTGTTGATGTTGTCCAGTAGCGCGTGAATCTGCCGCCGCACTGAAGGCTCGGCTTTGCTGTAACGGTAGATCAGGTCAGCAATCTCGTCCTCGTCGGCGTAGAAGAAGGCGACAGGCACCCTCAACACGTTGGCCAGATTCCTCGCTGTCAGCAGATCAGGCTTGTGAACGCCTAACTCGTAACGGTTGATCCGCGTGCTGGCCACGAACTGGTCTATGCCTGCTTCGATGCCGAGGCCCTTCTGTGACAACCCAGCGGCCATGCGTGCCTGCTTGAGCCTCTTGCCCCATTGTTCGTTTTCATATTCTTTTTCCATCTCGCGCCCAAATAGCTACGAGATTCGTATGTGTCGTGTATTCTCGATACTACGAAATTCGTAGTTTTGAGCCTCAGAGCACCTCGATCCTGAACATCGCGTGCCAATTCACAACAAGGAAGGAAATCAAAGAATGCAGTACAGCCCCTCATGCAAAACCGATAGCGCCGGAAAGTCTGAATCGGCCCATTGGAAGATCAACAGCGCCGCCCGTGCCGTGGCTGCCCTTGCCTGCGTCGTCGGCTTGACTGCCTGCTCGTCGAAGCCAGAAACGGCAGACATCCAAAAGGACCTGGCGGAGGCTTACGCATGCCCGGTCATTGAACTCTCCGACGTCAAGAAGACAGACGGCGTAGCGGGCGATGGCAAGATGTATGACGTGTCTTTCGCCCACACCGTCAGCATCAAGGGCGGTGCGGATGCCGCCGCCAAACTCTTCTCGGAGTGGGCCTATCTCGAAGCACAGGTACAGCCGACGCAGATTGCATTGGACAAAGCACTGTTTGATGCCGACGTGCGTGCAGCTCAAGGTCAACTCCCCGGTGGTCGCAATGCCGACCCCGAGGTTCGCCGCTTGACGCAGGCCAAGGAGCAACTGGCATCCAGATTGGCAAGCCTGATGCCCTGCGAAACCATCGAAGCTGTGACCCGCTTGCAGGTGATGCGAAGCGCCGCAGAAGAAGCCGCCAAGTCTGGTCAAAGCCAGATTGCCGTGCCGGTCGCCATCAAGGTGCGTGGCACGGGACGCATGGGCAAAGCCGAAAGCGGCTGGCACTTCGCAAGCATGCCGGCCTTCAGCACGGTGGAGATCGTGACCGCGAACGCCGACTATCCCCGCCTCAAGGCTGAGGCCGCTGCGCCCACCAGCGCGCCCAGCGAGGCCCGCAGACTGGTTGGCAAGGTGCGCACACGCAAAACCGATAGCTGTCTTGAAGTCTCGGCCTCGGGGGACGCCAAGTGCTACACCTTGCCGGGCGAGCAGGAAGTGGTGTCGCGCATTTTCAGCGCCTGTCAAGACGGTGACATGTGCGCGATCACGGGGCAATTCGATGACAAGAACGAAAAGCTGATCCAGTTCAGCAAGGCCGAAAAGGTCACGCCATGAGGACTGCCCTGACGGGTTGGACTCGAATGCGCCGCGCAGCCATAACGAGGCTGCTGCTCACGGCTGCGTTGTCCTCAGTTTCGTTCTTGTGCCACGCCGAAGGCACCTTGCTCAAGGTTCCCACCCGCGATGGCGTGACCACGACACTGTTCTGGGAGCCGGCACCGAACGCCAAAGTCACCGTGTTCCTGTTCCCCGGTGGCGGTGGTGGCTTCGGCAAGGTCGAGGACGGCAAGGCAATGGGGCAGAACTTCCTCGTTCGCTCTGAGCCGTATTTCATCGCCAACGGGTTCAACGTGGCTATCTTCGGGCGGGCCAGCGACTCCCAAGACTTGGACTACGCCGACCGCATCAGCGACACCCATATGGCCGACGTGCGCAAGGTGCTGGAGTTCGTCAAACACAAAGCCGATGCGCCGGTCTGGATTATTGGCACCAGCCGGGGCACGATTTCAGCAACGGCCACGGCGATCAACTTGCAAACTGACATTGCGGGCGCGGTGCTGACCTCCAGCGTGGTCAGCTACAAAAAGCCGGGGGCGGTGCCCAAGCAAGACTTGGCAGCGATTCGGGTTCCGGTTCTGGTGCTGCATCACACCAAGGACGCCTGCCCCCATTGTCAGCCGTTCGAGGTGCCCGCCATCCTGCGCGTATTGAAAAACGCCCCGGTCAAAAAGGAAATCATGGTCAGCGGCGGCGAGAACCCCACGGGCAACGTCTGCGAAGCACTGCACTGGCACGGCTACATCGGCATGGAGCGCGAGGCGGTCGATCTGATTGCCAACTGGATCAAGAACCCGACGAACTGAGCAGCAAATAAGGCAATTTATTGGCTCACTACATCACTGTTGAAGGAGTTGGCCATGAATGCCTTGCCGTCCGATGAACTGCTTGCCGCCTTGCACGCACTGCAAACTGATATTGCCGTCACCATCGCGTGGGACGTACTCTACCGCTGGGCAGGTACCAGTCCGCTTGCGGTGGAGCACTATGCGCAGATTGAACGCCAATGGGGGCAGGTATGGCAGGAAGCGCAATCTGCCTCCGAGCCGCCGACCGTGTACCTGTACCACGGGGCTGCAAAGTTGACACTGGTGCGTACAAACACGCAAGAAGACCCACCTGCAATATCCTTGCATGACTTGGCATGTATTGCGCTGCCTCGTTGCCATTCCAGTCAGATTTCTGTATGCAAAGGTACGTCTATCAAGTGAGCGTAGTCATTCACTTGTACTCGGACTCCAGAACGCCTGTCGGACTGCGGGTAACGCGGCAAGCCGCCGCACTAAGGCATCAAGCTCATCACCATCGACCGACGTGGCCGCCAAGGTGGCTTCGATCTCGACATCTTCCTCGCCAAAAGCGTGAATATCGAGGTCGCGGGTCGGATAGCTTCCGCGCTCCAGCTCTTCTTCGAGCTGGGCCATGACCATCTTCTGGTGTGCCCGCTCGGCGATCACGTAGACGGTATTCGTGACTTCGACCGATTCCACATCCAGCGGCTTGCGGTTGATGGTGTTGACGATGGGGCGCAGCAGGGTGTTGGCCGCCAGCACGAACAAGGCACCCAATACCGCCTCGACGATCAGGTCGGCACCTGCCGCCGCACCGACGGCCGCCGATCCCCACAAGGTGGCGGCGGTGTTCAGCCCGCGCACATTACCTTCCTCGCGCATGATCACGCCCGCACCGAGGAAACCGATGCCGGATACCACGTAGGCCATGACATGCACGGCCCCCTCGTGGCCATGCAGCCGGTGGGCCATGTCCACGAACAAGGCCGCACCCACGGCCACCAGCACATTGGTGCGCAGCCCGGCCGTGCGTTGCCGGTATTGCCGCTCGAAGCCGATCAGCCCGCCGAGCACGAAGGCGGCGGCCAGGCTGATCAGGGTGTCGAGCAGGGAGGTCAGGTTGATGTTGTGAATCGCCTCCATGCTCGCCTCCTCATTGCCAGCCGTAGCGGCGGAAGTAGATGCCCTTCATGGCTTGTGTCAGCCCCATGTATGCCAGCAGGATCATGGGCAGGAACACGAAGTACAGCGGCGGCAGGGCCTGCAGCTTGAAGTAGTGCGCCAGCGGCCCCATTGGCAGGAAGATGCCGATGGCCATGATCACCGCCGTCATCACCAGCAGCGGGGTGGCAGCCCGGCTCTGGATGAACGGAATCTTCGGCGTGCGAATCATGTGCACGATCAGGGTCTGCGTCAGCAGGCCGACGATGAACCAGCCCGACTGGAACAGGCTCTGTTCTTCCGGCGTATTGGCGCTGAATACGAACCACATCATGGCGTAGGTGGTGATGTCGAAGACCGAACTGATCGGCCCGAAGAACACCATGAAGCGGCCCACATCGCCCGGCTGCCAGCGTTGCGGCTTCTTCAGCAGCTCTTCATCCACATTGTCGAACGGGATGGCGATCTGCGAGATGTCGTACAGCAGGTTCTGCACCAGCAGGTGCATCGGCAGCATCGGCAGGAACGGAATGAACGCCGAGGCCACCAGCACCGAGAACACATTGCCGAAGTTCGAGCTGGCCGTCATCTTGATGTACTTGAGCATGTTGGCGAAAGTGCGGCGGCCTTCGAGCACGCCTTCTTCCAGCACCATCAGGCTCTTTTCCAGCAGGATGATGTCGGCCGCTTCCTTGGCAATGTCCACCGCCGTGTCCACCGAGATGCCGATGTCGGCCGTGCGCAGCGCCGGGGCGTCGTTGATGCCATCCCCCATGAAGCCCACGACATGGCCGTTGGCCTTGAGCAAACGAACGATGCGTTCCTTGTGGGAGGGTGTCAGCTTGGCAAAGACGTTGTGGCTTTCCACCGCTTCGGCCAGCACCTTGTCGCTCATGCGCTCGATGTCGCTGCCCAGCAGCACGCCTTGCTGATCCAGCCCGACCTCGCGGCAAATCTTGGCCGTCACCAGCTCGTTGTCGCCGGTCAGCACCTTGACCGCCACGCCGTGTTCGGCCAGCGCCCGCAGTGCCGGGGCCGTCGATTCCTTCGGCGGATCGAGGAAGGCCACATAGCCGATCAGGGTCAGCTCCTGCTCATCAGCAATGCCGTAGGTGTCTTGGGTTGGCGGTACTTCCTTCATCGCCACCGCCACCACGCGCAGACCCTCTTCGTTCAACTCGGCGGTGACTTCGCGGATGCGGGCCAGCAGATCAGGGGTCAGCGGCTCCACGGCGTCGCCATGGCGAACCTGCGTGCACACGCTCAGAATTTCTTCGACAGCGCCCTTGGTGATCAGCTCGTGGTGGTCCTCGCGCTCACTCACCACCACCGACATGCGACGACGGTTGAAGTCGAACGGGATCTCATCGACCTTGCGGTAGTTGTTGGCCGGGTTCAGCTCCTGATGCACTTCCACGTGTTCGAGCACCGCCACATCCAGCAGGTTTTTCAAGCCGGTCTGGTAGTAGCTGTTGAGATAGGCCGCTTCCAGTACCTCGTCGGACTCTTCGCCCCAGACATCGACGTGACGTGCCAAGAAAATCTTGTCCTGTGTGAGCGTGCCCGTCTTGTCGGTGCACAGCACATCCATGGCACCGAAGTTCTGGATCGCGTCCAGGCGCTTCACGATGACTTTCTTGCGCGACAGAAACACCGCGCCCTTGGCCAGTGTCGAGGTCACGATCATCGGCAGCATTTCCGGCGTCAGGCCCACGGCGATGGACAGCGCGAACAGCAGCGCCTCCATCCAGTCGCCCTTGGTGAAGCCGTTGATGAAGAGCACCAGCGGAGCCATCACGAACATGAAGCGGATCAGCAGCCAGCTCACCTTGTTGACGCCGGACTGGAAGGCCGTGGGCGCGCGGTCGGTGGCGGTGACGCGGGAAGCCAGCGCGCCGAAGTAGGTGGTGTTGCCGGT
>Ga0209207_1000411_pt1 | contig 26956 bp, 26 predicted proteins | sample SaghotsprinmetaG_FD_184140 | JGI IMG/M metagenome (GOLD analysis project Ga0209207, IMG submission 184140) | Hot spring microbial communities from South Africa to study Microbial Dark Matter (Phase II) - Sagole hot spring metaG (SPAdes) (version 3) | ecosystem: Environmental > Aquatic > Thermal...
ACTTTCTTCACTTGGAATCGGGACATGGGTTGGGTTCCTGGTTGGGGCGTTGCGCAACACCGCATGGCGCGCGCAAGGCCACGGGAATGGGTTTACTGGATGCGGATCCAGGTTTGCGTGCGGCCAAACGGGCCGATGGAGCCCCGCACTTCGAGCTTCTTTCCGCCCTCGACGGGGGTCATGCGCAGGGTGTAGTTGCGGCCGTTCTCGGGGTCGAGAATCTTGCCGCCCTCCCACACCTCTTTCCCGTCGGCCTTCTTGGCGCCACGGATGATCTCCAGGCCCAGGATGGGCTTGCCCTTGCGGTCATCCGAGCATTCGTCGCAGACCTCGTCGGGCTTGGCGTCCTTGGACAGGCGCTTTTCCAGCGCACCGTTCAACACGCCGCCGCCGATGTCGCGGATGCGGATTTCAGCCTTGGCCTCGCCGGTCTTGTCGTCGATGTTGCGCCACAGGCCTTCGGGCGTCGCCTGCGCCCAGACGGGCGTCGCAGACGCTACAAAAACAATAGCTGCTACCGATTTATACATAGGCGCTCCGTGGCAAAAAAGCTTGAAATCCGCAGATCTACCGATCAGGCCAGGGCCAGATCCGTGTCCATCAGCACCTTGCTGCCTGCACGGGCCGTCCGCATCAGCGTGACGGTTTCGGGGAACAGCTTGGCAAAGTAGAAGCGGGCCGTCTGCAGCTTGGCGCCGTAGAACGGGTCGGTGTTGCCAGCGGCGATCTCGCGCAGGGCCACCTGGGCCATGCGGGCGAACAGATAGCCGAACACCAGGTGACCGGCCACGCGCAGGTAGTCCACGGCGGCGGCGCCCACTTCGTCGGGGTTTTGCATGCCCTTGAAGCCGATCTCGGTGGTGAACTTGGTCATCTGGTCACCCAGCATGGCCACCGGGTTGATGAACTCGGCCATCTTCTCGTTCACGCCTTCTTCTTCCACCAGCTGGCCGATCAGCTTGCCCAGCTTCTTGAGCGTGGCGCCGTTGTTGCCCAGGATCTTGCGGCCCAGCAGGTCCAGCGACTGCACGGTGTTCGTGCCTTCGTAGATCATGTTGATGCGGTTGTCGCGCACGTACTGCTCCATGCCCCATTCCTTGATGAAGCCGTGGCCGCCGAAGACCTGCATGCAGGCGTTGGTGGAGATGTGGCCGTTGTCGGTGATGAAGGCCTTCACGATGGGGGTGAGCAGCGCCACCATCTCTTCGGATTCGGCACGCACCTTTTCATCGGGGTGGCTGTGCACCTTGTCCAGCAGCAGCGTGCAGAAGATCTGCAGCGCGCGGCCGCCTTCGGCGTAGGCCTTGGCGGTAAGCAGCATCTTGCGCACGTCGGGGTGCACGATGATGGGGTCGGCGTCCTTGTCCTTGGCCTTCACGCCCGACAGGCTGCGCATCTGGATGCGGTCCTTGGCGTAAGCCAGCGCATTTTGGTACGCCACTTCGGTCAGGCCCAGCGACTGGTTGCCCACGCCCAGGCGGGCGGCGTTCATCATGACGAACATGGCAGCCAGGCCCTTGTTGGGCTGGCCCACCATGGTGCCGATGGCGCCGTCGATGGCGATCTGCGCGGTGGCGTTGCCGTGGATGCCCATCTTGTGCTCCAGGCCCGTGCAGAAGATGGGGTTGCGCTCGCCCAGCGAACCGTCGGCCTTGATGTTGAACTTGGGCACCACAAACAGGCTGATGCCCTTGCTGCCCTTGGGCGCGTCGGGGAGGCGGGCCAGCACCAGGTGCACGATGTTGGCGGCAATGTCATGTTCACCCGCGCTGATGAAGATCTTGTTGCCGGTGATCTTGTAGGTGCCGTCGGCCTGGGGTTCGGCCTTGGTGCGCAGCAGGCCCAGGTCGGTGCCGCAGTGGGGTTCGGTCAGGCACATGGTGCCGGTCCACTCGCCGCTGGTCAGCTTGGGCAGGTAGATCTTCTTTTGCTCTTCGGTGCCGTGGGCGTGCAGGGCTTCGTACGCGCCGTGCGACAGGCCGGGGTACATGGTCCAGGCCTGGTTGGCCGAGTTCATCATCTCGTACAGGCACTGGTTCAGCACAAAAGGCAGGCCCTGGCCGCCGTAGGCAGGGTCGCACGACAGTGCCGCCCAGCCACCTTCGACGTACTTGGCATAGGCGTCCTTGAAGCCCGTGGGGGTCTTCACTTCGTGGGTGGCCTTGTTGAGCACGCAGCCTTCGGTGTCGCCGCTGATGTTCAGCGGGAAGGTCACTTCGGCAGTGAACTTGCCGGCTTCTTCGAGCACGGCATTGATGGTGTCCACATCCACCTCGGCGTGGGGCGGCATGGCCTTGAATTCATCGCTGACCTTGAGCACTTCGTGCATGACGAATTGCATGTCGCGCAGGGGCGGCGTGTACATAGGCATGGGGTTTACTCCTTGGAGGTGGTGGTTTGGTTGGAAACTTTGCGGCGCTTGGCAGCAGCAGCGGGTGCTGCTTCTGCGCTGGCGCCTGGTTGTGTGGCGCTGTAGCGCGCCAGGATGTTGTGAAAGCCCTGCACCGCCCGGGCCATGGAGCCCGGGGTCTGCAGGAACCGCGCTTCGTAGTGCAGCGCGAGGATGAGGCCGTGGATCTCGAACAGCATCTGCTCGGCATTGGTGTCTGCGCGCAGCTCTTCCAACACCTTGCACTGCTCGATGGCACGGCGCATGGCAGCGTGCCAGGTCAGCACCGAGCTGGCCAGCGCATCGCGCACGGGGCCGGTGCGGTCATCAAATTCGACCGCGCCGCTGATGTAGATGCAGCCCGAGTCGATTTCGATGGAGGTGCGCTTCATCCAGTTGTCGAACAGGGCCGACAAACGCGCCACGCCGCGCGGGGCGGACATGGCGGGGTAGAACACTTCCTGCTCGAAGCGGGTGTGGTATTCGCGGATGACGGAGATCTGCAGTTCTTCGCGCGAGCCAAAATGGGCAAACACGCCCGACTTGCTCATGCCCGTGACATCGGCCAATGCGCCAATCGACAGGCCTTCGAGCCCGATGTGCGTGGCCAGGCCCAGCGCCGCCTCGACGATGGCCGCCTTGGTTTGCTGGCCCTTTTGCAGGGCGCGGCCCGTGCTGCTGCGCGCGCGCGGGCTGCGGCTGGCCTGGCTGGATTCGGAGGTGGCGGGCATGCTGGCAAATAAAAACGAACGTTCGTTCTATTCTGCAGCAATTTCAGGGCATGGCCAAAACCCCTGGAAAAAATAGGGAGGGCCACCCAAACGCGCGTTGCGGCGGCACCACCGCACGGCAGTGGCGCCCTGCCCTGCCTGCCTCAGCCCGCAGCGGCGGGCGTGGGCAAAAAGTGCTCTACAAGATCAGCGCCAGGCTGGCATCCAGGTGTTCCGACGGCAGGCGCTTGAAGCCCGAGCGCGCATAGCGCTGCAGCCGCCCCAGCGCAAACGCCGTGAGCACGCTGGCCGCCACCTGCGCATCCACCGTAGGCGTCGCCGATGCCGCCGTGGCCGGGCGCAGGCACTGGCGCAGCGTGGATTCGATGCGGTCAAAAAACTGGTTCATGCGCTGCTGCAGACGCTCGTGCTCAAACACCAGGGCGTCGCCCACCATCACGCGCACCATGCCGGGGTTGCGCTCGCCAAACTGCAGCAGCAGCGCCACGATGCGCGCCGCCTGCCGGGCGCCCACCTCGGCCGACTGCGCCGGGTCGGGCACCCCGCCCACGGTATCGCGGCCGGTGATCTGCGCCACCAGGGTGAACACGGTCTGCTCGATGAAGTCGATCAGGCCCTCAAACATCTGCGCCTTGCTCGCGAAATGGCGATACAGCGCCGCCTCGCTCACCGACAGGCGCGCGGCCAGTGCGGCGGTGGTGATGCGCTCGGCACCCGGCTGCTCCAGCATGGCCGCCAGCGCCTGCAGGATCTGCACGCGGCGCTCGCCCGGCTTGGGCCGCTTGCGTGAGGCGGGGGCATCCCCTGCGTCGTCGGTGGACGCGGGCTCGGGCTGGGGCGAGAGTTCGGACATGCGGGACAGGGGCTCCGGTAAGGCCTGGCGCCCACCACCTGCCAGCAAGGCATGCGCAGGGGCGACGGGGCAGGAAGAATCGTCACGGCTGGTGCAGTCACTGGCAATGGAAGGCAGGCCACCAGCGCCAGGGGAGCACTGTCGCCCCACCTGTTTGCACAAGTCAATCGTGTATGGAAATGATTCTCGCACAGCCCTCCGGGGCACAGCAGCCAGGCCTTGCCAGGGCGGGCTACAGGGGGAACACGACCGTCACCAGCAGCCCGCGCCCCTGCGGGCCAGCACCCAGCGTGAGCGCGGCCCGGTGCACGCGCGCGATCTCGTCCGCAATCGCCAGCCCCAGGCCCGTGCCCTCGCCGCCCGCACCCGGCACGCGGTAGAAGCGCTGCAGCACCCGGGTGCGCTCGGCCTCGGGCACGCCTGGGCCGTCGTCCTCCACCTCGACATAGGCACGCGGCGGGCCGCTACGGCCCTGGCGCAGTCCGCAGCGGATGGTGACGACGCCACCCGGTGGCGTGTACTTGATGGCGTTGTCCACCAGGTTGGACAGCAGCTCGCGCAGCAGCCAGCCGTGGCCGGTGACATGGACCAGCTGCACGTCCAGCCCCAGGTCCAGCCCCTTGCCGGTGGCCGCGTCCAGAAAGTTCTCCAGCAGGGATTCGCACAGGTCCTTCAGGTCCACCCGCTGTGGCGGCTGGGCATCGAGGCTGCGTGCATCGGCACGAGACAGTGCCAACAGCTGGTGCGCCAGCTGCGAGGTGCGACGCGTGGCGTTGCGCAGCTTCTCGATCTGATCAACTCCTAAAACAATAGCGCCTTGCGCCCTGTCCTCGCGCGCAAACGGCATTTTTCGATCGAAATCCGGGAACGAAACCGGCGGTGGAGCCGCCGCCTTGGCCATCATGGCCCAGGCTTCGACCTGCGCCTGCAGCCCCGCCAGCGGCGTGCGCAACTGGTGGGCCGCATCAGCCACAAACCGGCGCTGCCCTTCGGCCTGGGCATTGACCAGGGCAAACAGGCGGTTGAGCGAATGCACCAGCGGACGCACCTCGTCGGGCGAGGCGGCCTCGTCGATGGGGCTCAGGTCGCGCGGCGAGCGGCGCTCCACCGCCTCGGCCAGACCCACCAGAGGCTTGAACGCCTGTCGCACCGCCCAGTGGATCGCAAAACCCGCCGCCAGCAGCAGCACCAGGTTGGGCAACAGCACCCTGAGCAGCAGTTGCTGGGCCCATTTCTGGCGCGGGTCGGAGCCATCGGCCAATGCCACCACCAGCTCGCCCGCGCCCGTGCGGCCACGCTGCACGGCCACCCGGTAGGTCACGCCGCCAAACTCCACGCTGTGGAACTCAGGGGCCTGCGTGGTGGGCACCGCCCCATGCACCCAGGCGTCGCCCAGCAGCAGCCGCCCTGAGGTGTCGCGCACGCTGTAAGCAGAAAACCCAACGTTCTGACGCAGGAACTCCTCGATAGGCGGCGCGAGCAGCAGCAAGGGCGAAGCGTTGTCGCGGATGGGTGGCGCCAGCACCGAATCGGCCAGCGCGGGCAGCAGGCGCACCAGGCGCTGGTCGTGCTGGACGGCGGCCTCGTCGGCCGAGCGGTAATCCAGCCAGACACCCACCAGCGCCAGCGCACACAGCGGCAGCACCAGCATCAGCAGCAGGCGGGTCCGCAGGTCGGACGTCATGGCGCGCAAACCGGGCCGCTTGGGGGAAGGGTTCCGAAGCAGCATGGCGGGCGCAGGAGAAGAGGAAAGAAACCGGGGCCGCTGCCCCGTCAAGGGTTCTGGAGTTCGAGCCGGTAGCCGAACCCCCGGATCGACCGCAGCGCCACACCGTGGGGCTCCAGCTTGCCGCGCAGGCGGGAGACATAGACCTCGACCGCGTTGGGCGTGATCTCCTTGTCCCAGCCCGTCAGCGCCTGCAGGAGCTTGTCCTTGCTGGCGGGTTTGGGGGCGTTGATGAGCAGGTACTCCAGCACCGTCCACTCACGCGGCCCCAGCTCGATCACCTGCTCGCCCGCATCGCTGCGGATGCTCGCGCGGCGACCGGCGGTGTCCAGCTCCAGCGGACCAAAGCTCAGCACCGCCGTGGTGGCGGCCTGCGAGCGGCGCAGCAGGGCCCGCAGGCGGGCCAGCAGCTCGGGCAGCTCAAAGGGCTTGACCATGTAGTCGTCTGCGCCCAGATCCAGCCCCTGGACCCGGTCATGCAAAGCATCGCGCGCCGTGAGAATGAGCACCGGCATGGCGGGACTGGCCATGTCCGGGCGCCGCAGGCGGCGCGTCAGCTCCAGGCCGTCCATGGCTGGCAAGCCAATGTCAATGATGGCCGCGTCGAACGACTCGGTGCGCAACACCTCTTCGGCACGCTCACCACTGCCGACCCAGTCCACGGCATAACCCGCATCGGTCAGCCCCAGCTTGATGCCGCTGGCCACCATCACATCGTCTTCGACCAATAGCAAGCGCATGGCGGGCTGCCGAAGTATCAAAAATCAGTGCGACCGGATCATCGTGCCGTAGGCCTGCTCGGTCAGGATCTCCAGCAGCATGGCATGCGGCACCCGACCGTCGATGATGTGCACGGCGTTGACACCGGCTTTGGCGGCATCCAGCGCACCGGCAATCTTGGGCAGCATGCCGCCGGAGATCGTGCCGTCAGCGAACAGCTCATCAATACGGCGGGCCGTCAGGTCGGTCAGCAGGTTGCCCGCCTTGTCCAGCACGCCCGGGGTGTTGGTGAGCAGCACCAGTTTCTCGGCCTTGAGCACCTCGGCCAGCTTGCTCGCCACCACGTCGGCGTTGATGTTGTAGCTCTCGTTGTTCTCACCAAAGCCGATGGGGCTGATGACGGGGATGAACGCGTCGTCCTGCAGCGCCTTCACCACGCTCGGGTCGATGGAGACGATGTCGCCCACCTGGCCGACGTCGTGTTCGATGGCGGGATTCTTGTTGTCCACCATCTTGAGCTTCTGGGCGCGAATCATGCCGCCGTCGCGGCCGGTCAGGCCAACAGCCTTGCCACCCGCCTGGTTGATCAGGCCCACGATGTCCTGCTGCACCTCGCCCGCCAGCACCCATTCGACCACTTCCATGGTCTCGGCATCGGTCACGCGCATGCCCTGGATGAACTCGCCCTTCTTGCCCAGGCGGTTCAGGGCCGTTTCGATCTGCGGGCCACCGCCGTGCACCACCACAGGGTTCATGCCCACCAGCTTGAGCAGCACCACGTCTTCGGCAAAGTCCGCCTGCAGGGCGGGGTCGGTCATGGCGTTGCCGCCGTACTTGATGACCATGGTCTTGCCATGGAACTTGCGGATGTAAGGCAGCGCCTGGGCCAGGATTTCAGCCTTGTCGCGGGGGGCAATCGAAAGAAGGTCGGTCATGGGGGCGTGCCATCCGAAAGAAGAAAAACAAACAGGGTGAAACGCAAATTGTGCCGCATTCACGGGGCGCACAGCTGTCGGGAGGTTGAAGAACGCTCCACAAACCCGGTTGCCGGGCGACCGGCAGAAACCGGTGGCTCCGGGCTGGTCAGTGGCGCAGCCAGTGCGGCACCTTGAAGCGCACGATGGCCAGATAGGCCATCACATAGCTGACCACAAACAGCCCACAGAACGCCATCAGCAGCAGCGTGTTGTTCCAGAACAGCACAGCGGGCACCACGGTCAGCAGGGTAAAACCCCACAGGTAGGGCGAAGTGCGGTTGTTGCGCATCAGCATGCGGCGCGACTCATCGTCGTGGAAAACCCCGCGCACAATGCGGCGGTAGATGAGCTGGTGAAAATGCAGGGCATCGGCCACCCCCGGCGACACCCCCCGCACCGCCTTGCGGTAGATCGAGAAAATCGTTTCCCAGACGGGGTAGATCAGCAGCAGCATGGGAAACCACGGCGAAACATCCGCATTGCGCTGCACCAGGGAAATGCTGGCTATGGCAATCACCACGCCCCATACATAGGCCCCGCCATCCCCCGCAAACAGCATGCCCCGCGGGTAGTTCCAGACCAGGAACCCCCCCGTGGCCGCCGCCGTGGACACCAGCAGCGCAGCCAGCGCGCGATCCCCCACCTGTAGGGCCACATGGGCCAGGGCCAGGCAGACGATCAGGGCCACCATGCCCGCCAGACCGTTGTAGCCGTCGATGATGTTGAAGGCATGGGGCAAGCCCGCCACAGCCAGCACCACAATGGCAACCCCCAGCCAGGGGGCCACCGCCAGCACGGCATCCAGCCAGGGCCAGCCCATGCGGGGAAGGGTCAGGTCCAGCAAAACCACAGCAAGGACACCCGATGCGCCGGTAAGTATCAGGCGGTAGCGGACCGAGAGGCGCTGGGTCATGTCTTCCGCAATCCCACCCACCGCAGCGGGCAACAACACCGCCAGCCATCCCCACACCCAGGCCCCGAGCCTCAGCGAACCGGGGTCTCCCCACCGCAGTGACTGCAGCACCCCGAGACTCCACCCAAAACCGATGCCCAGGAGCAGAGCAGCCCCGCCCAGGCGGGGGACATCCCCAAAATGAAAACGCTGCGGCATGCCGTTGCCGTACGCGGAAGCGTGGCTGCGCATCCATCGTACGATGTACCCTGCAGCCAACGCTGCGACGATGAATGCCACCACAGATAACCAGATCATGAGCGGCCGATCGTACCCGGACTCAGAAAGAAAGCATGTAAGAAAGCGCTGCCCACACCCGGACATGGCCATCGATTGACGGCCGTCTCGCGAAATAGTTGGTAACTTGACAAGAAAAGTCGCCTTGGGCTAGCCAGACAGACCCCACCTACAGCATGGGTCTCATCCCCGCGAGAAAGCCGAAGACAGAGTCAACTCCGAAAACAGCCGGACCTCAACGGACAAGCGCGCGGTAAATCCGCATCACCTTCACGACATACTGCTGCGTCTCCGGATAAGGGGGTATCTGCCGCCCATACTTGATGACGGCACCCTCTCCGGCGTTGTACGCCGCGAGTGCCAACTCCATGTCACCATCAAACATGCGCAGCAGGTCTGCCAGATAACGACTGCCCACCTGCGCATTCACCTTGGGCTCCATCACAGCATGCTCCACGCCCGGCGCCGTGCGAGCAGCGACACCATAGCGCTCTGCCGTGGCAGGCATCACCTGCATCAAGCCCAGGGCACCTTTGCGGGAAACAGCCTTCTCATTGAATGCGGACTCTGCGGCCGCTACCGCGATCACCAAGGCCGGTTCCAGCGACTGTGACAGGGCAGCAGCCTCCAGATGGGGCTTGGCTGCGTCATACCCCGGGTACTGCAAGGCCGACGGATCGCGCTCTTTCCCACCCTGGACCGCTTTGGCCGAAGGAACACGGCTGAGCCAAGTAACCCCCCGCGACGGAGGCGGGGCACCGTTACCCATGTGCACCACACCGTCCCGGTCTACAAACTCCCACACCTCATCTGCCCAGACAGCGGCGGGTCGCAAAAAACACGAAAACACCCCGAGCAATACCGCCAAACGGCCGATGCTAGCCCTCCACCCCATCGGTGATGGCCCTCTCCCATGCTTAATCAAAACCATCCTGCCCATCTCTATCCTCAACTCCAGATCATCGCCAGACGCGCATCAACGCAGACCAGGCCCGCGCCAATTTGGTGGAGGGCGTTTCAGGCTGCGACAAGGCATCGGTACGCCTTGCTCGGATCAGCCTGGCGGGCATTCCGGCCGCCACCATCCCTGCGGGAACATCCTGTCTCACCAGCGCACCGGCTGCCACCACGGCACCACGGCCGATGGTCACACCTTCAAGAACAATGGCACCCGCTCCTATCCAGGCCCCATCTTCCACCGTGATTTTTGCGCGGGTAATGTGATTGCGCGCAATGATCACATCGCCCCCGTCAATGGCGTGCCCGGCAGACAAGAGTTTTGCGTGAGGCCCGATCAGCACGTCTTCGCCAATCTCCAGGCCGCCCTCGCCAGACAGATAGGCGCCAACATTCACGATGGTTCGTGCACCGATGTGGATCCCTACACAAGGATCGGCCACCACATCCCCCAGCACCAGCCGCGTATGCGCATAGAGGCTGACTGCGTCGGCCAGGCACAGTACATCGGCCCGCTGCCCAAACCGCATCACGGACACACTGGGGTCGATCCGGCAGTTGGCACCAAGCACATCCACCCCCGGATGCGCAGGCGTGAAATCAGGAACCCCCAGAATCATGTTGGACTCACCACGGCGGCCTTTTCAGCTCCTGCCCAAAAACCGGCGCCAGCGCCGCGTCCAGGTGCCGTCAGTAGGCTGAGACTCGGCCAATCGGCTTGCTAAGTCAGTATCCAACGCTTTTTTTTCTGCGCGCAAGATATCTACCTCAGCATTCAACTCCTTGATTTCGAATTGCAGCTTCCCGATGATCTCCTTGGCCTCCGAGAAAGCCTTCTGGTGCTCAATAAGCGATGCCCGCTCACGCTGATGCACCACCGACAGGGCCTGCAAATCATCGCGGAGCTTGTCGGCGGTATTGCGGGCCTCCGCAACCTCCCACGCAGGGGTGTCCGCCGAAGGCGTCACCACCACCATCCACTGGTAGACGTCGAAATCCTGCCACCCAGCCAGCAATGCTTGCCGGAGGTCGCCAGATAACGCATTCCAGCACCACGCCAGCTCGCTGCATTCCACTGGCAGGCGGTTGGCCTCCCACATCCTTGGCGACCATCCACATTCAAGGAGCACTTTCTCCAGGCTGCGCTTGGTAAAAAAACGGACATGAGTTCTGTCCAGTTGGCCCTTGTCAGAATAGTCAAAGATGCCATGGCGCATTGCCGCCACAACGCCAGCATAGGCAATGTTGGGCACGGAGATCACCAGGCGCCCCATCGGAGCAACGCAGTCGCTCAGGCGTTGCAGCACATCTTCTGGCGCTAGAAGATGTTCCAGCACGTCGCAGGCCAGTACTACATCAAACCGTCGGCCGGCCAATGCATTCAGCCAATCCGCACCATCCAAGTTTGCTGAAATGACCTCTACACCCAGAGTATGCAACACCTTGAGGGCTTCCGGATCATTCTCCACCACAGTCACCTGATAGCCGCGCGCCAGCAAAACGCGGGTCATCGCACCCGGACCTGGTCCCAACTCCAGCACTGACCCGACCTCCGACGGAACGCGACGAAGCAGACGTGCTGCCCAGTCTTCGCCATCCGGATCGAAAGCGTAGTCGTAGCGGTCAATTGTGCTCATGGATTCCCCTCCATTTCGGCTGTTGGCTGCCACATCTGGTCCCACAAGCCCCACTGCCACCAAGCCCACGGCCGGGCCAGAACGTCTCGCTCCAGGCGCTGGACAACTGCATCAATGGCTTGCCGGGGATTGTCTGGCAACAGCTCGATATTCACCTCAAGGCGGTCCGGGCTGGGAGAATAGGTCACTGCCTGCAGCAAGGGGACCCCGGTGGATTGAGCAAGGCGCTCGATGCCCGTGGGCAAACTTAGACTCCCCCCCAAGAATCGATGACCGCGCAAACGGCCAAACTCAGGACGCCATGCATCAGCCAAGATGACCCAGCCTTGCCCGGATCGCAGACTCTCGTGCACCGTCCGCAAACCATCACTTGTGGTGTGCCATATCCCTCCGGTGACTGCGGTGTAACCTTTGATCTTTCGCAGCAAAAACCGACGCTGTGGCGCCTCAAGCTCCGGGTTGTCCAATACCGGCATGGTCAGCACATTGGTGGCGACTCCCGCCCGGGCGAGCGCCACTGGCGCGGTCAGTATTCGGTCGTAATGGTTGAGCACAAGGATGAACCCTTGGCCCTTACGAATCAAACTCTTCGCATGATCTTCACCCTGCAGGGTTATCGAAGGCCCACCCCAACGACCGAGTCTGTGAAATGCCATGGCATCCACCATCTCTTGCGCCAGCATCGCCAGATGGGCTTTTGCCCACTGGAAGTGCTGCGCCCCTGTGGCACCAGGAAACACGCGTGCAAACAAGTCCTCAAGCCACCGCTGAAGACGCGCTCGCTCAGCGACAGATTCACGGCCGATCAACCCCGCCAAGCTCCAGGGCAAGGTTGTGGGCATGCGAGCAATCAGCGGAAACAGCAGGTCTAGCGACCAGTCTCGTGTCATTCGACCAGCACCCACTCGTGCTCCAACCAAGTCACGCCGAACTCTCGGTGCTTCTGATTCAGAACCGTAAACGGCTGGATGAGTTCGGCCATGTCCAGAACCTGTATACCGGAGTCATCCAGTACATACACGCTCCACAGATACTCGCCGGACAATAGCGGCAATCGGGGAAAGCGGGCTCGGAGACGATGGGCGCCCACGCCTTGCAGCGGTCGACCGTCTGCCCGGAACTGTGTGCTGGTGCCAAACACATTGTCCTTGTCAGGGCGAACGATGGCGAACAGCACATGAAACGGGGCATCGCCATAAGACTCGATCACAATTTCCACTGCTAGATCCTGGAAAGAATCGACCTGCGCGGGGTTGATTCCGTCGCCAGTTTCAATGGTCAAGCCTCCGATTTTTACCAGGGGCGCTCCCGATGGCGGAGCCTCCGACTGGTTCGCCGACTCCTTCTTAACAGCATCATCCGACCCCACACGCAGATGCGCGTATCTGCGCCTCTCGTGCGACTCATACGCAGTCACCACATCTTCGGTTGCTCCTATCGCCTCAATGCGCCCACCATGAATCCAGGCGGCCCGCTGGCAGAGACTCCGCACCTGATACAGGTTATGGGAGCAAAACAGCACGGTGGCCCCGCGCTCGCGCAACTCAAGAATGCGGTTCAGGCTTTTCTTCTGGAAGTGCAGATCGCCGACGGACAGCGCTTCATCCACGATCAGGATGTCGGGGTCAATGGCCGTTGCCGCAGCAAACGCAAGCCGCATGAACATCCCTGAAGAATAAGTCTTGACGGGACGCTCCAACGTCTCGCGTGTCAACTCCGAGAAGGCCGTGGCACGTGCGATGAAACTTTCCATCGCATCACTTTCCAGGCCGTGCAACGCGGCCATGAATCGAATGTTGTCGTAACCCGACTCCTCTGGATGGAAGCCCGCGCCCAACTCCAGCAACGCAGCCACACGCCCTTCCTGGCTCACTTGCCCACGCGTCGGCCGGATGGTGCCTGCAGCAATTTTCAGCAAAGTGCTCTTGCCAGCCCCGTTCTCGCCGATCAAGCCAAACGTCTCACCGGACTTGACTTCAAAGTCCACGCCGGTCAGGGCCACATGCACCCGGTGACGCTGGCTGCGCGTGATCCACTCCCACAGCCGGTCCTTGGGACGGGCGTACACCATGTAAGTCTTCTCGATGCCCTCAAATCGGATAGTCATGATTTACAGAGCCTCGCCCAGCGCGGACTTCATCGAGCGGAAGAACCACCAGCCACCACCACCCAGCAGCACCACCCATATCGCCAGAGCCAGTGGGGTACCGGGTGGCACAGGCATGTGCAGAACGGCACCCTGCACCATCAGCACTAGGCAAGCCAAGGGGTTGAAAAGGAACCACTTGTGAAATTGCTCCGGCACCTGCGACAAGGGATAGACGATCGGCGTCACGTAGAACCAGAGCTGCAGGCCGAAGGCCACCATCGAACCAACATCGCGCCACAGAAAGTGCGCCATGCTCAACAGCAGCGTCAACCCATAGGTGAGTGCAATCTGGGCCACCAACAACACGGGAAGCCACGCCAGAGAGGCATAAGGTCCCACCCCCTGGCCTATCGACAACACCAGCAGCAGCCCATAACCGATGGCGAACACCAGCAAACTCCCACCGACCGATACGGCAGGCAGAATCTCGGCGGGCATAGGCTGCTTACGCAGGAAGTCCTCATAGGCAGCCAGACTGCCCACCCCTCGTCCGATGGCATCCGTAAAGGGTAACCAAACCGCCAGCCCCGCCAGCAGGTGCAACAGATAGCCGTTGTCTACGTCGAGCCCAGGCACCCGCACAGCGAGCACCAGGCCAAACAGAACATAGAAAATCGCCAGGGTCGCCAGGGGCTGCACAAAGGCCCATGCAAAGCCCAAGACCGATCCTGCATACCGGGTCTTGAACTCGCGCACCATCCAATAACGCCAAAGCACCCACAGCTGGCGCGCATTGCGCGGCGCGGCAGAGGACACAGCCGCCGAAGAAACAGGTTCTGGACGTGTCATGAAACCGTCCGCAGCCATTGCACCGACATCGCCACACCCTCCTCGAAGGCCATCGCAGGCTTCCAGGCCAATTCGTCCCGGGCACGTTGAATGTCCAGCACATTGACAGGAGGATCAAACGGCCGCGCGGGGAAAACCCGGCGTTCAATGGTCTGCCGCAGCAAGTTTTCCAAGGTCCGGACAATGTCGTTCACGCTGTGCCCGATGCCACCACCTATGTTGAAAATCCGCGACGGTCCTGTATGCCGCGCGGCACTCACAAAAGCACGCCCCACATCGGCCGCATAGACAAAATCCCGCACAACAGAACCATCGCCCCAGACATCTAGCGGCTGTCCATGCAAGGCACGGTGCGCGAAAACGGCGATCACACCCTGAACGCCATGAGGCCACTGCCACTCGCCGTACGGATTGCTCAATCGCAGGATACGGCACGGCAAACCATGCTGCGCCTCTTCAATGCGCAGATGGTGCTCAATCGCCAGCTTGGTGGCGCCGTAGGCCCCCATCGGCATCGTCGGGTGTGTCTCGCTCAATGGAACAAACTGAGGCCGCCCATACACAGCCCCCCCCGACGAAGCAAATAACAGCCGGGGCTGCACGCCCTTGTGGCGCAGTGCCTGCAGCAAGCGCAACGTCCCCACCAGATTGGTTTGAGCATCCTGGACAGGGTCTTCGCTCGCAGTAGCGGGGACGGTGGACGAAGCCAAATGAACAATCACATCTGCACCACCAACCACATTCCACCAGGACGAAAGGTCAAAACAGTCAGCCTGCACCTCACCAGCCAACCAGGGCAATGCTTCGCTCTGCGGCGGGGTCCGATCTATCGACCACACCTCCATCCCTTCGGCAGACATGGAGCGCCCAATGTGACGCCCCAAAAAGCCCCCACCACCCAGAATCGCGCAGCGCATCAGAACCCACCTTGTGGGTTTTGGGCCCTTGCGATCTGTAACCCCGCCTCAAAGTCCCGGGCAACCGCTTCCCAGGTCTGGCTTCGCGCAAACACCTCGGCGCGCTGACTCAGGGCGTGGCGCCGCTCATTATCCTGCAGCAGCGTACAGACGGCGTCCGCCAACCTCTCGGGAGATGACTCCGCCAAGACAACCACATCGTCATTGAGTAACCACTCCACATTGGCGCCACGGTTGGACACCACAGCACAGCCGCTTGCCATCAGCTCCAGAGGCAACAAGGACGCATTGGTCAGCGACAGCACCAGCGCTGCATCACATTGGCTGTACAGGTCGGGCAGATCGTCCAGAGCGACGGTGCCGCAGGCCAAATGCGGGAACGGAATGTGATATCCCGCAGTGTCCCAGCCCGCCAGGACAAACTGCACATCAGGCAAGCGCTCCCAGACAGCGTTCAGCACCAACAGGCCAATTTCAAACGCCCGCCGGGGCGTTGGAGGGCGGGCATAGAAGAACACCCTGCGGATTTCAGGCTCACGACGTGGCAACCGTCGATACCGATCCAACTCCACCCCAAACCCCACCGGATGGGTACTCATCCCATATTCCCGAGCAAGCTTGTTGGCCAACCAGTGTCCCGCAGTAATGCCAAAAAACCCAAAACGATAGGTATTCTCGGCGAGCACAGACTCCGACCCCACCGGGTAGAAATGGGGCTCATAGTCTTGAACAAAATAGAGCTTGTGCTGTGCGCCACTAAATGCCCGAACCGCATAAGCCGTGTCCCAGCCGGTAGCTACAGCAAACTCGCAGGCTGGCAACTCATCCAGCCCAAGCAAAACCTGAGAGCGCAACGGAAAAAAATGCCGACGGATTTCTTCGCGAGCCTCTTGCACGTTATGGTGCATTACAGGCGCTCCGATAACAATGGTGGACCTGTAGCCCATTTGTTCCAGATGCCATATCGTGCGAAAAATGTTCAGATGCCCACCAGAACCCACATTGAAGTCTGGGATGAACCACAACAATGTTGATTTTTCATACGTTCCAGGCGATGCCGCCAATACGTATGGCAGCACGAAATCGTAGTGACGAAAAACGTCAACATGCCTGCCGGGGCCATGACGCAAACGACGCACAACAGCACGGCACGTGGCAAAAAAACCCTCTTTGCGCAACATTTCCTTGAGGCGCCACAACTTCTGCGACAGATTCCACGGCATATTCAAGTCACCCCAGCTCGCTGCAATTGCTCATCACGCGACACAGAACGCAGCAGCCATGACGGGAGCCTGTCGTGCCATGTACCCAGGTACTGGCCCAACACCCGCGCCAATTCGATACAGAACATATAAGTCGCGTTCTTGTACAACCGCCAGCTGCGCAAGCCCCCATCGCGCAACCAACGCGAATCTCGCCGCCCAAGGGAAAAAGCAGCCGTCAAGGCCCCAAGCAAACTGTCTTGAATTCGGTAGCCAAAGTACAAGTTAAAGGAGCGGGCTTCATCAAAGTTGCGCTGCAAGGTCTCCCATACGCCAAAGTCATGCGAGTGATACACCACAGCCTCTGGGGCATATGCCTTGCCATACCCAGCTTCAATTGCTCGCAGCGCCCAAGTTTGATCCTCAGCAAAAGCCACTTCAGGCAGCGGCAACCGCTCCCACACTGAACGACGAATGCAGGAATTATTGCTAGAAAAGAAATGCAGCCATTGCCTATAACCTGGGTCATTGGCAAAACGCACGGGGTCCTCAAGACGCACCACTGACAGTTTGTCACCAAAACCTGCAAAGTGCTGCTGCAACTCGCAGTGCGTCACATGCCTGGCATGAGGGTGAGCCCTGTGTGGACCAAAAGCTCCAGCGACAGAGTCTTCAATGCCGCACGCCTCCACCATACGCCTAAGCCAATGCTCGTTCGCAGGCCTCGCATCCTGCGTTATAAACACAAGAAATTCCCCTTGAGCACTGGCAGCTAGTTGATTGCGAGTTTTCCCGTGCCCAAACTCTGACGGCGGTATACACCTGACAGACACACCGCGTTGCCGAGCCATCTCGACAGAAGCGTCTGAGGAACCTGAGTCAATGACCAGGACTTCAAATGGCCAAGGCGTCTTCTGTAACAACACCGCATCGAGCACATCCCCCAAAAGCGCCCCGCCATTCTTGACCGGAATCAACACTGATGCGAACGGCTTACCCATGGGCAAACAATCCGGCTTCAAAGATCATCTCCATCATGGCCTTGGCTAATCACTGGGTTACTTGCGAAGATGACGCTTGCGGTACAGCAGCCGCCGGGGGGGGGGCAAACATCTCCCGAATGGCTCCCTGATCCACTTTGACATCAAAACGCGCAAACAACTCAGCACGTACTTTCTTTTTGGTTTCTTCCGTGCAATGCTGGCGTGCACGCGTGACCGCAAAGTTAGCTACGCCGTCCCATGGCATCAACTTGGCAGGCTTTTTAGCCAAGACCCTGAACAAGTAAACAAAATTTCCCTCGCGCAAAGGCCCAACCAAATCCCCTACATTTGCCTCCCCGATAGTCCGCATAAGAAAGATTTCATCGGACAAAGGCACCCACCCGATATCACCTTGGGTTTCAAGCTTGTAAACGCGCTCGGCATCTTTGGCCGCATCCTCCATTGGCCGGGTTCTGGATGCAATCTGCTGAGCCTGCGCTAGGAGCCAGCCGGTAGCAGGCGTACCATCTACACGCTCGTCGAAAGGCAAGACAAGCCGCGCCAGTCGCACTTCCGCGGGCACGGTGAAAGCCGCCGGGTTTTCGTCGTAATACTTGCGCGCTTGTTCTGCATTCATGAATGCAGGGCATGCCACCGAAATCCTACGGTACACCTTGTCCCCGTAGATGTCGTCGAATCGGGGGGTTTCAGCTCCTTCTGGTCGTTCGATTTTTGGCTCCGCAACGCGGTCGCCTTCCAGGCTCAAAGCACGCGTCATGGCCATTTCTTCAACGATCTGACGGGCACCCCAATAACTTCTGCTCAGGCTGCGAAGATCGATGCGACGTACGACATAAGCGCCAAAGTCTTCGACGGTCACCACCTCGCCATTGCCGAACTTGGCCAAGACGGGGGACACTTTGGCAGAACCCTGAACCTGGGCGGTCGCAGAACCACCCAACGCGAAGCCCAGCGCGCAGAACCCAACGGCAAAAACGGAACAGAACTTACTTTTCATTTGTCAACGAAGGCTTTGCCTTCTCCCAGAGAGGACCATACAGAACATCTACACCAGTGCCCGCACTGTTGTAGACCACCAGGTCCAACGCACCATCCTGGTCTGCATCAATCAGTTGCAGTTGAGTGGGAAACCCCGTGGTAGGAAGCCAACGCATGGCCTCGACACGCCCATCTGCGTCCAACTGCTGCAAGTGGACTTTCTCATCATCACCCCATATCACCAAGTCATCAGAGATAGGCGCTACAGACACAGCCCCCCAACGGGGCGCCTTGATCCACTGCAAGCGGCCCGTGCGGGTGTCAATACGGGCATTGCGCCCCCCCTGCTCCTGAACCACATACAACCATCGACCACTGGGTGACGGAATGACTTGGCGCGGCACATTGTTGAACCGTTCCATTGGTGCAGGCTTTTGCGGCGGAGTTCCAAGCCCCAACGGGCGAAAGAGCACCCGAAAATCGCGATCACAGCCCACAGCAACCCCAGCCCCAGCCCCTTGCATACCATGCGGCAACAGCACTGGATGGCGCGGACTCCGACACCAAGGCTCAAGCACCTGGGATGGCGACGAACGACCGTCCTCAGAAATTTTCAACCACAACAGGTCGTCACCCGAATACGGGCTTACCACCAAAGAAAACGCCCCGTCCGCCATGCCCAGCACATGCAGGTCGCGCGGCGCAAACCCCACAACAACCTGCTGCAGCAACTGCAATTTGCCATCTTGGGTATCAAACACATCGATTGACTGGGTCGCCTCCACGGTGGCCGCAACCAAACGGTCATTCAGCCATTTGACACTATCGGGGTGATAGGCCACCTCCGCCTTGCTCAGCAACTGACTTTTGCGCGAGCCATCCAATCGGTACAAGGCTACAGCATTACCTTCATGCTCAACGACTGCCAAGCGGCACCCGCCGGAGTCGCATCTCACCTCACCACCCCAGGCATGATGAACAGGAATTGTCAGCGAATCCGCGGGCGCAAAAGTGGTTGCAACCCCGGCATCCATGCCGGTCTGACAACCCGCCACACCAAAAGCCAAACACAAAGACGCCGCCCAGCGCATACCACGCCACCCTTTGTCACCCATCGAACACCTCTTTACCAACGCACCCAGAAAAAATGGCGCCCGAAGGCGCCATTCAGTATCACAAAAAAGCAGTGCTTAGTTGTGGTGCGAACCCAGAATGGTCTGCACGGCGCCAAAGGCGGGAGCAGAGATCACGCTGTAGGTGTAAGCAGAGTACACACGGTAGTTGGCATCAGCCACATCTGGAGCTGCTGGACCAACCGGCACCGCTGCCTTCACGCCACCGGCAAAAGCCGTGTAGGTGGCAGGCGTCACGGTCCACTCGATGAAGCCATCACGGAACGTTGCGGGGCGGCCCACGATGTCTTCTGCGTTCACTGCATTCAGCTCGCGGTTCACCAAATTCAGGTTAACCGAAGCGTCAGCTTGCGCATCGTTGTACATGAACACCGTGGGGTTAGAACCACGCTGGTCACCCGTGCTCCACGACACCAGGGTCGTGTCAACACCGCCAACAGCGTTGTCGATGGCATAACGAATGGTGAACACTTGCGAAGCTGGCAGGAGAACGCCAATACCGAAAGCATCGCCCAGCGTAGCAGCACCAGCAGCCGTTGCACCAGCCGAGTTGTCAATGGTCACAGCACCTTGCACAGCAGCCACATCGTCACCGGTCAGGGTGCGCAGATTGCGAGCATTGGTGATCACAGCGTTCGAATACTGCAGATTGCCGTCGATCACAGGCACATAAGCCACATCGCTAGCAGCCGTATTCACGTGAAAAGCGGTACCAGCCAAGCGGGCGCCTGCACCGATAGCGCGTGGCAGACGTGCTTCTGCGGTGTTGCAGATCGTTGCTGCCGTTGCGCCGGCTGCAGTTTGACCCAGCGCGAACACCAGGTAACCACGACGACCTTCCAGACCCAGACCAGACTGCTGCGACCAGATGAAAGGCTCGTAGTCGTTGTTGGTCATGGGGAAGCAACCGTCGCGCACGTGGGTCGAGTTTTCGTCAAAGAAAACCCAGTTCACGGGCACCAGGCCACCGGAACGGTTCACCAGACCGACAGCCGTCGTGTCCGTGTTGCCGTTGTGAATCACGTTCGGCACCACGAGACCATTGGAGTAAGTACCGGAAGTGTACGCATTTGCCACGCCAGCCGACATTGCAGCAACTGCTGCGGCTGCGATTGCGAGTTTTTTCATCTCTACGTCCTTTTGATGATAGCTAGAAAGCTTTCCAACCCTTTCGGGATCTGCAACCCATCCGTCAGCCGGTTTGGGTTGTGCCAATCTTACAGCCAGAGCAGCACTTTTTTTTCAACCCGTCACACGATATTGCCGCAAGCTCGCATTACGTTGTCAAAATGCGACATACATCACACCAATGGCGCGCACAGCACAACCAGAGAGCGCTTTTTGGATGCACCCGCGCCGTAACCGATTGTGATCAAGATTTTGGCATTGTTTCAAGAGCCGACGATGGGCTGCCGCCGTCTTTTTTTGCATCGGGGGACGCCGGAGTCTGCCCTCCTCCTGGCGCAATCGAGTTCTTGGGCACAGCGTGGTACCACTGACCATCCAACTTTTTCCACACATCCCGCATGACACCCTCGAGCCCCTTGACACGCAAAGTTGGAACCGAATAACGCACCTTCACCTCCACCAAAGCCTCGGCCTCACTGACGGAGAGCACACGCAGCACCTCAACAGCGTCGTAGGTTACCTGGGCACGCTTGATGTAGTTCTGCAAAGTCCAGCTGGGATCCTTCGACACCTCCTCGTAACGCCAGGACTCCGTCAGATCATTGGCCAACATTGCCGCCCAATAAGCACGCGCACGCGCCAGCACCTCCACATCTGCAGCCCCTTGAGAAGGGGCTGCGCAACCCAGCATCATCCACACAGGCACAAGAATCAACCCACGGCGCCCGACTTTACGACTCACATTCATCATTGATTTCCTTTGTTCAGCTTGTTAACAAGCAACCGGTTGACTTGACCCGATGCCCTCAGGGGGAGGCGCACCGAAAGGTTTGCACCAGAGCCATTCGGCTCTACCCGTTTCCTTGAAATCTTTCACTAGGTCTAGCGGCGCCCGTCATCCGCCTTAAGCGCCGAATGTGGTTGAGCCGCAAGAACGCGCATTCGTTCACGCATCTCGGCGCTGGCGGAACGCAACGCATCGTCGTTTTCTAGCGCCCTGGGTGTCAGAAGCACCAGCAGTTCCGTGCGGTTGCTGTTGTTGGCGGTATTCCCGAAAAGAGCGCCCACCACCGGCAGCGTGGACAGCACAGGAACACCACTGCGGCCGGTTGTGTCATTTTCACGGATAAGCCCGCCCAGCACTACAGGCTCGCCGGAGCGAACAGCCACCCGGGTTTGAATTTGCCGCGTCAGGAACGCGCGCTGCCCCGTCGCGGTGTCAGCTTCCCCCACATCAGTCACCTGCTGCGAGATATCCATGGTAATCAACCCCCCGGCATTCACGGAGGGGGTAACCGAGAGCATCACCCCCGTGTCTTTATAGGTGATGGACTCGGTCACCAGATTGCCTGTTGTCACAGAGGTGGAACTCTTGATGGGTTGCTGCTGCCCGACCTGAATGGTCGCGTTATGGTTGTTCAGAACCAACACAGAAGGACTGGACAACAGGCGTACTTGCGACTTCTCGGCAAGTGCGTTGAGGGTGGCACGAACGACACCGGCCTTGTTGAGAATGGTGTAAGAAAACCCTGGCTGTTTGGGCGCAATAGCCCCGGTCTCCCTCATATTCAACAAAGCTTGACCTTCCCGCCCCCCCGAAATGCTGTTCTGCACAAACCACTCGACGCCATACTGCAGATTTCCTGTCAGGCTAACCTCCACGATACTTGCCTCGATCAACACCTGCGAAGGTGCCTTGTCCAGCTCGCGCAGGGCTTGCTCAATGCGGCGGTATTCTGTGCGAGGCGCTCGGATCAGCAACGCATTGCGCTTCTCATCAGCCACCACTCGTACATTCCCGTCGAGTTGACTGGTCGATGTGAGCGAAGCATTGTTGGGTGACGCCCTTCCGCCCGCCGCCATCTGAGGCATCCCACCAGAAGCACCGGTACTTGCACTGCCCGCACCCGATAAGCCATTCCCGCCCGCATTGCCCACACCACCTGCATTGCCGAGCCCTGTCGCCCCAAGAGTTTGACCGAACTGTGTAGGCGCAGCCCCTGCAGCGACCCCCGCACCAGACTTGACCTGCGCCGACTGCCCCCCAAACAAGCCATTGAGCATCTCCGCCAGCTGTAGCGCTGAGCCGTTTTGTACGGGGTAGACAAATAAGCTCGCCTCCAAAGTATCTGTAGGCCTATCGAGGCGACGCACCCATGTCTCTACCTGCGTCAGCAAGTGGGCACGTGGAGTCACCACCACCAGAGCATTCAATCGCTCCATGGGAACTACCCGGATCAGCCCCCCCAGCGGATTGGCCACCTGTGCAGATGAGCCTGCCGAAGCACCAGTGACAGCCGTCCCACCACCACCCGGGGCGGCACCCGCTGGCGAGGCTGCCTGGGCCACCCCCGCATAAAGTTCAGAAGCTTTGTCCCCTCCCAACATGGCTTGCAAGGCATCGCGCACGACATTGACGTTGGCGTTTTCCAGCACAAACACTCCGAGCGACATGCCAGAGAGAAAGTCCACATCAAAGGCTTCCACCATTTCCAGCCATCCGCCCAATTGGGCCTTGCTGCCCTGCAGCACGAGCAGGTTGCGCATGCTGTCCACATAGACGATGGACTCCTTGGGAGCGATGGGCGCCAGAATCTTGGCCATTTCGGCAGCCGCGACATGGTTCAGCGGCACAATGACAGTGCCCGAGCCCGACAGATCCTTGAAGTTGGAGGCCCCCACCACCGGGCGCGCGCCCAGGGTGACTGTGCGCTTGGTGACGTGGTAAACGCCCGCGTTGTCGCGAACAATGGCCAGATCGTGCGGCAATAGCACTGCGTCCAACACATCGAGCACTTGGCTGCGCAGCAGCGGCTGGCGCGTGTGCAGGCTCACCACGGTGTCGCCACCTGCGTCGATGGTGTAGTTGAGCTTGAGCAGATCTCCCAACAAAGCGGTAGCTAGGTTGCCCACCGTGACATTCTCGAAGTTGAGGGCGACCTTGTCACCCTGGGCCAGCACGGGATCTACACGCGGCGCGATACTGCGCTTGAAGAGGTTGTCATCCCCGGGAAACATCCGGGAGCCTGCGGCAGACCGTTTGATTTCAGGGGTCTTGGCTACTTCCGAAGTGGAGGCAGACAGGCCACCGACCACCGTCGGAGCAACAGACAGAGCGGACGCTGACGCTTGAACCTCCTGCTTGGCGGCAGGCGCAGCAGTGCTGTCGGCCACAGAAGCAGGCACGGCGGCAGACCCAGACTGGGATGCAGGACTTGCAGCGGGTCCACCCTGCGTGCTGGCACAGCCAGAGGCCAACAAAGCTAGCAAAAGAATGGAAGGCCGAATGTTCATAGGGGGTAACTCCACAATATTGGGGTGCACTACGGTGGCTTAGCACCTGCTGTTATTGGGTTGCAGCAGGATTGCGCGCACGGTCGCCGATGGGGCCAGCGATGGGGCCGGCTTTGGCATGCGCCGCAGCGGGACTTCCCGCCTCCAACGGCCGCTCCACCCGTCCCTCGTCCGCCGAGACAAACACGGCCTTGCGGCCATCGAACGACACGATGCGCCAGGGCTGGGTTGCTGCTGTTATCTTGAGTGTGCTGCCATCGGCGCGCTGCAAAATAGCTACACGCTCCCCCCCCGACTCCAGCACGGCAGTTAGCCGCGACTGCGTCAGCTCACGCGCCACGCTGCCTTTCTTGTCATCTACATCCGGGGGTCGACGGGAAATCCATAAAACGGGGCGCTCCAGCGCCTGCCTGGCGCGCATCGGCGCGGGCTGCGGCATGGGCTCCACCTTGGGTAGGTCGGGCCGACGCTCCTTGGGAGGAACCCAGCGGTCTTTTTCGGCCTGCCACCAATAGGCGCTTGCAACCAGCGCTGCAGCGGCTAGCAAAGGGGCCAAATACCATGGCTTGACCATCATGGGGTGCCCTTTTCTGACGCCAGGGGCGCCTCCAGCTGTAAGGCCAGGCGTGCAGCCTGCGGTCCAGCGCCCGCACTGGCACCTTCGCGCGTGATGCTGGCCGTACGCACCCAGAACGGCGGGCGGTGCATTTGCAGGCTCTCCATGAAGCCCACCAGCTTGGACCAGTCGCCCGCGACCGTGGCCGTGAGGCGTATGCGTGCCAGCTTGCCCTCCTCCCCAGGCTCCATGGCCGCTTGGGAAGACACCAGAGTGCTGCCAGAGGCTACGATCATCTGGCGCAGCTTCTGTTGAACCTCGTTCTGCGCAGCTTCGCCACCAGGATGCATCCATGGAGCTACCGTGCCATTGGCAGTGCTCAACAGGGTTTCGATGTCAGCGCCCGCATTCACCACACCCTCAAGCCGCTCGCTGCGGGGCTCCAATTGTTGCAATGCGTTGTCATAGCGAGCCCATAGGGCCTGGTACACAAGCGCAGCACATGCCAGCCCTCCAAAGAACAGCAGCAACACAACGACTACCGCGCGGCGCGACCAAGGATTCATCAGTTTCATGGCTTTGCTCCGTCCCCGCGCCAACGCATCTCGAAGGTGAAGCGCTCCTTGTTTGACGCGCCTTCACGCACGCTGGCCCCCGTGGCCCGGACGTCGGCCAGCGCGGGGTGCCGCCCCAGTTGCGCGATGAGTTCTGGCGCGTTGGAAGTCAATCCCGTGATGCGGATTTCGGAGCCGTTTATTTCGATGCGATCCAGCCAGGTGTCCCCCGGCAAGGCTTCCGACAGGCCATCGATCACGCTGGCCAGCGGCAGATCGGTACTGGCGTTCTTGCGCAACTCCTCTGCCATGCCGGCCTGCCGGCGTAGTTCATCCATCTTCTGGCGCAGGGGTGCAGCCTTGGGCACAAGCATGTTGACATGCTCGACCGCCCTCACCACAGCCTGACGCTTCAATACTAACGGCATCAGCGCAGGCAGGGTCAGCGCCGCCAGCAGCAGCAAGAGCAGCACCACGGCAGCACCATCCGCCCACCGCTGGCGATTGTTCTGCTTCTGCCAGGCCTGGTTACGCACAGGAAAAGCTCGCCCTTCCCGCAACAGAAAAACAGGCGCATCTGCGGGTAGCCCATGCTGGGTCAGCAGTTGATCGCGCACGCTACGCCGACACATTCCCCACTGAACGGACCACCCTCCGTTGGCCTCCGGCTCGGCTTTCCAGGCTGAAATGATCTGATCCGGCGGCAGGGGGGACACGCGCCACAGCGCCTCCTCCACCGCACCGCCCAAAGCTTTGCGCGGCACGGTGGGGAGTTGCACCGCCCCCCACAGACATTCCATTTCTGGCACCAGCAGGCTCACGGCCTTACGGCCGCCAACCCGCTTGCGCAAACGCCCCCCATTCACATACCAAAGCCCCCCATCGGAGGCCACGGCGACGCTAGCAATGGCGGGCCAGACGCCATGCTCCACCAACACCCGCCTGAGGTCACCAATGCCCCATGCGAACCGGTCAAGCGCGGTTTGCACACGTAGAGATAGCTGCCCCCGACCTGTCATGGCTTGAATTCCTGTTCCGGCTTGTTGAAGCGGCGTGTAGGCTCTACCGAGCGGGTTGTCCATGGCGTCAATGTGTCTGGGCGTTCGCTGGGGTCAATCCACACCTCGCGCAGCCACCAACGGCCGCCTTCCGCCTGGGTGAACGCTCGCACACGTGCAGTCTGCCTACCTGACGACCGAGCAGGCGTGAAGAACTCGGCGGCGGCTCCTGAAAGAAGAACACCCGCCCTCATTTCCGGTGGGGATTTATGAATGCGCGCCCCAAGCCCCTGCTGACCCGTCAAGGCGTCGATCAGTGCGGGGGGAGCGGAGTCGATCTCGATGCGTTGCTGCCCGTTGATGCCCAAATGGGGCACGATTATCTCATAGAGCCCTGCTGTCATTCCGAGCACCGACTTCAGGTCGGAGAGGTCTTCCAGCGCAGAGTTCCGAGGCATGGAAGGCCAGCCAGCAGCGCGGTACTGGGCAGCCTCCGCCCCCCCCACCCCACTGGGGGTATCGTCGGGATCAATGTAGTCTTTCACTCGAGAGGCGAGGATTGCAGCCTCGCCCGATGAGAGCCCTCCTGCCCTTTGAAAAAGCGCCTGGAGCAGCGCCTCGCTGGCGACGTTGACGTCTACCAGCCCTCCTGATGGCGTGACTTCCACCCAAACATCGCTTTGCCCCAACGGCAGTCGCTGGATCCGATACTGGCCATCCTTGCCTCTGCCAATCAGCAGACGCTGGGCAGTCAGCTGCACTGCGGCGTCCAGAACAGATTCCACACGCAGGCGCTCCATATCCAGTGCTGTCCGCTGGGTTTGTTGCCGCACCCCCTGTGCGCCCGCAAGCACCACCAGCGAGAGTGCCGCCACCAGCCAGAGCACCATGATGAGCGCCGCGCCCCGAACATTGTGTACACGCGAGGCCATCACCGGGCCCTCGCCAAAGGGAATACTAGAGACGGCCATGCGCCACGTTCGTCGGCGATCTCGACACGAACCCTTGCAGGGTAACCCGCTCTGGACGCGTCCCATTGCTGCGTCCATTCGCCGGAGCGTCCATCCTGGTAGTA